>ENA-ORSS01000203-ORSS01000203.1-human-gut-metagenome-genome-assembly--contig:-NODE-203-length-77121-cov-7.459100_pt1 | contig 77121 bp, 62 predicted proteins | sample MGYA00241899_ERZ509162 | MGnify/ENA primary metagenome ERZ509162 (study PRJEB26280, sample SAMEA2338641) | human gut metagenome | biome: human gut; feature: human-associated habitat; material: faeces... | reverse complement strand
CAGTTGAGCAGGCATTCAACTATAATACGCTTGACAGTTGAGCAGGCATTCAACTATAATACGCTTGACAGTTGAGCAGGCATTCAACTATAATACGCTTGACAGTTGAGCAGGCATTCAACTGAAAGGAGATTGACGTATGTTTGAAAGCTTACCCGTATGCGATTGCAGCGAGCTGCACCCTTCGGCTGTGGAGAGGGCGCGCCGCTCTATGCCTGACGCGGAGCTGCTTGACGGGCTTACAAATTTTTTTAAGGTGCTGGGCGACAAAACCCGCACGGGAATAGTGTGCGCTTTGGACGGCAACGAGCTGTGCGTCTGCGACCTTGCCGCACTGCTGGGTATGACAAAATCAGCCATATCCCATCAGCTGGCATATCTCAAAAACGCCAAGCTGGTCAAATTCAGGAGAGAAGGCAAAAACGTGTTTTATTCTCTGGACGACGACCACGTGCAGTCCGTTGTGGAAATGGCTGTGGAGCATTTGAATCATAGGTAAAAGGAGCGAAAAAATGGAAAAGGCATTCAGAATAGACGGTATAGACTGCGCCAACTGCGCGGCAAAAATCGAAAGGGCGCTGTCAAAGCTAAGCAATGTGGAAAAGGTCAACATCAATTTTATGACGGGCAAAATGCTGCTTGCGGCGGACGAGCAGGCTTTCGACGAGGTTTATGCAAACGCGGTGAGAACAATAAAGAAATTCGAGCCGTCCGCAACCGTCAGACGCGTCTGAAAAGGGCTTGATTATGAGAAAGAGACGAATCAAATTCGCAAGAATTTGCGTGTCCGCCGCTTTGTTTGCCGTGGCTATGGTTTTTGAACATGCGTTTAAGGCAAAATGGGCGGAAATTGCGGCTGTTGCGTTGTTTTCGGTTTCCTTCCTGATTGTGGGCTACGACATTCTGTGGCGCGCTTTGACCAATATTCTGCACGGACGGGTGTTCGACGAAAATTTTTTGATGACCGTCGCCACGGTAGGCGCGGTGGCTTTGGGCGAGTTGGGCGAAGCCGCGGCGGTTATGCTTTTCTATCAGGTCGGAGAGTTGTTTCAGGAAATCGCCGTCGACAGGAGCAGGAAGTCGATTGCCGAGCTTATGGACATAAGACCGGATTACGCTTACGTATTGAGAGATGGCGAAGCCGTAAAGGTTGCTCCTTACGACGTCGCGGTGGGAGATACGCTCGTCGTCAAGCCGGGAGACAGAGTGCCGCTTGACTGCGTTGTTACGGAGGGAGCTTCGTCGCTGGATACCTCGGCTCTTACGGGCGAATCGCTGCCCCGCGAGGTTGCCTGCGGAAGCGAGGTCATGAGCGGCTGTATCAACATGACGGGCGTTTTTTACGCGCGCGTCGAAAAGCCCTTCGGGGAGAGCACGGCGAGCAGAATTCTGGAGCTTGTGGAAAACGCCTCCGACAAAAAATCTTCAAGTGAAAATTTTATTACCAAATTTGCGCGCGTTTACACGCCTGTCGTGGTGGGCGTCGCACTGCTTCTTGCCGTGCTGCCGCCGTTGATAACGGGCGGCGGCTGGAATGATTGGGTGTACAGAGCGCTGTCCTTTCTGGTGGTGTCCTGTCCCTGCGCCCTTGTCATTTCGGTGCCGCTGAGCTTTTTCGGCGGTATCGGCGGAGCGGGAAAAATGGGTATTCTGGTCAAGGGCGGCAACTATCTCGAAGCTCTCGCAAAGACCGAAACGGTTGTGTTCGACAAAACGGGCACGCTGACGGAAGGGCGGTTCGAGGTGGCGGAGCTTAACGCCGAAAACGGATTCGACAAGGAGAGCGTATTGTTTTACGCCGCGTGCGCGGAGAGTCTTTCAACGCACCCGATAGCCCTTTCGATAGTAAACGGGTACGGTCGCGAAACGGACGGACATGCGCAAAACGTCTCGGAAACGGCGGGCAAGGGCGTAAGCGCAACGGTTGACGGGCACGCTGTTCTTGCGGGAAACGCGCTGCTCATGCGTGAGTCATGCATAGAGTTCAAAGAAACGGTAACGTCGGGCACCACGGTGTACGTGGCGGTTGACGGCAAATTTGCGGGCAGCATTGTCATAAAGGACAAAATCAAACGGGACAGCGCGCAGGCAATAGCCCGATTGAAAAACACGGGAGTCAAAAACACGGTTATGCTTTCGGGGGACAACGAGGCGATTGCGCGCGAGGTTGCGGAAAAAACGGGACTGGACGCGGTTTACGCTCGGCTTTTGCCCGCGGACAAGGTGGAAAGACTCGAAGAACTGTTGAGAAAAAAAACGTCGGGCAAAACCCTTGTTTACGTCGGAGACGGCTTGAACGACGCGCCGGTGCTGGCGCGGGCGGACGTGGGCATAGCCATGGGCGGAGTCGGCTCGGACTCGGCGATAGAGGCGGCTGACGTGGTAATTATGACCGACGAGCCCATGCGCGTCGCCGACGCCGTTTGGCTTAGCAAAAAAGTGCGGCGCATAGTTTATGAAAACATATGGTTTGCGATAACGGTAAAGGTTGCCGTTTTGTTGCTGTCCGCGCTGGGCTTGGCAACCATGTGGTGGGCGGTGTTTGCGGACGTAGGAGTGGCGTTCATCGCAATTCTAAACGCACTGCGCGCGCTTTCAACCGAAAAGCGGGAGAGGAAAAAAGCGTTTAAACGTAAATAAAGGAATCTTTCGCGGAAATGTTTTCAGATATTCGCGCCGAAACGAAAAATGCAGTATAATATAAAAAAAGAAGCATTGCGCGTCGGAGTTTTTTATGAGCAGAGCAAACGAATTTCTGGATAAATACAACCGCCTTGAAAACCTCACGGAGGAAAAATTCGACTGCGGCAGATACAGCCCTCTGATTTTTCTTGCCAACACGCGGGAGTTCGGAAAATACGCGACGGAACTGAATTATTGCCGCGAGGTGCGCAACGTCATATCGCACAATCCGCGTCTTGACGGCAGTTATATCGTCGAGCCAAGCGCCAAAATGCTTGAATTTCTGGATTTCATGCTCAACGAGCTGGAACATCCCAAGCGTTGTCTGCAAATCGCGGTCAGGATTGAAAGAGTGCTGACCGCTTCTCCCCAAACCCGTGTGCTGCCCGTAATGCGCGAAATGTTTGAAAAAGGTTTTTCCCACGTTCCCGTGCTTTCGGAAGGGAGGGTGGCGGGCGTTTTCAGCGCCAACGCGGTTTTTAAGGCAGTCATGAGGAAAAACAGAATAAAAATAAGCGAGGAAACGGTTTTCGACGATTTGAAGGAGCTGATTTCTCTTGACGACGACGTGTTCGGAAGCTACGCCTTCGTGCCTAAAAACGCCAAGCTTTTCGACGTCAGACTTTTGTTCAGACGGCGCGGAGACAATTCCAAGCTGCGCATGATATTTCTGACCGACAACGGCAGGAGGGACGAAAGACTGCTGGCGATACTTACGCCGTGGGATATACTCGGAGACCCCGCCGAATAAAATAAAACAAGCCCCCGCCGTCAGGCGGGGGCTTTTGAATTGCTTAAATTTTCAGGAGGCGGTTTCCTCGGCGGCGTTAAGGGTTTCCTCGGTTTCCGACTCGGGCGGAGCCTCCGCAAGGTCGGACATATGCGACGGAGTATCCTCTCCGCGCTTTCTTCTGCGCAGGTGCACGCCCGTGCCCATGACTTCGCTCACCTCGGAAATGGTGACGAATGCCGTGTCGTCCACCTGATTTACAAGTTTTTTCAGTCTGCCGATTTCAAAACGGTTTACGACGCAGTACATCATCGTTCTTGTTTCTTTGGAATAAAAGCCCTTCGAGTCGAGAAGGGTGATGCCTCTGCCCATTTCACGGCATATTACGGAAGCCATTTCGTCGCCTTTTTGCGTTATTATTATGCACGCCTTTCCCTTGTCGAAGCCGTCAACCACAAAGTCCACGGCTTTCAGTCCGATTGCGTAGGTGACAATGGAGTACAGTCCGACGCTGAAATTGCCGAGCAAAAAGCACGCCAAGGTGTAGATGACTATGTTGTAAATCATGACGAACTGACCGACGGTTACGCCTATTTTTTTGGCGAACAGCACCGCCATGACCTCGACGCCGTCCATTGCGCCGCCGAAACGGATAGTCAGCCCCGAACCGAGTCCCGATATTATGCCGCCGAATATGGAACAGAGAAAAACGTCCTGACCGACAAGCTCCCACATTTTGGCTGTCAGCCCCAACCCCGTCTGAAACACCCACGTCATGCCCGAATAGGAGAGGATGGCGACCAAAGAACAGGCGGCTATTGCAGGGCCCTGTTTGAAAATGGCAAAAAGGAAAAACGGGACGTTCAAAATCACGAGAAACAAGCTTACGTGCAGCGGCGTGATTTTAGACAGCAGAATGGCGGTACCCGACAAGCCCCCGTCCAGCACTCCCGAGGGCAGCAGAAACAGCGCCACTCCCGTCGCGTTGACAATGCCCGCGACAATCAGCATGGGAAACTGCCACCATTTGACCGTATTGAAATCGTTTTTTATTTTAAGCATTGCGCGCTCCCTTCAAAGCTCCGTTATCGGCGTTTCTTCCCTATCAAACGGCGCTCGACGACTTTTAGATTATTATATTTAAAAAAAATGTATATTGGCGACACGGAAGCGGGATTATTTATGAAAAATCATCGGGACTGCACTCCGCGACAACGAGATAAACGCCTTTTTCGACGATTATTTCCGCCGTCTGCCCGATAAATTCGTTTGAAACTCCTATCGGAAATTCGTTTGTCAGCGTGTATCCGGAAAGAGGATATTTGAGTCCTTTGAGAGTTACTCCTTCGCATTTGGTGTCGAGCGAAAACACCGAAACGTATCCGCTTTTGCGCGCGGCGATTTTCGTCGTTCCGCCGTCGGAAACAAACAAGGTGCGTCCGTCGTCCGCGAGAAAGCCCTTGACTCCGCGTTTTGCGAGAGCCGCGAGCAGCTGCACGTTGGCGAAGGTGTGTTCCGTGCGTCCTCCCGTGCCGCCGAATATAATTATGCGCTCAAACCCCTCGTCCGCCGCCGCCATGGCGGCGGCATAGGAGTCGGTTACGTCCTTTTCGACGGGCAGACAGAGCAATTTCCCCGTTTCGGGCTTAAATCCCAAAGAATCGAAGTCTCCCGCAATCAGGTCGGGGACTATACCCGCCTGTCTGAGTTTTTTCAAGCCGCCGTCCACCGCAATGATTTTGTCGAAAGGTTTTTTTTCTATGTTTAGAGGCGTTTTCATTTCGCCGGCGCATACGAGGTAACAACATTTAACGCTTTTTTCCATGCTCTTATTTTAAATTATGAGCCGTAGTTTGTAAAGCGTTGCGGCTTATCCGAAAATATAATGCGGCCATTGATTTTTTTTATAAAGCCCGAAAAAACATTGCTTTATTTATAAATTTTTGTTATAATATTCATGCCCGAATTTGAAGGCGTGAGGTTAAGATGAAAATTTCGCAGCTTCGATATTTCATGACGGTGTGCAGGTACAACAATATTACCAAAGCGGCGGAGGAGCTGTATGTTTCGCAGCCTGCGATTTCCTCCTCAATCAAGGATTTGGAAACCGAATTCGGCGTGAAATTGTTTTACCGTCAGAACAACAAGCTGCTTTTAACCGACGAGGGGGAGTATTTTCTCGACAAGGTCACGGATATTCTGGGCGCGGTGGACATTCTTTCCACGCAGATGAAGGACCTCGGAAACAACCTCAACCACATCAAAATAGGCGTTCCGTCCATGGTGGGCACCTTTCTGTTTCCCGCTATGTTCAGCGCTTACAAGGAGAAATATCCCGAAACCGAGGTGGAAATGCAGGAGTCAGGCTCCTTGCAGGTTGCAAAGAGCGTGGAAAACAACACGCTTGACCTGGGGATTGCAATCATTGACGAGATGCCGTCGGAAAAATTCAACACGCTGCATATCTGCGACACGCAGCTTTGCTTCTGCGTCGGCGCGGGGCACAGGCTGGCAAAAAGGGACAGCGTTGATTTCGCCGATTTGAAGGACGAAAAAATCATACTTTTCAAGTCGGATTCTTATCAGCATATTTACGTAAAAAAGGCATTTGCCTGCGCGGGAGTGGAGCCGCAGGTCATGATTTGCTCCAATCAGCTCTACACGATAAAAAAATTTCTGGAATTTAACAACGTGGGCGCGTTTTTGTTCAATCAGGTGGCGGAGAACGACCCCGAAATTATTGCCATACCGCTCAAAAAGCCCATAAATCTGAGCATAGGACTTATCTGGAACAAAAAAGGCAATCTCTACCACGACGCGGAAAATTTTATCCGTTTTACAAAAAATTTTAAACACAGGTTTGACAGGTTATGAAAAGGGAATTTATACCGATGAGCGGTTTGTACGACATGAATATCGGCGCGCTGAGGATGTATTACGCCCAACGCCCGACGCCTAAGCCCGAAAACGAGGTCAAAAACGTCGTTTTCAGGTGCGACGTTGTCAAGGACAAGGATATTTTGGACGCCTTGAAGGACGTAAAGCACAAGAGCGACTACATAAAGTCGCTTTTGAGGCGCGCTTTGCAGGAGGAAAACGCCGAAAAAGCGCGGACGGAAAAGGAGGAGCTGTCTTGCGCTGCCGAAAGCGCCGCGCAGGAGGCGGCAACGGAGTAATTTTCGGTTGTCCGTTTTTGTATGGAAAAATCAAGCCGCGTTGTATTCAACGCGGCTTTTGTTTTCAGGAACGCGCCTGCGAGGAAAAATCCTCTTCGGAAAAATCCGAAAGTTCGTCCAGCGTTTCCTTGATTAGCTTTGCTGCGAGAGCCATTTGCTGCTTCGTATGCGTTGCGGTGTAGCTTGTCCTCAGCAGTCCCTCTCCTACGGGAGTGGCGGGACTGACCACGGGATTTACGTACACGCCTTTTTCGAGCAGCAGCTTGCAGGCGTAAAAGGTTTTGGCGTCGCCGTAGGTGTATATAGGTATAATGGGCGTAGAGCTTTCTTTTATTGCGATTCCGTAGCCTTTGAGCAGTCCTCTCATGTAGTCGCTTATTTCCGACAGCATACTTACTCTCTCCGGCTCGCGTTTGAGCACTCCGAGCGCAGCGCGCGCGCATTCCACGTTTGCGGGAGTCATGCTCGCGCTGAAAATGAACGGACGGCTTGCATGGCGGATGTATTCGCAGACGACGGCGTCCGCAGCCATGTAACCTCCCAGACTCGCAAGCGACTTGGAAAAGGTGCCCATGATTATGTCAACCTGCTCCGTCAAGCCGAAGTATTCCGCAGTGCCCTTTCCGTACCGTCCCAGCACTCCCAACCCGTGCGCGTCGTCCACCATGACGCGCGCGCCGTATTTTTTTGCAAGCGCTACGATTTCGGGCAGCTTGCATATGTCGCCGCTCATGCTGAAAACTCCGTCGGTGACTATGAGCTTGCCGTAGGAATCCGCCGCGGCGGACAGCTTTGCTTCAAGGTCCGCCATGTCGCTGTGGGCGTATCTTACAAACTTGGCGTAGCTGAGTCTGCTGCCGTCATAAATGCTGGCATGGTTTTCGCGGTCGCAGAAAACTATGTCGTTGCGTCCCGCTATGCCGGAAATAATGCCGAGATTGCTCTGAAAGCCCGTGCCGAAAGTGACGGAATCCTCCTTGCCCAAAAAGTCGGAAAGCTCGCGTTCGAGCGCAATATGAATATCCATGGTGCCGTTGAGAAAACGGCTGCCGCTGCATCCCGAGCCGTATTTGTCAAGCGCTCTTTTCCCCGCTTCCGTCACCTCGGGGTGGGAGGTCAGCCCGAGATAGTTGTTGGAGCCCAACATTATTACCTGTCTCCCGCTCATCTGAACGGAGGTGTCCTGTCTGCTTGTAAGACTGTGGAAATAGGGGTATATTCCCGCCGCTTTGGCTTCGTCCGCGATGGGAATACGCTTGCATTTTTCAAAAATATCCAATTTCTACTCTCCTTAGATTGACCGCAAAGGTAAATGCGGTTTTTTTATTTTAGCACAAAATCAAGATTTTGACAAGCGATTGTTAAAAAAGAACGCTGTTTTTTATAGACGCGCCGACGAATATAATTCGGGAAAAAACAATACGATAAGCGTCGGGTTCGGGGACTTTTCGCGGCAAGACGCGCGCCTTGCCCCGCCCGACGCGGGCGGCGTCAAATTTAATGCGCGGCTGCGCGAAAGGTTGCCCGAAAACGATTGATTTTTGAACCTGCCTTTGATATAATCTATTGCGGAATATTTCTCTGATTTCAGAGTCCAAAGGAGCATATAAATTTATGGCTAAAAGAACACCGTTGTATCAGAATCATTTAAATCACGGCGGCAAGGTTGTGGAGTTCGGCGGCTTTGAGCTGCCCGTGCAGTACGGGGCGGGACTCATTGCAGAGCACAACGCCGTGCGCAACGCGGCAGGCTTGTTCGACGTCAGTCACATGGGCGAGTTTCTGCTTGAAGGAAAAAGCGCTTTCGACACAATTCAGAGGCTTATGTCCAACGACATGACGGGGCTTTGCGACGGACAAATCAGGTACACCATGATGCTCAACGAGAGGGGCGGCGAGGTGGACGACCTGTTGGTTTACAGGCTTTCGGAGGAGAAATACCTGCTGGTAGTCAACGCGGGCAACTGCGACAAGGACGCGGCTTGGGTGTCAAACCGTCTGCTTGACGGCACCCGCTTTGAAAATCTGTCGGAAAAAACCGGTCAGGTGGCGCTGCAAGGACCCAAATCGGAGGAGATTTTGCGCAAAATTTTGCCCGAAAGCGAAATACCCGAAAAATACTATACTTTCAAGGTCAGCGACAGGGTTACCGACGGCAGATGTATTGTTTCCCGCACGGGTTACACGGGCGAGGACGGCTTTGAAATTTACTGCCCCGCGGAAAGGACTCCAGAAATTTTTGAAAAAATACTCGACGCAGGCAAGGAATACGGCATTCTGCCCTGCGGTCTGGGAGCGAGAGACACTCTGAGATTCGAGGCGTGCATGCCTCTATACGGCCACGAGCTGAACGAGGACTATCTCGGCCACGAGGTCGGGCTGGGATTCGCTTTGAAAATGGGCAAGCCGGACTTTATCGGCAAAAGGGCGTTGGAGGAGCGCCCCGCGCAGTTCAAGCGCAAGGGCGTGAAGCTTATCGACAAGGGGATTGCCAGAGAGGGCTGCGAGGTGTTCGCCGCGTCCGACGGCAGAAAAATCGGCGTAGTTACGACGGGCACCTACTCTCCCACGTTTCAGCACGCGCTTGCCATGGTGAGAATCGAAAAAAGCTATGAGGAGCCAGAGGTCGTCATAGACGTGAGAGGCAAAAAACTCAGAGCCGAAGTCGTAAAAATGCCTTTTTATAAAAGAGGTTGAAATAAAAATTTATTCAGGAGACAGATAAATGGAAAAATTGTTCAGCAAATCCCACGAGTGGGTAAAAATCGAAGGCAGCAAGGCGCAGATAGGACTTTCCGACTATGCGCAGCAGGAGCTTGGCGACATAGTTTACGTCAATCTTCCCGAATTGGGCAGCGACGTCGAGTGCGGCAAGGCTTTTACCGACATCGAGTCGGTCAAGGCGGTCAGCGAGGTTTTGAGCCCCGTCTGCGGCAAGGTTGTGGCGGTGAACGAAGAGCTTGCCGACGCGCCCGAAAAAATCAACGAAGCTTCCGACGAAGCATGGATTGTCGAAGTGGAAATGACCGGCAGGGAAGACGGGCTTATGAACGCCGAGCAGTACGCCGAATTTATCAAGACGCTTTAATTTTTATTTGAAAAGACAGATTCCGTCGGGGAAAGGACGGATTCTGTTTTTTAAAGGAGTGAAAAATGAGTAAATATACTCCGCACACCTCGGCGGACGTAAAAGCCATGCTTGACGCAGTGGGCTTGGACAGTCTGGACGCTCTCTACGCCGACGTGCCCGAAAAGCTTATGCTCAAAAAGCTCGGGCTGGGGCAGGGCATGAGTCAGGCGGCTGTCGAGCGCAAATACGAGAAAACGGCGTCCGAAAACAAGGTGTTCGACACCGTTTTGAGAGGCTGCGGCGCTTACGACCATTTTATACCCGCTGCGGTCAGGTCGCTGGCGGCAAGGAGCGAGTTCGTAACCGCATATACGCCATATCAGCCCGAAATAAGTCAGGGTATTCTTCAAACCATATTCGAATATCAGACGCTCATGTGCGAACTTACCGGCATGGATGTTTCCAATGCTTCGGTTTACGACGTGGGCACCGCCGTCGGCGAAGCCATGATTATGGCTTGCGAAAAGAAAAGCAAGGTTTTGGTTCTCGGCGCGGTCAATCCCGAAACCGTTGCCGTGGCAAAAACTTACGCCTACGCTTCGGGCTTCGAATTGGTGGAAATTCCCCACAAAAACGGCCTTGCCGACCTTGACGCGCTGGAAAAAGCCTTGGACGACAACACCGCGTGCGTGGTGGCGCAGTCGCCCAATTTCTTCGGATTGATAGAGGACATGAAGGCGGTGGGAGACAAGGCGCACGAAAAGGGAGCCAAGTTTGTTTACATATTCAATCCCGTTTCCGCAACGGTGCTTGTTACGCCAAAGGAGTGCGGCGCGGATATTGCCGTGGGCGACGGTCAGCCTTTGGGTATGCCGCTTGCCTTCGGAGGTCCTTATCTGGGAATCCTCACCTGCGACTCCAAGATGAGCAGACGAATGCCCGGCAGAGTGGTGGGACAGACCGTCGACAAAAACGGAAAAACCGCTTACGTACTCACGCTTCAAGCGCGGGAGCAGCACATCAGGCGCGAAAAGGCGTTGAGCAGCATTTGCTCCAACCAAGCGCTGTGCGCCCTGACGGCGGTCGTTTACCTTGCCGTTATGGGACGCGAGGGCATGAGACAGGTTGCGGAGCAGTGCGTTTCCAAAGCGCATTATCTTGCAAAACGTCTGACCGAGGTCAAAGGTGTGAAGCTTAAATTCGACGGCGAGTTTTTCCATGAATTTGCCATCGAAACGGACAAATACGACGAAAGGCTGGAAAAGGCGCTTGCCGCAAAGGGCATACTCGGCGGTTTGCGTCTTGACGACGGCACGTCGGTGTGGTGCGCGACGGAAAAAGCGTCCAAGTGCGCACTCGACGCGGTTGCGGACGCTTTCGCGGAGGTGAAATGAAATGTTGATTTTTGAAAAATCCGTAAAGGGCAGGACGGGAGTGCTTCTGGACGAGTGCGACGTGCCCGCGGTCGCTTTAAACGCGCCTCGCCGCGCGCAGGAGGCGAGACTGCCCGAAGTGTCCGAAATAGACGTTATCCGTCACTACACCGCTCTCAGCAAAAAGGCTCACGGCGTGGACGACGGCTTTTATCCGCTCGGCAGCTGCACGATGAAGTACAATCCCCGCGTCAACGACGCCGTGGCGGCATTGTCGGGCTTTACGCGCGTACATCCTTTGCAGGGCTTTGAAAACGCTGAGGGCTGCGTCGAGGTTTTGGACGGGCTTTCCGACAAGCTGTGCGAAATCACGGGTATGGACGCCATTACGCTTCAACCCGCCGCAGGCGCTCACGGCGAATTTACCGGCATGATGCTGGTCAAAAAATATCACGAGCACAGAAACGACCTGAAACGCAAAAAGATTCTGGTGCCCGATTCGGCGCACGGCACAAACCCCGCAAGCGCGCATATGTGCGGTTTTGAAATAGTTTCGGTGCCAAGCAACGCGGAAGGCGGCGTGGATATAGACGCGCTAAAATCCCTTGTGGGAGAGGACACTGCGGGGCTTATGCTGACAAACCCCAACACGCTTGGCTTGTTTGACAAAAACATACTGGAAATAACCGAAATCGTGCACAAAGCGGGAGGGCTGTGCTACTATGACGGAGCCAATCTCAACGCCGTTATGGGAGTGGTGCGTCCGGGAGACATGGGGTTTGACGTAATACACCTCAATCTGCACAAAACATTCAGTACGCCCCACGGCGGCGGCGGTCCGGGAAGCGGTCCCGTCGGCTGCAAAAAGATTCTTGCGTCCTTCCTGCCCGCGCCCGTATTCGGGAAAAAGCCCGAGGGCTACGACGAGTCATTATCGATAGGCAAGGTAAAGTGCTTTTACGGCAATTTCCTTGTCGCGCTGCGCGCCGCGGTTTATATCGATACGTTGGGCGCGGAGGGCATAAAGGACGCCGCGCAGAAAGCCGTGCTCAACGCAAATTATCTCATGGAGGGACTCAAAGAGTTTTATCCCGTTGCTTACGACAGAGTGTGTATGCACGAATTCGTGCTGACTTTGGAAAATCTCAAACACGAAAAGGGAGTTTCCGCCATGGACGTTGCAAAGGCAATGCTTGATTACGGCATACATCCGCCCACAATGTACTTCCCGCTGATTGTGCACGAGGATTTGATGTTCGAGCCTACCGAAACGGAAACCAAGGAAACTCTCGACGAAGCAATCAGAGTGTTGGGAGAAATCAGGCAAATTGCGGAAAAAGACGCTCAGAGCCTGCACGAAGCTCCCCACAAAACGATTATCGGCAGAGTGGACGAGGTCAGAGCGGCGAGACAGCCTGTTTTGAAATACGCTTTCAACGATTGACGTTGTTTAAGGACGCGGTTACCGCGTCCTTTTTCGTGTTTAAAAAAGCATTTTGACAATGAAAAAGCCGCCCTTGGCGGGCGGCTTGTCGTCGGAAAAATTATTTGCAGAGCTCTTTGAGTTCGTCCAAAGTTTCTTTGAAAATTTTGGCTACCGTCTCGAAGGGCGCGGAGGTTTCCAAATCCACACCCGCGATTCTCAACTCGTTCACGGGGTCGAGACTGCAACCTGTGGAGAGAAATTCCTTGTAGCGTTTTACCGCCGGCTCGCCCTCTTTGAGTATTTTGTCGGCTATGCAAATGGCGCTTGTTATGCCGGTGGCGTACTTGTAGACGTAAAAGCCTCTGTAAAAATGGGGGATACGGCACCATTCGTATCTTATCTGTCTGTTGTGCTCCACCGCGGGACCGTAGTATTTTTTGTTGAGCCCGTAGTAAATGTCGGACAGGCTTTCGTAGTTGAACGGTTTGTCCGTTTCAATCAGCTCGTGCGCCTTTGCCTCGAACTCCGCGAACATGGTCTGACGGAACATGGTCGTGCGTATCGTGTCCAGCAGATAACTTAACAGATATTTGCGCATATCCTTGTCAGTTTCCTTTTTGAGCAGGTGACGGAGCAGCAGTATTTCGTTGCAGGTGCTTGCCACTTCCGCGACGAAAATGGTGTAGTTGTTCTGTTCTCTTCCCTGAGCCTGACAGCTGTAATAGCTGTGCATGGAGTGCCCGAGCTCGTGCGCGATGGTGAAAACGTCGTGCGTCGTCTTTTCGTAGTTGAGCAAAACGTAAGGGTGAACGCCGTACACGCCCATGGAATAAGCGCCGCTGCGCTTTCCGGGCGTTTCGTACACGTCCATCCAACGCTCGTCGTAAGCTCTTTGCAACAGTCCCTGATATTCCTCGCCCAAAGGCTTCAAGCCTTCCTTGACCAAAGCGAAAGCCTCGTCGAATTCAAGCGCGAGGTTTGCCGCGGGAATCATGGGATAATTCAAGTCGTACATATTGAGAGTTTCAAGCCCCATGACCTTTTTTCTCAAAGCCATGTATTCGTGCAGCATGGGAAGCGTTTTGTTTACGCTGTCGATGAGGTTGTCGTAAACTTTTCTGTCAACCTCCTCGTAGAACAGCGCTTTTTCTATGGCGCTGCCGAATTTGCGCGCCTTTGCAAAGAAGCAGTCCTGTCTTACGCTGCCGCAGTAAAGACCTGCAATGGTGTTTATTTTCCCTTCGTAGGCTTTGTACCAGGCTTCAAACGCCTGTTTTCTGACCTCCTGCGAGGGGTTTTGCATGAGCATACTGTAACTTCCGTGAGAGAGCGCAACAGGCTCGCCGTCCACCTTGACGGTTCCCCAATCCATTTCGCCGTTGTCCAGCCTGCCGAAGGTTTCGCGGAAATATCCCGTCACTTCGCCCGCGTTTGTGAGCAGCTCTTCCGCCTCGGCGGAAAGCACGTGCGCTTTTCCCGCTTTGATTCGGCGCAGGGTATAATTGTGTTTTTTGAACTGCGGCTTTGCCATGATTTCGTCCAGAGTCTTTTCGTCAAGCCTGCTAAGCTCGGGCTGCACGAACGAGGTGGCGACTGAATATTTGTTGTAATTGCTCAAAACCTTGTCCCGCATGGCCTGAACGTCGGTGTTTTTGCTGTCCTCGTCCATTTTCATGTGGGTGTAGCATATCGCTTTTTCAAAAAGCTCCTCGATGTCTCCGGTCAGCTCGAAAAACTCGTAAATGCTTTTTTCGTTGTTCAGCTTTCCCTCGTAATTCTTGATTTTGCCGATAAGCTCGCCCGCCGCCGCGCAGTCCTTTTCGAGCAGCGTCTCGTTTGGATAAATAGCGGACAAATCCCACGTGTATTTAACCGGTATGTCCTGTCTGTTTTCGTAACCCATTGTCTGATTGTCTCCTTGTCTGTCGGTTAGTCCCGAATATTTCCGAGCATTATTTTAACATACCGTCGCGGTTTTTGGTGTGACAAAACAATGAAATAGCTTTTCACCCGACGTCTGACAAAACAATAGCCGAAAAAGGAGAGTATATTCGAGGAGGAAATTTGCTTTTGTGAGTAAACGAAAAAAATAAAATGAGATTAATTGTCAAGTCGGGAAAAGGAAAAAACAGGAACCGCCCAAACGCGGTTTTTTTGTTGACCTTAAAGACGATTTCGTTTATAATGGTTGCACCGTAACAGTCGAGAGACTTAAAAGGGAGGAAAATCGATGAAATCAAAGACAAGGCTTTTGTTGGTCGTTTTGCTGCTCGCGTTGACGTTTACGTTTGCTCTTGCGGCGTGCGAAGGCAAGGAGGCGACGCCGGTTTCGGTAGAGGTCGTGAAAAATCCGGACAAGTCCGTTTATCTCGTGGACGACTATCTTGATGTTACCGGAGGCATACTCAAGGTTACTTACAGCAACGGCAAAGCCAAGGAAACGCCCATGACTGCGGATATGGTTCTGTCCGACAAGCTGACAGTAGGCGAAAAGGTAATCACCGTTACATATACGGAAGGGGAAACCAAGCTGACCACGACTTGGAGCGTAAAGGTTTACACCAAGTTTGTCACGGAGCTTGTTCTTGTGAGCAAACCCGCGAAGCTTTCTTACGTCGAGGGGCAGCGGTTTGAATCCGCCGGCATTTCCGTCAAAGCCGTTTACAGAGACGGTTCGGAGGAGGACGTAACGGCAAACGTGTCGTACAGCAAAACCACTCTGTCCGTTGACGACGAGTTTGTGGTCGTATCCTACGGCGAGAGAGCCGTCAAGGTTGAAGTAACAGTCGTTGCCAAAACTCTGACTTCTTTGACCGTCAAGCAGGCTCCCGAAAAGACGGTTTACGTTGCGGGAGAAAAATTCGACGCGACGGGACTGGTGCTCACTGCCGAGTACAACGACGGCACGAGCTTTGACGCGACGTCGCAGTTTTCTTTTGAAGACAGAGCGCTGACTTTGGAGGATACCTTTGTCGTCGTGACCTACAAGGATTATGCCGACGTGACGGCAAATGTTCCCGTTCAGGTCAACTCGGCTCTTACGATAAACGGACAAATCGACACGCAGGCTGTCGCCGCCGTGGAAAGCGCGAAAGAGATTTACAACAAGTTTACCGGCGGGGACGAAAAAACCTACAAGACCTTCGACCAGGTAAAAGCCGAATACGCGAATTTCGTTTTTTACGTAAAGGTAGCGGATATGGATTTTGCGCCGCAGACCTTTACCGTGGGCGGTACGGAATACGACAATCAGGAGCTTGTGACTTTGTCTGTGGGCAACAACGTTTTCGTGAGAGATTTGGTCTGGTACTGGGACAGCAACGACAAAGCGCTTTACGCCTCGGCGATTATCGTGCTTTTTGAAGCGGGCGACGGCGCCGTCAAAATCAACGACACCGATTACCAAATCAACGTGAGCGCTTTGAGCGGCAGCCTTACCGTTTCCAATGTTGCCATGAGCGGCGAAAGCACGGTGGCGCAGAACGAAGGCGAGTATGACGTTGTGCTCAAAAACGGCAGCGATATGCTCAAAATCGCCTATGACGGCGCTGCGGCAACGGATTTGATTATTACGAAAAAGGTTATCGTCAAGGGAGACGAAACCTCCGTCACATACGGTCTGACCACGCCCGAAAGCGATTTGACTCTCGGATATTATCCCAAGTGGGGCGCGACCGCGGAGGACAACGAGAGCGGCGACTACGAGCTTACTTACAGCGTTTACGTTTTCGGCAAGGGACTTGTCGAGCTTAAATTCAACGTGGATATAGACATAGCGCAAGAAACGGGCGCAGAGCAAGCCTGAAACATTGTCAACTGTCAAACGGACCGGTTAAACCGGTCCGTTGTCTTTTCTGCGGCAAAAACAAACGTCAAAACAACTTTTACCGCCGTCGTTGCTTTACTTTTCGTTGACTTTGAAACGGGGATATGCTACAATAAACAGGTATTTTACGTTGCGTATGACTGACGGAAATTCGGCAGGTTACTGCGGGGGAGTACGCAAACGGTTCAAGCCGTCCGTCTGGGCAATTTCTGCTTGCTTTGTCATGCGAAATTGCCTTTTTTGATTTATTTCAGGAGGTAACAAAGGAATCTATGGCGGTTGTCACTATTGTCATGGGAAGCAAAAGCGATTACGAAACGGTGCTTCCCGCTTATGAAATTTTAAGGAAGCTGGGCGTGGACGCGGAGATGAAGGTCATGAGCGCCCACCGCACTCCCGACGAGGTGGCGGAGTTTGCCAAAAACGCGGCAGAGAGCGGAGTCAAGGTGATTGTCGCTGCCGCGGGAAAGGCGGCTCATCTTGCGGGATTTATTGCCGCGCACACCGTGCTGCCCGTCATCGGTCTGCCTGTCAAAAGCTCCACGTTGGACGGATTGGACAGCCTGCTGTCCGTCGTTCAGATGCCGAACGGCGTGCCCGTGGCAACTGTGGCGATAAACGGCGCGCAGAATGCGGGTATTCTGGCGGCGCAGATGCTTGCGATGTCAGACGCGGCTCTTGCAAAACGGCTTGTCGCCCATAGGGAAAGGATGCGCTTGGACGTGCTTGAAACGGTTTTGCCGCAGGGCAAGGACTGAAAGAATTATCGACGAACTAAAAGGAGTCTTAAAAAAATGGAAAAAAGAGAATTGATGTACGAGGGCAAAGCCAAAAAGGTATTCAAAACGGATGATGCGGATGCGGTTATAGTCAGCTACAAGGACGACGCGACCGCGTTCAACGGGCAGAAAAAGGGGCAAATAGCCGGCAAGGGCACGGTAAACAACAAATGCTCCAATTTCATGTTCGCGCAGCTTGAAAAGCACGGCATCGAAACTCATTTGATTAGGGAACTTTCCGACACGGACGCGCTGGTAAAAAAGGTTGAAATCGTGCCGTTGGAGGTCATAGTGAGAAACATAGCGGCGGGCAGTCTGAGCAAAAGGCTCGGACTGAAAGAGGGCACGCCGTTGAAAAGCGCCGTTTTGGAATTTTGCTACAAGGACGACGCGCTGGGAGACCCTTTGGTAAACGATTATCACATATTCGCGTTGGGGCTTGCCGAAAAACGGGAGCTGGACGAAATCAAGGAAAAAGCCTTTAAAATCAACGATTTTATGCGCGCTTATTTCAAAGACATAAACATCGACCTCGTCGATTTTAAAATCGAATTCGGTCGTTTTCACGGCAAAATTCTGCTTGCCGACGAAATTTCACCCGATACCTGCCGTTTCTGGGACACCGTTACGCACGAAAAGCTTGACAAGGACCGTTTCAGACGCGATTTGGGAAACGTGGAGGAGGCGTACAGAGAGGTGCTTGCGAGACTTATGGGAGAAAAGGCGTAATGGCGGAAAAAATTCTGCTTGAAAGAAACATAAAGGAAGCTTGCGGCATTTTCGGAATAATCTCCCGCGACAGCTCGGAGCTTGCGCGAAAGGTGTATTTCGGACTTTTCGCGTTGCAGCACAGAGGGCAGGAAAGCGCGGGAATCGCCGTTTCCTACCAAAAAGACAAGGCGGTTTATTACAAAAACATGGGGCTTGTCAACGACGTGTTCAAGGAGGCGGAGCTTGAGCTTTTGCCGCCTACAACCGTAGCTGTCGGTCACGTGAGATATTCCACCACAGGCTCGAGCAACGTAGTCAACGCTCAGCCGGTGGTTTTTTACGGAAAAAAGGGCAGAATGGCGGTAGCCCACAACGGAAACGTGGTAAACGCCAATCAAATCAAGGCGCAGATGCTGGACAAGGGGCATATTTTTCAAAGCTCGATAGACAGCGAGGTGATTGCCGCGAGAATAAACTACCACATCAAGGACGACCTTGTGGGCGGAATAGTCGCCGCCTGCGAGGAGTTTCTCGGCGCGTTTTCGCTGCTTGTCATGGCGGAGGGCAAGCTTGTAGCCGTGCGCGACAGGCACGGTCTCAAACCGCTGATTATAGGCAAAACGCCCGAGGGCGAGATTGTGGCGGCGAGCGAGTCCTGCGCTCTGGACGCAATCGGCGCGGAGATTGTGCGGGACGTCAAGCCCGGAGAGGTTTTGGTAATCGACGAAAACCTTGAAATGCAGAGCAGATTTTTAAAAAACATCGAGCCGAAGTTTTGTATTTTCGAATACGTGTACATCAGCAGGAGCGACTCGGTTTTAAACGGCGTGTCCGTATACGAAGCGCGCTACAAGTGCGGCAGAATGCTTGCGGAGCTTTTCAAAATCGACGCGGACCTTGTGGCGGGAGTGCCGGACAGCGCGCTGGTGTGCGCAAAGGGTTATTCGGACGTGAGCGGCATACCCATGGTGGACGCAATAAGCAAAAACCGCTATGTCGGCAGAACCTTTATTCAGCCCTCGCAGAGCGTAAGGGAAAACTCCGTCAGCTTGAAGCTCAACGCGTTCCGCAGCAACATAGAGGGCAAAAGAATTATACTCATCGACGACTCGATAGTGCGCGGAACAACAAGCAAAAAAATAATCAGCCTGCTGCGCAAAAACGGCGCAAAGGAAATTCATATGCTTGTCGGTTCTCCCATTGTCGGTCATCCGTGCTATTTCGGAGTGGATATGCAGACAAGAGAGGAGCTTGTAGGCGGCAAAATCACAAAGGACGACATCTGCAAAAAAATCGGCGCGGACAGTCTCAACTATATTCCGCTCGAATGTCTTAAAACAGCCTGCGGAGGCGGCGGTTTCTGCGCGGCGTGCTTCGACGGGAATTATCCCGACAGCGTGACGGACGACGAGACGGGAAAATTTATTTTTGAATAAACGGAAAAAGACAGGAGTTGATTATGGCGATTGATTACAAAAGCGCGGGCGTAGACGTGGAAAGAGGCTACGAAGCGGTCAGACTCATGAAGAAATACGTCAAGGAAACCTATACCGACGGCGTGCTGGGCGATTTGGGCTCCTTCGGCGGTTTTTACGCTCTTGACGACAAGCCGGACGGAGACGTTCTGGTGGCGGGCACCGACGGCGTGGGAACAAAGCTCAAATATGCCTTTGTGCTGGACAGGCACGATACGGTGGGCATAGACTGCGTTGCCATGTGCGTGAACGACATTGTGTGTCAGGGAGCAAAGCCGCTGATTTTTCTCGACTACATTGCGCTTTCAAGGCTCGTGCCGCAAAAGGTGGCCATGATTGTCAAGGGAGTAAGCGAGGGGTGCAGGCAGGCGGACTGCGCTCTTATCGGCGGAGAGACAGCCGAAATGCCTGGCTTTTACGCCGACGACGACTACGACATGGCGGGGTTCGCGGTGGGCGTCGCCAAGAAAAACAAAATCATCAACGGCAGCGGGATAAAAGAGGGAGACAGACTTGTGGGTTTGAGGTCCAGCGGAGTGCACAGCAACGGCTATTCTCTTGTGAGAAAGCTTTTCCCTCCCGTAAAAGAGGATTTGGAAAGGTTCGACGCGGAGCTTGGAGAGTCCCCCGCTCAGGCGCTTTTGAGACCTACGAGGATATATGTCAAAACGATACTTTCTCTGATTGAAAAGCATCCGATTAAGGGCATTGCCCATATCACGGGCGGCGGCTTTATCGAAAACATTCCGAGAATTTTGCCCGAAGGGCTTGCCGCAAAAATAGACAGGTCGTCTTATGAAATACCCGCGCTGTTTAAGGCGCTTCAAAGACGCTCGGGCATCTCGGACGAAAAAATGTACAACACATTCAACATGGGTATAGGCATGGTGCTGTGCTTGGACGGTGCGGAGGAGGAAAAGGCGCTTGAAACCTTGCGTTCTCTCAACGAGGAGCCTGTCCGTCTTGGCGAAGTCGTCAGAGGTCGGGGCGTAATTCTATGAAAAACATAGCCGTATTCGCGTCGGGAGGCGGCAGCGATTTTCAAAGCGTCGTGGACGGAGTGGAAAGCGGGCTTATTGACGGCAAAATCGTGCTTCTGGTGGCGTCAAGGGAGGGCATAGGCGCGCTGGAAAGAGCGAAAAAGCACGGGATAGACAGCGCCGTGTTCGACAAAAAGAAATTTTCGTCCGACGAGGAAATGTTTTCCGCAATCGGCGACGAGCTTGTTCGACGCGGAACGGAGCTGATTGTGCTCGCGGGCTATCTCAATATCCTGCCGCCCCGCTTTGTGGAGAGATTCGCAAAAAAAATCATCAACATTCATCCGTCGCTTATTCCCAAATACTGCGGAGACGGATTTTACGGCATGAGAGTGCACCGCGCCGTCGTGGAAAACGGCGAAAGAGAGAGCGGCTGCACCGTGCATTACGTTGACGAGGGCACCGACACGGGAGAAATTATTGCACAGGCGCGCGTAAAGCTGGACGCGGACGACACTGCGGAGAGCGTCGCCGCCAAGGTGCTGGAAAAGGAGCACGAGCTGCTGCCGAGAGTGGTGGCGGCGTTGTGCAAAACCCAATGAAAATACAACGAGAGGAAAAATCATGAAAAAAAGAGCGTTGATAAGCGTAAGCGACAAAAACGGCGTCGTGGACGCGGCGAAAAGGCTCGCCGCAATGGGATATGAGATTATCAGCACGGGAGGCACTCAAAAATGTCTTGAAGACGCCGGCTTGAAAACTCTCAACATAAGCGACGTTACCGGCTTTCCCGAGTGTCTCGACGGCAGGGTAAAGACGCTTCATCCCGCAGTTCACGCGGGGCTGCTTGCAAAAAGAGACAATGCCGAGCATATGCGCCGTTTGAAGGAGCTTAAAATCCAAACGATAGACGTGGTTATAGTCAACCTTTACCCGTTTAAGCAAACGGTTATGTCGGGCAAGGGCTTCGACGAGGTTGTGGAAAACATAGACATAGGCGGGCCGACGATGCTCAGAAGCGCCGCCAAAAACAGCGGCGACGTGGTCGTGCTGACCGACCCCGCGGATTACGAAAAGGCGCTTTCCGAGCTGGAAGCGGGAGAAGTGAGCCGAGAGACGAGGCTTTACCTCATGTACAAGGTTTACGCGCATACCGCAGCCTACGACAGTATGATTTCCGCTTATCTTGCCAAAAAGCTCGGGATTGATTTCCCCGACAGCTTAACGCTTGCTTTCGAGAAAAAGGAGCAGCTGCGCTACGGAGAAAATCCTTTTCAGCAGGCTGCGCTTTATACGGATATGTTTCCCGTTTCAAATTCCATAGTCAACGCAAGGCAGGAAAACGGAAAGCAGCTGTCCTACAACAATCTCAACGATTCAAACGGAGCGATAGAGCTTTTGAAGGAGTTTGACGAGCCTACCGTGGTTGCCGTCAAGCACTCCAATCCCTGCGGCGTTGCGAGCGGGGCGACGATTGCGGAAGCATACAGAAAGGCTTACGCCTGCGACCCCGTGTCTATTTTCGGCGGAATCATCGCCGCCAACCGCGAAATCGATTTGGAAACTGCGGAGGAAATTTCCAAAATCTTCGTCGAAATAGTCATAGCTCCTTCCTTTTCCGAAGCCGCGCTCGAAGCTTTGGAAAAAAAGCATAATCTGCGCGTGCTGGCTCTCCCCGACGTAGCGGTGAAAAACAAGCCGACCGTCGAGTTCAAACGCGTGTACGGCGGACTGTTGGTTCAAAATTCCGACGACAAGGTTTTCGACGACGTACAGGTCGTCACCAAAAAGCGTCCCACGGCGGAGCAAACGGAAACCATGCGTTTTGCAATGAAGGTTGTCAAGCATTGCAAGTCAAACGCCATTGTGCTTGCAAAGGGCAGCGCTACCATAGGTATAGGCGTGGGGCAGACAAACCGTATCTGGGCGGCGGAGCAGGCAATCGAGCACTCCAATGTTCCGACGGAGGGCGCGGTGCTTGCGTCCGACGCTTTCTTCCCTTTCGACGACTGCGTGACGCGCGCGGCGCAGGCGGGAATTTCCGCCATAGTTCAGCCCGGCGGCAGCATAAGGGACAAGGACAGTATTTTAAAGGCGGACGAGCACGGCATAGCCATGGTGTTCACCGGTTTGAGACATTTCAAGCATTGACGGGTACAAAATGAAAAAAATAAACGTAGCTATTATCGGAGGCGGCGGCAGGGAGCACGCGATTGCGCTTAAACTGAAAGAAAGTCCGCTGCTTGACAAATTGTTCTGCCTGCCGGGAAACGCGGGGATTGCCGAATGCGCGACCTGCGCGCCCGTTTCTCCTATGGATTTTGAGGGAATTTTCGATTTCTGTATCAAAAACGGCGTCGATTTGGTATTTGTCGCGCCTGACGACCCGCTGGCGGGCGGACTTGTGGACTTTCTGACGGAAAGGGGAGTCAAGGCTTTCGGTCCTGTCAAAAAAGCCGCTATGTTGGAGGCAAGCAAGGCTTTCGCCAAAGAGTTTATGGCAAGGCACGGCATACCGACTGCGGCATACAGGGCTTTCGACGACTTTGAAGGCGCGGAGGAATACGCAAAGAACTGCGATTTGCCCGTTGTGGTCAAGGCGGACGGACTTGCGTTGGGCAAGGGAGTTGTCATCTGCCGAACCCGTCAAGAGGTTTTTGACGCTTTGAAAAGCGTTATGGTTGACTTAAAATTCGGCGAAAATGCGGGAAGAAAAGTGGTTATGGAGGAGTTTATGACGGGCAGAGAGGTCACTGTGCTGGCTTTCTGCGACGGAAAAACCCTTCTGCCCATGCCCGCGTCGCAGGATCACAAAAAAGCGTTTGACGGGGACAAAGGCGCCAACACGGGAGGTATGGGAGCGTTTGCGCCCACGCCGTATTTTTTGGAGCAGGACAAAAATGAGTTTCTGCAAAATATCGCGCTGCCTACTCTCAAAGGTCTTGAAAAGGATGGAATCGTTTTCAAGGGCGTGCTTTACTTCGGACTCATGAAAACAAGCGGAGGGCTGAAAGTGGTGGAGTACAACGCTCGTTTCGGCGACCCCGAAACGCAGGTCGTGCTTACGCTTTTAAAAAGCGATTTGCTTGAAATAGTCAACGCCGTGATTGAGGGCAGGCTGGACTGTACGGAAGTTTTGTGGAGCGACGAAACGGCGCTTACCGTTGTGGTAGCCGACGGTGGTTATCCCGACAACGTGGTCAAGGGCAAGGAAATCCGTATAGGCGACCTTGACGGCGTCAGACTCCTACACGCCGGCACCAAGCTTGACGGCGGGCGGCTGAAAACAAACGGCGGTCGGGTATTTAACGTCGTGGGCGTTGACGAAAGCCTCGACAAGGCTCGGAAAAAGGTTTACGGACAGATTGACAAGGTTGGATTCGAGGGCGCAAGATACCGCGCCGACATAGGATTGGTTTAAGGTTTTTATGATATACAGAGTTTTCGTTGAAAAAAAGGAGCAATTCGACGTGCCCGCGGCAAAAATCCGCTCGTCGATCGAAAGAACGCTGGGTATAAGCCCCTCTGGTGTGCGCCGACTTTTGCGATACGACGTCGAGGGATTGACGGAACGTCAGATGAGAGACAGCGTAGAGTCGGTTTTTTCCGAGCCTAATACGGACAGGGTGTTTTACGATGTGCGCGTAGGGCGGGACGAAAAAATGCTCGTCGTGCAGTTTCTCGACGGACAGTACGACCAGCGCGCCGATTCGGCAATGCAGTGCGTGCAGTTTTTGACGGGGGGCGTCAGACCTGTCGTGAAATGCGCGGAGGTTTACGTTTTCAAGGGCGTGACGGATGCGCAGTTTGAAAAAATCAAGCGGTTTCTCGTCAATCCGGTGGACAGCCGCGAAGGGACGACGGAGATGCCGCAAACCTTGAAGGACGCAGCCAAGCCCGTGGGGAAAATGCGGGTGGAGCTTGACGGTTTCAACGAAATGGACGAGGACGGCTTGAAACGCTTCCATGCGGAAACGGGGCTTGCCATGACGGTGGACGATTTGAGGTTTGTCAGAGACTATTTCGTCAAAAAAGGCAGGCAGCCCACTCTGACCGAGCTTAAAGTCGTGGACACCTATTGGAGCGACCATTGCCGTCACACTACCTTTTCCACAAGGCTCGGGGAGGTTAAAATTCTTTCCGACAATCCGGAAATACACAACGCTTGGGAGCAGTACAAAAAGCTGTTTGAAAAGCACAATGTCAACGGGGACAAGGTTCCATGTCTTATGAGCATTGCCACAATCGCAGCAAAGGAGTTGAAGTCGAGAGGCTTGCTTAACAATCTTGACGAGAGCGACGAAATCAACGCGTGTTCTGTTGTGGTGGACGTGGACGTGGACGGCAAGGACGAGCAATGGCTCATCATGTTCAAAAACGAAACTCACAACCACCCCACCGAAATAGAACCCTTCGGCGGCGCGGCGACCTGTCTCGGCGGCGCCATCAGAGACCCGTTGAGCGGCAGAACATACGTTTATCAGGCTATGCGCGTCAGCGGCTGCGGCACGCCCGACGAGCCTGTGGAAAAAACTTTGCCGGGCAAGCTGCCTCAGCGTGTGCTCACGACGACGGCTCTTGCGGGTTTTTCGGGCTACGGCAATCAGATAGGGCTTGCTACGGGTATAGTCGCCGAGATTTACAACGACAGATACAAAGCCAAGCGTCTTGAAACGGGCTATGTCATAGGCGGCAACAGACGCGAAAACGTCGTCAGGCGCAAGCCGCGCGCAGGCGACGCGGTTATTATGGTGGGCGGCGACACGGGGCGCGACGGCTGCGGCGGAGCTACCGGCAGCAGCAAGTCGCACGACGTAAAAAGCGTCGAAACGTGCGGCGCGGAGGTTCAGAAGGGGAACCCTCCCGAGGAGAGAAAGCTGCAAAGATTGTTCCGCAATCCCCGCGCGTCACGGCTTGTGCTCAAATGCAACGATTTCGGCGCGGGCGGAGTGTGCGTGGCAATAGGCGAGCTTGCCGACGGTCTGCACATTTATCTTGACAGAATAAACAAAAAGTATGAAGGGCTTACCGCCACGGAGCTTGCCATAAGCGAATCGCAGGAGAGAATGGCTGTGGTGGTAAGCGAAAGCGACGCGGAAGAATTTATGAGACTTGCTTCCGACGAAAACTTAAAGTGCGTCAAGGTTGCGGAAGTTACGGAGGAACCCCGTCTCGTCATGACCTACGGAGAAGAGACGATAACGGACATCGACAGGGCTTTTCTGGATACAAACGGAGTCAGACAAAGCACCGACGCGGAAATTTGCGAAAGCTTGCGCGATTATTTTTCGACAGACGACGACGTTACGGTAAAATTGCTTGAAAAAAGCGCCGAGTCGGCTTTGAAAGAAAGAATTTCGCGTCTTGACGTTTGTTCGCGCAAGGGCATGGGCGAGGTTTTCGACTCCACCATAGGCGCTGCTAGCGTTCTCATGCCTTTCGGCGGAAAAAATCAGCTCACGCCTGCGGCGGTGATGGCTTCAAAGCCCCCCGTAGGCTCGGGCTACACCTCTACGATAACCTGTTCGTCTTTCGCGCTTTATACGGATTTGATGGAAAAATCTCCCTTTACGGGAGCCGTTTATTCCGTTGTGGGAGCCGTTTCCAAGCTGGTCTCCTGCGGCGTAAATCCCTTGACAATCAGGCTTACTCTGCAAGAGTTTTTCAAAAAACCCGGCAACGCGCCCGACCGCTGGGGAGAGCCTTTGTCCGCGCTGCTTGGCGCGCTTGACGCGCAGCTCGGGCTGGAAACTGCGGCAATAGGCGGCAAGGACAGCATGAGCGGAACCTTTGAAAATTTGGACGTGCCCCCCACTCTCATAGCTTTCGGCATGGGTATAGCAAAGGAAAACGCTTTTGTTCACAACGCATTCGAGCGTGCGGGAAAAGTAGTTCGTTTCAGAGTGCCGAAAAACTCTTGGGGACGCCCCGACTATGCCGCGCTGAAAGCAATTTACGGAGAAGTTTACGAGGGAATTCTCAACGGCAAAATTTTGCATACCGCCGTCGTAGAGGAGGGCGGCGCAATCACCGCGCTTGTCAAGTCTCTCTTTGCCAACGATTTGGGGGCTAAGCTCGACCGTCTCGAAGCCGAGCATTTCCGCCCCGCCTACGGCGACATACTTGCGGTGGTTGCGGAGGATTTCGACAGCCGCCGCGCAGAATATTTCGCGGAGCTGGACGAAAGCGGAGTTCTTGTCTGCGGCGGGGAGGAAATTGCTCTCGACGCGCTCAAAACCGCTTTTTGCGGGAGGCTCGAACAGGTGTTTCCGACAACCGCTCCGGCATACGGGCAGGCGGAGGAAGAAAATTTCGTATCCAAAAAAATTTACGTTTCCCGTTTCAAAACCGCAAAACCGCGCGTGTTTATTCCCGTTTTTCCGGGCACCAACTGCGAATACGACATGCAGAAGGCTTTTGAAAACGCAGGCGCGGAGTGCGACGTTTTCGTGGTTAAAAACGTGAGCGCCTCTGACGTCGAGTTTTCGGTTGCGGAAATGGGCAAAAGGCTGTCCGCAGCGCAGATACTTGCTTTTCCCGGCGGCTTTTCGGGCGGCGACGAACCTGACGGCAGCGGCAAATTTATCGTAAATATGTTCCGCAATCCCTCTTTGAGAGACGCTGCGGAGGAACTGCTTGAAAAGCGCGACGGGCTTGCAATCGGTATCTGCAACGGATTTCAGGCGTTGATAAAGCTGGGACTGTTGCCTTTCGGCAAAATAAAAGCGTTGGAGGAAAACGCTCCCACGCTCACTTTCAACAATATCGGTCGGCACGTGTCCGCAATAAGCCGCGTCAGAGTTGCGAGCAACGCCTCGGCATGGCTTAATCGCGTCAAAACGGGCGACGTTTTCAGCGTTCCGGTAAGTCACGGCGAGGGCAGATTCGTGTGCGACTCGGCTACGCTCCAAAGGTTGAGGGAAAACGGGCAGATTTTTACCCAATACGTCGACCTCGACGGCAAGCCAACAATGCAGAGTCCGTTCAATCCCAACGGCAGCGTAAACGCGGTGGAGGGTATTATATCCCCCGACGGCAGGGTGCTTGGAAAAATGGGGCACGCGGAGCGCATAGGCAAGGGGCTGTACAGAAACGTGGCGGGAAATTGGGATATGGGACTTTTCCGCTCCGGAGTGGAATATTTTAAATAGAAAGATACTGGGAGGACTGATTATGTATAAAAGCGACATAGAAATAGCGCAGTCGGTAAAAATGCTGCCCATCGGCGAAATCGCGGAAAAAGCGGGGATTGACGACAGATTTATCGAGCCTTACGGCAGATACAAAGCAAAGGTAGACTACAATTTTCTGAACGAAACAAAGGGAAAGGACGGCAAGCTGATTCTTGTTACCGCAATCAACCCCACTCCCGCGGGAGAGGGCAAGACGACGACGACAATAGGTCTTGCGGACGGGTTGAAGCGGCTTGGCAAAAGCGTGGCGGTCGCGCTGCGCGAGCCGTCGCTGGGACCCGTGTTCGGCGTCAAGGGCGGCGCGGCGGGCGGAGGTTACGCTCAGGTCGTGCCCATGGAGGACATAAATCTGCACTTTACGGGCGACTTCCATGCCATAGGCGCCGCAAACAATCTGCTTGCGGCGATGATTGACAACCATATTTATCAGGGCAATTCGTTAAATATAGACCCCCGTCAGATAACGTGGCGCAGATGCGTGGACATGAACGACAGACAGCTGCGGTTCGTGACCGACGGTCTGGGCGGCAAGGCAAACGGCACGCCGCGCGAGGACGGCTTCGACATCACGGCGGCAAGCGAAATTATGGCGATTCTTTGCCTTGCATACGACATGTCGGATTTGAAGCGGAGACTTGCCGACATAACGGTAGGCTACACCTACGGGGGCGAGCCTGTCAAAGCGGGACAGCTCAACGCGCAGGGAGCTATGGCAGCCCTCTTGAAGGACGCGTTGAAGCCCAATCTCGTGCAGACTTTGGAGCACACTCCCGCCTTTGTGCACGGCGGTCCCTTTGCAAACATCGCTCACGGCTGCAATTCCATTATGGCGACAAGGCTTGCCATGCGGCTTGCCGATTACGCCGTGACGGAGGCGGGCTTCGGCGCCGATTTGGGTGCGGAAAAATTCTTCGACATAAAATGCCGTATGGCGGGGTTAAAGCCCTCCGCGGTAGTGATAGTGGCGACAGTCCGCGCTTTGAAGCATCACGGCGGAGTTGCAAAAGCGGCTCTCGACGAGGAAAATCTTGACGCGCTCCAAAAGGGTTTGCCCAATCTTTTAAGGCATATAGACAACGTGACAAACGTTTTCGGACTGCCCTGCGTGGTGGCGATAAACCGTTTCCCCGCCGACACGGAAAGAGAGCTTGAATTTATCGAAAAACAATGCCGCGCGCTCAACGTAAACGTGGCTTTGTCCGAGGTGTGGGCAAAGGGCGGCGAGGGCGGCGAGGCTCTTGCGAGAGAGGTTGTGAGTCTGTGCGAAAAGAAAAACGATTTTCGTTTTGCTTACGAAACGGACGACTCCATTGAAACCAAGCTGGAAAAAATCGTAACCAAAGTGTACAGAGGGAGCGGAGCGGTGTTTACGCCTCAGGCGAAAAAACAGATTGCCAATCTGACAAGGCTGGGCTTTGACAAGCTGCCCGTGTGCGTGGCAAAAACTCAGTACAGCTTTTCGGACGAGCAGACGCGACTCGGCGCGCCGGACGGCTTTGCGGTTACCGTGAGAAACGTCAAGGTGTCAAGCGGCGCGGGTTTTCTCGTTGCGCTGACAGGGGACATTATGACCATGCCCGGTCTCGGCAAGGTGCCGAGCGCGGAAAAGATTGACGTGGACGCTTCCGGGAAAATAAGCGGGTTGTTTTAACGAAATTTTGTCCTGCGGGTTGACGGCAATCCGCGGGACAAAAATCACATATTTTTCATGTCAAAACAGTTGACAAAAACGCGCGTTTCTATCAAAATAAGCAACGGCGTAAAAGAGACAAGGAGACGGCTTTTGAACAGATTGTTTAAAAACGCATGGGTTTTTCACGACGGCGGCTTTTCGCGGGAAAATCTCGCGGTGAGCGGCAGCCGCATTGTTTCGTTTGACGGCGGAGACATTTTCGAGGAGTCGGATTTCACCGATTGTATTATCGTTCCCGGTTTTGCTGATGTGCACGTTCATTTCAGAGAGCCGGGATTTTTTTATAAGGAAAGCATTTCAAGCGGATCGATGGCTGCGGCAAGGGGAGGCTACACCGCGGTGTGCGCCATGCCCAATCTGCTCCCTCCGCCCGACAGCTTGGAAAATCTGAAACGGGAGCTTGAAATTATAGAACGCGACGCGGTCATAGAGGTTGTGCCTTACGGCTGTATCACAAAAGGAAGGCGGGGCTTGGAGCTTGCCGACCTCAAAGCCATGGCTCCCTTTGTCTCCGCTTTTTCGGACGACGGCAGCGGTGTGGACGACGCGCGGCTTTTAAAAGAGGCAATGCTTCAAGCAAAAGCGCTGGGCAAGGTGATTGCGGCGCACTGCGAGGTAAGAGAGCTGGCAGCGGGCGGTTACGTAAACGAATGTGAATTTCAGCGGCTTAACGGACACAAAGGTATAAGCAGCGCAAGCGAATATAAAATGATTGAACGCGACCTCGAGCTTGCCAAGCAAACCGGCGTGAAATACCACGTTTGCCACGTTTCCGCAAAGGAGTCTGTCGCTCTTATCCGACAGGCGAAGGCTGACGGCATAGACGTGACGTGCGAAACGGCTCCGCATTATCTGTGTCTTGACGACGGCTGTCTTCAAGACGACGGCAGATTCAAGATGAATCCTCCTTTGAGGGGGATTAAGGACAGAGAGGCGCTTGTCGAAGGTCTTTTTGACGGAACGGTGGACATGATTGCCACCGACCACGCGCCGCATTCCGCGGAGGAAAAGTCCAAGGGCTTGAAGGACAGCGCTATGGGCGTCGTGGGGCTTGAAACGGCTTTTCCGGTGCTGTACACGGAATTGGTAAAGAAAAAAAATCTTCCTCTCAAAAGGCTGATTGAAGCGATGTGCGTGAGTCCGCGCAGGCGTTTCGGGCTGCAAGGAGGACTGCTCGCGGCGGGAAGTCCGGCGGATTTGACCGTCATAGACCTCAACGCGTCGTTTGAAATAAATCCCGAAAACTTTTTGTCCAAGGGCAAAAGCACGCCCTTTGCGGGTAAAAAGGTGTTCGGAAGGGTTTTGCTTACGTTAAAGAACGGGAGAACGGTATGGAAAGAAAATACGACAAAAAATTAGTGCTCGGCGACGGCACGGTATTCGAGGGCTATGGCTTCGGCGCAGACAGGGAGGCGGTGTGCGAGCTGGTCTTCAATACCTCTCCCGTCGGCTATCAGGAAATAGTGAGCGACCCGAGCTACACGTTTCAGGCTGTGGTTATGACTTATCCTTTAATCGGCAATTACGGCGTGTGCGACGAGGATTACGAAACCCGCATGCCCTCAATCGGCGGGCTTGTCGTGCGTGACTACAACGGCAGGCCGAGCAATTTCCGATATACCAAAACTCTGGACGAAATTATGAGTGAGTACGGTATAGTCGGCATTTCCGGCATAGACACTAGGTGTCTTGCCCGAAAACTGAGAAACGAGGGCAGTCAGAAAGGAATCATAACTTCTTCGGACGTTTCTACGCAGGGGGCGCTTAAACGTCTTGAACGTCCTCTGCCGCGCAACGCAGTCAGCTGCGTTTCCACGCGGAAAAAGTGGTTTTCGCGCACGGCGCACGCCAAATTCGACGTTGTCGCCGTGGATTGCGGCATAAAGCTCAATATAGTCAGATGTCTCAACGCGCGCGGCTGCAACGTGACGGTGGTGCCGTTCGACACTGCTACGGAGGAAATTGCGGCTTTGTCTCCCGACGGCGTGTTTTTCTCCAACGGTCCCGGGGACCCGTCCGACGTGCCCGAAACGGCGGAGCTGCTCAAAAAAATCCGCGGCAGATATCCCGTTTTCGGCATTTGTCTGGGACATCAGCTTGCAGGGCTTGCTTACGGCGCAAAGACCTTCAAGCTCAAATTCGGTCATCGCGGCGGCAACCACCCCGTCAGAAACCTTGAAACGGGCAGGCTGGAAATCACAAGCCAAAACCACAGCTACGCCATAGACAGGGACAGTCTGTCGGGCACGGGACTCAAAGTCACTCACGAAAATTTGCTGGACGGCACGGTCGAGGGCATGGAGTGCGTAAAAGACAGGTTGTTTACGGTGCAGTTTCATCCCGAGAGCGCGCCGGGACCGCAGGACAGCGGATACCTGTTCGACAAATTCGTGCGCCTTATGGCGGCGAACAAAAAGGATTGAGGAGATTGTTATGCCCAAAAGAAAGGATATTAAGAAAATAATGGTCATAGGCAGCGGTCCCATAGTCATAGGACAGGCGGCGGAGTTCGATTACGCTGGCACACAGGCGTGTCTGGCGCTCAAAGAGGAGGGCTACGAGGTCATACTGGTAAACTCCAACCCCGCGACAATCATGACCGACACAACCGTGGCGGACAAGGTTTATATGGAGCCTCTCACGCTGGAATACGTTGCCAAAATACTTCGTTTCGAGCGTCCCGACGCGCTTATACCGGGGCTTGGCGGGCAGACCGGACTCAATCTTGCCATGCAGCTTAAGAAAAAAGGAGTATTAAGCGAGTGTCAGGTGGAGCTTTTGGGCACCTCCGCGCAGAGCATAGAGTGCGCCGAGGACAGAGAAAAGTTCAAGGAGCTGTGCGAGAGTCTGGGCGAGCCTGTGCTGCCAAGCATGATTACGCACTCCGCGGAAGAGGCTGTTTCCGCTGCGGAAAAAATAGGGTATCCCGTCGTGCTGCGTCCCGCATTCACCCTTGGGGGCACGGGCGGCGGCTTTGCGGACAACGAGGAGCAGCTGAGAGAAATTATGAAAAACGCGCTGCGCCTTTCTCCCGTCAGACAGGTGCTTGTGGAAAAGAGCATTAGAGGCTTCAAGGAAATAGAGTACGAGGTTGTCCGCGACGCGAACGACACGGCGATAGCCGTCTGCAATATGGAAAACCTCGACCCTGTGGGAATACACACGGGCGACAGCATAGTGGTCGCGCCAAGTCAGACGCTTACAAACAAGGAATATCAGCTTTTGAGAGACAGCGCGCTCAAAATCATACGGGCGTTGAAAATAGAGGGCGGCTGCAACGTACAGTTCGCGCTGGACCCGCAGTCCTTCGACTATTTTTTGATAGAGGTAAATCCGAGAGTTTCCCGTTCGTCGGCTTTGGCAAGCAAGGCGAGCGGATACCCCATTGCGCGCGTGTCCGCAAAAATAGCGGTGGGTATGCGTCTCGACGAAATAATGCTTGCAAACACTCCCGCGTGCTTCGAGCCGGCTCTTGACTATGTGGTAACCAAAATAGCGAGATTTCCCTTTGACAAATTCGCCACCGCGCCCAACGTGCTGAGCACGCAGATGAAGGCTACGGGAGAAGTTATGAGTATCGGGCGCACCATGGAGGAAAGCCTCTTGAAAGCCGTGCGTTCTCTGGAAATAGGGGCGAGTCATTTGGAGCTTAAAAAGTTTGACGCCCAAACCGCGGAAGAGCTTGCAGAATACATAAAAACGGGGCGCGACGACAGAATTTTCGCTATGGCGCAGCTTATGCGGCTGGGCTGTCCCTTGAAACGTCTGTATGAGCTTACAAAAATAGATATGTTCTTTTTGGACAAAATCAAAAACATTGTGGACTTTGAGGGCGCAATCAAGAGCGGAAAGCGCGACCTTGCCGTTTTAAGAGAAGCCAAGCGCATGGGTTTCTGCGACGAGTACATTGCCAAATGCTGGGATATGACCTTGAAGGAGGTCTTTGAGCTGCGCAAATCAATCGGGCTGTTTCCCGTTTACAAAATGATAGATACCTGCGCAAGCGAGTTTGAAAGCTATGTGCCTTACTTTTACTCCACATACGAAAGAGAAAACGAGACGCGGGACGACGGCAAAACCAAAATCGTGGTTTTGGGAAGCGGACCTATCAGAATCGGTCAGGGCGTCGAGTTCGATTACAGCACGGTGCACGCAATCAAGACCATACGCGACTTCGGCTATGAAGCGATAATAATCAACAACAACCCCGAAACGGTGTCAACCGACTATACGACGGCGGACAAGCTGTATTTCGAGCCGTTGACGACAGAGGACGTTCTCAATGTTTTGGAGCTTGAAAAGCCGCTGGGGGTTATTGCGTCTTTGGGCGGTCAGACGGCAATCAATCTTGCGGACAAGCTAAAAGAGTTCGACGTCAACATAATCGGCACGGGAGTCGAAGCAATCGAGCGCGCCGAGAACAGGGATTCGTTTGAAAAAATCCTCAAAAAGCTGAATATTCCGCAGCCCGAGGGATATGCCGTTACCAAAATCGAGGACGGCGTGAGAGCCGCAAACGAAATAGGCTATCCCGTGCTTGTCAGACCGAGCTTTGTTTTGGGCGGGCGCGCGATGCAGATTGTGGGCAGCGACGACACGCTCAGGCACTATCTCGAAAACGCCGTCAGAATCGACGAAAAACAGCCCGTGCTTGTAGACAAATACATAGTGGGCAAGGAGTGCGAGGTGGACGCCGTGTGCGACGGAACGGACGTGTTCGTGCCGGGAATCATGGAGTTGATTGAACGCACGGGCATACACTCGGGCGACAGCATAAGCGTTTATCCTTCGTTCAGCCTGAGTCGGAAGGTAAAGGAAACCATTTTGGACTACACCTTGAAGCTGGGAAAGGGTATAGGCATAGTGGGGCTTTACAACATTCAGTTCATTGTGGACAAGGACGACAATGTTTTTGTCATAGAAGTCAATCCGCGCTCGTCGCGGACGGTGCCCTTCCTTTCAAAGGCGACTGGTTTTTCGCTTGCCGACATCGCCACGTTGGTTATGCTGGGCAAAAGCCTGAAAGAACAGGGACTGACGGAGCTGTATCCCGAGGAAAAGAAAAAGTGGTACGTCAAGGTGCCCGTATTCTCGTTCAGCAAAATCCACGGTCTGGACGCATACCTTTCCCCCGAAATGAAGTCCACGGGCGAGGCGATAGGCTACGACGAAAAGTTTACCCGCGCGCTGTACAAGGCGTTGCAGGCTTCGGGCATGAACGTGGTCAATTACGGAACGGTGTTCGTCACCATTGCAGACAAGGACAAGGACGAGGCTTTTCCTCTCATAGAGAGGTTTTACAGGCTCGGCTTCAACATCGAGGCAACGACAGGCACCGCGAAATACCTCAAAAGCAGGGGGATAAAGACGCGCGCCAAAAAGAAAATAAGCGACGGCAGCGAAGAAATACTCGACTCCATACGCAAGGGTTACGTAAATTACGTAATCAACACGCGCGACATAGATTCGGTTGACCAACAAACGGACGGCTTTCAGATAAGACGGTGTGCGGTGGAAAACAACGTAACCATGTTCACCGCTCTCGAAACGGTGCGCGCCCTGCTTGACGTGCTTGAAGAAATCACCATTACCGTCAGCACGATAGATTCTTGAAAAGGCAAATGAAAAAGGAAGTTATTTTTGAAACGGCAAGCAACGAAAAAATTGCCGCCGACGTGTATGATTTGAGACTCAAAGGCGATTGCCGCGCGGGCATAAGGGCGGGGCAATTCGTCGAAGTGGCGCTTGACGGCTTTTTTCTGCGTCGTCCCATATCCGTGTGCGACGTTTACGGCGACGGTATACGCCTTGTCTACAAGGTGACGGGCAAAGGTACGGAATATATGTCCTCGTTGAAAAAGGGGGACAGAGTCAGGGCCTTGACGGGGCTTGGAAACGGTTTCAGTTTGGACAAATGCAAAAAAACCGCGCTGATTTGCGGCGGCGGCGTAGGCGCTCCTCCTCTGTTGCTTTTGGCAAAAAGGCTGATTGAAAGCGGGAAAAATGCCTATGTCGCGCTGGGCTTCAATTCGGCTGCGGACGTCATGCTTGCGGACGAGTTCAAAGCCGTCGGCGCCCAAGTGGAAATTGCGACATTGGACGGCTCCGCAGGCTTAAAGGGAACAGTCGCGGCGGCTCTGCCGCGTCAGACGGACTGCGACTTCTTTTTCGCGTGCGGTCCCAAGGCAATGCTTAAAGCGCTGAGCGCTTCTCTCGAAATCAGGGGAGAGGTTAGTCTCGAAGAGCGCATGGGCTGCGGCTTCGGCGCCTGCATGGGCTGTGCGGTCAACACTACGCAAGGAGTAAGGCGGGTGTGCGCCGACGGTCCCGTGTTCAGCTCGGAGGAGGTAATATGGTAGACACCAAGGTCAGTTTGAGCGGTCTTGTTCTGGACAATCCCGTTATTCCCGCAAGCGGAACCTTCGGTTACGGCAGCGTCTTTTCGGAGTTTTACGACATAAACATACTCGGCTCGTTCAGCTTCAAGGGGACGACCTTAAACCCGCGCGACGGCAACCCTTGTCCGCGCATAGCGGAAACCAAAAGCGGTATGTTGAACTCCGTCGGCTTGCAGAACCCCGGTGCGGAAAAGGTGGCAAAAGAGGAGCTTGGAGAGCTTTCAAAAATTTACGGGAAAAAGGTCATTGCCAACGTGGGCGGCTTTTCGGTTGAAGAATACGTGCGCTGCGCCGAAATCTTCGACGGCTGCGAACAGGTGGGGCTGATAGAGCTAAACATAAGCTGCCCCAACGTCCACAACGGCGGTATGTCTTTCGGAACCGACGCGAAAAACGCGGCTCGCGTCACGGGCGCCGTCAAAGCCGCCGTGAAAAAGCCCGTTTACGTAAAACTCAGCCCCAACGTCACCGATATAACGGAAATTGCCAAAGCGTGCGAGGACGCGGGCGCGGACGGGCTGAGCCTGATTAACACGCTTTTGGGCATGAGGATAGATTTAAAGACCTTTAAACCCGTTCTTGCAAACAAAAGGGGCGGACTGTCGGGGGGCGCGTTGTTTCCCGTTGCCTTGCGCATGGTCTACGACGTGTACGAAGCGGTGAAAATTCCCATTATGGGCATGGGAGGAGTGGAGAGCGCCGAGGACGTTGCGGAAATGATGCTTGCGGGCGCGACTGCCGTGCAGGTGGGCGCGGCAAACCTCGTCAATCCCTTCGCCTGCAAGGAAATAATCGAAGACTTGCCCCGAGTCATGAAAAAATACGGCATAAAAAAAATAAGCGATATTATCGGAGGAGCGCACAGGTGAACAAAAGAAAGGACGTTATCGTTGCTTGCGATTTCCCGTCGGAGGCGGAGCTTGACAATTTTGTAGGGCTGTTTAAGCGTTACGAAAAAAAGCCTTTTTTGAAAGTGGGAATGGAGCTGTTTTACTCTGCGGGACCGGACGTGGTCAGGCGTTTGAAGGGCGAGGGCTTCGATGTATTTCTCGACCTAAAACTGCACGACATACCCAACACCGTGGGACGCGCCATGAGCGTGCTTGCAAATCTCGGAGCGGATATGGTAAACCTGCACGCCGCAGGCGGCTCCGAAATGATGAAACGCGCGGCGGAGGGGCTTGTGCGGCATGACGGCGCGCGTCCTCTGCTGATTGCGGTAACCCAACTCACGTCTACAAGCGAAAATATGTTGAAAAACGAGCTGCTGATAAATTGCGATATGGAGACGACTGTCGCCTCCTATGCGCAGAATGCGGCAAGGTGCGGGCTGGACGGCGTTGTGTGCAGTCCGCTCGAAGCGCGTCTTGTAAAGGAAGCGTGCGGAAAGGATTTTCTTACCGTCACGCCCGGCATAAGATTTGCCGACGGCGAAAAGGGCGACCAAGTGCGCGTAACCACACCGCAAAGGGCGAAAGAAATCGGAAGTGACTTCATAGTGGTAGGCAGACCGATTACCGCCGTCGAGAGCCCCGCGGAGGCTTATTTCCGCTGCGTAAAGGAATTTTTGGGATAGGAGGCAGATATGAAAGAAATAGCGGGTTATCTTTTGAAAATAGGTGCGGTTTTTCTGCGCCCGGAGCAGCCGTTTACTTGGGCAAGCGGCATAAAAAGCCCCATTTATTGCGACAACAGGTTGGTTTTGACCGACGTGGAGGCGCGCGACGCGGTTGAAAACGCCATTGCGGAAACGGTAAGGCGGCGTTATCCTCAAGCTCAGGCTCTGTTCGGTACAAGCACGGCGGGCATAGCGCACTGCGCAATCGCGGCGCATATCCTGCGCCTGCCTGCGGGTTACGTCAGGAGCGGCGCAAAGGAGCACGGCAGAACCAACCGCATTGAGGGCAAACTCGAAAAGGGCGAAAAGGTTGTGGTCATAGAGGACCTTATCAGCACGGGCGGAAGCGTAATAGAAGTGGTGGAGGCTTTGCGCGAGGCGGGTGCGGAGGTGCTTGGCATTGTCAGCATCTTTTCCTACAACATGAGTAAGAGCGCGGAAAAGCTTTCCGGAGCAAACGTGGAAAACGTGAGTCTTTCCAATCTTGACGAGCTGTGCGAGGTGGCTGAGGAGAAAAAAATAATCGGTCCGGAGAACGTCCGACGTGTGCTTGCGTTCCGCGACAATCCGTCCGACGAGAGCTGGATAAAAAACTGACGGAGAAAAAATGAAACATTTGCTGGATATAACCGATATGAGCGTTTCGGAAATCGACGCGCTTGTAAATCAGGCTGAAAACATTATGAAAAACAGAGAGGCTTACGCCCATGCCCTTGACGGCAAAACGCTTGCCACGCTGTTTTTTGAACCGAGCACGCGCACGAGACTTAGCTTCGAGGCGGCTATGCTTGAATTGGGAGGCAGAGTTCTGGGATTTTCTTCCGCAGACAGTTCGAGCGCCGCAAAGGGCGAAACGGTCGGCGACACGGCGCGCGTCGTGAGCTGCTTTTCCGACGTGATTGCCATGCGTCATCCCAAGGACGGCGCGGCGAGGGCGGCTGCCGCTTGGGCGCGGGTGCCCTTAATCAACGCGGGAGACGGCGGTCACTGCCATCCCACGCAGACGCTTACCGACCTTGTCACCGTTCACGCGGAGAAAGGGCGGCTTTTCGGCTTGAAGGTGGGGGTTGTAGGCGACCTGAAATACGGCCGCACGGTGCATTCTCTTTTAAACGCGCTTTTGAGATACGAGGGAAACAGCTTCGTGCTGATTTCTCCGCGCGAGCTAAGACTGCCCGAATATATGCTCCAAGCAATCAAGCAAAAGGGCGGCAAGGCGGTTGAAACTGCCGATTTGCAGGAATATATGTCGGAGCTTGACGTGCTTTACATGACGCGTATTCAGCGGGAAAGATTTTCCGACGCAGACGAATACGAGCGTCTTAAAGACAGCTACGTTCTCACAAGGGACAAACTTGGCTCTGCAAAGGAGGATATGATAGTCATGCACCCGCTGCCGAGGGTAAACGAGATTGCCGCAGACGTTGACAAAGACAGCCGCGCCAAATATTTCGAGCAGGTCAATTACGGCAAATTCGCGCGTATGTCGCTGCTGCTTACGCTTTTAAAGGACGGCGGTGCTTCGGGCGAAACAAAACTCGGCGGCACGCTTACGCAAAAGAGCTGCCCCAATCCAAGATGCATAACCAATGCCGAGCCGTCGCTCGAAAAGCTGTCAATCTTTGACGGCGGCACGGAAAGGTGCGCCTATTGCGAAACCTCTCTTGACTGAAAAAGCTCCTTTGACAGGAGTATTCCATAGAAAAGAGCGCAAGCGTAAAATCATTTACATTTGCGCGGAGCAGTCGGAAAAAATTTAAAGCGTAACCGAATGGTTACGCTTTTTTAAAAATCTTTACTTACACCCGTCAAGGCGTTTTTTTGTTTTTGCGATTGGCAAACGGCGAAGTTTTGCTTGACAGGACGTGCTGCGTCAGGTCGTAGGAAAAATGCACGTGCGCAGGCTGAACGGGTTTGTTGTCCGTGTCGGCAAAAGCGCAACATTTTTCAAAAATATTAAGCAGCGTTTCCGTCGCCGTGAGCATCTGCATTCTCTCGTTTTCGCTTAACGCGCCGTTGAAAATGCTTTGCATAATTTCCTGCGAATTTTCGCTGTGCGTTTTCATATCTTTTTTGGCAGATTCCGTCAGCGAAATATATTGCGTTTTTTTGTTGCCCTCCTGTTTGGAGCGTTCTATCAGACCTTTTTCTTCGAGTTTTTTCAAGGTTCGATGAATACATTTGGGTGAAATGTGCGCTTTCTCCGCAAGAACATGCGTGGGCAGGGGGCTTTGCCGGTCGAGTATTGCAGAGACCTTTCTCATGTAAATATCGTCCAAAAAACCCGAATAAGCTCCGCGCCGAAACAGCTCCCACTCCATGGTAGCGACCAGATTGGTGTATGCCACCTGCATTTTATCCATCAGTTTTCCGTATTCTTTTACGCCGTTTATATCCATTCTTGTTCTTCCATTTTGTATTTTAAAATTTAATTGTTTGTTTGTCAAATAGAGATGCAAAATTTTTTGGCAAAATTGTGTTAAATCATTTGACAATTGCCGCACTATGCGGTTATAATTACCGCAGAGTGCGGCAATTTTAAGTTGTTGTGCCGCGCGGAAAATTTTTGCGGAGGTAAATTATGAAACGATTGAGACTATTATTGCTGCTTTTTGCGGCGGCTGCGGCTTGCCTGCTTGTATTGTGCGCCTGCGCGCCTTCAAAAGCGTCGGTGACGTTTAAATTGGACGAAACCGAAAGCATTGTCATAACGGTAAACGACGACAAAAAAGCATTTCCGCCATACGTCGAATGCGCAGAGGGCGTTTATGTCGAGGGATGGTACGTTGACAGCGGTTTGACGATTAAATTCGATTTTTCGCAGACAGTGGAAGACGACATTACGCTTTATCCCAAGTATATGAACGCCGAGTACACGGCGCGGTTCGACCTGAATTATCCCGACTGTAAAAATCCTCCGCAGGCGACGTTCACGCGGCAAGGAAACCTCGTGCTGCCTGCCGAGCCTGTGAGAGTGGGGTACGAGTTTTTGGGCTGGAGCGACGGCGGCGCGCTTTACAGGGCGGGTGCGGAGTATGACACGCAGAACGCGCTTTGCAACCTCGTTTTTTCGGCAAGCTGGCGCTACAAGGTGCTCACCGTCACTTTGCTCAACGGTGAAGGCGAACTGATAGAGAAGGTGGAAGTGCCTTACAACGGCTCGGTGGCGCCAAACGACGTGCTCGTACAGGAGTCCAATGAAAACAGCTGGTGCTTTGACGTAATCGGTTGGGACAAATCCATAACCAACGTAAAAGAGGATATGACTGCGAGCGCGATTTACAAATATGTGCCGACGGACGATTTTTATTTCAAATTTTCCCTCAACGAGGATAAGGTTTCATACTCCCTTGCGGGCTTAACAACGGGTTCTGTTCCCGCAAAGACGGCTTTACCCGACACGTATCGCGGACTTCCCGTCACGAGGTTGAAGAAAAACGCTTTTTCTTCAAATATGACGCTGACGGATTTGTATATACCTTCAAGCTACGAAACGATAGAGTCGGGAGCCTGCCGAAATTGTTATATGCTCAAAAATGTTACGTTGGAAAACGGAGTAAAAAAACTTGGACTTGCGAGTTTTTCCGGTTACAATCTGAGCAAAGTGACTCTGCCCGACACGCTGCTCGATTGGGGAATCATGCCTTTCGGAACTACGACGGCGATTGAGTACGTTTTGAAGGGCGACAACGTCAATTACGTGCAGGAGGACGGAATAATTTACGACGTCGACAAGACCGCGGTTTACGTCGGCAGTTCGACCGCGTCCGGCGACATTGTTTTCCCTGAAACCGTCACGCGGGTCAAGGCATACGCTTTTGTCAGAAACAAGTCGATCACGGGGCTAACCTTCAAGGGGCATATAGACGCGATAGAGTGGGGCGCTTTTTTTCAATGTCCTTACATAACCGATTTGGTTTTTGAAAAGGGCGTAAAAGAAATTTCAGGCGTCGATTCAGAGCAGGGAAAAATATTTGCGGAAAAATACGACTACGAGGACGGAGGCGATTTCAACCTTAACGGAGCGTTTTTCCGCTCGTGCTGCGGCTCTTTGTGGGACGAGGAAACATTCGAGTCCTTGGGCTTTGCGACTTTGGAAAATCTTGTGCTGAAAGGAATCGAAAAAATAGGCGACTGCGCGTTTCAGGACTGCAACATACGCAATTTGAAAATCGACAAGACGGTGCGTTACATAGGGGAAGCGGCTTTTACCAATTCGGGAAGTGATTATATTTTTACGTCTGTGTCCATGCTCGGCGCGGATGAAAACGATTTTTACGCAATCAAGGACGACTGCATTGTCGAAAAGGGGAGCGGGCCGCAATATCTCGGTAAAAACGGCGACAGACTGCTTGTTTACGCTCAAAACTCATCCGCAGTTCAATTCGACGTGCCTGAGGGCGTGACGTATATTTCGCCCTTTGCCTTTGCAGAACTGAAAAATCTGGAAACCGTAACCCTGCCCGAGGGAATCACCGAGCTTTACGGCTGGACGTTCAGCGCCGTTCTCGGCAGCTCCTTAAAATCCGTGCTTTTGCCCTCGACTCTTGTATCCTTGCGCAGCGATACTTACGTTTTCGGAGAAGTGCAGCTTATGGGTATCACAGGTGGGGTGTTTACCGGCTGCGAAAATCTGAGCGATGTTGAGTTCAGGGGGACGCCCTCGCTCGAATACATAGGCGCAAACACTTTTTACGTTACCGCGCTACGTGAGTTTGAAATTCCCGCTTCGGTCGCGTACGTGGGTTTTTCGGCGTTCATTAACGAATATTTGGTTTCTCTGTCGGTCGAAGACGGAAACGAGGTCTATGTTGCGGATGAGGGAGTGCTTTACACAAAGGATATGACCACGCTTGTGTGCTATCCGTCGCGGAAAGCGGCAACCTCCTATACCGTGCCGGAGGGAGTTGCTGCAATAGAGGGTTACTCCTGCGAAGTAACCGCATTTCTTGAAACGCTTGTAATCGGCGGCGATGTAAAAAAGGTGGGACAGTCGGCGTTTTACAACGCGCACGCGTTGAAGGAAATTACATTTAAGGGCAACGTCGAAATGCTTGGTCAGTCCGCTTTTTTCGGCGCGCCCAATCTCAAAAAGGTTATTTTCGAGGGGGAAAAAGCTCCGTTTCTTGGCGGCAGCCACAACGGTACATACAGCGTTTTTGCTTCGGGCTACGACAGTATGACGTGGGAGGCTATTCTTCTGTGCGAATTCGTCGTGCCGCAAAATGCAATCGCCTCGTATTACTCCGAATTTTATCTTTACGCTCCCGCGTATGCGGAGGCAATTGACTTATCGGAGATTTCCGACACTGCCTATACCCTTAAAAAAGACGGCGAAACCGTTGCCGTATTTACCGACTCATTGGTTAAAACCGAGCCGACGTGCGAGGGTTCGGGATATTTTCAGGGCTGGTATCTCAGCGACGGAAGCGCGGACGGCGACTGGGGCGAAAGAGTGGAGTTCCCCGCTTATTTCGAGCAAGATACAATAACCCTCTACGCGCGCTTCGGCGAGCAAAGGGTGCAGGACGGCAAGGCATGGGGCAGAGACTTCGAGCTTGACGCAAACGGCGAAGCTCTCGACGTGACGTTTAAAAACGGCAGGGCGGTCTATTTCCGCTTTACCGCGCCGCGAAGCGGCAGTCTCAATCTGTTGTACGACGGTTTGACAGGCGACGAATTTTATTTGCAGACAGACGACGTGTCAGGCGTAGAATACGTTGTGCTCTCCGATTACGAAAATCCGCAAAGCTGGTGCTATGAGATAGAGGAGGGCAAGACTTATTTCGTGAGCATAAAAATTTATCTTTTCGACGGCATAAACATAGACTGCTCCGTATCTTTTGAAATAGTCTGAGCAAATTTAAAGCCTCTTCCCGACGGGAGGAGGCTTTTTCTTTCAAAGATTTCAGGAAATCACGCGGGCGAGCAGCACGCCCATGACGGACGCCATCATCAGTCCGCGCGTCCAACCCGAGCTGTCTCCAAGGCAGTGCAGGTTTTTAACCGACGTTTCCAACCTTTCGTTCATATCGATTTTGTTTGAATAAAATTTCAATTCGGGAGAATACAGCAGCGTTTCGTTGCTGGCAAAGCCGGGCACTACGATATCCGCGTCTTTAATAAAATTCAATATCGAAATCATTGCTCGATAGGGCATGGCTGCCGTTATGTCGCCCGCCACCGCGTCCGCGAGGGTGGGGCGCACGTTGCTGCGTTCAAGCTCCTTTTGCCATGTGCGCTTTCCGTCCATTATGTCGCCGTACCGCTGAACCAAAATTTTGCCGCTGCCGAGCATATTGGTCAGCTCTCCTATTTTTTTCGCGTATTCTATGGGCTGGTTGAATGGCTCGGAAAAATTGTGCGAGCAAAGGATTGCAAGATTGGTGTTGCCGCTCTTTTTTTCCTTGAAGGAGTGTCCGTTGACCACCGCGAGGTTGTCGTCGTAGTTTTCCTGCGCGACAAAGCCGCCCGGGTTCTGGCAGAAGGTGCGCACCTTGTTTTTGAACGGCTTGGGATAACCTATGAGCTTGGATTCGTAGAGAATGTTGTTTACCTCCTCCATAATCTCGTTTCTCACCTCTACCCGCACGCCTATATCCACCGTGCCCGGTCTGTGGGGGATTCCGTGTTTTTCGCACGTCTTTGACAGCCAGTCCGCTCCGCGCCTGCCCGTTGCGACGACGGTTGTCCCCGCTTGGATAAGAAACCGCTCTCCGTTTTGACGGACATACGCTCCTTTGCACACGCCATCGTCGATAAAAAGGTCGTCGCAGTCTGTGCCGAAAAACAGCTCCACGCCGTTTTTTAACAGATGCTTTTCGATTGCAAGATAAATCTCCTGCGCCTTTTCCGTGCCGAGATGGCGTATCGGGCAGTCCACCAGCTTTAAATTCGCCTGAATGGCTTTTTTCCTGATTTCCTTTATTTTGTCGTTGTCGCCCACTCCCTCTACCTTGCAGTCCGCGCCGAAGTCGAGGTAAATTTTGTCCACGTATCGGATTGCCTCTTTTACCGCGTCGTGTCCGACAAGCTCGGGCAGGTCTCCGCCCACGTCATCGGACAAAGAGAGTTTTCCGTCCGAAAAGGCGCCCGCGCCCGAAAAGCCCGTCGTTATGCTGCAATTTTTGCAGCCCGCGCACAAGCCCGTTTTGTTTTTGGGGCAGACGCGGTTTTCTATGGCTGCGCCCTTTTCGACGACGGTGATTTTTCTTTTGTCTCCTCGTTTAAGCAGCTCTATGGCGGTGAAAATCCCCGCGGGACCTGCTCCCACAATCAAAATATCCGTTTTCATAATGCAATTCCTTTAAAGTTATTTTCGTCCTTTTTGCCCGCTTTCAATCGGGGCGCAAAAAATGCCCGCTCCGACGGTATGCGGAAAAACCGCATATAGTCGACGGGCAGGCTCGTCGGTAGAAACTCTCCGCCCTTTGCGCGGAGACTATATATGCTCTGCTTTTTGCGGCGTCGCCGCACGCTGAACAGTTTAGCACGGAGCCTGTTCTTTGTCAAGAAAATTTTGAAAAACGCTTGACACAAGCGAAGCGTTTGAGTATGATTAGCAAAGTAAATTCCGACGGCAAATAGGAAATTTACCGACGGAAAAATCGTTCGGAGGTATGTTGTGACCGCTAAAAAAATGCTGCACGGCAGGGAGTTCAAAATCAGCTGCGGCAGGTTTGACAGGAAAATAAGCGTGGAGGTTGACGGAAAGCCCGCCGAAAAAGTCGACGGCGCGCTTTTCAGGGTTGCTCTCGCCGACGGAAAATATCTGCAATTCAGAGTGGAAGGCAGCTACATGACGGGGATGAACCTGATTGAGGGAGATGTTACCTTGGAGGTTTTCAGGCATATAAGCTGGTACGAATATCTGTTCATCTTCGGACCGCTGCTGTTTTTGGGCTTCGGCGCGGCTTTCGGACTTGACGCGGCGGAAATAAGCAACGCGGCGGCGGTTGTCGGCGGCGTGGCGGGGCTGGTTTTCGCTTTGGCGGGCTTTTTTGCCTGCAACGCCATTGTGCACAGCGGCAGACTGAAAAAATGGCTCAAAATACTTTTGAACCTTCTGGTGCTTGTCGTGCTTGCGGGACTGTTCGTCTTTTTTTTCCTCAGCATTGCGGTGGTTCTTGCTCTTATCGGTCTTGGGGAAGCTCTTACAAACGCCGCGTTTTTGCCTTGAACGCGTCTTAAATCCAATAAAAAACGGCGGCAATTTGCCGCCGTTTATTTTTTCCCAAATTCAGAAAGACGCTTTGTCAGATGTCGAGAGAGCTTCTGCCTTCCTCGTTGAGGTCGAAAACAAGATAACCCTGCTGCGCGCGCAGCATTCTCTGTTTGCGGCCTATGCTAAGGCTTTCCTGATTGTCGAAAACAGTCATTATGTTTAGACCGGATACGGGCGCAATGTACAGCATATACACCTCGCGGCTCAATACGTTTATCGGATTGCCGTCAAGGTCGACGAAATTTTCCCCGTCATTGAGGTAGCGGCAGATTTCGTTTTTGTCGTTGAATTTGTCTTTGGCGTCGGCGGTGTCCTTTGAGGAGTCGTAGTCGCCCGCCCAAACGGCTCCTGCCTTGAAGTCACCGAGCGCGGAAATACTCTGCGTTGTGTAAACGGTAACCGTTGTCGGCTCTTTTGAAAAGCTTCCCTCCACAAGGTTTACGGAAGTGGTGGAGTTGGAAACAAGCGCGTCCTTGTCAAAGCATCTCAAAAGCAGAAAGAGCATTTCGTTGTCGTATGTTTTGACGGTATCCGTTCTTTTCAGCTTGAAGGAAAGCGCATCCTCGTTGAGAGAGCTTTCGATTGTCACGACGGGCCTTTTTGCGGAGTAGTCGTAAGAAACGGACGTTTCAAAGTCGTTTAGCTCGCAGCCCGCTTTGCCCACGTAAACGCTTTTTACGCTGCGGCTGCTTGAGTCCGGCAGAAGATTTGTGCCGTTGAAGGTCGCGCGGGCGGATACTTTTACGCTTACCTTAAACGAGCCGTTTTCCGTTTTTTCTATTATGGGTTGTCTTGACCCGTCCGCCGCCGCTTTTTCGGTCTCTTCTTCCGCTATTGCGGACAGCCTGCTCTTGACGTCCGAAAGGTCGGATATACCCGCCTTGACAAACGCCGCGTCGTCGTAAATTTCGGTAAAAGTCAATTCTGTTTCAAGCGAGTACCGATTGTCGGCAAGGGGTTGTACGGTTGACGTATATACGCCGTTTTCCACCTTTGACGGCGCGACCTGGTCGAGATTTGACGTGTAGACGTACTCTCCGTCGCTGTTTTTTGCGCGGCTGTAATAGTTAGAGTAGGTCAGCTCGTAGTCGCTGGCAAGACGCACGTCGTAAACGAGAGTTTCGGAAGAAGAGCCTGACCAACGCACCTTGACTTCGGGGACAACCGCGCTTGAACCGCAGCCCGTCAAAGCAAAGCACGCCATGATGAACAAAATTGTAAGCGAAAGTAATTTTTTCATTTTTTCTCCGATTGGCGCTGTGGGCGCATTTAACAAATAATATCATCAAACAAAAAAAAAGTCAATTGACATCGGGCAAATTGAGTCTTATAATTATTTCATGAATTTCGTTGTTTATAAGACGAACACCTTAAAAGCCGCGAAAAACCGCATAGAGGAGCTGCTCAAAGCGGTCAGTCGCAGCGACATTGACAGTCCGCACATAGTTATTGTGCCGGACAGAGCTTCCCTTGCCGCCGAGAGAAGTATGCTTGCCGCAGTGGGAGGAAGCTTCAATATACAGGTTTTTACCTTCAACAGATATGCGGGGCTTATCGCGCCCGAGACCTTGAAGCCTTTGAGCGGACAGATGGCGGTGCTTGAAATGATGAAGGTAATCGAGCAGAACGCCGACAGACTGGTCTGTTTTTCCGGAGCGGGAAACACGGAAGGCTTTGCGCGGAAAATTTACGACGTAATCAGCCTGTTGAAGTACAACAGAATCAGTCCCGAAAAGCTGCTTTGCGCCTGCGACGACAAGGCGCTTTCTTTGAAATTGAAGGATATAGCGCTCGTTTACTCCGCATTTCAGGCGTCGGTGGAAAACAGGTATCTTGACTCCGCCGACAAGCTGGAAACGCTTTTGAACGCCGTCGGCAGTTCGGAACAAGTGAAAAAGAGCGTTTATTACATCTATGATTTTGACGGATTGAGCGTACAGGAGGAGGCAATAGTCGAAAGCCTTGTGCGTTATTCGCGCGGGGTGTACGCCGCCTGCGCGGCGGGCGCGGGGTATATGTATTCCAACGGGTTTTACGCATCGCTCAACCGCATTGCCGCCAAAACGGGCGGGTGCAGGGAAATAAACGTCAGGGAGGACGGCTCCGAAGTCTTGTCGGCGCGCGAAAAGGCTTTGCTTTTCGGCACGGTGGACAAGCCCGCGCCCTTGCCGCGCGAAAAGTTTACGATTGTCAGCGCGGCGGACGCCGAGGAGGAGGTTTTTTTTCTTGCGTCCTACATAGACGGTTACGTGAGAAAGGGCGGCAGATACCGCGACGTAAAGGTTGTGGTAAGCGACGTGGACGAGTACCGCAACGCGATAAGACGGTATTTTTCCCTTTTCGACATTCCGTTTTATCTCGACGAGAAATACAGTCTCGACAGTCACGCGTTGTGTCGTTTCATTTCGGACTTTTTCAGAATGAAGCGCGCCGATATGAGGCTGGATTACGTTTTGCCCGTCGTCAAAAACTATTTTTTCGGCGCGGAGGAAAAGGACGTTTTTCTTTTCGAGAATTTTTGTCTCAAATACAATTTCGGTTACGATTTTTCCCGCTTCGATTTGGGCGGGGACGAGCCTGAGGAGACGCGGGAGGCAGCCGAGCGCGTAAGGGAAAGACTGTGCCGTCTGTCGCAGACCGAGGTGCCCGCCAAAGCGACGGTGGCGCAGTACGTAAACGTCGTGCGCGAGCTTGTGCGCCGCAACGACCTTTACGGCAGGCTGGAAGAGTTGGCTAGCCGTCTGGAAAAGAATGCGCCCGATTATTACGCGAAATTTTCGGTTCAGGTTGACGAAAAGCTGGATTCCGTGCTCGAAGAGCTGGTTCAGACGGCGGGCGGACTCTTTGCGGACGTCGAAAAATTTCTCGGCTTTTTCTCGGCGGCGGCAAGCGACGTGAGCGTGAGTATACTGCCTCTTTACGCGGATTGCGTAGAGCTTTCAAATTTGGACAAGTCGTTAAGACACGACATAAAAGCGCTTGCGGTGTTGGGAGCCAACGAGGGCAAGCTGCCCGCAAAAAGGAGCGACACCGCGCTTTTGAACGACGCCAATTTAGCCGCGCTTATGAAAAACGGCATGCGCGTCGCTCCCGACGCCGCGACGCTGGGCAAAAACGACAGACAGTCCGTCGCAATGCTGCTGTTGGAGCCCGAGGACAGGCTTTACGTATCTTATCGTAACACGGACTCGGACGGCGGAGGACTGAAACCGTCGTCCTTTGTCAGGACGCTGCAAAAAGTCCACACGAGGCCTGACGGCAGCGTGGCGGAAGCGGAGCGTCGGCCTGATTTCGGAGTCCATTCGAGGCGTTGCGCGGTTTACGGCGCGCTGGAACGGGGCGCGTGCGGTTTGCCGACGGCGGACGAAATCGCGGCGGCGGGGCTTGCCGACGAGCTGAAAAAATTTCTGTGCGCGTATACTCCCGACATAACGCTTGACAACGGCAGACGGTTGTTTTTCAGGTCGGGCGCGGCGAGCGTCACGCGTATAGAGGAGTTTTACAAATGTCCGTTCAGACATTTTCTTTCCAAGGGCGGACTTATGCTGAAAGAGCGCGAGGAAGCCCGCCTCAAACCGACCGACCTCGGCAGCATAATTCACGACTGTCTGGAAAAATTCGTCCGATTTATCATGGCTCACGGCGCGGAAAGCGCGGACGAAAGCGTCATGCGCCGCATATTCGACGGCGTTACGGACGGCGACAGGTACAAAGCCGTGCAAAGAGACAGGCTGTCGAGGCACAATCTGATCCGCCTAAGGGAGGAATCGGTAAAGACGGGCATGGAAATAAAGGCGCAGCTGCTTGACAGCGAATTTTTCCCCGTCGAGTGCGAGGCGGAGTTCGGTCCCCACGCCGCCTTCCCCGCGCCGTCGTTCAACGTCGGAGAGGGCGCGGAAATACGTTTCAGGGGCAAAATAGACCGCATAGACAGATGCCGCAACAAATTTATAATAATCGACTACAAGCGCGGTCAGTCGGTGTTTAAAGAAAAAGAGCTTTACGCGGGAGTCAAGCTGCAACTGCCCGTATATCTAAAGGTGGTGCGAGACGCGCTGGGGCTTGAACCTGCGGGTTTCTTTTATAAAAAACTGAGCAACGATTTTGTAAAAAGCGATTTCAAAGAGTTCGGAGGACGCGTCGTGGACGACACGGAAACACTGTGCGAGCTTGACGCCGCGTTCAGACGTAGCGGGGCGAGCAGTCGGCTCAACGTGCGGCTCAACAAAAACGGAACAGTGAGCAGACAGAGCAAAACCGCGCTGACAAGGGCGCAGCTTGACGCTTATGTAAATTACGCATGGCGCATGATAGAGCAGGCGGGCAGAGAAATGGCAGACGGCAACGCCTGTCAGTCGCCTTACGAGGACGCCTGCGAGTACTGCGAATTTTCGGCCGTTTGCGACTTCGGAGATTTGTCGGGCAGGCAAGTCAGATGCGTGAACGGCGCGGTAACTGCGGAAACTCTCGAAAACGAGGGGGTAAACGGGCAATGAACAGAAACTTTACGCGCAATCAGCTGCTTGCGCTGGATATTTCCCAAGAAAAAAACGTCGCCGTATCCGCTTCCGCGGGCACGGGCAAGACCACCGTTCTCGTGGAGAGGATTTTCAGGCTGCTGGAAGCAAAGCGGACGAGCGTGGACAGACTGCTTGTCGTGACCTTCACAAAGCTTGCGGCGGCGGAGATGAAGGAACGCTTGAAGGAAAGCTTGTCCGAGCGCCTTTCCGAGCCGTTTTTTGCCGAACAGGCGCAAAAGCTGGAAATGGCGGACATTTCCACGCTGCACGCCTTTTGTGCGGACGCGTTGAGAAGCTATTTTTACGTTCTCGGCTTGGAGCCGAACTTTTCCGTTGCGGAGGACAGCGTCGCGCAGGAGCTGAAAAACGACGCCTTCGACAGAGTAGCCGAAAGCGAACTGAACGCAGAGGACGAGGTTTATCTTCGGCTTGTGGAGATGCTGGGCAAAAAGAGCGAACAGACGTCGTTCAAGCAGACCGTTTTCCGTCTGTACGACTTTTTTGTGTGCAGACCTGATTTCGACGGATGGTTTGAAGAAAAAAGGAAATATTATTTTGCGGAGGGCGAGGACAATCCTTTTCTGTCCGCGCTTGGCGACGAGCTGAAAAAAGGGGCGTTTGCCTTTGAGAGCGCGGCGGAAACGCTTGCGCGCGAGGCGTTTGAATGCAATGCGGCGGCAGCCGCTCAATATGCGCAGACGCTTGCCTCCTGTGCCCGTCTGCCGGAGGGAGAGGGTTTTTTCTCTCATCTCAAAAGACTGTCGGAGGCGGAGTTTCCCGTCTTTTCAAAAAAGGTAAAGGCGGAGCTTGAAGCGTTTCCCGATTTGCTTTTCAGGCTTGACAAGCTTACGAACAGACTTAAACGGTTTGTTTGGGCGCAGACGGAGAAATTCGGCGGCGAAAGCGCGGAAGCGCTGCTTGCGCGCTGTCGGAAAAACGTCGTCTACATCGATAAGCTGTCGGAACTTCTGAAAAAGCTGGACAGGGAGTTTTTTAAACTCAAACGCGAAAAAAATCTGCTGGACTACAACGATTTGGAGCACCTTACTTTGACCTTGCTTGACGACGAACAGGCGCGTCGGGAGCTTTGCGGCAGATACGATATGATTTTCGTGGACGAGTTTCAGGACGTAAACAGGGTGCAAAACGCAATCGTGGAAAAGCTGCGCCGCGAAAACAATCTATTTTTGGTGGGGGATATAAAACAAAGCATTTACGGATTCAGGCAGTGCGAGCCGCGTATTTTTGCGGAAAAGACGGAGAGGTTCAAGGCGACGGGTGAGGGAAACGTAGTGTATATGAACGACAATTTCCGTTCACACGCGGCTATACTCGACTTTGTCAACACGGTTTTTTCGGGAGTAATGACGTATGAATTCGGAACTGCCGATTACGCCGCCGACGGTATGTTCTGCGGAGAGGGCGACGAAAGCATCGACGGCGTTTGCCCCGTGGTTTTAAATTGCGTTACCGAGGAAAAAGCCGCTCCGAAAAAGGCGGAGGGACTGTTCAACGTACGCCGAGCCGAGATTCGAGACGACGTTTGCCGCGCGCAGGCGCGTCTGGTTGCCGCGCATATAAAAGAAATCGCGGGAAAGTTCACTTCGAGCGGCAGGCGGATTGGTTACGGCGACATAGTGGTTTTGATGAGAAGTCTGACGAATAGGGCGCGGGTTTTCTGCGACGTGCTTTCGGGCTGCGGCATACCCGTCTCGGCTTCGCTCAAAAACGACGTTCTCGGCAAGGAAATAAAGGATTTGCTCAATTTTTTGCGCGTGCTGGACAACCCGCTGAACGATATTCCCTTTGCGGGAGCGCTTTTGGGCTGGTTCGGAGGGCTTGACGCGCGGGAGCTTGCCGTCGTTGCGGAAAAAACAAATCCCGATTATCTTGCCAAACGCACGGAGGAATACTGCGCGAAATTCAAGGACGGTTTGTCGGACAAGCTGGCGCGCTTCAACGAGCTGCGGGTGAAATACGGCTTTCTTGCCAAATGCGTCAAGGCGGACAGACTTGTGGCGCAGCTGGCTTATTCCACAGGCTACGATATGTTTGTTTCGGGACTTCCCAACGGAAGGGTGAGACGAACAGTGCTCAACCGCTTTGTCAGACGCGCGGAGAACTCGGACGGGATGCTTTGCGATTTTCTTTCGTATTTCGACAAGAGCGGAGCCGTCGGGGAAAGCGGGGCGGCGGAGGGCGGAAACACGGTAAGAATCATGAGTATGCACGCCGCCAAAGGGCTGGAATTTCCCGTTGTCGTTCTGCCCTGCCTCGAAGCCGATTTCGTCGTCGAAAATCCCGCGGTTTCTGCGGGAGGGGAGCTTGGCATTACGCTGGATTATTATGATTTTGACAAAAAGGAAATTTTCCCCGACGTTGCGCACGCGGCGAATTTCCTTGTCAACCGCCGAAAACAGACGGAGGAAGAGCTGCGCCTGCTTTACGTGGCTTTGACGCGGGCTAAAAATCATCTTTTCGTCGTCGGCGCGGGCAAGGAGTATCTTTTCCGCAACGATGCGTTCAGACCGACTGCCGCGACAAATTCCTTTTCCTGGATTATGGACGCGGTTACGAGAAAATTCGGTTCGCAGGATTTTCACGGCACGCGCAGGCTGGGGGGTATTGAGCTAAACGCGGTTGCAAAGGAAGCCGTACCTTCCGTTTCCGAAAATATTGCGGAGGAATTGGACGGAAAAAAGGACATAGCGTGGGAGGACTTCGTTTATCCCTATGCCGAAGCTACGACACTTGGTACAAAGGTGGCGGCGAGCGGGCTTGACAAAATGAATTCGCCCGTGTTTTCAAACGATTTTTCTTCCGATTTGTTTTCGCCCGTTTTGGAGTACGCGGGCGGAGCAACCCGCACGGAGCTGGGCACCGCTTATCACAGACTGCTTGAAAAATCGGATTTTGCGCACAGCGACGCCGAAAGCGTGCGGCATACTCTCGAAAGCTGCGTGACCGACGGGCTTATCGAGGAAAGAGTTGCAAGAGAGCTTGATTTGAAAAAAATAACGGCTTGTTTAAACAATCCGGAGCTTAAAGCGCTGGCGGCGGACGGAAAAATCTATCACGAGCTGCCCTTCCTTGCAACGGCGAGCTTTAAGGAATTGGGACTCAACGCTTCGACGGAGCAGACAATATTGCAGGGCGTCGCGGATATGTTGATTTTAAAAGAAAACGGGGCTGTGGTGGTGGACTTCAAGTTTACCAAAAGACCGGATATGCTCGAAAAAAACTATGCTTTGCAGCTTAAAGCCTACGGGCTTGCGGTGAACAAAATTCTCGGTCTTTCCGTCGAAACCTATGTGCTTTCAATCGACGACAACAAATTGATTAAAATTGTATAAAACCTTTCGTGTTGGAAAAACTCCTTGTAGAAAAATCAAGGAGTTTTGTTTATGAAATTTATTTTGGACAATTTCGAGCTGCTCGTCAGGTACGCGCCCGTTGCGTTGGGCGTAAGTCTTTTTCTTATCGTATTGTTTTTCGCCGTCAACTCCCGCAGCGTGTACGCTTCCCTGAACAAGCGCACCGCGAGATGCGCGCGCAGACTCAAAAAACCCGCAAAAAAAAGAGACGTCTTTCAAGAAGCGTCTCCCGTGCCCCGCGAATACTACTCGCAATTTGAGTGCTACAAAAAAAGCGTGGACAGCTATCCTTCGGAATTTTTGAAATTTTCGGTAAAAAAACAGCGTTTGCCGCTGTTCGTTCTCAATATAATCGTGCTTGCGCTGCTGCTTGCTTTCGCAGGTCTCAATGTTTTTTACGGCGGAAATCTGCTGATTATCCTTGCGCCCGTCGGGCTTGCGGTGCTTTTCGTTTTGCTGTCGGTGGGGGTGCGTTTTATACGCAAGGGAAACAGGGCGAAAGCTCAGAAGGTGTTTTTCAATTTCTGCAAGCTTCTGGATTTTTATTACGGCAAGGATTTTTTTCTGGACGCCGCGCTTCCCGATGAAGTGCGCAACGACAAGGTAGACAGGGCGGTGTCCAAAATCGACTTTTTGACGCGAAACGGGCTGGACAAGGACATGGCAAGGAAGCTCGCGCGTCTGCTCGACGACGAGGAACTCAAACATCCGCGCACCGTAGAACAGCAAAAAAAACTGAACGCGGCGCTAAACAGATTGGTGCAGAACCTTTCGTCAAAAAACGAAAAGCTTGCGGCACAATCCTGAAATGATTTTAAAGCTCCGACAGACGGACGCGGCTCGGCGTTTGCAGTCGGAGTTTTTTCAGATTGCCGCAAGTCCAAGCAGAAAATCCGACGTCACCTCGAAAAATTTCGCCAGATTGTAAATATTCGTGGCGGTAGGCTCGCTCTGATTGTTCAGCCATTTGGAGATAGCGCGTTGGGATACTCCGATTTTCTGCGCTACATAGGTTTGATTGTAGCCGTACTGCGTCATAAGACTGCGCAGCGATTCGCTGAATTTCGTTTTCATTCCGTTGCTTCTCATATCGAGAATTATTTTAGAATAAAAGCGCGCCTTATTTTTATTTAAGAACTTTTGTTTTCGATATTTTTTAAATGCGTTTGATTTTCGATAAATTTTTTAAAAAAACATATAATGCGGCATGAAAAAGGCTTCCCGACTTAAAATCGGTTTACTTGCGGGCGCGGTTGTATTAAAATTAAAATATTCAAAGGAGAAAAAGCAATGAAGCTTGGCGTTGCGCTTGCCGGCGGAGCATTCAAGGGCATTTGTCATCTCGGCGCGCTTGAAGTGCTTGAAAAAAACGGAATAAAAATAGATATGGTAAGCGGCTGCTCTATGGGGGCGGTGGTAGGCGGGCTGTACGCCGCGGGCGTACCCGTCGAAAAGCTAAAAGAGGAGCTTAAAGACCTCAAAAGAGGCAGGCTCATGGATTTTTATCCCAAGGCGCTGCGCAATATGGGACTTATGAGCGGGGATAAAATCGTGCGTTATCTCAAAGGACTTTGCGGAGACGTTTTGATTGAGGATTTGAAAACGCCGTTTGTCGCCACCGCTGTGGATATCGTCACGGGAAAAACCGTTTACATCGACAAAGGTTCGCTTCTTGACGCAATCAGGGCAAGCATATCAATACCCGGACTGTTCGCGGCGGTAAAAAAGGACGATATGCTGCTTGTGGACGGAGGCGTAAAGGAGCGCATACCCGTAAGTATCCTAAAAGAAAAGGGTATGGACAAGACGCTTGCAATCAACACGAGCACCGACCCGGGCGTCATGCGCCCTAAAAATATGGTGATGATGCTTTCCCGCGCGTTTGACCTCATGGATTGGGAAAGCTGCCGCCGCGGCTGTTTCTGCGAGGCGGACTACACGGTTCCTATGGAAAAAGGCTGCGAAATTGTCTATTACAAGCCGAGCGAAGCGGTAAAGGCATATGAAATGGGGGTTGAGGCGATGACCGCGCACCTGGAACGCGCAAAAGCCGCGTTAGGGCTTTGAGGTTGAAAAACAGGGGACTGCAAATGCAGTCCCCTTGCTTTTAAATATTTGAAACGCTTTTTGCGTGTCTTTCCGTTATTCTTTCAAGTATGCTTTCCGTCCTTATTTTGAGCAGAATCATTTTGGCTATTTCCTCCAACTCGCTGCCCTCGGAGTAATCCGCCTTGACGTAAAAATTTACCCTGTCGTCGGTCATGAGATAGCTGTTGCCTATACGGTTTCCCTCTTTGGTCGGGTCGTAAACGCCTATCGAATAGCCTCCGTTCTGCCGCGTCAGCTTCATGCACGGAACGTCCGTCAGTCCGTCTCCGACGTAAATCATATTGGAAAAGGGCACCGGTCTGTCTTCTTCGTCCATGTGGGCGTTGAGCCTTTTGTTGTCCCATATATCCCAAATACCTTTGTTTATGCGATAAAGAAACTGCAATTTGCTTGTATAGTTGACGGCGATTGCGGGCCACTCGGGTTTTCCCGATTCGTCGTAAACGAAATCGCAGGCGAAAATCTGCTTGAAGTGTCTCGCTATGCTCGTGCCTTCTATTATCGGTTTTATGCCGCTGCTGATTATGTAATGCTCGACCTCCACGCCGTTTGCGCGCCCGAATTCGTTTATCCTGTCAAACCAACTGTCCACTCCCTTGTGAAACTCCACGGTCTTTCCCTGTTCTATGAGGTTGGAGCGCGATGCGTTTGCCGTTCCGCGCGATTTGACGGTCATGAGATACATTGCGGCGAGAATGGAATCCATGTTATATTTTTTCGCGTACATATTGGACTCCGCCCAAAAATCCTTTGCGTCCATGTTTATGCTTGGAATAAAGGCGTACTCCTGCATGTCCTTTGTGGACAGAGTATTGTCGAAGTCGTACATAAAAGCCGCCACCGTCTTTTTTTCTCTCATCTTTTTGCTCCTTGCCTCCTATTTTAGCATATTTTACCCGTTTGTGTCTATATGAATTTCCTTTAACCTTTCGGGAACAAAGCCTTAAAGGCTCTAACGGCGCGTCGGTCGTCCGACGAGGAGGAAATCACTCTGAAATCTTCCTTTTTTATTTCCGCAAGAACGGCTATATCTTTGCCGTTTACGGGATTGAAAAAATCTGCAAGTATGATGTTGTGAGTTTTAATGAGATTGTCTACAACCACGCCTATAAATCCCTTTTTAAGTCCCGCATTTGCATAGTTGTCGTTGAGCAATATAACCGCGTCCATAGGCTCGACGAGACTGTTGTCCGTATATTTGTCCATAGCTTATGCAAACAAAGCCTTAAAGGCTCTAACGGCGCGTTGGTCGTCCGACGAGGAGGAAATCACTCTGAAATCTTCCTTTTTTATTTCCGCAAGAACGGCTATATCTTTGCCGTTTACGGGATTGAAAAAATCTGCAAGTATGATGTTGTGAGTTTTAATGAGATTGTCTACAACCACGCCTATAAATCCCTTTTTAAGTCCCGCATTTGCATAGTTGTCGTTGAGCAATATAACCGCGTCCATAGGCTCGACGAGACTGTTGTCCGAATATTTGTCCATACTCATATCATACCACACTCCTCCCGAAAAATAAAACAAATAACGTATACGGACGAATCGGGGAGCCGATTCGTCCGTAGTTCGATTTTATATCGGTATTGAGTTTTGTCAAGAGCGCAGTCCGAATATTTTATTGTTTTTTTAATTATGCCTTGTCAATCAAGCGCATTATCAGTTCCGTGCAGTTGTGCAAATCCTCGACGTAAATCCATTCCTTGGTGGTGTGAATGTTCTGCATACCGCAGCTCAACACAAGCGTAGGCACGCCCTCTTTGACGTAAACGCTTGCGTCGTGTCCGCCGAGCCCCGTTCTTCCGCGCTTAAATTCGATTCCCATTTCCTCGAAAATCTTTTGCGCGTTGCCCAACATAAGATTGCCTATTTCCGTCTTGGAGTGGTCGTAGCCCATTGTTTTGAGAGAACCGAGCTTGTAGGTGACGGTGAGGTTTTCTCTTTTGAAGCGCTTGATAATCGCCTCGTACTGTTTTCTCAACGTCAGCGCCTCTTCGGGAATAAAGCTTCTTATCGTGCCCTTTATTTCCGCCTTGTCGGGCACCATATATCCCGGCTCGTTTGTGGTTTTGAGGGAGGTTATTTGACTGAAAGTGTAGTCCTCCTCGTTTATCACGCCTTTGGGCAATTCGTTGATTAGTTCGCAGGCGTATGTCAGAGCGTTGGGCTTGAGCGCGCCGTTTGCATGATTGGCGATGTCGGCAACCTGCATATTGATTGTTACTCCGTAGGAGTGCTGTACGCGCTCCACAGCCAGACCGACGCTGCCGACCGTGTCGAAAACAAAGCCGTATTTTACGCCCAAGTCCTTTATGGGGACAAAGCGCGCGCCGAGCAGTCCCTTTTCTTCCAACGCGGTAAAAACCAACACGATTTTTCCGTGAGGCTTGCCGGATTTAAGCGTTTCGTCAACGGCAGCCATGATGGCGGCAACTCCCGATTTGTCGTCGCTTCCGAGCACGGTAGTGCCGTCGGAGGTGATTTTGCCGTCGTCGGTAAAGACGGGCTTGATTCCTTTGCCGGGTTCCACCGTGTCGATGTGCGCGGCAAAGAAAACGGGAGCCTTGTCTTTGCCCGCTTCGTCGGCTTCTATGACAATCTGTATTTGCTCCGTTTCCTTTTCAAGCTCGTCGGCGGGCAGACGTTCCTTCACGTCATCTTCTAGGTCGCGCATATTTATGCGTTGGCGCAAAATCTTGCAGTCCCAACCCAATGTTTTGACCTCGTTTTCGATAAAATCGACCATTGCCGATTCCGAAAAAGACGGACTGTCTACCTGAACCATTCTGACAAACAAGTCAACCGCATTCTGATGTGAATATTTAGTCATTGCAGAAATTCTCCTTGCTTCAATTTTAGCACAGTGCAAAAAGTTTTACAACTTTATTGACGTGCAAAAGGGCAGAACGATTGACAAACGAAGAGTTTTGTGAAAAGATATTAGGGCTTGAAAAGAAGCAGGAGATTTATGGCGGAAAGAATCGAGTTTTTTGTCGGCGACAGTCTCGACGTATACGAAAACATAGCCTTCGAGTACGGGTTGCTCAAATCGTGTCCCGACGACGCTTTGAGGATTTTTCTTTGGAGCAACGACAGGACGGTGGTCATAGGCAAAAATCAAAACGCTTTTTCAGAGGTCAACCTCGACGCGCTCAAAAGCATAGACGGTCGTCTCGCGCGCAGACTTACCGGGGGCGGCGCGGTTTATCACGACAGGAACAATCTCAATTTTACTTTCGTGGCAAAAGAGGGCGTTTACGACGTTAAAAAACAGTTGTCCGTTATTGTCCGCTCTCTCGAAAGATGGGGTATACGCGCCGTGGTAAGCGGCAGAAACGATATTCTCGCGGAGGGCAGAAAATTTTCAGGCAACGCTTTTTTGCGGGAAAACGGCTTCGGACTCCATCACGGCACCGTGCTGATAAACACGGATATCGAAGTCATGACGCGTGTTCTCAACGTGGACAAGGTCAAGCTCGACTCCAAAGGGGTAAAATCCGTTTCGGCGCGGGTGCTCAACCTTTCCGAGTTGAACGGAAATATAGAAAAACGCGCGCTTATAGAGGAAATCAGGAGCGCGGCGGAGGAAATTTACGGCATGCCCGCGCAGGAGATTAAGGCGGCGTTCAACGCGGAAAATGCGCGCATGAAAGCTATGCTTTCGTCAAAGGAGTGGCTGCTCAACAGGGTGCGCGACCAAAGCGACGGATATATCGTCAGGAGGGCGCGTTTCGACTGGGGCGGAGTGGAGCTGATTTACAAACAGGAGGCAGGCAGAGTAAAGGAGCTGTTTATTTTCAGCGACGCTATGGACGCGGAGGAAATAGTCAGGATAAACAAACGGCTTGAAGGCGCGTTTATTGCGGATTTCAAGCCGGACGGCGCGATGTCGCGCGACATAATAAGATTATTCGAGGAGACGGAAAAATGAGTAAGCATTTTCGGGTTATGATTCTCGGCGGAGGTCCCGCCGGATACACCGCAGCAATCAGGTGCGCGCAAAACGGTCTGGAAACTGTTTTGTTTGAAAGCCGACAGGTGGGCGGCACCTGTCTCAACAGAGGCTGTATTCCCACCAAGTCGCTTCTTCACGGCGCGGAGACGCTGTGTACGGTGCGCGAAGCCGCGTCTGTCGGCGTAAACGCCGAGTTTTGCGGCTACGACCTTGACAAAATGTACGCGCGGCGCGACGAGGTGGTTGCCAAACTCAGGGGAGGAGTGGAAAAGCTGCTTAAAGCGCGCAAGGTCACCGTCGTCAACGCTTTCGCGAGCTTCAAGGACGCAAAAACCGTCGTCGCCGACGGCGAAGAATATACTGCCGACGACATAATCATCGCGGCAGGGAGCGTGCCCACCGCGCTTAAAGCGGAGGGAAGCGAGCTGTGCGTAAACAGCGATTATCTTCTTGAAGGAAGCAACGAAATCCCCGAGTCCGTGGCGATAGTGGGCGGCGGAGTAATCGGAGTTGAATTTGCCGAGTTTCTTTCGTCGCTTGGCAAAAAGGTTTTCGTCATAGAGTATTTTGACAGACTTTTGCTCAATATGGACAAGGACGTGAGTCAGTATCTCGCGCTTGCGCTCAAAAAAAAGGGCGTGTCCGTCAACTGCGGCGCGGCTGTGACAAGGGTTGAAAAAACCTCCGACGGTTTCAGAGTGATTTTCAACACCGCAAAGGGGGAAAACGCCGTCGAGGCGGGACTTGTCGTGGTATGCACTGGCAGACGCGCCTTTACCGAATCTCTTGCGCTTGACAAGGCAGGCGTAAGCACCGAGCGCGGAGTTGTCTTGACCGACGGAAATTTCAGAACAAACGTCGAAAATATTTGGGCAATCGGCGATTGCGTCGGCGGCATGATGCTGGCGCACAACGCGGCGGCGCAGGGCGAATACGTTGCCGATTTGATTGCGGGGCGGCACAACGGCGTCAATTTAAAGGTCGTGCCCTCCTGCATTTATACCGTGCCCGAAATCGCCGCGGTAGGGCTGACGGAGCAGAAGGCGACGGAGGCGGGCTATGAGGTGAGCGTAGGCAAATTTCCTTTGGGCGCAAACGGCAAAAGCCTGATTGCCGGCAGGGAAAGGGGCTTTGTCAAGCTGGTGTTCGACAAAAAAACTCAAAAGCTGCTGGGGGCGACACTTTACTGTGACAGAGCGACGGACATGATAGGCGAGCTTGCTTTGGCGCTTGCAAACGGAATGGGCAAGGAGGAGCTTGAAAGAGTTATCCGCCCGCACCCGACCGTTGAAGAAAGCATAGGCGAAGCCGTGCTTGCAAGCGAGGGCAGGGCGATTCATTCGCTTTGACGGTTGAAAACAAAAAGGAGCTTGAAAAGCTCCTTTTTTGGTTTAAAGAAATTTTTTAACGGGCGTTTTAACGGAAAAATCAGCTTTGAAACTTCTCCTCCGCTAAAAAAATTTTCGTTTTGACAAAAGGGCGGCGACGCTAAAAAGGCTTTCGCTTTTTTGAGGAGCGGAGGATTCCTTTGAAAAATGCACCGTTACGCTTGAAAGCTCCTCGCCGCAGTTTGCGGCTATCTCGCTCCATCTTTCCTCGCTGCCGTTATAATAAATGTCGCTCAATGCAGTGCAGCCCTCAAACGCGTCGTCGTACAAATATACGTTCTCCGGCAAGGTTACCGATTTGAGATTTTTACAGTATGCAAAAGCCGTTTGATATATTATCACAGTTTGCCGGGCGTCCTCAATTACCACGCTTTCAAGACTTTCGCAATATAGAAAAGAGTTGCAGTGCAACAGCGTTACGCTTGACGGGATTGTTACGCTTTTGAGAGAAATACAGTTGGCGAACGCCCGCACGTCAATGAAAATCAGTCCCTCGGGCAAATGCAGGCTCTCCAAATGTCGGGAGTTTTCAAACCCCGAAAAAGCAATGGAAATAACCGGCTTTTCGTTGAAAACCGCGGGAATATAAATTTCCGAAGCGAGCGCGCTCCCTTTCGATACGGCATAACCCGTTACAGGCTTATTTGCCGAGATATAAGTCGACGTTTCGGAGAAATGCAGTCCTTCCGAACCCGACGGAAAAATCTTTCTCCGTTCAATGTGGTCGGAACAGTTTTTGCAGATTCTTGTTTCCTCTCCGTATTCGTCCGCCTTTGCGGGTACGCTCACAGCCCAGTCCGCCCAGTCGTGCGCGTCATTGACGGCAATAGGGCGTTTCTCAAAATGCGACGGCTCTTTTTTGCAGAACCTGACCTCTTGACCTGCCGAAACGCAAGTTGCAGGTTGAGTCACAATCCAGTCGCCCCAGTCGTGGCGGCAACCGGAGTAAAACGCGGCAAATACGTTTAGGGACAGCGAAACCAAAGCAGTCGCCAAAAGCCATACAATCTGCGAAACGGGAATAATGATTTTGACGCGCTTGGGATTTGAGGCTTCAAGCTGTTTTTCCGTATCGCTGCGCTGCATTTCTGCAAGCGTCGTTTGCTCGTCGGCAAGCTCGAGCATTGTGACAACTCGCTCCTGCAAGCCCGATCTGTCCAACCTGTTCGCCATTTGCATTGTTTTCGGGCGAAATTTTGCGTAGTAAAACAAGGGGATTCCTACTGCGTCGGCGGCTAAAAACAAGAGCGCCGACAGCCAAATCAGTTTTGTTCCCGTCGACAGTGAAACGATTGCCGAAATCAGACTGAGTGCAAAGCCGAGCGTAGAAGCGCACAGCGCGGATTTTATCAATCCCTCCGCCACAAATCGGGAACAGTATTTGTCCGACAGTTCTTTGTTCTTCATTTTTCCCTCCCTAATTAAATTTAAAATTATTTCAATATCAATCTGAATAATTATAATGGGGCAGTATATTGTATTTTGTCGTTCAAAATTTTGCTCCCCAAATTACAGTATGATAAGAATAAATGACGTCGGGAGGGTCAAACGAATAAGTGACTTTGGAAACATTCCATGTTTCGTCCCAACCTGTTGCGGGAGCGCTTGATAGCTCCACATATATTGTCAGCTTTGAACAAAATATAAATGGTGCCCAACTGATATTCGTGACACTGGAAGGTATATTGATTTTTGTTAAATTGGTACATTGCTGAAAAGCATAAGCTTCAATGCTTGACAAGTGGCTCGGCAATTCGACAACTGTCAATCCCGTGCAATTAAAAAACGCTGAGTTGCCTATGCTTGTCAAAAGTTTGGGTAAAGTAATATTTTTCAATTCGGTATTGCCTGCAAATGCGGAATCTTCGATACGAACCACTGCCTGCGCGTCTATTACGTCGGGGATGATTAAATTGCTTTTGTTTTCGTCAATTAACCCGCTTACTGATAGGCTAGAAAAAATATATACGGGAGAACTTGGATGCGTTTCTAAACTATCATAATACAAATCGCCTTTTGCCAATCTTACTTTATAGCAATCGGTGCATCTGTCCCATTGCTTGTCTGTGACGGAAACCATTGACTGATAGGAGTGCGACGAGCATATGTAAGGGCTTTGTACCAACAGTTCGGCGCCTGACGCTATACTGCTTTTGTCTTCATATCCGTCGCAATAAAAGCAAATATGTCTGTATCGTTTTTCTATGCCTTCGCCCAAGTCTATGTATCTGTAAAAAGTATGCGAAGTGTGCCTCAAATTGAAAAGCGCCGCCCCTTGAATGTCCTGATATTGCATGCCGTAGCTTTTGTATCCCATGAGGACATTGTGTGTTGGCAAATCCGACAGTCCCAACAGATGACCTAACTCGTGCGCTATTATATTTACGTCTTTACCTGTGTCAAAAATCAAAATCCGGAAATTTCCAGCGGAATTCGGTAAAAAATGTCCTTCATTCGCTCTGTAACCGTATTGGAACACTGCGTTAGTATCAGAGCTTATACCGGCAGGTCTTTCTGACATATACATCAAGTTGCAGACAGGGCGTTCTCCCGTAGATGTACCGTTTCTCTGCAAATTGACAATAGGAGTTGCCGTATCATACATTGTTGCGCTGTTCCATAAATTGACGGCTTCCATAATCATTTCTTCCAACCCCTCGTTTATAGCGGATTGGTCGATGGTGAAAGGAATTGTATTTGTTCCGTAATGAGCCCCGCTGTACTTATAGCCGTTGCAGGTATCCTCTGTACACCCCGAAAAACAACTGCTGATAACGGCGGGAATTGAAATGTGGGGCGAATTGCAGTCTATCAATTCATTTGATTCTTCTTGTTCTGTTTTTGCCGAATTTTTACAGTCATGAGAAAAAGGTTGTTCGTAGGCTTTGATTATATTTTTCGGGCTTGTATCGATAATTGGCGATAAGGTTGAAAAAACTGATAACAACAAAATTGTTACAATGCACACAACATTTAAAATTTTAAATGCTTTTTTCATAAATTTCTCTCCTTTGCTTTTTTTTTGATAAATTAAATAAAGAAAATGTTGATTAAAAATTTCGATAATTGAAAATTAAATCATAATTAAAACCCTCCTTTTTTAATTATTAAAATCATATGTGAAATAGCGTTTGAAGAAAAAATTTCATTGGGTTACCGATAAAAAAATTATACTTTACGGAAAATATATTTGTCAATAGCAGGCGATTATTAAATTGTGAAATATTTTGCCGTAATTCGATTGTAAATTCACATTTTCGATAAATTTTTTTTATAAATGTCAATATCAACCATATATTGCGTCGCAAAAAATCAGGGGATGTTAAAAAGATAGTTAAATCTCCATTCGGTAAATAAAAAAACAGGGAGCTTTTTGGCTCCCTGTGATTAGTCGATTTTGCCTGCCGGAAGTCTTTTTGTCATTTCCAACAGACGTGATATGGTGTCAAGCATTTCTTCGCCCTCCTCTAAGGAAAAAGCGGCGTCAAAAAGTTTCTTTATATTCTGAACCGAAAACTCCCAATGCTCCTCTTTGAGTCTGATACCCTTTTCCGTAGCTCTGACGTAGACTGTTTTGCGGTTGTTGTTGAGATAATATCTTTCCGCAAGCCCGTTTTGGACAAGCTTTTCCACACTGCGGCAGGTGGTTGCCATGGAAACGCGCGGAGGTATGTACTGATTGAGTATGTTCATGTCTATATCCTTGAAATCGTGTTGCGGTTTGACCTTTTTGTCCACGCATGAGTTGAGGAAAAACAGCATATCGACCTCGTTGCGGGTAAATTTATACTTGTCCATAGGACCTACCACCTCGCCGACGGGGTAAAAACGGCGGTTGCTTTCGTAAGCGAGCATGGTAAAGGTCAAATAAAACTTTTCGATAAATTCTCCGTCAAATTGATAAGACATTTTTAATCTCCGATGTACTAAGAAAATATAACAAAAATAACCGAAATTGTCAAGCGGAGAAAAGATTTTGCCGCATAATGTTATTTTTTGCGCAAGAAAAAAGAGCGAATTTTCGTCCGCTCTTTATTTAAGCTTTTTGTCTGTTTTCAGTCGTCGTCGGGATTCATAAGCTCCCACGCGATTTCAAACAGGTCTTCGATTCTGTCTTTCAAATCGTCCTCATGCCCCTCGTCGATTTCTTCCAGGGCGTCGGCTAAGTCTTCCTTTACGTCGTCGATTTCTTCCATCAACTCTTCAAGGTCTTCAAATTTTGCCTTTTCCGAAAGCAGGCTGATTTCGCTCGGGAACTCGAAAAGAAAGTCTTTGAGCGCGCCGTTTATATCCGCAATCACAGTTTCGGGGATTCTTTCTTTTCTGTCCGTAACGCCGCAGGCGGAAATTTGTTCGGTTACAAGGTCTTTTAGCTCGTCAAGCCCGTTCATTTTCGTCCGTATGACCTGCGCGAGCTTTTCGCGGAACTCCGCAAGCTGCCGCTCTTGAAAACCGTTAAGCGCCTTTTCGTCGTAGCTGTCTATTATGTCCTCCAATTCGTCCTCGGTAAGAAGGGCGAGAGAAGCTCCTCTGAGATTTGCTGAAAGGAAATCCGTGATGAGCGCGGACAACTCCCGATACTCCTTTTCCGCTCTTTTGCCGTTGCTGTAATTTACCGCAAGCTTGACCGTGCGGTTGTCCTTTAAAAAGCCAAGAGATTTGGCGCGTCCCAAAAGCTTATCCACAGCCTGATTTATGTTCATGCCCACGTAATTGTCGTTGAGAAGCAAGGTGACGCCGTCCTCGTTCAGTCCCTTTTGAGAAACTATCGTATCGTCGTCAAGCACAAATTCCACACGCGGGTTTATGCTCACGACTACGGTTGTGCCTCCCGGAGGAGGAGTGAGCAGAGCGGCGGTTATTATTATCGCCGCGAGGGCTACCACTATACAGACGGAGTAAATTGCGCGTCTCAAAGCAAACGGCGCGCTTTTTCCGCGAGGCTGCCGCACGGCGGATTCGGGGAACGCTTCCGCCATGATTTTTTCCTTTAAGTCGGGCACTTTGGCGTCCATTTCGCGTTTTAATTTTTTTTCAATCTCGGACATCGTACACCTCCTTAAAAGATTTGCCAAGTTTTTTCAGTATGTTGTTATACTGCCAATTCACTGTGGAAACGGGCGCGCCGAGCAATTTTGCGGCTTCCACTCTTTTATACCCGAAAACCACGCATAATTCCAACAGCTCCCATTCTTTTTCGGAAAGAATTTTTTTCGCGTGTTTGAGCAAGGGCATATCGTCGGGGATTTCTTGCTTTAAATCGGCGAAATCGCGCGTTTCGTCAAGCGCAAGCAGGCGCTTCTTTTGCCTGAGCGCGTTAAGCGCCTTGTTTTTTGCCGAGGCGACGAGATACGCATACGCGTTGCCGTTTTCGTCTATATCGTCAAGACGGTTAAGAAAGGACACGTATACGTCCTGCATAACGTCGTTGCTTTCGGCGGCTGTGCCGAGAATTTTGAAAACGGTGAAATACACCGCTTTTTTTGTAAGGTCGTAAAATTCGTCGAAATATCGGGTTTTACCCTTTTTCAGCCGTTTTACGAGCGCGTTTATTTTTTCGTTCATTTATTTCGTTCCGTAATCAATTATATATGAAAAGCAAGTTTTTAGCAAATAAAGACGCTGCTTTTCTTTTGAGTTGACAACCCGCTTCGAGAAAGGGTAAAATATCGATATCGGAGTTTTTTATGAATCTTTTTCGAGAGGCAGAGGGCTTTAAAAGCGTCTGCATTGCCGGCATGAGCAAAAACGCGGGAAAAACAACCGTTCTCAATGCGTTTCTCGACGCTTTTCACGCGCACGGCGTCGGCGTCGCCGTAACCAGCATAGGCAGAGACGGCGAAAGCAACGACGTGGTGTTCGATGTGGCAAAGCCCGAGGTTTTTCTTAAAAAAGGGGATATTGCGGCTACTGCCAAGGGGCTTTTGCCGCTTTGTACCGTCACGAGGGAAATACTGTGCGCGACGGGCTTTCCCACGCCTCTCGGCGAGGTTGTCGTGTTCCGCGCTCTTTCGGACGGCTTTGTGCAGATAGCGGGACCGTCCATTGTGGCGCAGCTTGCGGAGCTTAAAAAAATTTTTTTCGGACTTGGCGCGCGCATTGTGTTTTTCGACGGCGCGTTGGGGCGCAAGTCTCTCTGTTCGCCCGAGGTGGCGGACGCCGCGGTGCTTGCTTCGGGCGCAAGTCTGTCTGCGGACATGGATTTTACCGTCGCCGAAACCGCGTTTGCCGTACGTTTGCTGCAATCGGACGCTTTAAACCCCGACACGGCGGCGCGGCTTGAAAAAGCGGAGGCGGCGTGCGCTTTGACGGAAAACGGGATTGTGCCGCTTGACAAGTCGGTTAAGCCCGCCGAAAACACACGGTTGATTTTCGTGCCCGGCGCTCTTACAAACGAGCGCAAATGGGCGATGGATACGGCGGCGGAGCTGTCCGTGCCCCTTGTCGTGGAAAACGGCGCAAACGTGCTTGCGGACAGGAGCGCGGCGGAAAAATTCTTTGCCGACGGCGGAAAGCTGCTGCAACTGAAAAAGGTCGCATTGCTTGCCGTCGCGGTAAATCCCTTTTCCGCTTTCGGCTACGAATACGACGCCGCGACTTTTGAAAAAAAGATGAGAGACGCCGTGAACGTACCTGTTCTAAACGTAAAAAACATTAAGGTGACAAAATGATTAAGCTGAGTTTTTCCCAAAAGAGCGCTTGCGGATTCAAATATATTCTGGACAAAGCGGAGCCTTACTCGGCGCCGGGCAAAAACGCACTCAAAAAAGCGGAGTTTTTTGCGCCGGACAAAAAAGCGGAGCTGTTGACCGAGCTGGAAAACGTGGAAAGACTGAAAAAAGCGGTCGCCTGCCGCTCAAAGGAGGTTTCACGTCTGGAAAGCGTGTTTTTTCATCTTAAGGATTTGCACAATACGTTTGCGAGACTGTCCCATACGACGCTTGACGAGGTGGAGCTTTTCGAGCTCAAAGCCTTTTTGCGGCTTGTCAGACAGGCGGCGGAAATTGCCGCAAATCTGTCGGCGGAATACGGGCTTGAAGATTTTGTTTTCAGAAATACCGACGAGGCGTTCGATTTGCTCAAAGCGGACAAGGGCGAGGGATTTTTTGTGGAGGACGGGCTTTCGGACAAGCTGTTTGCCGCGCGCAGGGACAAGGAGGCGGCAAACGCCGCGCTTGCGCGCGCGGAAAACGAAGAGCGACTCGCAGCCGCAAAGCAAGCTCATCTCGAAGCGGCGGCGCGGGAGGAAGCCGCGCTTGAAGAGGCGCGCGCAAAGCTGTGTTCTTTGCTCAGACCTTTTGCGGAGGATTTTTCCTACAACAGCTCTCTTGCGGGCAGATTGGATTTGACGCTTGCCAAAGCGAGGCTTGCTTACGCCACAAACGCCGTCAAACCGTCCGTTTCGGGAGACAAACTGCGTTTGAAGGAGCTGACAAATCCCGAAATGGCGGAAAAGCTCGGCTTGAGAGGAGCGGCGTTCACGCCTGTGTCCATAGAAGCGGATAGGGGAGTTACGCTGATAACCGGCGCCAACATGGGCGGCAAAAGCGTGGCGTTGAAGACCGTCGCGCTCAACGTGCTTCTGGCGCTTGCGGGCTTTTTCGTCTACGCGTCGGAGGCGACAGTGCCGCTTTTCGGGTTTGTGGAAATTCTGAATGAAAATATGCAGTCGGTGGACAGAGGACTGTCAACCTTCGGCGGTGAAATCGTCAGGCTCAATTCAGTTATGCAAAAGCTGAAAAGCGGAGAGTACGGTCTCTGCCTTATGGACGAATTTGCGGGCGGCACCAATTTCGAGGAGGGAAGCCGTATTTTCCGCGCGGCGGAGCGTGCGCTAAACGAAATGAACGGTATTTTTATATTGACAACCCATTTTGACGGCGTGTCGGCGGACGCCAACGCGCTTTATCAGGTCAAAGGACTGTCGGGAGCGGATTTGGCGAGTCTTGACAGAGAAATCGAATGCGGCGCGGACGGGGCGGAGCTTGTGGCGCGGTATATGGATTACGGCTTGGTAAAAGTGGAGGACAAAACCAAAGGAGTGCCTAAGGACGCAGTTGCAGTTTGCAAATTGCTGCGGTTGGACTCCGACGTGCTTAAATATATTTAAAGAGAAGTTTTTTACGGAGGGCGAAGCGCTCTCCGAATTTTTTTAAATTTTTCCGCATTTAAGTAGTAATAATTTTTAAAAGGGAAAAAATTATTAAAAAGTTCCTTTAAAACGCTTGACATCGATTTTTAAAGGATTATAATAAAGTTAGCAATCAAGCGTAGAGAGTGCTAACAAGCCCCATACGAGATTGCCAAAATAAAAATCAAAAAGGAGATTGAATTATGAAGTATTATTTGAATAACAGAGACAACAGAGCAAATTTGGCGGCAAATGATTTTGACGAGTTTTTCCGTCCGTTTTGGAGTATGGGAGAGTTTTCGCCCAAGACGGATATACGCGAAAAGGACGGCAGCGTAATCATCGAGACGGATATGCCGGGCTTTGACAAAAACGATATTTCCGTGGAGTTGAGCGAAGGATACCTTACGGTGAGCGCGAAACGCGACGAAAGCAAGGAAAGCGAAGAAAAGGGACGCTTTATACGCAGAGAGAGGAGAAGCGGCAGCTTTTCGAGGAGCTTTTACGTAGGCAGCGGCGTTGAAGAGACGGATATTTCCGCGTCGTATGAAAACGGAACTCTCAAGGTGACTTTTCCGACCGAAGCGCAGGCGCGCAAAAACTCCGCAAGAAGCATCGAAATAAAGTAAGAAGCTTGAAAAAATTTCCGAAAGAGACTTAAAGTCCCTTTCGGATTTTTTATTTCAAAAAATTTTGAGCTTTGTTGGAATTTTTACCGCGCAGCGTTGTAAGATAAGTGTTCGAACAAAACAAAATTTTTTTAGGAGACATATATGAAGAAATTTATGCTTGTTCTTACCGTCGCAGCCGTGCTTTTCGGCGCTTTCGCCTTGACAGGCTGCAACGGTAAGAATGCTACGGAAAGTTACAGAAACGTATATCTTGTTTCGGCAATTGCGGGAGCCAACTATCTACAACAAAGCGCGGACGCGTCCGATTTTTATGCAGGAGTGTCGGCAGACGGCAGTTATTTCGCTTCGGCACGTGTGGGCGCGTCGGGGCTGTACGTTGCGGACACGGAAAACGCTTCCGGCGAAACGGCGGGCAGACCGGAGGAAATCGCGCGGGACATGGATTCTTTCAATCGTTACGTCAATATGTTCGACGGGCTGATTTCCGGAAATACTCTTAACGCCGAGCTTGAAAAGCCCGACGAATCGAAGGACGGCGAATTTGCGGTTTATCAGAAAAAGCTGATTGCTTACGTCGCGGGCGAGCAGTACGTAATGTATTTTGACGAAACAGATACAAAAACGGAAACGGAAATAGACGACGGCGTGGAGGAAGTGGAAATCAGTTCCAAAGTGACGGGCGTGCTTGTAAAGGGCGAATATGTTTTTGAGGTCAGCGGAAAGTACGAAACCGAGAGAGAAGGGACGGAAATCGAGACGGAAATGGAATTTGTTACGCGTTCTTTTGACACACCCGACAATTACGTAAAGGTAGAGCAAGCCGTCGAAAGCGATGAAATAGAGTACGAATATTCCATTTACGAAAACGGACGCCTGGTGTCAAAAACAAAGGTAGAGTGGGAAGACCCCGAGTTTGAGGATGACGACGACGACAAAGGACTTACAATGCAATTTAAGTCCGACAGCGGAGACGGATATTCAAAAACCAAATATCATGTAATAAAGGACAAAAACAATCGGCTCAGAGTGACTTACAAAACCGACAGTGAAAGAGGGAGCTTTTTCATTCAACAGACGGAAACCGAAAATATATATACCTACGAAAACGGCTACGAGGAAACCTTGTCCCGTTGAATCAACGCACACACGCGCGCCCGAATTGTTTTCCCCGAATTTGCTTTGAAGGCGCGGAAGCCCCCTTTGCAGGGGGCTTTTTTTCGGGCCGATTTCGCTTCTCAAACGATTTTGTCACCGCCGCGAAAGTCGGAGCGGTAGAAATTTTTTGCGGACAGGGATTTTAGGCCGGTTAGACGCAGCTTGCTGTGCAGACAATATTCCGAATGCGGCAGACGGGACGCAGCTTAAACAATTTTCAAATATATCAATAAATAACTTGACATTTTTTATTGATTTGGCTATAATTCAATAGCTTTAAATTTGTTTGCTTATCTTTGCGGCATAGTCAGACTTTTTCAGCTTTATGCGGGCAAAATCACGGCAGCAAAACGGGACAGCCGAAAGCCCTTGAAAATCGGCGGAAAATTCGATATGCTGTTATGGCTCAGTAGGTAGAGCACGTCCTTGGTAAGGAATATCGGGACGAAAAACGGGGCTGCCGATTCCCCTTCATTTTCGGTCAAAAACTTCATATGCTGCTATGGCTCAGCAGGTAGAGCACGTCCTTGGTAAGGACGAGGTCACCGGTTCGAATCCGGTTAGCAGCTCCACATAAAAATGCACAAATCGCTATGATTTGTGCATTTTTTCTATGGTTTTATGCATTTTTTGAAATATTTATGCAGATGCAAAAAATCTCTAAAATTAAATGGTAGTAAAAATTTTCAAAATGGTGGTAAATTTGCAGACGAATTTTTCGTCTCATTCGCTGAAAAATTTTCTTTCCGAAAAAACTGCCCGGACCGCCCGAAAACTGCCTGTTTCTGCCCCAATGGTAGTAAAATGGTAGTAAAAGTTTTATCCGTAATTTACTAGGTTATTATAGAGTGTTTAAAGAGAATACTTTTCGTAAAGTTGTTTTATTCACATCTTATTATTGACAAATGAATTCTTTTATGGTAACATATAAGTGCAAAGGATATATTAACTTACGTGTTATATATTTCCGTCAAAGTATCGCGGCTTTGCCTGAAATGTATAAAATTTAATTTAATGTATTGTTTGCTTGCTTATGAGGATAGGTGTATTCTCTTTATATGCAAGCTTTTTTATATCCTTTGCGAAAACATTTTCGGAGGATATTTTTTATGTTAAAGAAAAACGCGATTGAATCCATTGAGAAAACCATCGGATATGAGTTTGAGTGCAAGCAGCTTTTGTCACAAGCATTTACTCGCTCATCCTATCATTATGAGCATCCGGAAGATCAAAGCAATGAAATTTTAGAATTTATTGGAGATTCCGTACTGTCTCTTATAGTTGTTAATATCCTTATTGATAAGTATTCAGGGCAAGACGGAAGCGGTCTGTATGCTTGTCGCGATGAAGGAGACTTCAGTATGATGAAAAGCTCTCTTGTAAACAAACAATTTCTTGCCAAACAAATGAGTAAACTTAATTTACAAGACTACTTAAGAATGAGTATAGGTGACGAAGGACAAGGTATTCGTAACGGCAAATCAGTTTTAGAAGATTTGTTTGAAAGCATTGTCGGCGCAGTATATTTAGACACAAACCGCAATTTGAAAAAAACTGAGAAAGTAGTTAAAAATATTCTCGATATAGAAAGATTTTTAAAAGAAAACGATGGCGAAATTCGCATAAGCTACAAAAATGACGTGCAGGAATGGTGTCAGCGTTACGGCTATGATTTGCCGACATATAATACGCAGCAATTTTGGAACGGTTTTATTTCTTATTGTGAAATCGAAGAACTCGGCATACGCGAACGCGGTGAAGGACATAATCGCAAAGAAGCAGAAAACAGCGCCGCAGAATATGTCTTGAAAAAATTAGAAGAAGACTTTGAGCCAGAAATTAACAACTTTATTGTCTCTTTTGAGAATGCCATAAATATGCTACAAGAATATTGTCGGCAAGAGGAGTATGATCTTCCCTATTATGAGACAATCAACGATGACATTCATGATGATAACAGGCATATTTTTACTGTTCGTTGCTATTTGAATGGTCGGTGGGTTGACGGAACAGGTAGCAGAGTAAAAGAAGCGAAAAAGCAATCCGCTTATAATATGCTCAAGGCAATGGGTGTGATTGACTGAGGTGTTTATTATGGCAAAAGAAAAATATAGTTATGGATACGCACAAGAAAAATATAAACCGCTTAAACAAAAAGAAGAAAAGTATAATTTGAAACTGAAAAAAGGTAATTATTATATCATTCGTTTTGACGGAAAAGAAATGACGGCGACTTTTAAAATAGATCATCAAGCAATCAATAAGTCATTTTTTGATACAATGGAAGATACGTTTATTGAATTTTGCAAGTTAACTCAGAACGTAATATTCGGTTATTCTTTTAGTGACGAAATCTCTATACTAATACGCGGTGGTTGTAATAATAACAGTCAAAATAATCGTATTGAAAAGCTGTTATCACTCCTATCAGGAAAACTTTCTTTAACATTTTACAGAAATGCGAAAAAGCATGAATTGGATTTACTAAACAAAGATTGGGTTTTCGATGCTCGCATAATTGAATTAAGTAAACAAGAAGTAATAGACTATTTCTTAGCAAGGCAAGCGTATGCAATTGATAAATATTTAATGCAACTAAAAGCAGAGAATGATATAGACTATAAATTACATACTTCTGCAACTGTCATACCTGAACTTAAATTAAAAGGCATTCACTATGAAAATTTGCCACAAAAATATCGTTATGGGCTAATCTATTCCCCAGCCAATCAAATGCGTCCTTTTGAGTTTGATGCAAACACAAATTTACTACATCAAATGTGCTTTAATAATCAAGCCCAATAACGGATTCTTAAAAACTAAAGGCGGCTGCCGTATGGCAGCCGCCGCGATACTCTTTGAAAAAGTTATGCCTAAAAGTATTATAATTTTAGGCATAACTTTTTTTTGCTTTGTTATAGTTCCATGCCTTCGCCGAACATTGCGTCGATTTTCTTTGTTGCCTGTTTAAAATAACTTCTGTCCACACTGTTGTATGTGCGGATGGTTGTCGTTACGTCCTTATGACCGAGAAGTTGCTGAATGACTTTTGGATTCTCTCCGCTCTCAAACAGCATACTTGAATAGGTGTGTCGGAGCGTATGAAAATGAAAGCCGTATTCTGCAAATCCCGTCTTGCGCATCAATTTGTCAAACATCGCGCGCGTGCCGTAGTAAGTGCGCAGTTCGCCCTCCTCAGTGCTGAACACTAAGTCGTCATCGTCCGTAAAGGAGATGCCCGTTTCATACTCCATTTTCCGCCGTCGGTTGCGGTGTTCTTTCAGGCAGTCTATGAGAATCTGGGGCATAGGCACGCTGCGTACGCTTGCTGCCGTCTTAGTGTCCGAAATCACTGTCTCGTAGTCGGAAACGCGCCACGAATCGTCGTAATGCGGAATAACGGTTACAGCGTTATCAACCCAAATCGTCTTGTCGGTAAAATCCACGTCACGCCAGCGGAGCGCAAGCACTTCTCCGATACGCAACCCCGCAAAGAGAGACGTATAGCATATCGGTTTCAGAATCGGATTTGTGTCCAATGCCTTTACAAAATCTTTGCGCAGTTCAGGCGGAATCGCCTTGTATTCTTCGGTCGTTTGCACCTTGCGTTCGCGCGACGCCAGTTTGGTCTTTGCCACGGGATTGGTTTTGAGAAAGTCGTTGTCCACGCAATATTCAAAAAACTGTCCGAGCAAAAACTTCGATTTCTTGACGGTCGCCAATGCGTATCCGTCCGATATCATTTTATTGAACAGACGTTGTAGCATAGGTGCGGTGATCTCGTCGATTTTCATCTCGCCGAACACGGGATACAATGCGTTTCTCGCGTTGCTCAAACACCGTTCAAACGTACGGGGAGAAACAGCCGGACGTTTGAACGTCATCAGCCATTCCTGCATCAGCGTCCGAAAGGTTTCGTTTTTGATCGCACTGCACCCGATTGTGGGATTGTCCGCTTTTACGGCGAGCATTTTCATCGTCACTTCCGATTTGGTTTTTCCGTAAACGCTCTTGCGGAGGCGCTTGCCGTTCTCGTCGGTGCCGAGTGTGACTACGCCCACCCAACCGCCGTCTTTTCGCTTACTGATACAACCTTCGTTGTTGCCTCTGCGTGTAGATTTCTTCGCCATCAGACCGCCTCCGGCAAGCTACCAACCTGCCACGCCACAAACGCTAAAATGCTGACTACCTGACGGTTTCCGACCTTTGTAACGGGGAACGCCTTGCTACGCATAAGCGCGCGCACATTATCCCGCCCTAAACCCGTAAGTTCGATGAGGTTTTCGCAGTCAAGAAAACTCTTGCCGTATTTGCTGGTAAGACGCGAGACTTCGTCTGCAATCAGCCGTTCACGGTTCAAAGTCGTTTCGCTCTCCTTATTGTAGTTTTTATAAATCATTTTACTCCTTATGCAAGCTCATGCGGCTCGCGAATTTTTATTTGTATTTAGTTGTCAATCTTCAAAAGAGACGGCAACAGCCGCCGTATTATTGTTCAGTTATCACTCTCCTTTTTTGTTTTACATACTACCGTTATGACGCCCGTGATTCGCCTTATTTTCGCTTGTAATCGAAAGAAAAGTTTCATTCGATTTTCCATCGATGCGCAAGACGAACAAGGCTTAAAACGGCAATTTTGCAAGAAACAAATTTCACCCTTCAAAAGACGGAAGCGGGTATCCCGCCTTCCCGTAACAGGCAAGTGAGACGGCAAAGTGAGTCTCGCTTCTTATCCTGTTCAAAAAAATAGGTCTTTTTCTCTCTTTTTGGCTCCACCCCTCAAATAAAACAAAGTCCGGTTACTTTACCGATTGTCCGATTTATGAGATTGTCGCTTACGACTGCCGATGTAGACGATGATATTTCCGTTTTGTCGGTGCATGGAATTGTAGCTCGGCGTCCGCTTGATTTGACCGGATACTTCAAATAGCGATAGATCGTCCTGTATCGTCCGTTCGCTTACGCCGAATTCTCGCGCTAAAACCGTCACGGTAAATCGCCGTCCGCTTCGCCTGCGAATAAATCGTAAAAGGTTTTCGTGCCGTTCGTCTTTTCTGCTCATAAGATCACCCCCTTTAAATAGAATTCGGGACATGCAAAAAATCAGCCCGTTTTCGGACTGACTTTTCACACAATATTTTGTTTTACAAAAAAGTCCCTCTATAAATATAGCAAAAGACACGAAAAAAATCGTACCCCCCTACGGGCGAGGACCAAAAATCGCCCGTAACAACAGCAATTCCTTATCGCGTTCGATACGCTGTGCTTGCAAATTTTTCTGCGCTTTCAGTATCAGTTTGCGCACGGCGCCTTCCGTCACGCCCATAGACTTTGCAATCTCGACCTTCTTGATTTTCAGATACTGAAATAAAAAATATGCTTCCGCTTGGCGTGGGGTGAGGAGTTTGTCAAGTTGACTTTTCCGCTTTTCAAGTTTTTCTTTGCTTCGCCGTTCCTGTTGCAGTTCTTTGCGTTCCTGCCGCCGTTTTTCCTGAATTTCAAAATAATCTGTGTTTTCCGCCGGAGGGTCAAATCCTTTTTCGGCAAGTTTTTCGAGCGATTTCAGTTTATCTCTGTCCCGCCGCTTGCTGCACCTTTCGTATTTCAATATTTGCATATACGCCTCGGCGACCTCAAAAGAAACCTCGATTTCTTCCATATGTCCGTCAGCAAATTTGTATGTAATAAGCGGCATAAATCACCTCGTATACTTTCATCTATTATATCAAAAAACTTTCAATGGAACAAACAAAATTTAAGCACAATACTCACTTATAATCGCTATTATGAGAATTTGCCTTACGGGTGGATAATTTGTGGTGTTTCAGATATAGTATATTTACGAACAGGGGCTACTTTCGATAAAGCGAATGTATTACTTTTAAACAAGGATGCAGGAATACGCGTACTTCGCGGGGGTAATATATCAACCTATAAAATTGATTTTCGCGCAGATGACATTTTTATTCCCACTGAAATCGTAAATCCATCTATTCATGTACAGCAATACGATATAATTACTCCTGCCGTAACAAGTCTCGAAAATATCGGGAAAATGGCAAGAGTAAGCACAAAGCCTATCTCAAATTATACAGTAGGCGGATTTGTTTATTTGCTGACGCCTCTTTTTCATAACGATATTTTCTCGAAGTTTTTATTGTATCAACTTACTTCAACTTGGTTTATTAGACAGTTACAAGCAATCGCCAAGAAATCAGGTGCAGCATTTTACAACATAAACAAAACAAAGTTTAATGGTTTGCCCGTCAATATTCCACCCTTTGAAGAACAAGTTCGCATTGTTAAGAGAATAGAAGAACTGTTTGCAGAGATAGACGCTATCGAGCAGAACCAAGCAGACATTGATACTTTGTATGAAGAGTTTAAAAAGCGTACTCTAACCCTTGCTATTCAAGGAAAGCTTGTTCCGCAGGATCCGAACGACGAATCGGCAAGCGTACTTTTAGAGCGTATCCGTGCCGAAAAGAAAGCCAAACTCGGCAA
>ENA-ORSS01000200-ORSS01000200.1-human-gut-metagenome-genome-assembly--contig:-NODE-200-length-77947-cov-6.086132_pt1 | contig 77947 bp, 116 predicted proteins | sample MGYA00241899_ERZ509162 | MGnify/ENA primary metagenome ERZ509162 (study PRJEB26280, sample SAMEA2338641) | human gut metagenome | biome: human gut; feature: human-associated habitat; material: faeces... | reverse complement strand
TCCATATTCTGCATATTAAGACTTTCCGAAAAACTCTGCATAAAATCCGCAGTATATGAAAAGACAAGAATCATTGCCATAACACTGGCAATCCTGTAATCGATTGAGAATACAAAACGCTCCACAAATTTATTCAAAAATCCGAATATAAATACGGCAACAAACCCCCAGGCAAGTGTTGACTGTAAGCATATGATGCCTTTGTAATTAAACTTAAGATGATCATAATTCCACCACACTTCACCAAACAGTTTTAACATAACCTGTGCTGTAAGGTACTCAAATGCTGTAGCACATATACATCCAAAAATATATAGTGCAATATAATTATGCTCTATTGGCTTAAAAATATTAAAAGCAATCAGTGTCCCGAAACCATATATTACACAGAACGGCAGCTTGGCAAAGCCCCTGTTTTCCCAGTAACCAAGCTGCTTTCTGATAACCACACATTCCATACACCATCCAAGAAAGCTGTATATAAAAAACCATATAACAAGCTGGCTTATATTCATACTTCTAAATGTTATACCCATTATATGTGACATAATGTACCCTCCATCATTAAATGGAAAATTCTCCCCTTAATTAAAGGAGCTCCTCAAGAGTCTTTCTTATTGCACTGATGAAATCCTGTGTATTAAGTGTTACAGGATTCTCCATTGTTGTAATAAGTGCAAGATCCTTTGTCATCTTTCCATCTTCAATAGTCTTAATGCATGCACGCTCAAGAGTATCAGCAAATTTTCCAAGCTCAGGAATATTATCCAGCTCTCCTCTTTTTCTTAAAGCGCCTGTCCATGCGAATATAGTAGCAATAGGGTTAGTAGATGTTTCTTCCCCCTTAAGATGCTTATAATAATGTCTCTGTACTGTTCCGTGTGCAGCTTCATACTCATAGTATCCATTAGGTGATACAAGAACAGAAGTCATCATTGAAAGTGAACCAAATGCTGTGGCTACCATATCACTCATAACATCTCCATCATAGTTCTTGCAAGCCCAGATATATCCACCCTCTGAACGGATAACTCTTGCTACTGCATCATCTATAAGAGTATAGAAGTATGTTATGCCAGCTTCTTCAAACTTATCCTTATACTCAGCATCGAATATCTCCTGAAATATGTCCTTAAATGTATGGTCATACTTTTTAGAGATTGTATCCTTAGTTGCAAACCAGAGATCCTGCTTTGTCTCAAGCGCAAAATTAAAGCAGCTTCTTGCAAAGCTCTCGATAGAATCGTTGAGATTATGCATTCCCTGAAGAACTCCTGCGCCCTTAAAGTTATGAATAAGCTCTCTTGTCTCTTCACCAGCCTCATTAGTAAATACAAGCTCTGCCTTACCAGCCTCAGAAACCTTCATCTCAGATGCCTTATACACATCACCATACGCATGTCTTGCAATTGTGATAGGCTTCTTCCATGTCTTAACATATGGCTCAATACCCTTAACGATAATAGGAGCTCTGAATACTGTACCATCAAGCATGGCTCTTATTGTTCCATTAGGGCTCTTATACATCTCTTTAAGGTTATATTCTGTCATTCTTGCTGCATTAGGCGTAATTGTTGCACACTTTACTGCAACACCATACTTCTTAGTAGCTTCTGCTGAATCTATAGTTACCTGATCATTAGTCTCATTTCTATGTACAAGACCTAAATCATAATATTCTGTGTTAAGATCAATAAAAGGAGTGAGCAGCTCGTCCTTGATAAGCTTCCACAATACTCTTGTCATCTCATCTCCGTCCATCTCTACAAGTGGAGTTGTCATCTTAATTTTGTCCATAATATAAAGAACCTCTCTTTCTTTTTCTTACCTGATTAATTATTATAATTTATTTCAAATATTTTGTAAACAGAAACTGACTTGTATTAGCCTGATTACTTTGTTATAATTCATAAGTAATTTTTACACACTACATTTAACAATGCACAGATTGTGCAGTCATAATTATGGAGGTACAGATACATGTGTGGATTCGCAGGTTTTACTGGATACTTGGCTGATGGTGATGCTGTTCTTGAACGCATGATGAACAAAATTATTCACAGAGGCCCTGACAGTGCTGGTAAATACATTGATGATAAAGCATACATGGGCTTTAGAAGACTTTCTATCATTGACCTTGATAACGGAAGCCAGCCTATGTTTAACGAAAATAAGAAGATAGTAATAACATTTAACGGTGAGATATATAACTATCAGGATTTAAGAAAAGACCTTATAGAGAAAGGTCATGTATTTGCTAACAATTCAGATACTGAAGTTCTCATTCACTCATACGAGGAGTATGGCAAGGACATGCTTAACAAGCTTCGTGGAATGTTTGCATTCGTAATCTGGGACAGTGAAAAAGAAACTCTTTTCGGAGCAAGAGACTTCTTCGGAATCAAGCCTTTCTACTACACAGTTGCAGACGGCAACATGATATATGGTTCAGAGATTAAAAGTATCTTAGAGCATCCTGCTTATAAGAAAGAGGTTAATCCTGTTGCACTTGAGAATTATCTCACATTCCAGTACTCAGTACTTGATGAAACATTTTTCAAAGGAATATTCAAGTTGATGCCTGGTCACTGCTTTACATTCCACAAAGGCGAGCTTAACATTGAAAGATACTGGGAGCCAACATTTGATGCTGATGAGAGCAAGTCTTTAGATGAATTTGTTGATGAAATCGACGATGTTATGCATGATTCAGTTGAACACCATAAGATCAGTGATGTTGAGGTTGGTTCATTTCTCTCAAGCGGTGTTGATTCAAGCTATGTTGCTGCTACATTTAACGGTGACAAAACATTTACTGTTGGATTTGATTATGAAAAATACAACGAGATTGACTATGCCAAAGCTTTATCTGACAAGATTAAGATTGACAATTATTCAAAGCTTGTTTCAAGTGAAGAATACTGGGCTGCAATTCCTAAAATCCAGTATCATATGGACGAGCCTTTAGCTGACCCTGCTGCCATTGCACTTTACTTTGTAAGCCAGACAGCAGCCAAGCACGTAAAGGTTGCCATGTCAGGTGAAGGTGCTGACGAGTTCTTCGGTGGATATAACATTTACAGAGAACCACTTGACCTTGCAGAATTTCAGAAGCTCCCTAAGGGCTTAAGAAAAGGACTTGCCAATATTGCCAACGCTATCCCATTCAAATTCAAGGGAAAAAGCTTCTTGAACAGAGCAAGCAAGACAGTTGAAGAAAGATTCATAGGTAATGCTTTCATGTTCAATGAAAAAGAGCGTGCCAGGATATTAAAGAATCCTACCGGCAAGTATGACCATAAGGAACTTACAAAGCCTTTCTATGATAAAGTTGCTGATAAGGATGATGTTACTAAGATGCAATATATTGATATCAATTTCTGGCTGATAGGCGATATCTTACTTAAGGCTGACAAGATGAGTATGGCTCATTCTCTTGAAGTAAGAGTTCCTTTCCTTGATAAGGAAGTATTCAATGTTGCCCGTACTATTCCAACTAAGTACAAGGTTAACAAGAGTAATACCAAGTATGCCATGAGACAGGCTGCCCATAGACATCTTCCAGACATGGTTGCTGAGAAGAAGAAACTTGGATTCCCTGTTCCTATCAGAATCTGGCTCAAGGATGAGAAGTACTACAATATGATTAAAAAGTCTTTCACAAGTGAAGCTGCTGAAAAGTATTTTAACACTGATGAGATTGTTAAATATCTTGATGACCACAAAGAAGGTAAGGCCGATAATTCACGTAAGATATGGACAATTTACATGTTCCTTGTATGGTATGAAGATTTCTTCGGCAACGGAGTTAAAGAAGCTGCTTAAGATATTTTTCGTCGCTTTTTTCGTCGCTTTTTCAACGAAAAAAGCGACGAATTATTTTAATCTATACAACTTGCCTTTTGTTTTCCCATTATCAATGAGTTTATCAAGTGCAATTAATTCCTTTAACAATTCCTTTGTCCTAGTATCCTTTAATCCCAGATTATCAGCTATTTCAGCTGTTTTGTGCCATTCACCATCATTTAATAATTTTAAGATTTTTTCATATTGTTCTATCTTTTTCTTTGATGATTTTTTCGTCGCTTTCTCATAGCTATCTGGCAGCAAAACTTCATCATCCGCTTCCAAAAATGCCGGGTGGATTGGAATTCTTATTCTCATAGCTCGCCTATCTTCATCCGTAAAGAACTCCGCTCTTGGTGAGCCATTCTTTTCAAGTTCTTCCTGTATAGTTGGTATACCTGAAGAATGACCTTCTGACAAATCCAGTTCTTTTAAAAACTCGCCAAGTCGTCTATTTCTATAATACCTAGAAACAAATCTCTTTCCCTCAGATATTGTCTTCTCTGAAATAGATCTGTCTATCCCCGGAAAATTCATTATATTTATGCAATCCGGCTCTATCTCTATAGTTACTGGTTCAAAGGACATATAATCTCTGTGATAAAAGGCATTTACAACAGCCTCCTCTATCGCCTGATATGGATAATTGAATATCCTTAACGCCTCCATCTGATTTGGTACTTTAATTACCTTCTCTCGAATAATCAAATTACGAAATCTTTCCATTGTTGCCTGAATCATCTGAGGCACCGAACCTGTAATATTAGGGAAATCTTCACTAATACTTGGATTTTCAATGCTTCCTTTAGGAAAAGAGGTCATCTGTACATAAGTATATCCAAAGAATTTTTCTGGATGCTCACAGAACATCATAATTGCCACATTCTGAATATATCTGAGTTCTGGAGGACCAACCAATAGCTGCATATCATTAAGTATTTTCTCAACACCACGTTCCCTTACCTGTTTAGCAAGCTTACTACCGGTTTTTCTCAAATGATCTTCTAACAGCACCGGTGAAATATCCTCAAATGTTGCCTTATGGTTTGCTCTGCAATCAAACGGGGTTTGATCTGACATATTAATCAGTTCTCGCTCCTGTTCTCTATTTGCCTTAACAGAACTTGTCTGATAACGAATATAATAATTGTACTTCTTTTCTTTCTTACTTGTTACATGCTCTGGTGATTTATAAGGTCGCTGCTGTCCTGTTCTAACAACAATTACAAAAATCCATTTTCCATCTACTTCTGCTGGTATCCCCTGTGGAAAGTAGGGTGGAGAAATCAAATTATTGTACCCCAACATATCTTTCTGTATTGAATCCAACATATATTCAGGTAAACCTTTTACCGGACGCTTGGCAACACCATTTTCTTCCTCAACGCCTACAACAATATAACCGCCGCCATCATTATTATAATCATTTGCGAATGCACAGACACTATGGTAGATATCGTCAGGATTCCACCCAGCCTTAAACTCTATTCGATCTGATTCTAATTTCCTTTTGTTTAATAAGTCCTCTACATCCATTTCAAGTTCCATAGTGTCATCTCCATTCCTACACAACTATATTCTAAACATAATTATCATTTCTAATTTTCTTAATATCTTATTTAATTCACTCAATCAATATTTCTAAAGGTTCTGATTTAACAATGTTTTCAAATTCAATGCTTCTTCCTAAGTAAGTGTAACACCTTTTCCCATCTTTTCATGGTTCAAAGCCCAATCCCGCAAATCATACTTAGCAATTCCGCCATTCCATGATATTTTGTTCAATTCTTTTCTCCTCTATTAATCAGCATAATATTCTGCCATAAATTGCATGCCATTTCCTTCATTATTCTGAATATACTGTAATAGTTTCTTATCAAACCTATCATTCATATATTCAACAATTATCGGACATACCCAATATTGACTTCCCTCCTGGGGCTTCATTTCCATTTCTAAAGCATCAAGATAATCTGATGAATGAAATTTAATACTATCTATAACTGACAACAAACTCAAAAATATATCCGTAATATTTTGAAGTGTCTCTATAAGTTCTTTATCTTTATCTTCCTTTTTGTTCTGATATACATAATTATCCATTACAAATCTAATGCCATTCGCATGGACATAATTATTTAACTTTCTGTCCTCTCTCAACCACTTATCTACAAGAAAATTTTCAAATATATATTTGACCTTTTCATTATTGCTTACCAAATATGATTTGTATTTTGATGTATCAAAAAATTGTTTTCTATCCTCTTTGTTTTCTGAGCTTTCTAATACATTATAAATCCACTTTTCCATAGCTAGTTCTGCATCTGTTTTTCTTTCACCCGAAACCAATATAGACACATCTAACTCTATCATTTTCATCATAGATTCCGAGTTTATGGTGAATTTTTCTGCTTCTTCATCCGTTAAACCATGTTTGTTCTGTATAACATTCAATACAAATAAATACTGCATTAAATCATCTCTATACTTCCGTAATAAAGTATACGCATCCGAGTAGGCATCTCTATTACAACAAAAATCAATAGTCTCTAGGGTTTTACATATTGACATCATTGTCTCTCCAGATAACATATATGGTCCTTTTTTTCCATAAGATACATCTACAGACGAAAATGTTGAATCTGCTAAACAAAAGAATATATACCATATATTTTCAATATCTTGAGAATTAAACTTATAATTAGTGTCTTCTATATTATCCATATGTTCTCCCTTAATCAAGCTACTCTGTTAACCCCAGTTTTTTCTCTATTAGATTCACTTTTTGAATATTAGTATATCTCTTAGATTTAATTCTATCTGCACGTTTATTAACAAGTTCATCAATCCAATCGTGCATAATATACATATATTCTTGTATCATTCTCTCATTTAGTTTTAATTTCAACATCTCGTCTAAAACAAACAATCTTTCCGCGATAAAAATTAAATCTATGTAATATACCATATCTTTTCCTGATATCAATCTATTTTTCTTTTTACCAAGTAAATGTGAGAAATCATTTCTAGTGTCTGAAATAGTTTTATAAAATTTCTTTTTAGTTGTTCCTAATTCTTCAAGTATTTGACAATTATATTTTCGATGATAATAGAAAAATGTTCTAAACACACGTTCAACATTTTCATAATATGTTGTATCACTACATTTAGAATTTTGTATCCTTTTCATATCAAGTAATTCTTTATAATAAATAGAATGCATAAATATACCATCTATCGTGTGTGTAATCAATTCAATTTTATGATTAGTAACAACATGTTCATAATATTCCGATATGATATACGAGATTGAGGCAATTGATTGTTTATGTATATTGTCAATATCTATCAAACTTTTAGAATTGATATTTTCCGCTGTAATGTCACAAAAAGCTGCCTCCTGTTCAATAAAGTGATTTGCCGTTGTATATCGTATTACCCACTTGCTTGTATCTATCTCTTTTTCATTGTAACTTAAACTACATCTGATTGGATATGCTCCTAGCATCAGAAATAGCAAATCATACAATTTTAAAAAAACTTTCAGCAATCCATTTTCTTTTTTTCTTCCTACCAACTCAATCATCAAGCATTCTTCTTTTTTATATATTCTTATATTCGTGTTAATATATTCAAAAGAAAATGGTTGTATAGATTGGATAATAAATGCTTTATGACTTAACTTTGCTTTTACAACATTCATACATTCTTACCTGTTTTTCTACAACTCTTTAACAATCCTCATAAACTCTTCATATGAGTAAGCACCATTATATCCCGGATTTTTTGTTTCAAACACCATGTAATACTTGTACAGTCTTCCAGCCATTTCAGCCCATTTTGCACCCATTTCTGCTTTTTCTTTGGACTCTGAATTTTCAAGTTGGTCTCCTTTTGTTTCTATCAGAAGCAGCTTGCCACTTTCTGTTTTTACCATTAAATCTGGATATGCGTTTATTGCACCATTGATTGAAAATCCTTTTCTTGCGATATTTCTATGCCACCATCTTACATTGTTTAAAGAGGATAATTCCATAACAACCTTTCTTTCATATTCTGTATCAAAGTTTTCTTCTTCGCTATACAAAGATTTTGGAATCGATGCAATAGTATTTGTCGGTGATATCTCTCTTGGTAATTTATATGATGGCAGACAAGAGATTTTATCTTGTTCAACCCACTCATAAAACATTTTCTTTGCATATTCATTCAAAAGGGAATTTACTTTTTTATTAATTTTCAAAGCATAGATACCTGGTGTCTGTTCCATATCTGTTAATTGATCCTCAGTTAAGTTCTGAATAATTCTGTCTACATATATATCCAAATCTCTATCATTTACCGCATTATTATTTGATAATTTCTTTATTATTATATCCTTGCACAAACGCATTTTTCTATCTGATGGCTGTTCATCAAACCACTTTTTCACATTTTGATTGTCAAATCCTTGCAATTTCCATGCTTTAGGCATTGCATCAGAATCATCAATATCTATACGGGCTATTTCAGAATCTACACTATCAAAATCTATAACCGTATCTTTATCCAATAAAGAAAATCCTGCATATAAATTTTCCTTGGATAGAGGCTGTTGCACATGTTCAGAAAACAGAGAGCGTCCTGTCTCAAGCATAAATTGTGGTATTTCCAAACTGCTAGCTTCATCTGCAAATAATTGATTCAGTTTATAATGTTTCATTTTATCACCTACTTCCGGTGGTACAGGTACATAACTTTCTTCTGACTCCTGAAATTCCTGCCAATACAATTCATTCTGTGCTTTTGCATGTTCAAGCATATCGTTAATCGCATTAGATGATACTGAACTATCTTCTGTTCCTGTTTCAGTAGATTCATTCTCCAATGTTTCCAACTGTATCTTCATTAATTCTACATTTAATCCGTCAAGTTCATCTGTATCCTTATCATCATTATCAACTTGAATATTGTCAAGTGGCAGCTCTGTCTGACCATTAGCTTCCTGTTTTGTCTGCCGTTCATCAACTACATCTTCACAGTCATCTACTCTATAATCTTTACTGGTAAATCCTGCTGCATTAAGTCCAACTACTACCTTATCAAGAGTTGCATAAAAGGCATTTGATGATGTAATTACATATGAAAGATTTAAGACTTCGCTTTTATTCTTTTTTGTATTAGGCAATCTTAAAATTCTACCCAATATCTGCTCCACATCTATACTTGATGTTCTATTTGCTACTGTAGCTAGTATATATGCAAAAGGACAATCCCAACCTTCTTTCAATGCATTAACTGTTATAATATATCTAATATTGCAATCCGAACTACTCAAATCTATATTCTTTAGTTCATCCTTATCCGCTGTTTTTATTGCAATTTCAGACTCTGGTATTCCCATCTCCATTAAAGTATGCTTAATCTTCTCATATGTTGTACTGTCATCATTGTTTCTGGGCTGTGCCTGAAACAATACAATAGGGCGAATATATTTACCACTATTTTTTTGTCCCTGAACTGCCTCTAATTCCAGCTTTCTTCTTAATGATACAGCAGATATAAAAACATCTTCCTGTGATTTTCTGTTGTATACAATTACGGGTAACTTTACCATGTTTTCCGCTTTTAACTGTCTGGCATCTACAAATGAAATTATATTACTTCCCCTCTTCGGTGTTGCCGTTAGATCAAGTACAAATGACGGATTGAAATTCTGCAACATTTCCTTACTAAGCTTGCTCGTTGCATGGTGGCTCTCGTCAACAATAACAACAGGATTCAGTTTGCGAATAACCTGAATTAAAGCAGTTTCATCTGTATCTTCTAATAAATTACTGCTATCCTGTTTAAATCTTACAAATGATAATAAACTACCATTTTCCTGATATGCTTTTCTTCCGTCTTTTTTACTTGTCCTAAATGAATCGTAACTTAATACAAAGATAGACAAATTGTCACTTACTGATGTTGGATTAAAATTCTGTCCATTCAGAAGCTGTTGCTTTGAGTAAACTTCTACTTTATTTCCAAAATCAACATCTATCTTCTTTCTATATGCATGATTTTTATCTGTTAATGTCTTATATGTCTGTGACAAAATAGCATCTGAAGGTACAAGCCATACTACTGCCTTAGGATGTATGTGTGGCATAGAAGCAAATATCGGTTTAAGTGAATTTGCTGCCAGAAAAGTCTTTCCTCCTCCCGTTGGAACTTTAAAGCAAACCTGAGGAACACCTGCTAGTTCAGGATTATATGGTGGCATGCCGTCTATTCCAACATTAATTCCTTTTTCATTCCACAAAGCATTATAGGCTTTACTTATATTCTGCTTTTCTATCAGCAATTCTAAAAATCTGTCTAAATCCTTTATTACCTGTAACTGATATTTTTTTAATTCCATATCTCATTCCTTTCTAGATATGTTCAATATCTCTTGGTATTTTCTTAAATGTGATATTCCATCTCTGTAAATCGCTATCTGACAATACACAAGAATCTGCATACATTACATATGCCTGTTCTTTCTTATGTACACTTGTTAAAAACTCGTAATCAAGTATTGTTGCCCTATCTTTTTCATAATAGAAATAATAGGCTGTTTCATTATACGAACCCAGAAAATACTTTTCCTGTGTATCTTCTTTATACTCAATGCCATTTGTCTCCGTATACCAGACATATTTTCTGACTTCAGTTATATCTACCTCATCATTTATCGTTCCATCTTGCAAAAATAATGAATTTCCTAACTCATAGTATGAAAAGTTTCCACCTGTTCCTTCTACTGCGTTCTTTCCTTCCCCATAACCATTTATTACTCGTTTCACACGCTCCGCAGTAATTGTGTCTGCATAATCTCCCATTTCTACAAGAATAAATTTTCTATTGCCTCCGTCTGACTTGTTCATATTCAAAACAGCATGAGCTGTTGTACCGGAACCGGCAAAGGAATCAAGAATGATAGAATTAGAATCCGATGCTATTCGAACAATCCGCTCAATTAATTCAAATGGTTTGGGAGTGGAAAACCCAGTAATATTAAGATTTTTAAGCTGATTAGATGCCCCTTGTGTGTGATTCACATCATCATAATGCCAAAGAGTTCTATTAACAACACCTTCATGTTCAAATAAAAATTTTTTTATACGTGGCATTTTTGCTGTTCCATCAACACCCCAAAACAAGCGATTATCCTCCTGAAATACTTCTGTTTGTGATTTTGAATATTTCCAAACAGCTGTTTCCTTTGGAAGAACTTCTTTCCCTGTTTTAGGATTTACAATTGGATAATACAAATTAGGGCGTTCTTCCCTCGTTTTATTACAAGTGTATGTGGCAGAATTCCAGTCTCCTCTATTATCATTATCTGGATTTGAATAATATTTTAATTGTTTTTGAGTAAGCGGTAACCTGTGCGGTTTCCACAACATACTATTTTTACTATATACCAAGATATACTCAATATCATTGCTAAAAAAACGAGCATCATTTGAAGGCGATGCTTTTTTAAACCATGAAATTGAATCAATATAATTTGTTGCTCCAAATATCTCGTCACATATTATTTTGAGATTTGCATATTCATTTCCATCAATACTTATAAAAATTACGCCATCATCTGACAATAATTTTTGTAACAATACAAGCCTTGGATACATCATACATAACCATTTATCATGCCTTGATAAATCCTCCCCCTCTTTACCAACGACTTCTCCAAGCCATTTCTTTATCTTTGGATCATTTACGTTATCATTATATATCCATCCTTCGTTTCCAGTATTGTAAGGTGGATCTATGTATATACATTTGATTTTTCCTTCATACTGCGGAAGAAGCGACTTCAAAGCTTCAAGATTATCACCATGAATTATCATGTTATTGCTGTGAATATTCTCTTTGTGCATACCACTTTCATCAAAACTATACTTTCTTTCAAATACTTTATACGGAACATCTTTATGATGATTAATTACTTTGTCTTTTCCTATCCAGTCTAATGTAGGCATATATTGCTCCTTCTCTGTAATTACTGTAATGTTTCTATTGTTTCAATTATGTTTTCTGCTTTATCCGTCAAAACATATTTGCCTCTTGTTTTTTGCTCTATATAATCTTGCTTTTGCAAAATACTAAACATACTGTTAATCTTCATCTTGCTACATTTTAAAGTTGTCGCTATCTCCTGCTGTGTTAATGGAATCACTTTTTCATCCAGAATCACGACTTCATTATCATGCATAAACTTTAAAAGATCATAATAATCATTCAGAAATAATTTGATACCCATGTTTTCTCCCTACATTACAAATCATAATCTATTTGTAAATTATATCATATTTTTGTGATGTTATAAATATCATTTTTTTGTTATCTATTTATCCTTAACGACTAAAAGCAGAGGAATCACCTTCCTCTGCTTTTAGTCCACAACCTATCTTCAACCTTTACTTTATCAACATTTCTAATAACACTCTCATCATAAATCCTCTTGAACTTCTCATAAAGTTCTTCACTATCCAGTTTCATCAACAGCAGTTCTTTTAAATTCATAACTATAACACATAAAATACCCTCCTTACTGGTTTATCCAGTAAAGAGGGTACATATCACATATCATATGTCCGTGCCTTATTTGATATTATGAGTAAAATATTACGCTGTAATTGTTGTTCCTGTCTTTCCAGCAAGACCTTCCTTAGCCTTCTCAAGATTAGCAATAACAGCCTTTCTTTCCTTATCTGCTGTTACGAATCTAATAGATGCATCAACCTTAGGGAAAGTTGTAACTGCTGGGAAGTGACCATCCTTAATATACTGGTGAAGATCTGTTGCAGAAACTGTATCAAATACCTTCTCCTCTGGTGTTCCCTTTCCTATAGTAAGCTTATCATATGCTGTAAGGAAAAGTAATGTTCCCGCTCCAACAAGCTCTGCTAACTTGGCAGCTGTATAATCCTTTTCAATAATAGCACTTGCACCCTTAAGATGTGAACCTTGCTGTAATACAGGAATTCCACCACCGCCCGCTGCAATAACAACCTGATCTGCATCAAGTAATGCCTTGACAGCATCAATCTCATATATATCAATAGGCATAGGTGAAGCAATTATTCTTCTGAACTTACCTGGTTCTTCTTCAACTACATAATTACCCTTCTCTTCTTCTGCATCAGCTTCTTCTTTAGACATATATCTACCAATAACCTTAGATGGTTCACTGAAAGCAATATCAAAAGGATCAACTCTTACCTGAGTAATAATAGTTGAAACTGTCTTATATATTCCTCTGTTAATAAGCTCTTCTCTTATGGCATTTTGAAGATCATATCCAATATAACCTTCACTCATGGCTCCGCATACAGACATAGGAGCAACTGTTCTGTCATCAGGCTCAAGTCTTGCAAACTCAGTCATTGCTGTCTGAATCATACCGACCTGTGGTCCATTACTGTGTGTAATAACAACCTGATACTTAGCTTCTACAAGATCAGCTATTGCCACTGCTGCTTTCTTAACATTCTGCTGCTGCTCTGGAAATGTTTCTCCAAATGCATTTCTTCCTAAGGCAACTACAATTCTCTTATTATCCATAACATAAACCTCTCATACACGATTATTATTGATGTAAATATTATATTCCATGAACCGCCAAAAAGCAAATTATTTCAATATATATATAGTCATTATGGCATTATAGAATTAGCACCATCAACAATCACACTCTGTCCTGAAAAATAGCATGAATCCGGACCTGCTAAAAATGCAATGACAGGAGCAATGTCTGTCTCTGGATCACCAAAACGCTTCATAGGATTAAGGTTAACCTGCTTCGCATATTCCTCTGGAAATTTCTCAGCCCATGCCTTAGCTGCTGGTGATTCCGCTCCCGGAAGAACGATATTGACACATATACCATACTGTCCCCATTCCTTAGCTGCAATCTTAGTCATACCTCTTAATGCTTCCTTGTTAGAACCATAAGCTAACTGTCCTGCAATACCAAACATACCTGTTGCAGAAGCGAAGTTAATAATTCTTCCTTCATGCTGTTCCTTCATATAAGGGAATGCAGCCTGCATATAGTTAAGCGAACCAATTACACCACTCTGCCATGCCTTAAGCATATTATCATAAGAAGTTTCTTCAACTGGAGCAGAAGGAACAATAGCCTGTGCATTATTAACTACAACATCAACTGTTCCATACTTTTCTGCAGCAGCCTTAACAACCTCTTCAACTCTTGCTCTGTCTGCTGAATCACATGTCATGGCGAAGCCTTCTCCTCCTAATTCCTTAATTTCTGCAATTGTCTGCTCAATTGGCTCTGCTCTACGTCCCGTTGCAATAACCTTAACCCCTCTTTTTGCAAGACAAAGAGCAATTCCTTTACCTATTCCCTGACCTGCTCCTGTTACAATAGCAACTTTTTCCTTTAACTGTTTCATTAAAGTACCTCCATAATTTTTATATTTAAATTATATCAATTTTTTATAAAAAAGCAAATGAATAATTAGTCACATCTAATCCCTGTAATATAACCGCACTAAACCATCTAATCTGAATATACTAAAATATAAATTATGTTCTGAAAATAATTATTATGAATAAATTAATCACTGTTGCTGTAATAGATTCAGGAATATATCCTCATATAGATTTCAAAAACCGTATAGTAGCTTTCAAGGACTTTGTCAATAGCAGAAAAAATGCTTATGACGACTGTGGACATGGCACCCATGTAAGTGGAATTATCGCAGGCAGCGGTTATGCAAGCCACGGCAGAATAAGAGGCATCTGTCCTTCTGCCTGCCTTGCCGGAATCAAGGTATTAGACAGACTTGGCAATGGCAGGATTGAAAATGTTTTAGATGCTGCTGGCTGGATAATCTCCCATCAAAAGGATTTGAATATAAGAGTTGTCAATATATCCTTCGGTGCAACCACATTTGGCGAGAAGGAAAATCTCATTGCTCTTGAAAAAGCAATTGAAAAGCTTTGGGACAATAATATAATTGTTGTTGCAGCCGCTGGAAATGAAGGACCTGGACGACAGACTGTTGCAATCCCCGGAACCTGCAAGAAAATTATCACAGTCGGTTCCCCGGATGGCAAAGATTTCTATTCAGGAAGAGGTCCAACCAGTGAATGTATAGTAAAACCAGAGCTTATTGTAAATGGTTCATATATCAGGTCGTGCAATAATTCCGTTAGCGGATATTCTGTAAAAAGTGGAACTTCCATGTCTGCCCCGGTTGTTTCAGGTGCAATTGCAGATGTTCTGATAAAAAAAGACATGTCTCCTAAAGAGATAAAGAAAAGACTCCATTCCTGCTGTACTAAAAAAGCCCTGCCAGATAATCTGCAGGGCTGGGGATTATTAAATCTTTCCGAATTCATGAATATATGAACTATTTTGTGTTGACTGCCATAAGTATATCAATCATAAAATACTGTATAAGAATAAGTACAAGTGCAAGCACTACGATAACAACAAGCGGAATCCACTTATGCTTCTTTAATCCCTGTCCTTTCTGATTCTGTTTTTTAAAATTACGACTGTCTACCATCAGACTGTACCTCCAATCCATTCCTTAATATTATTGTCAAGCCAGCTTATCCATTCTTCAAAGCCTTCGCCAGTCTTAGCTGATACGAAAAATACCTTTGCCAATGGATTTCTTTCGTGAATTCTTTCAACAACTGCTTTGTCATCAAAATCAAAATACTCTTTAGTATCTATTTTATTGATAAGAACTACATGACACACCTCGAACATAAGAGGATATTTAAGTGGCTTATCATCACCCTCAGGATACGAAAGAATAACGACATTACGCGATGCTCCTGTGTCTGTCTCAGCCGGACATACTAGATTACCGACATTCTCCATAACAAGAAGGTCAAGCCCCTCTGTGTCAAATTCATCAAGTGCCTGCATGGTCATATGAGCGTCCATCGCACACTCTCCGCCTGTATGCACCTGAATTGAAGTAACCCCTGCTGCCGCCATCTTCTCAGCATCAACAGAAGAATCAATATCTGCTTCCATTACACCTATACGATATCTGTCTCCTAACATATTAGCTGTTCTTATCAGAGTCGTAGTCTTACCTGCTCCCGGACTTGACATAAGATTAACCATAAATGTTTTCTCTTCCTTAAGCCTTGCCCTTGTCTTAGCAGCTATCTCATCATTAACTGCATAAACACTCTGATGTACATCAATTACTCTTACATTACCCATTCTGGTTCTCTCCTAAATATTGTGCTGCATTGTCTTTTAGCCATTCGCACCATGCATCCATTCCTTCTCCTGTTCTTGCAGAAATAGGGAAAATTACTGCTTCCGGATTTCTCATTGCAATATTATCCTTAACCCTATCCATATCAAAATCAAATGCCGGCATGGAATCAATCTTATTAATAATCACAACCTGACACTTCTCAAACATAAGTGGATACTTAAGCGGTTTATCATCTCCTTCCGAAACTGAAAGAATTGCCACATTAAGACATGCACCTGTATCAAACTCAGCCGGACACACAAGATTACCAACATTCTCAAGGATAATAAAATCAAGTGCATTATCTGCTTCAGCTTCTAACGCAGTCATTCCCTGTCTTGACATATCAGCATCAAGATGACACATTCCTCCTGTGTGCAGCTGTACTGCTGACACTCCTGCCTTAGCAACAGTAAGTGCATCAACATCCGAATCAATGTCTGCTTCCATTACACCTATATTAAAATGTTTCCTAAGTCTTTCAATTGTACCAACAATAGTTGTAGTCTTACCCGAACCGGGACTTGACATGACATTCATATAGAATACATTTTTCTTCTTTAACTCTTCTCTTAATCTGTCAGCATCAACGTCATTGTCCTCTAAAATAGTTTTCTTAAGGTCAATTATCTTCATGCTTCTTTCATTATAACTATTATTCATAACAACTCCAATTAGTAATCCTTAGCCATCTGCACATAACCGAGTCTCTCAAATCCAGCCTTCTTGTATGCTTTCACTGCTCTTTCATTCTCTTCTTCAACCTCAAGTCTGAATCTTACAGCTTCTTTTCCATACATATTGTCAAGATGTTCAAAGAACTTACCTGCAATATTCTTTCCTCTGTAATCCGGCTTAATATATATGTCCTCAACCCACACACAATTACCGCCACATTCAGTAGAATAGCTGTGTGCAACCATTGAATAACCCATGATGACACCTGTGTTATTCTCGAACACAAAACACTCTATAAATGGATTATCTCCAAGACAATCTGCAATATCCCTTTTCATAACATCCTCTGAAGGGTCTGAAAGCAGTGCTGGTGAGGCATAAAACACCTTCATCATCTCAAGGACTTCTGAAGAATCCTCTTCTTTCATGCTTCTTATAATAATATTATCCATATGAATCATTCCTTTATTACATAATAATTAATGATATCATAGTATTTATTTATTGGCAAATTAAAAGACACGGACTGCCAAACTTACAGCCCGTGCCTTCACATTTTTCAAAGACTAATGTATCTGATAAAACTTACTTCTCAGTCAGCTCTTGAGGTTGATGGACGTATTACTGGTACATTAGATGAACACAAGAAATACTTTGATTATCTCAAAGCTGGTAATGGTGATAAAGCTTATAGCATCCTCATAGATCATCTTATGATGCCTCTTAATGTTGTTAAACCTGAAAAATAATTAAAAATCTAATATATTATAGATTTCTTCCATATCTCAACAAGTTTCCCCAATGAATATGCAGCATTTGCAGGACTTGTTGAGGGAAGAATATCTGGTTTAACTCCCAGATATTTCATCTGATATTTTTCATAATACTTCCCTGATGTTTTCCCATTACATATTACTTTTTCAATCTTAGAATTATCTATAATGCTTTTTAAATCTGTTGGCACAACATTCTTAATACTACTGTCACTAGAACCAATTATGTCACAGCTGTATATCGTATCCCACATTGCAATATTATGCTTTAACATAAATGCCTTCTTTTCTTCTATCGTCTGCGGAACTGCCTCTTCAAATACTCCACTAATCATTTTCCAGAATCTGTTCTGCGGATGTCCATAAAAAAACATCTGCTCTCTTGACTTAACTGATGGCAGACTTCCAAGTATCAGTATTCTTGATTCACTGTTATACAACGGTGGAAATGGGTGTACTATATGCTCATATTTAGATTCATTCATGATTATCTCCTCATCATTATTATTATATAGTTTTAGCAACTTTATAATTAATCTTTTTAAATGCAAAAAAAGGATTCAAGCTGAAATTCAACTTAAATCCTTTAAATAGCAGGGGATGAGAGAATCGAACTGCATTGACTGCTCCCTTATTCCGCTCTATTACTGGGTTTCTGGCTTTGTGCCTTGATTACTTTGATTACTTTGTAATCAAAATCCTAATAATTGATAGCATTATTGACCTGTTCAATCTTAGTTCTATCAGTCTTATTACTGTAAATGTAATATTTTCTTGTTGTCTCAATGCTTGTATGCCCCATCATTTCGGTTATAACAGTATCATTTACATAATTATCATATAACGCAACGCTATACGCTCTACGAACCTTATGCGTAGAACGATAATTAATATCCAATGCCTTGCATATCTTATGTAACTTTCTGTTGAATGCCTGTTCCTTAATCCGTTCCCCTTTTTCTTCGAACATATATGTTCCAAAAGGATTTAGTCTGCGAATTGCCTTAACAGTTTTCAAGGCTTTGTCTGGAATAATTATATCTCTTAATCCTGCATCAGATTTAGGATAGTCGCTTACTATTTTAGCCCATTTCCCATTTTCATCTCTGACCTTAATTTCTGTTCTTTGTATAGAAATATAATGTTTAACAGTTCCATCTTTCAGTACAGTGTTGTGAATATCAGAAAACTTAAGTGATGATAACTCGCCAGCTCTCATTCCACACTCAAACATAAGTAATAATCCCAGGCTCCTTATATCATATCGTTGCCATAGATATTCTGTGATTCTTGGAATTTCGTCCTCGAAATACACCTGTTCCTCTTTCTTTTTCACATTTTTAGTAAAAGCTCTGCGTGATAAATCCAAGTCTCCCATAAATTGTGTGATACTTAGATTGATATACCCCTTTTTCTTGGCATATTTAAAAATGCCATTAATAAGGATTCGCATATCAGAATATGCTTTTTGCGTAAGTTTACATTCGGCAATAACAGTCTTAATAAAGCATTCTAAGTCATCTTCTGTAATGTACTTGATTTTCTTATCCGCCATGTGATATGCTTCATTAGTGAAAAATCTGGCGAAGTTATCATTATACTTATCATATGATTGCTTCTTAATTTCGTGGTATTCAAGTTTTTGGTCTACCCATTCCTTGAATACAGTCTTAACTAAAGGTTCATTAGCAAGTTTCTTGTAGTGTTCCACAATTCCATCTTCAAGAGACTCTTGCGTTGAACGCTTTAGCAGCTTTCTGCCGCTTGATGTGCTTTCGTCTGGCAAGTATGTATACCACTTCTTATCCTTTCCTTGCCAGATTTCATTATTGTGTGCTTTTAAATATTTTTTCCTTTCGTTCATTTCAATTTGTTTTTGAACATCGTCACGAGAGATAATACCATTCTCCAGTACATAATTCAACAACTCTTTGTCTGTTAATTCCAATCACAGCACACCCTTTCAATTTTATTTTTAATGTTTCTTATTCTCCTTTCAAGAGTTCTTTGCGATACGCATAATCGTGCAACTATCTCTTTTTGTGTAAAATTCCGAGAAAGAAGTTTGAATATTCTCTCTTCTTCCTCGGTAAAATTGGCATTTTCCAATATCTTTTCAAGTTCCGGCTTAGTAAGTTCTGAAAACTTCATAAGCCATACTCCTTAATATTTAATTTTTATTTTTGTCTCTTCTTCTAACTGTTCAATAAGTTCTTTCGGATCTATAAGCCCTTCATTGAAATCTTCATTGAATTTATCAATCTCATCAATAAGCCGTTCTAGTCGCTTATTTCCAAATCCGAATTTATCGTGCAGCACCCATAATAGAATCGTTAAGGCATTACCAAACATTTCTTTATTTTCTTTATTCTTCTGCCTGTTTAATTGAACTCTCATCATTTGTTCTTGAAATCTTCGTTGTTCCGACTTGCTCATTTAACATAGCCTCTCTTTTCTTTTTCTCCCGATATCTTTTACAGTATATGGCATTTTTACCGGTTTCAATCCTTTTAGCTTCTATTCTTTTTTGTGCAGCTTTGCCTTTTTCTGATTGCTTATACCTTTTTTGTGCAGCCTTGCCTTTTTTAGTCTGAAAATATTTCTTCTGGCTAATTTTATGTTCTTCTGACTGATTATATCGTCTGCGTCTAGCTTTGCCTTTTTCGCTCTGTTCATACATTCTGTCATATATAGCCTTTGCTCTTTGCTTAGGTTCTAATTGCTCTAATTTATTTCTAAAGGCAATTTCTTTATCTAGTTTATTTTGCTGAACTATATCCGGCTGTTCGAGCGTATTGTATAAACAATCATCTAAAGTACAGTTAAGGCAATCGGGATAAATACAATTTTTGGGTTTCATAATTTACCTCATGGCGTTTATTCTTTCTTGAATATCTTGAGGTGCTTCAATATACTCTTCTGCGTTTGTATTTTGACCGATAAGGGTATTTTCTTTAATTTGTAATGTATTTATATCTCTTTGGAATTTTTGCTCGATTTGAGCCTTATACGAATTTGCATTCGTTTTTTCGATAAGTGATTTGATATTGTCCGGCATACGATTTATTTCATTCGCACGCTTAACAACTGTTTCGTAAGTTCTTAGAAAATTTGATTGTATTACTGTTTCAATCGTCTGATAGTCTGACGTTGCCCAGTTTTTAAGGTTGTCTGGCATACCAACCGCCCGCCTGACAAGTGGTGGTAGCTTGTTAAACTCTTCGACCGCTCCATATGTACCATTCCGTAACGCTTTGCTGACTAACCCCCAAGCTGCCATTCCGTCAAGTTCCTGTGGCTGTGATATAGTCTGTATCTTGCTCATTATCTGTCCTACATCTGGTGCAAAACCGCTAGTATTAGTTGCAATACAAGCTCTTAACGCCTGTGAAACTAATTCTTCTGGATATTCAGCAAACATTTCATACCAAGCATTAAGAGTAATCTCTTTATCTGGTGGATTGTAGTTAGGATAATAAGCTTGTATCGTCATCAGAAGTTTTCCGACCTGTTCCCTTGTCATTTCATTGCCTCCATCCATTCATCAAATACATTTTTCTTGCCTTGTTGTTTATTAGAATTATCTTCTTTCAATTCAAACAATCCTTGCCAGCAATGGTCTACTGACTGATTAAGAATTTTAACAGCCAAGTCATTATCTCCACCAGACAGCTTTTCAAGAGTATTCATAGCCCTATGTAATGCCTTGTCAGTGCATATAGGTTTTTTAATTCTCTTACGCATTGTCACATACTCGTTAAATGCTTCATCAAGTAATTCATCATTGGGATAATAACTTTTCTTTTTGGATATTACGTTAGTAATATCTTTTTCTGTATTCTTATCTTCTTTAATTTCTTCTGTTCTTTCATTCTTACTTTCTTTTAATATAGAGTTTGTTAATAGAATGTTATCTGTTTGTTGATTGTTTGTTAAGTTGCTTGTTATTTGTTTGTTATCTTGCTTGTTATCCGTTTGATACAAATTGTAGTTAACCACAGTAAATATCGTGAATTTGTTTGTTGCTTTGCTTGTTATTTCGCCTGTTAATTGTAAGTGTTTTAGTGAGGTACGAATTTCCATTACAGACAAATTAGTTTCTTTTGATAATTCAGATATTGAAGAGGGGAAAGACCCTCTTTCAATTATCTTGCCTTTATAATTTCCGTCTTTCCAATAGGCACTTATCAACATATACATAAAAAGTCTGAATGTATTAATATCGTTCCACCATTCCCACTTTAAAATTTTTCTGTCAATTTTAATAAAATTGCCTGCCATAATTACCTCTTCAAGTTCTGTCACATTGTTACTTCACTAAATCGTTGATATTAACTCTGAATCCGTCAAATTCCTTGCCTTTACTCTTGATGTAAGCTGCTGTATCAAAGAACATCAAGTTGCCCTCTCTGTCTGTTGCCATACTTACACCATTTCTTGTAAGACTACCTTTGAGTAGTTCAAGTAAAATCTGTATTTCCTGCTTTGTTTCGTCTTTCGTTATTTACCTCTCCATATTTCTTCATCAAGAATATACTGTCTGATAAATCTATCTGCGTACTGTGGGTGTATCATTGACCTTGCTGTTTTCTTATTATCTGCCCCCGTTTTTACATAATGCTCTTTTGTCATTGTTCTTATAGCGTCATTGCATTCGATAGCGTTATAACTAATTGGTTCAAAAATAAGATTGTTCTGTGGCTCGCAATTCAAAAACCAATACTGCGTAGGCTTTTTAAAGTAATCTCCGCTATCTCTCCTGTCTCTATCAATTACCGCCGGAGAATAGCACCAGTACCGCCTTAAAAAATGTTCTTCTGAATAAGGGTTCTCCATTACTAACTTCAACCCTTTTCTTATGCAGATAATAAACATTTTGTTTACCAAATCATACATAAGCGAAACTTCTTTAAGCAAATTCATATCAAATTCGCATTTTTCTTCTAAAGACCATTTTTTCTGACTCGCCGACTGCCCTCTGAACCACAGCATTATCTGATTTTCAAACCTTATGCAAGGGAAAAATGCAAATATCAAATCATCAGGGCTTATCCTATCAAACAAACTTGCCTCGCCTTGATACCCCCCCCTCTATCTCTTTAAAAAGGTCAGTAACATAGTCAGTTTCGTTAAATTCATTCTGAATATCATAGTCGTAGGCTTCAATTCCATACTTTTTGAAAGCATTCTTGAATGTGCCTGACTGTTCAAATAAACAATGTACTATCATACTGTATCTCCTACAAAATCACTTATATTCATTTGACTGTCCTTTTCAAATACAAGCATTTCATTCTTTGCTATATTAAAATACTTTTCATCAATTTCAATTCCTATGAATTTTCTATTTTCTTGTAAACAAGCAATTCCGGTAGAGCCTATCCCCATAAAAGGGTCTAAAACAATCTGATTTTCTAATGATGAATTCTCAATTAATATTTTCATCAGCTCTACTGGCTTTTCGGTATCGTGGAGATTTTTACCATTTGCATCTTTTCTTTTTATATTGGGAATCGACAATATATCGCTTGTGCCACAATTATTTATTTTTATCCCTTTCCCTTTCCTAAAAAAGAGGATATATTCAAATTGCGACATATAAAATTGCCACATAATTTTATTTCCCTTGTTCCAAATTAAAGACTTAATAAAATGAAATCCGTATTGCTTAATACCATTCTTTTTTTCGTCCTCTGTTCTTAAATCCGTAAAACTGTTAAGCATTTTTATAAGATTAATATGATTAGTCATAACATAACAATGGCTACCATTTTTTAATATGCGGTAAAATTCAGATGCATACATATCGCAATCTATATTGTTATAATTAAAAACTTTTCCTTGTTTATTTATCTTCTTTTGAAACATTCCACCACTGTTTCTCGCATTTCCCCTAGATGTTGTTGGGTATGGTGGGTCGGTAACAATTAAATCAATGCTTTCATCAGCTATATTTTTAACAATATTTAAAAAATCATCATTAAAAATTTTCACTTTTTCTTCCATTTTAAATCTACCAAAAGGAAACCTCGGTTTTATGTGCGCACAACCTATTCCTTTCTTTGATTTTTAATTAGTTAAATCTGTTTCTCGGAAGAGTAAAATCTACTCTCTGACCACAGCTATAGCACCACTTGTAAGAGTATTTAATAATATCTTCACCTGTAAAAATCTGACCGCACACAGGACATTTATAATCATCTTCGCTATCCTGTACGGCAATTATTTCTTTTTCTTTCAGCTTTTCTTTCAAGTGGTCTAATACCTCTATGCAATCATTTCTTTTCATTCTGAATCACCCACTTTCAATAAATCCATAAACTTCTCATACTGTTTCCGTGATACTTTATTGTGCTTCTTATCGTCTCTAATTTCGATTTTAAGGTGCTTTTCAGCAATAGACGATAATTCCCTCGCTAACACCTTTTTGCCTTGCTGTATGCCTTGCATATAGCCTTTAGGTGCTTTTCTCTCGCCTATTGAACCACTAGCACGATTTTCTCCTTGACCGCCTAAGCTGACATTCCTAAGCTGATAACCTTTATCGGCATATAGCTTGATGTAATACTTCTCCTTTTCGTCAAGCTGGCTTTCGGGGAAATTCAGAAATTCAACTCGCCAACCATAAGGATTTTTCTCTTTGTCGTACAGCTTATGGCGTTTCAAACTAAGGTCTATATGCTGTTCATAACCTACAAGGTGGCTTGCCAATCTGCTAAGTGTATGTATCGCCTGTCCGACATATGCATACTTAAATCCGTTTTCATCTTCTCGGAGTAAGAAATATATCCCACTTTTGTCATTCAGTTTTGGATTCAGTTTCAATAGTCGCTTTTTATTTTCCTGTTCAATTGCCTTGGCTCTTGCTATGTTTTGATAATTCAAGAGTTACCACCTGCCTTTACTTCAAAAGGATTTACAAAATTATCAATAGGTTTAGCTTTCATATCAAAGAATGTTGGTTGTTCTTGTATATCTCTATAATCTAATACATAATTATCACATTCTTTACAGTGCGATATATCTCCCGAACAATCGCCATCATAATTACAATGAAAGTTCAATTTGTCTGCATCTATCAGTCTCATTCTTCATCACTCCAATCTAATCTACAGCCACACTTGCTACAGTAATTTGGCGCATTGTTGTTATCCATTATTCCTGTATCGTGACTGACTTTGATTGTGTTTCCACATTCACAATGGAATAAAGAAAGAGTATCACTAAGGTTATGGTTAAATATAGGTTTCTTCGGTATCTGCTTTTCAAGTGCCTGTATTGCTACATCAACAGCATCACGCAATACCCGAGAATGTATCTCACCGCCTATTTCTAAATCAAACTGTATTGCTTCTATTGCTTCACTCTCTGTCATACTCACACCTCTTTAATTAAACGGTAATCCCTCGTCAGCTACACCATCTGGAATTGACATAAAGCTGTCTGAACCGACATTACCGCCCATAATTCCATTGTTGTTATTGTTCTGCTGACTAGCACGACTTTCGCAAAATTCGTGTTTTTCAACAACGCAATCATTAGTGTAGACTTTCTGTCCGTCCTTGTTAGTGTAGTTGCCTGTCTGCCATCTACCCTCAATAATAATCTTAGTTCCCTGGTGTAAATACTTCTCTGCAAATTCTCCATTCTTGCCAAACGCAATGCAGTTAATAAAGTCTGCTGCCTGTTCGCCCTCTTTCTTAAAAGCTCTGTCAACAGCTAATGTGTATCTTGCTACCGCCATACTTCCGTTTACTGTCTGTGAATATCTAATCTCTGGCTCTCTAACAACTCTCCCACATAAAATTACTCGATTCATTACTTTTCCTCCTTAATTTCTTTTTACAGACAAAAACAAATTTACAATAAATACCACAAAGAAAATTATTTTAAATGCTATGTTAATGCCTAATATACAAGCTATCCATGATATAACAAAGCTTTCTATCAAAGAGATGCCTAACTTAATAAGTACAAATAATAAAATTAATAAAATATAATTCATTACCTTTTCTCACTTCCTTCTATTTCTGCGTTATCTACCGCAAGTGCTAAAAATTCATCAAATTCATCTGTTGTAATATCCCAATTGTCGCACCAATCGTACAAGGATATTCTTTGGCACTCTTTTTTAATTGCATATGCTATTGTTTCTGCTGTTGATTTTTTCATATTCTCTCCTATTCCGCTTCTGATTGAAGCCAATCCATACAACTAACTTCTCCCTCGTATTCTTTGCCGAATGTGTTCTTAAAAGTTATAAGAAACTCTGCCAATTCTTCATCCGACATATTCCTTATCCTGTCGGCATTGGTCTTTCTGCTATCACATCTGCAACAAGGCTCATTATCTCTTGGATTACTGTTGTGCTGGCAGTTACAAGTGCGAACATCATCAATCCCGCCTCTTAATTCAGCTAACTTGTTGTAAAAATGCCTGACATATTCATCTGTATAATTGCCATATATCTTTTTAAATTTATTAAATTCATATATAGCATTGCCTTCTGCTAGTTCTCTTATATCTTCTTTACTCATTTTCTCTGCCCTCTCAATTCTTTCAGTTTTGCTTCGGCTTCTGATTTTGTGAGGAATACTGTTTTACCAAATTTCTTCAAATTTGTTACAATCCAATCAAGGCTATATGCTCTCATGTCTTGCACATAATTTTCTTTTTTGCTGTCGCACTCATATTCGCACCCTTGGCAATTACATTCATCGAATTCCTCATTACTAAATGTGCATTTAGTGTATCTGTTGAAAATACAATAAACTATATCTCCCACCTTACAAGGCAGTTTTAAAAGTCTGCCCTGTTCCTCTAAGTCCTCATATTTGCCTAACTTATCTAATATTCGTTCAAAGTTTATATCCGAATATTCATCCAAACACAAATCAACTGGATTTATGCTTTCATATCCGTCAGGTGTATATACTGTTAATCTTTCCATTACTTCTCCTTTCTACCTTTAATCATCCTTTTCTTCAAAATCATCGCAACTATCATCATACATAGTCGGTATTCCATAACAGTCACTATCTTCATTGCTGCAACAAAACTCTGCATAACCGCTATTCTGTGGCTTTGAAAAATCTCTTTTGTTGTACTTACATTCTCCACAAATTTCTCTTGACATATAATCTCCTTCCTAAAACAGGCACTCCTTTTCTTTGTGTTTAACAAATAATCTTTTTATCCACTTGGGTAACATACATTTCCATGTCGGAACATTAAAACCGCCCTTTTTGTCAAATAAGCACCCACAATCACAACACTCTCCCTCATAGCTTCCGGTTTCCCGACCACAAGGGCAATTCTCGCAATCATTGTCATACCAACAGCTAACTTCTGTGTAGTGTTCCCGCTTATTGGAATTTTCAATAGGCTTTGAATATTTGAATGTTGAAATTCTTATGTTCCCAAATCGTTTGTCTATTTCAATGTCTTTATGCACTTTGAATAATTTCATTCTTACCTCCTAAAACGGACATTCGCTAGGATTTTTCAAATCCCAACTTTTCCCTGCTGCCGCAACATCCACATTTGCCCCACGAGCGACTTTTTTCATCTTCTCGATAAAACTATCACTATCAGAATTTTCACTTGATAGATGGCACATTATGACGTTCTGCAAGCTATCTGAATAATTCGCCTTAACAAAATCACAAGCTGTGTCAATAGATAAGTGACCTCTGAAAACATGCCTTGCCTTTGGGTCATTATCTTTATCAACTAAATCCTTGTCATAATTCACGCCTAAGAGAATGTGATTTATATCTCTAAACTTCCACTTGATTAATTCACAATCCGTTATATAAAGCATTCTTCCCATTTCCTTGTGGGTAATCAGAAAGCCATATATCGGGCAAGGTTCGCCATTTGCATCTGTATGTGTCCAATTTCCGTCTATTGTTGTTAAATCAAAAGGTTTTACTGTAAATCCGCCCATATTCATTGACATATAATCAATCTTCAAATATGGTGCATAAATCGGTATTCCCATTGATTTAAAATCGTTCAATGACCTTGAATGGTCGTCAATAATGCTCGTGTGAAATAAGGCAACCTACTATATTTTTTACATTCCAATCGCACATCTTTTTTATGTCTTTAATCCCCATTCCTGCATCGAGAATAAGTGTTTCGTTTTGTGACATAAGAGCGTAAGAATTTCCTTTACTTCCAGTTCCACAACATTTCAATTTGAGCATTACATCACCTCGCTTTCATCTGCAAGTTTCCAAATATATCCGCCCGCCTGTTTTCTAATACCGCCTTTATTATTAAAAGGTTCTTTATTGGCTACTTGTAAAATATTTCTCTGACATATTCCTGTCATCCTACTTGCAACTTCTCCATTTACATATGTAGCGAGTAATACTCCATCCTTAGTGTATTGGCATATTTTTCTTGGCTTCTCATATTTGTTATAATTAACAATTCCTGTAACCACTTGTGGATGCGTTTTTTCCGTTTCTTTTCTGTGTCTCTTTGGATGAATATATTCCAAATTTGAAACGATATTGTTTTGCTTATTTCCGTCTTTATGGTGTACTTGATATCCTTGTGGTCTATCTTCTATAAAATGTTCTGCAACCAATTGATGTATTGCTATTGACTTCTTTTTGTTAGTTACAGAATTTTTTAAAACAATGCGAAGATAATCTCCTGTTGCATTTTGATTTGATAGAATATATCCGCCCTTTGTCTTTTTAAAACTCTTTACTCTTCCGTAATTGGAAATCTGATATTGCCCCTCAAAGCCTTTTATCCACTTCCATTCTTCATCCATACTCACACCTCGATTTCATCATCCTGTGGGAACTGAAAGTACTCTGTTGTAACTTTCCGGAATTGTTCCTCACTCAAAATACGCTGTACTTCTTCAAAACGCTTTGAACTGGCTATGCAATGATAAAACACATTATTTTCATACACTCTTCTAAGCATTTTCATAGCTTTAAGTGCCTTTGCGTTGGTTGAGTATTCAGCAATTTTTACACTCGGTGCGTATGAGCTTTGGCAATATATACGTGCTACTTTTGCATCATATTTAGCACCAATAACAAATAATTGATAATCATTATATGGAACATCTAATGTTCCATCCTGTGAAATTACTCTCATACTCAATCTCCTATTCTGCCTGCATAAATGGCGGTAATGTGCTATCTTCTGCCTGTTCTTCGGTTGCTTCTGTGTCTGAATCCTCTACAAATTCTACTGAATTAGCGTTATTTGTGATTTCCTCTGCAACCTGTGATTGCATATTTTCAACAGAATAATTCTTGTCTGCAAAATCTCCGTCAATAATCTCGTCAGAGGTATATAAGCCCATTGAAATTTCCGGGCAATATCTTCTTGAAAAGAACGATGCGGCACGATACGCAAGCATTACCTGTGGCATTGTTTTCCATTTACTTCCGTTCTTTCCTACCCAGCCCTCTGCAACTGCCATATCCATGTCAACTACCGGTCCGTCAATTCTTTCTCCGTTCTCAAATGCGTAACACATACAGCTAAAAGGCTTTCCGTTCTTGTCGGTTCTTTCTTCAAAATGCAAACTGCCGTCATACTTGTGGCTAGTGTTTATCATTCCAATAAGTGCCTTTGCGTTCCAACCGGGTTTACCCTGTATAACATCAAGGTTTTGCATTACTAAAAATGGGCTTGTTTTCATTCTTATAGCAAGGTCAATCGCTATCATGCAGTTAGCTTCGCTTTTCTGATACTCTCTCGGAACTAATGTAGATTGCGATAATGCCTTTGCCATTTGATATGCCATTGTAAAATTATCGGATGTACCGAAAATTCCAAGACTAAAGTCCGTTACCTTGTTAATGTGCTGTACTGCTGTTTCTTCTTTCTTTTCCGCAACTGCTGTATTCTCTGCCATAATTATTCCTCGCTTTCTACTTCTTTAAATTCGCCATTAACTAATTTATAGAATGTGTCTTCTTTGATACGCTCTCCGTCCACATATTCAGTTTTTACGCATTTAGGAATCCATATATAATTACCTTTATCATCTGCTTTATCAGTTCTAATCCATTCAGCTAATGTTATCCAACTACCGATTTTTGCTTTTGCTATTGAATTGTAGCCTGCTGCCATAACTACGGAATTATTACCCTCTGATGTTATCTTTGCGAAATCTCCACTTGAACCTATCTTTGCGGAATCTCCGCTTGAACCTATCTTTGCGGAATCTCCGCTTGAACCTATCTTTGCGGAATCTCCACTTGAACCTATCTGTGCGAAATCTCCACTTGAACCTATCTTTGCGGAATCTCCGCTTGAACCTATCTGTGCGGAAACTCCACTTGAACCTATCTTTGCGAAAACTCCACTTGAACCTATCTGTGCGAAAACTCCACTTGAACCTATCTGTGCGAAATCTCCACTTGAACCTATCTTTGCGAAATCTCCACTTGAACCTATCTTTGCGGAATCTCCACTACTATCAGTTTCGTTATCTTTACCAGACTCAACTCTTACTTTTTCAATAGTAAAATCTACGCAAGCCTTAATAAACCCTTTAAGCCCAAGTTTTGCACCAATATGAAGCTTATTTGTAGCTATTTTATCCTCTCTTTTATAAATATCTCCAACAGCTTCAACACCTGCAAAATCTGAAATGTCGCCATTTTCATCAACAAGTGAATAATAATTCAATACATCAAATGGTTCTTCGCAAAAATGCATTACACCTGCTTCGCATATTTCATTTCCGTTTTCTTCGTAAGTAGTATTTTCTTCGTACTGCTTACCTCTGCATTTCATACCTTTGTTAAACGCTTTAAATCCTTTTACACTCATAAGCTTTCCTCACTTTCTTTATATACAATCATTATGCCTGCTACATTTCCAGAAGTTCTTCTGTTTGCGATAGTTTCCATAATATCCCAAACATCATCATTATCTATGCCGACAGAAATTCTCTCTATTGCCGATACAAACCGCTTGATAACTTCTGCTTCTTCTTCGCTTACTGTAAGTACATATACGTCTTCACACTTCATATTATCCCTCCGCAATCTCTAATTTCTCGCTATCATTAACAATAAGCATAATCAACTGGCTATCTACCATTTCAGAAACTTTCTTCCGATTGTCCGTACTAAGGCTTTCAGAATCATCTAAAACAATAGGCACCGATATGCCGCTAATCTTCTGAATTGAACTGCAAATGTCAACTCTGCCTAAAATCCTGTTACCCTTGTTAGACATAGTTGTTAAAATGCTCTTTCCGTCAACAGTGGGTATGCAACAACTCTTGTAATTACCGTTCTTGGCATATTCAAATAACTGCCACTTAACTAACCCAAAATGACTGTTTACGGCTTCTGTCAAGGCTTCATTCTTTGCCTTATCCAGTTTATCAAGTAAATCAAGGATTTTCTCGGCATTAGTTTTATTTTGTTCGCTATCAATCCTTGTCTGCTTTAATTCTTCAAGTCGCTGTTCATCTGCTGCCGTATCAGACTTTACAATCTGGCTTTCACATTCTGCTAACTGCTGCCTTAAAGCTGTTTCCTGCGACTTTAATTCTGCCTTAATTGCCGAAACGTCATTAGCCTTGTGCATAGCCTGTTCCTTTTCAGCTATCTGCTGTTCAAGTGCCTTGTATTCCTCTGTAGCTGACACATCAATTTCCTGTGGAAGTTCTGATAACTGCTTTTCAAGGTCTGCTAAATCCACTAAATGTTTTTCTAACTTCTGCTTTCTGTCAGCCAATTCCTGTTCAGCTCCAACTAACAATCCTTTGACTTCATCAAGCATTTTCTTAGCTGTGTTGCCTTTATCAGTAATTCTGTTAAGTTCTGCTTCTTTGTGTGCCTTGAAATCTGCCCTTAATTCCTCTTTTTTATCCTCCGGGTATCCCTGTTTGCAATAAGGGCAAATAAGGTTATTCTCGTCAAATACACGCTCTTTTCCGGCTTTCCATTCGGTTCTGCTATCATCAAGTGTTTTCTGATATTCAGCTATTTTATCTTTATCAAGACTAACAATAATTTCTGCACTACTTACTGACTGCTTACTATCTATAATCACATAATTAAGGTTGCTAATCTGTGATTCAAGATTTCTTCTTGCCTTAACATTGTCCTCATTAGCCTTGCGTGACATATCGTTAAGTTCAAACTTCAAATTGAGAATATCCGAACTACCCTTGTCATATTCAGCCATCAGCTTTTCATTATCTGTCTGCTTTGCCACGCAATCAGCAATCTGTACTTTAAGGCTGTTCTTCTGCAATTCAAGGTCAGATACTTCAACAGCCTGTTTAAGCTGTATATCTCTTTCCTTTTCCTTAATCTGTCCGTCAAGAATAGGCAAGTCCTTTGTGATTTTGGTCTTGGTAGCCTTATTCATAGCGGATAATTCTTCAACTGTATATTTATTAAGTAAAGGAACTAACTCGGCTAATTCGGCTTTCTGTGAAGCTATATCAAGGTCTGTAACATCTCCTACAAGGCTGAATAGGTATTCTCTCATTTCTGCCGGTTTCTGATTAAGAAATGCGTTCACATTACTGCACATCTTAAATACATTCATATCAACATCAAGGTATGCGTTGAAATCCTTTAAAGTCTTAGGAACATCATTGATGAAATACTTGTTATCATCCTTATAACTGCTGCCATCTTTGTTGTAAGTACGCTTCTGTACTCTCTTCATAGTGATTTCTTTTCCGTCAACATCAAGTGTAAGTTCAACACTTGTATCCATATCATCAACAGACTTTCCGTCAACTTCTCGTCTGACAACCGGATTATCCTTTAATTCATAATCACAGTTAAACAAGCACCACAGATATGCTGTGGCTATTGTTGACTTACCTTTGCCATTCTTAGCCATAATCTTTGTAATGGCATAAAAATCAAGCTCTGCGTGTGCGTAGCACATAAAGTTTTCAAGTACTACCTTTTTTAAAACTGCTCTTTCCATAAACAATATCCTTTCCTTATTATATATTCATAACAAATACGCCATCTTCAACTTGGAAGTTATCAATCTCCCTATCCGCATAGGCTGAATACTTAACTTCCTCAAACGAACCGTTAAATACTGTTCCGCATTGCGGTGTCCATATCTGGCATACCATATCTTCATCAATAGCCATGCTTGCTAACTCTCTAACCGTAATATCACTATGCATTAGCTTCACCCTCCTCTGCGTAATCAATCCTGCTTACTGATACTTCATAAGCAACCCTTGTCTCAATCTCATTGTCACTTATCTTCTTAGTGTACTCTCTGCTCTGGAATCTTCCCTGGATCTGAATGTGTTCTCCAACTTCAAGCCCACCTGCAAATCTCGCATTTCTTCCCCATGCTATACATGGTATGTAATCTGATTTGCCATATGGTCTGTTTACTGCTACTAAGATATCCGCAATCTCTCTGCCCTTTGGAGTACATCTGTATACAGGCGGTTTGCAAATATAAGCGTCAAGTATGACCATGTTGGTATTGTCCTCGAATGGTAGTTCTTTCGAATCCTGCGCCAACACTTCAAACTCTCTTGCAAATACTGTCAGAATCAGCTTGCTCTTCACATTGTCAGTGTGCTTATTGAAACTTCGTATCTGCCCTAAAACTGTGACAACCTGTCCTGCCTTAATTTCTGTGATATCAGTAAGTCTGTCTGATATCATCACTGGTAACACATCTTTGTTGCCGCTTGTCCTTGAACACTTAATCATGAATATGTAATATCCCTCTCCAAATACTTCATGTGAGTACTCTGGCTCTCTCTCAACTACTCCTACTAATGTGATATTGTTGTTATTAATTGCATTTTCCATTTCTTTCTCTCCTTACTTTAATATGTAACTTCCTATTGGTACTTTATCCATTCTTTCAATCAAATGAATTTTGCAGCTGAAAGTATAGAATTTTCTAAAACCCTTTTCTCTTATGGCTCTCTGCCTGTTTCTATTCAACTTAATGATTCTTTTTATGCTACTCATTGGCACTCTCCTTACATCTGTAATACATCGTTGTTATAACCCCTCTTGCTGTGAGACAGTCATAGTTTTTCCATGTTGATAAATCATGGTTAGCTGATTTAATTGCTGTTCTAATTGACCTTTCAATAGATACTGGTGACCTATTTGTTGCCTTAGCAATACTGTTGTAAATATTTTCCATTGATGTAAAATTTCCAAAGCGTTTGACAGCTTCGATTATGTAGATGTAACCTCTTTTATTAGAAAGAATTCCCAGGTTGAACATTTCTTCTCTTATCCTTGCTTCCATAAACACTCCTTACTTGTAGCAAAAGTACATGTTCTGCACTTTCTTATAAACACCGCTACCTTGCTTAAATTCAGCTTGATACAACACATTGCTAGGTATGTCATATCCGCTTATTAATAATTCTTCTGCTATTCTCCAACACCTTTCTGTTGGCTCTTTATAGAATCCGCTGTTTATAAGTTCTGTACATTGATATTGCCCTGACTGATATATAACTTCTTCAATGCTGTTAGGGAAATACTCACTTTGTACCCGATTCAAAACAACGGCTCCTGCAAGATATAGCATTTCATCATCGTTACATGTCGCTCCGCATTCGCCCATCAGTAAATGTGCCATAAGCGACAATTCATATTCATCAACACTTATCTCTCCAGTTTCAACCTTATAATCAATATGTGAGTTGTAGCATTCACTTAACACTGCACTCTGCTGATTAATCTTAGCTTGCGGTTGTACCGGTCTTAGAATCAACGCTATAAGGCTGATTCCTGCCAGTGTTGCAAATATGTTAATTATCTTTTCTTTCATATCTTCTCCTACATGTTTGTATCATGTACCACCTCGGCAAGTGCTATTGGTAACAAATAGGTGTCTATGAATTCGTGTACATCAGCCAAGTATTTTCTTTTAATACTCTTGTATGTCGCCACGCACCCGAATTCGCGTTTTAACTGCTTGTATATATCAGAATATACTGAACCGCGAATACCACCGTCTTTGTACGCATTGCTGTCCTTTCCGCCAAGTACTTCAATTCCTTTCTTTCTAACATGTTTCTGCACTTCTTCAATCTCACAGCCGTAAAGCGGAGTTTCTTCTTCGATACTGGTTATCTTATCTTCAACCTTATCAACTCTCTCTGTAAGTTCTGTGTTGCCCTGTGCCAATAATCTAATCTGTTCAGATGTTGTCAAAGGCTTACTGTAACTTCCTGTCTTTCTGATTGATGGAAGGACTTCTGATGTAACCCATTCTGTAAATCTTTCTGCACTCTCTTTTCTGCTCTGAAAGATTGTCTTGTAAAGATTGCTCTCGTTAATGTATAACAGCTTTTGTTCTCCACCTTTTGTAAGGGTAGGAATACTGTTCACACCCTTTGGGTTCAACCTCTCTTTAACCTTTGACGGCTGTGTAAGTTCCAATGCCTTGCATACATCAGCCAAGCAAAACATAGGTTCATCATCTTTAGTAATGGTTCGGATTTCTCCAAACTCTGAATTGCTAAAAATCTGTAGCTCCATAAACATTCCTTTCTAAATAATGTGTGATATATTTTGACCTTTTAAGGTGCATTTGAGCAATTTGCTCATTCCTATCTGCTGTAACTTGTAGAACTTTATATTTATTGATACAATAGAGAAGTGATGGTAGACACTTTCCGAAAGGAGATTGTATGGATACTGTCATAGCATTGTGCGTATCAGTGGTTGGCTCATACTTCTGCGGCGTAGACTTCTGCACCCTGTACGCTCTTATTTCTATATCAATAGAATTAAACAAATATGCTAAAGACAAAACTGCCAATCGGTAGGTAATTCACACTTGATACGAACAGGGCGCTATCCCTGTCAAAAAGAACTAATGATGTTTGAATAAAAGTTTGTAACTATTTACCGCTACCATCACTTTTCTATTGCATCAATATTAAAAATTCTAATTCTTATCGTTTCTTAATTAGCAATCAACAAGCGCTGTTTTGCCAACTTTTTCCGCCTGTGCATTAAGCTCTTCGCAAACCTTGTCAATTTTTGCGGCTACTGGACTGTTTTCTAACTCTACAAGTGCTCTTAAAGCTGAAATTTCCAATTCTGTCTTTTCTTTTGCAGATATGTCGCTTTTTCTTGTTTTCTCTAAATCCTCAAGTATGTAATCTTTTAATAAATTAATTTGAATTTCATTCATTGTTATTATTATCTCCTTTTTATGTTATAATTCCTTTACTAAATAAAGAAAGGTGGTGTAAATATGCTTCTAAAATTTCAAATAACTTGCACTTGTTATAGCAGATATACTGTTAACGAAGATATATCTACTAGCAAGATTGTTTGCCCTAACTGCGGTCTTGAATATCCTTACTCTGACAAAGTATTATCTATACTCAAGACTGCTAAGGAAATACCAGAGGGTAACATTACCTCTGATAAAGAATGCTGTATCAGTGTTCTTTCTCTTGGGGAAGAAATGAGTGGTTTTTAATAGATTGTTTCATATACTCTAAAAAACCAATCATTTCCGCAACTGTTAGTTTGCTATCTTTGAGTTCTGATAAAACTTTATTCTCTAATTCAGAGATAGCAGACCTTGAAGAAAAATATTTCTCCATAAATACAGCTCCCTCACAGGTTTTGCATAAGTTGTCTTTAAGACTATTAAGATAACTTTTCTCTACTTCATCAATAAAGCTTGCCATTCTTACTCCTTTCTGCCGTTGCCACATTTCTTATCACTTTTTTCTGCCATATTCTCAACTTTTCCAAGAATATAACCCTTGTCGAAATCCGACATCTTAGGAATTGCTTCTTTTAGTTTCTCAACTACTTCCTTTTCCTTTTCACTCATTTAATTCACTTCCTTTCTGTGATATAATTCCTTAAAAACTAAGGAGAATTATTATGCGATACGAACCTACACATCCCAATATGGATGACTTATTCCCACAATCCACAATACCCAAAATGCCTACATATGAAAAAGGCAAATCTCCATATGAACTTATGGAAAGTCAATCCGCCTATCTTGAAAAGACAAGCAAAGAACTTCACGATATGGCTCAATCCGCTAAATCCCAAGCTGATTCAGCTAAGGAAATTGCTAAAAGTTCCAAAACACAAGCTGATGTTGCGTTAAAAACATCAAGTAAAGCTGATGTTAAAGGCTGGATTTCTGTGATTGTTTCTATCATCTGTGCTTTAATGGAATTTGCTGTACATCATTCAGAAATAATTGATTTTGTCAAAACTTTGGTAAAATAAAATGGCAAAAAATCTGAAACAGCAAAACAAATATTGATAGCACTAATGCAACATCTGAAACAGACGGTTTCTTCATTTTTTCATCTCCTTTCTAAAAGTTAAATGTTTTGAACTTCTAAAGCAAAAAAATAATCCTGTATATCATCTTCTGATAAATCTAATAATTTAATTGCTTTTAAAATCTCAACCTGTTTCCAAGGTCGTTTACCCGTCATCTTAAGCGATAAGGTCCTGTCTGAACAGCCAAACGCCTTAGCGAAATCTGTCTGACTTCCATACTTTTCAATTATGCGACCTCTTAACTTACTGTAATTAAAAGCCATTCTAATTTTTCTCCTTTCTGCATTTTAAGTTCAATATTTTGAACTGATTGTATAATATCATTATCAAACCGTTGTGTCAATAAAAAGTTCAATATTTTTTACTTTTTAAGTTTTACATCTTGAACTTTTGTTCAAATAATGCTATATTATCAACAGAAAGGAGGATAACTAAAATGAAAGAAAGTACATCAGATAGGCTTGAACAGCTAATGAAAGAACGTAAGTTAAAACAGGTTGATATTTTGAACTTATCATTGCCTTATTGCAAGAAATACAATATCAAGATGAATAAGTCAGATATTAGTCAATATGTGTCAGGAAAAGTTGAACCTAGTCAAGAAAAGTTAGTTGTCTTAGGAATGGCTTTGAACGTGTCAGAAGCGTGGCTAATGGGATTTGATGTTTCACCAATCCGTAAGGATAATTCAAAAGAAGCTGAAAAAGATATTGATTTACTTTGGAAGTTTTCTATGTTAGAGCAAAGAGATAAAGAAACAATATTAGATATGATAGATGTTATGTTATCTCGAAAAGAAAAGAAGTAGGGTTTTACCCCCACCTCTTCAAGAAGTTTTCTATGAATGAATACAGGTACTCTAATGTACCTGTATTTTCTATTTTTTCTATTAATCCGATAATCTTTTGCTTATATTCCTCATTCTCCATATATCCCCCTTATTGCACGATATAACACTGGTAGCGATGGTGTTATTATAGAACATCTGTTCTTGCATGTCAACCTATCCCCAGTAGATTAACAGTTTTCAGCGGTGACACTGCCAACGCCAATCAAACAGTGCCACCTAGCCGAAACTTGAAGATTCTGCCCGAACTCTCTCGGACAATTATTATTATAAATACTGATAATGTAAAAATCAACTTAAAGATATCGCAAGTTTCGACAACATTCGACAAATTATGCATATTGTGATATGATTAATAAAATTAAATTTAAGGGGGATTTCTCTATGAAAAAGAGAATTGTAAGTATTATGCTTGTTATGTGCTTATTAAGCCTTGTAGCGTGTCAGAATGGTGCTTCTGATAGTAATGTTGAAAGTACTAATGAAGTCCAGACAGAACAAGAAACATTATTATCAAGAGACAAGAGTGTATACCCTGATGATATAACTGTTGAAATGCTCAAGCGTACACCTAATAAGTATATTGATAAAGAATTCAAGTTGACAGGCAATATTGTAGCAGAATTAAAATATGATGGGGAGGTCGAAGATAAAGACGGAAATACGCATACTGGTGAAGAATCTAGTGAATATATTGCTTGCTATTATTTAGCTGTTGATGGCAATAATGATGATACTGTTGTTTTGACATATTATAGAGACGATTTTGATTATAATTTGCTTGTTGGTGATAATGTGACAATGTACGGAACGCTTCTTGAGGGTGGTATGGAATTTAAGAAAACAAACGGAACTATAACGACCATTCCTGCTGTTATGGCTGTTATGATAGATTTGAATAATTAAAATATTACCGGGAGCATTGCACTCCCGGTATTTTTATTAAGGTTAGACTAATTCACAATCGGCTATATTGACTGCAGCAAACAGTTCTCCGTCATGCACAAGTACAACTCTGTCGCCACTTCTTTCTGATACTGTATACTCATCAAACCAAGCTTTGATAGGTGTACCGTCATAATCAGTATCGCCAACAAATCTCACTGTGCTACCCTTTTCAATATCTTCACTGAATGGAATATCTGTAGGTGCATCATCAGAACTTGTACCGCCGACAAATTCAAGATTAGCAATATTGACAGCAGCTGTGATTGTTGTACCGATGCCTATAACAATTCTGTCTCCGTCCTCTTCAATCACATCATATTCATCATAATATGTCGCGAATCTCACGCCGTCATAATCAATGTTATCAAGCACTCTGACTTTCTTGCCGTCGCCGCGGTTTACTGTATCTGTGTTGACATCATTGTCATTATCATAAATGCACTTAACAAGGCTGATGTTATCCTCGTCAATAGCAGCAGTAGTTACGCCGTCAACACCGATAACAACTCTTCTGCCACTGGCTGATAAAACGCTGTACTTATCATAGTAAGTGCTGAATGGCTCGCCATTATCGTACTGGATAGCGTTAATAACCTTAACTGTATCGCCTTTATGATACTTAGTATCTGGCACTGGCTCATAGTCTGGCACTGTGATTTCTTCAACGACATGGTCTGTGCAATAATCAGTGTAACAATAGTTCTGGTCTACTGTCTGTCCGTTAATCTGTGTGTCTCTAAGATAATTAACACTTCCGCCAAACTGCCACATATCATAATCAGCAGCGATGTTAGGGTTATTGCTAGAATACTTAGCAACCCACACAGCATAACCAGCTTCTTTTACTCTTGAAATGTCTACATAATTGTTAATGCAGTTCTCATATGAGTATAAGCCGACATTCTTATATCCTGCATTTCTCATTTCATTAAGGAATGCCATAATAATGTCTGTAAGGTCGTTACCAGTAACCATGCCTGCTTCAACATCATAGAATACTGGGTAGCAGAATGATTTACCTGCTAAAAGCTGTGCAAAATATCGGGCTTCATTTACAGCTTCATCAGCACTTAATGCATTGCCAAAGAAATAGGCTCCCTTGTGGATTCCTGCACTTTCCAACTTGTTATAACTGTTCTCAAACTCTCTATCTTCGTATAAGCCATCATCAGCACCGCCTGCCTTGATAATGGCAAAGTCTACATTCTCATTATCTTTTGCACTTTTAAAATCAAAGTCTCCCTGCCACCTTGATGTGTCAATTCCGAATAATTTACTCATGAATTTACCTCCTAAATTTAGAAAAATGTGTATCAAAAAAGCACCCCAGTGTTTCCGCTGGGGTGCTTGATTGCGAATATTATATTGTTAATGTTATGCGGCACTGCCAACCTTACTAATTGCTCATTCCGCGACTAAACTGCAATAATATTAAATGCACCGGTGCAATTACTAAGGCAGTATCTGAAACTTAACTAAATATAAGTGAGCCTGTAATATAATCACCCTTTTGGAATTCGCTTGTAGCCCATGCTCCTTTATTACCATCTTTTGTATAATATCGAGCAAAAGCATAATGCTGGCTTGCAGAGCTATATAACAATGTTGTTCCATAGCCTATCAACTTTGCTCGAACTACACCTGTGGCATCATAAGGAGTATAATTACTTTCCAATACTTTACTAAAGCTAATACCCATATTTTCAAGAACTGTTTCTATGTCATAATATCCTGTAAAATTATTCTGTGTAGAATCTTGTGTTTCAATTTTGGAGGCATAGTATAAAATCCCTGTTTTGGTAGATTTATTATAATAGCAATAATTATAGCCATAACCTTCAAGAGTACCATTTATACTTGCAATATTTTTGCAAAAAGAGTTTTTAACGTCAATATTGTTGTTTAATTGTGTAACTTCACCGCGAAGATTACTAATCATGTCGTTGTTATTCTTAATGCCTGCGTCCATTACATTTAAGTTTGCCGCACTAAGCGGAGTACTTTTGCTTGGCGATTGTTGCCAATTTACACGGCTGTACGAAAGAAATCCAGTTAAGCTCATAATTTACCTCCTAAAAAATAAGAGTGTAGGCTTAAACCCACACTCTCTGATGATTTACTCTGTTATTGTATCTGTTGTATCTGAACCGACTGTCTGCTGTTCATTCTTTAACAGCTTATTGACTTCAAGCTTGAAATTCTCATAATCAGTATCACATTGTGTCTGATTTGCAAGGTATAATTCTTTGTTAGTAATTGTCTGACTAATTGTCAATGAACCTGTTTCTGGTACAGCCGCATACATTGTCATGGCTGATTGACCGTTAATCACAGATGTTCCACTTAAATTTGTTGTTTTCGTTATACTTAACATATTCTTGCCTCTCTTTCTAATTGCTCCATGTATTTGAACTCCAGTCCCATGAAGCTACTACTGTGTCATCTACATATATTCTTAATACACTTCCATCCCAATCAAATGTAACAGGGTTGTTTGTATACATTGCCGGATAGCATTGTCTTGCTAATGACGGATGATATATAGATATATTGTTACAACCTGTGTCAAATCTTACCGTAGCTTCTGAATCTACATATAGAACCCCCTTTCTGATATCTACGCCAAAATCTGTAATAGCATTTATTACTATATTACCATCTCCAACAATGCTAACACCGTGTGCATTAATGCTGTTATGTGTTTCAACATTTGGATTGTACATTTCTATACTATATGGTGATTCCTTCAAATAAGCATCTCCATAAGATAATTTAATCGCACTATGTGTTGATGTATCAGTCTCTATATTAATAGAACCTCCTGCTATTTTCGCATTGCTCGATATCAGGTTATCACATCTTATAGTTCCATCTGCTGAAATAGTTGTATTAGTAGATGTAAGTGTGAACAGATTACCATTGATATTAACAGACTTATTACCACTAATATTAATTGTTCCGCTTGCATTAAGTGTTATATCATCTGCTATCGCTTCGATTGCAGATTTAAGCTCACCGCTTGTCGGGTCTTTCTTGATATATAGGTCAAGGCTTGCTGTTGTAGCATAACCTTCAAGGCTCTTCTTTGTAGCGTAATTATTAGAGACTTCCAACTTTATACTATTGCTTTCCTTGGTTATTGCCTGTGTAATAGCATTATTAACTTGTACAGTGGTGCTATAATTGTCTCTTATATCAATCTGTGTCTTACTTAATTCAGAACTGATTGTATTAAGGTTCACCTTTAACGCGGCATTTTGATTAAGAAGATAAGCGATTTCAGTTGAAGATATTTCTTTCCAACCGTGCGTTCCGTCTATTTTTTTAATCCAACGCCACGCTCTGTTCTGTGCTTCCCAATACGCTATAATGCCTACATAATTATCATATTCTGCTTCTGCGTATTCCCATGTGCTATCACTAGGGTATCTATCATCGCTTGGATATATAGGTACACTCCACTCATTAGCTGGATAATTATCCTTAGTCGGCTCGTATGTCACCTGATATACCTTGAAATCATCGTTGAGTTGCTTGTAAACATCTCCTATTTGCACACCGAAGCTATCAAGCGTACTTGTAACTGTATTGAATTTGCTTTCGATGGATTCTCCATTACGAATATCAGTCCACCATAGCTTCTGGTCAATGAAATCTTTGGATTGCTTAATAGCCGAACCCCATAATGTAGAATTGCCGCCAACGGTTGTCTGAATACTCTTGAATACGCTATCAAGGGTTTGCTGTTCACTATCAACATATATCTTCGTTGAATTAAGCGTGTGTGAACCATCATTGTTGATAACATTGAACAGCGATTCTATATTCAACTTGCTTGCGGCAATATCAGCATTATCCTTAACCATATCATCACGGATAACCTGTCGTTGAATACCTTTGTCTGTTAATCCAATAGCGTCAAACATCAAATTGCCTGATTTATCCCAGATATACATGTTGTAATCTGAATTAGCGTCTTTACCTATCTGAACCCTAACCCTATTGCTGTCAGATATTTGAATTGTATTGTCTTTCCACTGTGACTTGCCATCTTCGCTGTGAACAAGTACATTAGTAGTATTAATGTCAAGTGCTGTGATTTTGCTTGCGTCAAGACTATCAATCATTGCTGACTTAATCTGCGCTTCTCCCAAAACAGCAATAACAGAATTAGAGAAATCCGTTGTTATTGTTGTTCCTGTTGCTGAACCGAATATTAATGTCTTGATATCAGCTACACTTGCGTCAAGTATGCCAACTTTCTCATAATCTACTTTAAGATTTGCAATGTCCGCATTAACAGCCTTAAGGCTTTCCACATTAGCATTAATGATATCTGCATATGTTGCATCTAGTTTATTTGTTTTAAGGTTATCAATATCAGCATTAACAGCTTTTAAGGTTTCAATGCTTGCGTATCTGATATCAGCTTCATCAACAGATAGCTTATTGATAAGTGCTTTATTTACAAGTATCAAGTCGGCATAGTACCGTTCCATCTGCTTAGTAATAGGACCAGAAGCAACACTTGTATTCTCCGCGTCAGATTGACCTATAGATGTAACAGTATCCATTAAGCCGCCGTCGCATTCGTGTATAATCTGCATTATAGGTACTTTGTAATCAACGCCACCTTTGTTGACAGTTATAATGTCACCAACTTCTAGTCGGTAATCACCGACAAACTTAACTGTAAGCGGTCTAAATGTAAAACCGCCTATCTTTTTATAGACTTCATCAAGAATTGCTTGCGTCATAAACGGATTGGCAAAACTAAGTCCTGTCGCTCCGTCACCAGAAGTAATCTGACTTTGTTCTGTAGAACCGCTTTTGGTATTGTTGCAAGTCAGCTTCTGTATAATAAAATCTTTACTCGTTGTGAATGTAACGCCTTGCTGATAATACTTATGTCCGTCAAGTACATATCCACTATCTTTATACCACCTTAATTCAAGGTTTCCGTCAGAGTTAATTACCGCGTTACAGCCTTGCAACATAGCCATATAACCGATAATTTCTCTGTAGGTATATCCTTGTGGTTTGTCGTTGATAGTATGTGCTGAGACTATGTTTGTTGCTAAAGATATACCTAACTTGCCACATATCTCATTAAGGATAGCTTTATCTGTGCTAGGAAATGCCATATCAGAGAAGTAAGGCATGTCAGCCTTATACATTCTGTCGTATGCTTCATAGCTTGTGTATTCTCCGTCACTTGTCTGTTTAGTAACTGTAAATATTCCCAACTTAATATACTTAATTTCTGTACCAACCTTAACGCCCTCGAATATGGTAATTTCCTTATTTTCAAGGCTTACTGTTGGCATATAAATAGAAAAGGTAACACTGCTTGCACAAGTGTTACCTATCGTAATTTCGTTATTGGGATTTATTATGTTTTGAAACTTGAAATTGTTAAGTGTTTCGGTATGTTCTTTTCCATCAACAACATACTTGGAATAGTATCTTGCACTATTTCCCCTAACAATTTCCGTCATAGCTGTGTCTAATATCTTCATTCTACACCGCCTTTATTGATTAATTAATGACTTATCATAAACTCGATTGAGTATAATTTAGCTGGTGTAATTTCTTCGCATTTATCGAATGCGTCCATAGGAAGCATTGTCATGTCAGGCGCTTCAATCTCTTGTTCATTGATTTCCTGCAATTCTTCCTGCAACTTCTTTAAGTTCTCTGATGTAACCTGATACTGATTATCGTTGATAACTGGATTGCCGCTGTCGTCCTTATCTGCATACTTAACCTTGGTATCTTCTATGGTCTGTAGCGTTGTTTTGTACAGTTCTTCCAATGCCTTAATATTGCACATGACAGCCATAGCAATTCTGCCTGTAGTCTTGTCGTGCGATATGTTACTTAAACTTTGAAATCTGTCTATTAACTCACTTGTTTTAAGTTTCATGTGGAACTCTCCTTTATTTTTGAATTAAACTTAATTTTGCTCCGACTATTAATCCGTCCTCATTCTTTGCTCTTGTAAGATACGGATATGTCACATCTCCTGTGTATATTGTCATTTCTTTTTGCGTACCGCCTAAAAATAAGACTTGTGCCGTTGGGAATGGGTTATCTATGTCGCTTACCACATTATCAAGTATTAATGCTTGCTCACCTGTTAATGGCGGTAATTGCAGTTCAATCTTGTCTTTAAGTGCTACAATCGTGCCAACCATTTCTCCGTAGTCATTTCTTCCTGTATTTTTAGACCATATCTTATTCCTACTGTATGTGTAGCCGTTATATGCTACTGGGAATCTAACCCCCTCAATCACAACTGCATCAATCAATCAAACCACCCCTTTCAAGGCATTAAAAAAGGAATGCACCATTTCTGATACATTCCTTAGTGTGGTTACAAATTTCTTGCAACCATTATATTTATTTCTGTTTGAGCCATTCTAATATTCTCAAGAAAATCTATGCAACTTCATTGAATAATTGCAGTATAAATTCTCTTCCAAGCTGTGTTATTCTCCTGTGATAAATAACCTTACCATTGTCGAGGATTTCTTGCTTAATTTCTTCATATCCCATACTGCTGTATGGTGAGTAAAGAACCCAAGTTCCATTGACACTGTATTGAATTTTTTTATCAGCAAGTAACTTGTTAAGTTGAATGGCAGATTTCAGATTCAGTTCCTTAGCAATCTCTGTCATTGTGTATGTCTTATTGACATGTGTTAAGATAGCGTTCTTTCTTTCTGCTTCAACTCTTGCTTGTCTTTCCTGTTTTAACTTTGTTAATAGTTCTATTCCAAAGTCTGGATTATTCAGTATTTCATCAATAACATTATCAGTAGCATATATTCCATTCTTGCGAATTGACGGAATAATCTCATCAGCCACTAATGCTTGAAATTTCTCTGCTGTTTCGTTTTTGGCTTTCATTGCTAGTCGGTAGAAGATGTTTTCTGGAATAAAATCGTCTTTCCCAACAAGTTGGGAAAATCCCAAGTCAGACAAATATGCCCTTATTGTTTCCCACCTAACATATTCAACTCCATTCTTTTCTTGGGTAAACCCAAGTCCTCTAGCAACATTTTCCAATCTTAAGTACGCAACGCCATTCTGCTCATAGCAGTCTACGCCGCAAATATTCTTAGTGTTCATAGGTACTTTAATCTCATTGTGAGAACTATCTTTTGTAGTTGGATAATTATAACTCATTATTTTACCTCCTACAAAAATTTATCATTTGCTCTAAACAGAATCTATTGCGTAGTGGGAGTATATGCCCACAATGCCTCACGCAATAATATTATGCTACTTCCTTTGTAGCCTTGTCCTGTTCCTTTAAATTAAAATTATTAACATTGTCCTGAATGGTTTCTATCTGCTGCAAAACTCCCATAAGAACATATGAAACTCTTTCGTTTTCCATATTTGCTAAAACTTCTGTTACTGTTGCGTGTGCAATTTCTGACGCTATGTCAATATTTGTTACGATTTCTACATTACTCATTTGTTTTTCCTCCGAAAATAATCTTGAATTTTCCGAAAGAAACTGATATGATAGATTTATCAATTCCTTTCGGATTGGTGTTTTTAAAGTGTTGTGTTCGTTGGTAGCGGTGCAACACTTTATTTTTTTTGCCCTTTTACTTTTTCAATGCCTTTTTTAATCAAATCAAGTATTGTATATCCGCTTTTATCAGAAAAATTCATTATTTCTTCCTTTTCCTCTTTGGTGACACGAATATATATTCTTTCATTTTTAGGATTGTCGAGTTTAGGTCTACCTTTTTTATTGGACATATACTCACCTCTTTTCTGTCCGCACATTTAATATAAACCGTACGCACAAAAAAGTCAAGCACTTTTTTAATAAAAAATGGAACGCACCGAAAGATACGCTCCATTAAATAATTTATTCAAGTGTTAATGTCTTTTTAATAAGTTTTTTATCAATAAATGACGAATGGGCTTCCACCTCTAAATCTACATTACTTCTATCATTTAAAATAAACGCTTCTGCAATTGTAATAGTCGTGTTTGGCTGTATTTCTTTCATAATATTATCTTCCTCTTCGACAACTTTGAGTAAAGGATAATCCAATTCTACGCCATTTTGAAAACAATTTATGTCATAATTATATGCAGCTCTGGTATTGTCTTTAGAATTATTAGTGAAATCAAAATAAACAATAAGTATATCTTTTTCATTATTATTTATAATTTCATGCTTAAGATACTTAAATTCCGTATTGTTATAAGTGGCATTATCACTGCTTTTTTCTGTTATGGTATTAGTGTTTTCTGTCTTTGTATCGGTACTTCTATTGCCGTAAACTATTATCAAGACTAAGACAAAAGCTATTGCCAAACCGATGTAAAGTTTCTTTTTCTTTTTCATATTGCGTTACCCCTTTGCTTTTTATATAGCAAAAGAATAACACAATACTTTTATCTTATCAATATGGAAAAGCCGCTTGACCTGTCATATTAGTATAGTTATTAGCTTTATCTTGTACCATTGTAAACAATTTATCAGCGTCACCTTGTAGTGTTATGTTTACATTGTTGTTAGCTTCTGACATAGCCGCCACAACTGCATTGTAAACCGCTGGATAAACTGCATTAGCAATACCTGTTGTGATTTCCTGCTGATTGGCTACCGCTGTTCTTCCGTCCATAGTACCAACCATTTCGGGTCCAACTTCGTTTGCGACAAATAATTGTCCTTTGCCTGGGAATCCGCCGTTTGCATACCAATCAATACTGACTTTTGGCACTTTAGGCGGTGCAAGACTAAATTCTCCGTCAATCTTAAAGTGTGGTGTATCAATGTGTGGAAATTCAAGTCCTAAATCATTCCACCACTGCTTAAAGCTGTTCCAAGCGTTCTGTATCTTAGCTTTAAAATCTTCGATAGCCACAGAAATGCGTTGAAGTGCTGGTTTGCTATCCCACCAATCTACAACATCATCCCACTTCCCTTGAATGCCTTTTATAATTCCGTCAGCCAAGTTTTCCCATTTTTCCTTAGTAAACCACGGTTTCACATCATTACTCCACCAAGAAACAATTGCCAGACTGTTCCACCAACCAACGATTGAATCCCATTTTTCTTGTATTCCTAATTTCATTCCATCAACAGCGTCAACCCATGTTTCTTTTTCAAACCACGGTGCAACATTATTATTCCACCAGCTAACAATAGCTGTATTGCCCCACCAATCTGAAAAACTGTTCCATTTTTCGCTTAAAGATGTTTTTATGTTGTCTCCCAGTTCTCCCCATTTCTCCTTAGTAAACCACGGCGCAACACTTACAGTCCACCAATTTGCTATATCATCTTTATGCCCGAATGTGATAGTTTCTATCACTCCGTCAATAAAGCTAGGTAAATCTTCAAATGGTGCTTTTATAAGATATGCTAATTGGTCGAACATTGACATATCTATTTTCTCGCCTGTAAGTGCTTCATTTAGTTTATTGCCTATATTAAATCCAATAATAGCTGCACCAATGCCACCTACGATTCCTGCTCCAATAGTTAAGCCTATTTCTGTCGCTGTACCAGCTCCCATTATTACAGATAAGTCAGTAGTCAGCATAGTTTGCAGACCTTTTAATAGTCCACCTCCACCAGCAAAACTCTTTAATCCTTTCTTTATAGCACTCCAACTTAATGCGTCTGATATTCTTTCTCCTATTTTTTTGCCTAAACCGGTAAACTTCATAACTCCAAGAACTGACATGATTGTAGTTTCAACGGGTGCAGATTGAAATAGTCCTTGCCATATTTCAATAGCTGCTTTTATAGCTTCCCAGATTGCCCTGCCTACACTTGAAAGAACTTCTACCCAATCAATTCCAGCAAGATAATCTCCCATTTTTCTGCCTATTCCGTACCAGTCTACTTTATCAATGGCATCTGCAAACCAATTAAAAATTCCTGCCACAAGGTTAGATGTATCTTGCCCTGCTGCATAAAAATCCCCGATTGCAAAATCTTTGAATATCTTCCTAACAGGTTCAAGTGCTTTCTCTATCTTATCAGCCCAAGCAACCGCTGAATTTTCCATATTGGCAAATGCTTTATTCCATGCCGCTTCATAATCAGCCGCCGCCTTAGTAATATCATCTGTCAAATCAATAGAGCTACCGCCACCACCGCTTGAGCCTTTGCTTGAGCTTGTATCGTCCTGCAATTTATTAATTTCATCAAATCCCATAAGGGATAATGTAGCTTTCTTAGCTGAATCAGCTACATCTTTGTAGCCATCTGAAATATTTTCTAATCCATCTGTTGTATCTTTATACCCGCTTTGTCCAAAACTCTCAAAATCAATCTTAACACCCATTAAAGAAGCAAGATTGACTAATAATCTTTTTATAGCAATAGTAACGCCATTTACAATCGGCATAACCTTTGAAAGAATTGGGATAAATAGCTGTCCTGCTACCATTCCTACCTCTTTCATATTGTTACTGAACTGGCGTAACATATTGCTTGGACTGTTAATCGTATTAGCTAAATCACCCCAAGATACTTTTGATTGGTCTAATATCGCTAACACTCTTAACTGTTGTTTTTCCATCTGTGTCATTTCTGATACAGACTTAGAAATGCCTAAGTTGTAAGCATACGTCGCTAATGTAGCATTGGTAATATCAATACCATACTTGTACAATGCCCTCGATTGTCCGATTAAACCGCTTTGTAAGTTCTGTGCTACTGTTGAATAGTCCACATTGAAAAGTGAGCTTATATCGCCCGCAAGCATTGTCATTGACTTTGTTATAGCCGTTGTTGCTTCGCCTGTCTGTCCTAACGAATTAGTAACAGAAGCTAACTGTGAAGCATACTGTGTTACTTCTTGTATGTTAAGTCCTAAGTTCTTTGCTCCGCTTTCTTCAAGCAAACCGCCTTGAACATTAACTTTTAAACCAGACAGCTTTCCGAGAGTATCGTTTACTCTGCTTTGGAAGCTCTCTGCATATGCTGTTGCGTTATCATATCCGTACTTTTCGTAATCTTTATCCCATTCTGAACCAATCTTGCCAAACGCAACCGCTTGATAGTTAAACGCTTCGATGTAATCTGTTGTTGACTTGATTGCTTCTATAAGTTTCTTACTGCCACGAATTACCATAAAATAAGTAGCATAAAACCTGCCTATTGCACTTGCAAGACTGCCAAAGCCTTTTTTGGCTTTAGATGTACTTGAATAGGTGTTATTGAAAGACCTTATTAAACCATTGCTTGCAGTTCCAGCTTTGCTGCCTTGACTAGCAAGATTAGCCAATGCGTTAGTCATTTGAATGACATTTTGACTTACTGTTGGTGCTCTTGATAGTGTTGTCATTAAGCCATTTAAAGCATTGCCTAGCTTCGGAATGTTTACAACGGCGTTTTCTATACTCTTACTGCCTAGCTTACCAAGTGACTTTGCAAATTCTGTGACCTGTGTTGCATTTTGCGGAATAGCTGATATGCTTGCAACTGCCTTTGTGACAGCTTGAAGTGATGTAGCTGTGCTAGTTAGTGCAACTGAATCAACAGAACCTATCTTTGTGATATTTTTGGCAAGCCTTGTAAAATCTGCTGTTCCTGCGTTCATATTCTGCATAGCAGAACCTAACTGACTAACACCACTCGCAAGACCGCTTAGTGATGAGCCATTCACAGTTGCAAGTGATGTTGACAGCCTTGTAAGCTGATTTATCAGTTTATCAACAGAATTGATAGCTTTAGTGGCAGTACCGGTAATTTTGACTTCTAATGAATCTAATTCCACGCTTATACCTCCGGCTTATCATTTTTAGGGTGTGTTAAATCCCAGTTTGCTTTTCGTATTTTCATATTCAAAACAAACTCTTCTCTCTTTCTTTGTATTTCATCTTTGCTGTTCTCTTTTTTGTTAATATCTCTATAAATAGGCTTGTCTGGGTATTCAAGCTCGCCTTTACCCCAAGCACCACTTCTAACACCTATCTTGATTGCTGGGAGTATGTAACTGTCTATCGCAAGCCATATATCTGAATCCATTCGTTGTCTTTCAAGTTTTTTACCCTCTACAACAGCCCATAGTTTTTTAGGTGTCATTTTTAGAAAGTCTGAATAACTAACGCCTAGCGAACTGGCTAAGACAAAGTATCCTTCCCAAATTATTTTGTGGAAGTCTGCTTTTTCTTGTGGTCCTGTGGAACTACTGTTGGCTTCTTCTGTTCCTGTGTCGCTTCTTCTACATTGTTCGCCATCTCCTCTAACATCGCTGTTATTCCCGACAGCTCGAAAAAACCATCATCTTCCATCGCTTTCTTGATTTCTTCGAATAGCGTTCTGTATCCGTAACTCTTATCTGCCTTTCTCTTCTCTGTGATATATGCCCTAGTGAGTTCCTTTGCTTCATCCATGGTTACAGGATTGTTGTCAATGCAACCTGCATAAATGGCTAAAATGCAAATCTCTGGCACATCTGCTGTCATATTTGCCAATCCATCAAAGGAAGCCTGTGCAACGCTCTTATCTGTCTGTGCAAGTAAGTAAGAACCATTAACGACAGAAAACATTTTCTGCACTATCTCTTTGCACTCTGCTGCTCCAAAAGAGAACTCAACTTTGTATTCTTTTCCGTTTACATTAATATTCATCATAATTTTTACCCTTTCCCACCCTATCGTCCATATAGGGAAAGGTGCGGATTTTACACCGCACCTACCTTTTAAAATAATTATTCTGTTACATCATCAAGATATGATGTGTAGTCGGCTGTTTTGGCGTTTGTGCCACCAATCGACACAGCCTTTGATTTAGTCGATTGGCTTATCATTCCCCCGATGTTGGGGTTACTGCTGTATCTGTTCCTACCATATCCTCAATAATAAGGTTGATAGCCATTGTAAGAAGCCCGTTCTGCTCTTTACTTGTGATTGGTAACTTTGATGGTGGTTGTGCTACAAAGAACTCTGCGTCTGTTATGCCCGGAGTAATCTCCTGAAACCACATTCTCTTACCGCCTGTTAATCCATTGTATGCTGTAATAAGAGTTTTCCATTCTTCAATAGTTGCATCTGTCTTATTAACTGTTACTGCAACTGTATCTGTGACTGTATCTCTGCCTGCAATGTTTCTTGCCTGCTTATCTTCAAGTGCTGAAGCGTCTATCGCTTCTGGTGTTACTGTAATTTCATCAATAGAATTAATTCTTGTAAGTAACTTGAATGATGTTGGCTTTGTGCCTGCTGTTGTTTCAACTCCATAAGAGAAAGTAACGCCCAGTGTACTTAATCCTGCTACTGCATCTGCCATTGTCTACCTCCTAAAAATTTGCAAAAAATAAGAGCATTTCTGCTCTTTGTTACATTAATCTGTCATTTGCCGCTATCATTCTTCTGAATCTAGCGGTACTCTTATGTACTTTATTACTGATTGAGAACTCTGGCATTGCATTGCCTTGAAATCTCATTGTCTTAAATGCGTCTGTAATTACTGCCATAACCTTTCGGCAGTCAGACTTGCTTGTGTTAGTTGTAACATCTACTTGAAATGTCGCTAACAATGCGTTAATTGTCTGTCCGTCAAGCGTTTGTCCTTGTTCAACTGCCGGTAGTAAATGAATGTATACTGTTGGGAATACTGCTTGACCGCTGTTTTCCCCCTCATTTGTTATGACTATCTTTGGATATGTCTTTTTAAGCTGTGTTAGGGCTTTAGCCTTGACAAGTGCTGTGACTGTGTTCTCAAGGTCTGTCGCCCAATCGTTTGCATTTGCCATTAATTAAACACCTCTCTTGCTATGCAAAGATTATCGCTCCTTGCAAAATGAAAAAGTCGCTTTTCAGCGACCTTTCTTAAATAACTCTTCATATGTTCTTGCCCCTTTTCTATATCTATGAATTATGGTTTTTCTTGATGTGCCTGTTATTTTTTCCCATTCTGTCAAATTGTGTTCTTCTTCACCAACCCTAATAATTATCTGTTGGGGCTTATTTATTATTTTTGTATTCTGAATTAATTCGTCAACAGTACATAAACCTTTTAAATATCTTTGATATCTACTTCTCAATGTAGTCATTGATATTTCATATTCTTTATGTAAATCAAGTAATGTTTTTTCTTCTCCGTTTATAACTATCTTTCTTGTACATCTTTTGTTATAATTTTGAACATCTTTATCAGCCCATCTGCAATTAGATGGCTCATAATTGCCATTAACATCTATTCTGTCAAGGGATTGTTCAGCTTTAGTCTTTTTATTATCGTACCCATTTTTGTAAGCCCAATTAATAAAATTTTCTACATTTTTTAACCATTCATCACATACTTTTATTCCTCTGCCACCATATAATGAATATGAATCACAGTTTGGGTTATAACATCTGTATTTCATACCATAATAAATGCTGTACAACTTTTCGTGTGAGTATCCGTGATTATGATAGCCTTTCTCCGCGCTTATACAACCGCAAGATTTTGTGTGTCCATTTTCGAGAGAGTCTTTTCTTGTAATAATAAAATTCCCACAATCACATTTGCATTTCCAGTATGCGTGGTGCTTATCATTTGGATTTTTCACTTTTTCAACAGCTATTAATCTGCCATACCTTTTCCCTGTTAAATCAATCGCTTTTCCCATAATATCACCTCTAATTAAATTTTATAATTTAATTATAAACCCATATATTATAATTATCAAGTGTTTTATTAAACTTTACAATTTAATTTTATTATGATAATATATTAAAAATAATATAAAGGAGTTGATTTTATGTTAAAAGACGAATTAAAAGGTCTTATTGTATCTCAAGGTTTTACTATGTCACAAGTAAATGCTGAATTAAATCGTAGGCACGGAACACAACTTTCTTTTCAAAATTTTAGTAATCGCTTTCGCAAAGAAAGTTTTACTTATAATGAAGTTATGGAAATTCTCGATATAATAGGTTATAGAGCAGAGTGGGTTAAAATTAACTAAATACTCTTCTTGCTACTTCAACATATTTCTGTATGATTTCCATATCAGCCTTATAAACAGGCATTTGTGCTTCTACGCCGTGTGTAAGAACTAAGTTTCCGTCATCATCATAGTAACCCCACACTTTTTGTACGCCGTGATGTTCGCCGTATGAGCCTATAACCATACCATTAACAACACCTTTGTCGTGTGGACTACTTCCAGCCGCTCCATTGTAGAATACGCCAGCTCCGAACTCTATAAACATAAGTTCTTTGCCCTCTACAATTAATTTTGCTTCAACATATTCTCCTGCGGATTTCATTTCAACATAGCTGTGATGGCTTGTATCTGAACCGCTACGAACACCTTTCTCATCATATGTATAACTAGCTTTTGCCATATTTTCATCTATAACAGGTATTCCAACTTCTGCAAGCTCTTTGACAAGCTGTGAAGTTTTTTTGATAAGCCAGTTCTTATACTGTTGTAGCTGTCTGATAGCTTCATTTACGGACTTTTCAGACAGGGATATATTAATTGTATATCTTGCCATAATGCACCTACTTTACAACTGCTTTAAGCATATACTTAGTTGAATATAATGCTGGCTTAATGCCTACAATCGTGAAGTCCGCTGATGTTTCATCAACAAGGCTGTCAGATGTGTATGTAGGCTTGCTATCAAGCCAAATAAGGTCGCCTTTTTGAACAGGTAGTGTATTTCTATCTGTCAACAAAATAGCGTCAAAATCAGCAGTGTCAAAGCCGTATTCCTTGCTCTGTGCTTCTCCGCCGCTGAATGATATGTTTGCTTTGAAATCCGCAGGCTCTGAAAAGCCCGTTTTCTCTTCAAGAACTTTTGGTATCTTATTTCCCTCATCATCAAGATAAGGAATGAAGTTGCCCTCTGTGTCGGTATATCCCTCATAAAGGATATTGCCGTCATCATCTCTTTCATAGATAGTTACTGTCTGCCCTTGAAGTGAATACTTCATAGCCTGCTTATTAATGTCAAGCATTGTTCTTTACCTGCTTATAAATCTGATTAACACCTGTGCTTGATAATCCGGACACAATTCCTACTGCTATTGCATTAAGAATGTCATTTGCCGGAAAGTCCGGTATTACATACATACCTACAACGCCTAAGATACCGCCTGCAACGCCTACAATTATAGGAATGTAATTATCCTTAATGTGTGGAATCGCCTTAGCTCCTAAGCCTATCAGATATGTTATTGCAACGATTGCTACAACTGTTGTTACCGATGTTATATCCATTCTGCTATACCTCCTTATCTTCATTAAGTCGTGCTTCCAATCCGTCTATTCGGTGGTGTGCCGACTTTACACTTTCCTCAACCTTAATAATCCTGTTATCGTGAGAATTAAGTTCTTTTCTCATTTCTGTAACTTCATTCTTTATCTCTGTTGTATTGCTTGATATTGTGTCAAGTTTCATATTTATGCGTGTATTTTCCTTTACACGCTCTGTAAGTTCTGCATTGTCAGACTTTTTGTTGTTCTTAAGATTAAATCCCAACGTAAACAGTCCGAAAAAGACGGAAAAAGCAACTGAAATAATGCTTATAATTACTGCGATTGGCATTGATATACCGCCTTTCATAATTAATAATGGCACACCGCCCACCACCCTTAATGTGTGCCGCCTGCTACCATATTGCCGACATCAGCAAAATGGTAACGCACAATCTTCTATAAAACCTTAGCAAACGGAAATACCCCAACAAATAAGCTGTCTCTATCTCTCCAAGTTCTGTTTACACCATTCTCATTGTAGCTTGCCATAAACGCTTCACCAGCTTGCGAATGGTCGTAGACAGCTAGATTTACAATAACACTCTCAAATTTCTTCAAGTCCTCGGTTATCATTTCATCTGTGTACCTGTCTGGGTAGTTTCTTTTTGCCTTTACATCTTCTGTAGCCTGTTTAATAAGCTGTTCGATTATTGGATTATCTTCTTTGCTATCGAACACTACCACATCAGATGTTGTTTCATCATCATTTGTGACTGTATCAATATGAAATTGTTTAAGTCTGATTTTAGTTTGTTCTAATGTAGTGTATTCCATAATTTCAGCTCCTATAACCCTAATTTCTCAATTAACAGTTCTTTAAGTTCTGCTCCTGTAAGCTCCATTGCGTTCTCAATACCTTGTTCTAAGGCAAGTGTCTGTAAGTCCGCTGTTGGCATACGCTTAATAGCTGTCTTTGTGTAATCGTTTGTAGGTTGAACAGGAAACTTATCCTGTTCTTCCTCATACTTAAGCTCATCTCCATAAACAGCTTCCTGTCTTACATTATCTGCTGTTACTTCTTCACTCTGCTTTGCGGCGTTGATTTTATGTCGTCTTAATAACATATAAACACCTCTTACTTTCCAAACTTAGCAAGAACAACCTTTGAATCGTTGCTTAAGACTGCTGTGTAATGCTCGTCACCAGAAATAACAGTTGTCTTTGCGAGAATATCTCTGTCTGATTCAATCTCAACACTTCTTTTCATATAGATTGTAAGTGCGTTCTCTTCCTCTGATACGCCATCTGCACCTGCTTCCTCGTTAGGGTCTTCTGCTGATACGATAACAATAGGACAAGCATAATATTCTGTTGTAACAGTCTTTAACTTGCTACCTACCTTAATTTCCTTGCCCTTTGGCTTGAGTGTGTGTGCAAGTGCTGTATCAAGATGAACATTAGTTGTATCCTCGCTTGTTGTGTCAGCTACAACATTGATTGTTCCTGTTGAATCGTCAAGCTTATACTTAACCAGCTTAACTTTCTTAGACTTAACAACCTGCGCTCCTGCGATAGAACCGATAGTGCCATTCATAATTACATTAAGTGGGTACTTGTCATTGCTCTTGAAATCAGCGTCATTAAGTAATGTGGCTTCCTGCGCCGGATTAATGAATAATATCTTTGTAAGTGATGAATCAGATTCATCATCAAACTTGCTATTAGCTGCTACAACTGCTGAATAGCTGATAGGTGCTGCTGTTCCATCGTAATCAATAGGTGCTGTGCAAAGTGCGTCATAGCTGTCATTATCAACCTTTGCAGCGATTGACATAGCAATCTGATTGATAGCTGTACCAAGTGGGTCGCCATAACCAGATAATACTGATTCATCTGTAAGCTCTACAGCCTTACCTGCTTTCTTAACCTTTGCTTCTGTTGTAGATGTTGTAAGCACTGTTGTACCCATAGCAACACCTTCTGCTACATCTTCTGCGTCACCAATATCATTGACATTCACATAGGTTCGCTAATTCCTATGCCGTTCTCTAACGAACTGCTATACATTACTGCATAGATTAGACTATATCTTCAACTTTTGGTAATAAAAAAAGATGTGCTTTTGCACATCTTAAAGTTGCTCTCCATTTCCACACGCTTGTGTGTACTCCCTTTCGGGATAGTCGTTGAACCTTACATATTTAACAAGAAATTATCTAACTGCCTTTTAGCTTTATCGTTCCTTATCCACCAATAAGGAATTCTTAATAATGGAATGTTATGTTCTCTGCAATATTCATTTTTTATTTCATCGTGCTTCTTGGTCATTTCGTAGCTAAATATTGACCTGCTAGAAAAATGCTGAATACCGTCAAATTCCACAAGCCTAATTTCTCCATTTTGAAAAACAGCGAAATCAAACGGTAGTGGTAATGTATCTTTGCAATCAATAAATTTATATTGTTGAGAATACTTTAATCCATTTTCTTTTAGATATTCGCTAATGAACAACTCTCCTTTAGAAATCATACATTTAGGACACCTTTCTTCTCTTAAAAGGTCTTTAGGAATCACTTCCCATTCATATCCGCATATATGTTTTACTTTTATAGGTGTCCTGTTATTGACATATTCTCCCATAATTGTATATTTCCCGGGATATTTTGTTTCAATTTCATCAATAAATTTACTTGTATCTTTCATTCCGTGACATATAGGACAACCGCTTCCTTGTAACAAATTTCCAGCATTCACTTTGTATCTATGATTGCACTTAAGATTTATCACATCAATTTTGCTATTAACTCCATTGTAGTCTCCCACAACTTTAATCCAATCAATTCCTTTACCTCTCAAATCCTTTTCGTATCTTTCTTTAGTTTTAGTTTTTGAAATTGATATTGATTTTCCCTTACACTTTCCGCAACCTTGATGTGCTAAAAGCTTGATAGGTGCTTTCATTTCAGAATGCCCGCATTTTTTGTATTTGACAAGTATCTTTTCTTTATTGTTTTTATACTTCCCTAACACTTCCAATGTGTTGCCATATATATCGTTTATTTCTTTTTTAAATTGTTCATCAGTTTTTCTTTTCATTTTCGTTCCTCCGTATTTGCATTATATCATATATTGCACAACATATCAATACTTTGGAACTATATGTTAAATATGTCTTGGTTGCTGATTGTCCTAAAGTTGTGACATTTCTTTAGGAGTTTCCAGCAGTTAAAAGAGTTTTCGATAACTGTTACCAGTTAAAGGCGCATATATGTTTACGCATACTTTGGCACAACGATTGTGCTTCCTGGTCTGCCTACAAGTGTTGTATCAACTCTTGCAATAGGTGAGAACTTAATCTTCTTTGGCAACTTAGCTGATACCATATCAGCCATTACCTGTGGATCTACTAAATTTGCTAACTTAGTCTGTGGCATAGTTTATTTACCTCCGTTTTCTACTCTGTGAACTTCTTATAAAGTTCTGGATTCTTATTTTTGAACTCCACTCTTTCGTGGTAATTCATCTTGTTGAACTGTTCCTGTGTTATCGTGCTTTCTTCTCCACCGCCTGCATTAATAGCCGGTCTTGATTTAAGCCACTCTGCCTTAGCTTCTTTAACCTGTCTTTGCACTTCATTGGCAATTACAGTTGCTATAAGGCTATGGTCTGCATCTGCAACTGCCTCAATCAAAGAATCAATATCCTTTCCATCGCCTATAACTTTCTGATAAGCATTGACAGCTTTCATATGATTAAGCTCTTTGCTCATGTTCTCGAACTTTTCAGCCTGCAACTTTTCAGCTTCCGCCTTTGCTTCCGCTTCCTGTTCTTCTGCTGTCTGCTTTGAACGAAGTTCTTTCTTGTACTTAGCTGCTTCTGAACTGGCTTTATCGGAAGCGTTCTTATACTTCTCTTTTTCAGCTCTTTCACTAGCAAGCTGTGCCATAAGTTCTTCTACGCTAGGTGTCTGTTCTTCGTTCTGTGGCTCATTATTAGTTGTTGGTTCTGTTGTTGTGTTAGTTACATCTGCCATAATTTCTTTACCTCTGCTTTCTGCGTTTTTTGTTGTTCTCTCAACTTCTTGCGATATTTGTATTGCCCTTTCTCTAGGGCATATAAAAAGCCACAAGGTATTTCTACCCTGTGGCTCAATATCAATTTATTTATCTGTTCTGCTCTTATCTATAACTGGACTATTTTCTGTCTGGTCTGATAAGTCTTGCATTGTGCGGTCTTTGTTAGGCGATTGTTCGCCATCTCCGCCCTCTGCTTGATTCTGTGTGTCTTTGTTAATTATGCTGTCTTGATATGCCTTAACCATTTCTCCGCTTCTTGCTACAACATCGTTAGGGTCATCAAAAAATGGAATTGCATCAACTGTATCTTTAAGACTAAATCCGTGGCTTATCAATGTCGCCATAGCGTTAACCTTAGTTGACATTTCATAAGTTTTTTGTCGCTTAATGTTAGGCTTTACATCTCTTGCCCTTAATTTAAGTAATGGATTACTGCTATTAACATTGTTTGACAGCTTAATAGCCGCAAGAACAACTTTTATTTCTTCCATTTTACAGCCATCAGTAATTAATTGCTGTTTTGCCGCCGCTGTTTCAGCCTGTGACCAGCCTGTTGCATCTGACATTGCAACTCCTGTACTGCCACCGCTATTATCATTTCGTTGTGGAACATTGCATTTCTGCAAGATTATCTGTCGCCTTGATTGGATATTGTTAAGCATACCTGTGTAATCGTAATTAATTGCAAGTGGCTCAACTATTGGAGTTTTGCCATCTGCTGATGTGTAGGTCTGCATCCATTCTCCGGATTTTGGTTTCCTTACTTTTTTAGTGATATGTGGTGTTCCGTCTTTATCAACTGTTGTTTCCTGTTCAACCGGGAAATCAACATCATTTGTGTGCCATACTGCCTGTGTGTTCTGTTCGACATCATTGGTAAAATCTGAAATGAGTAGGTTTAAGTTATCCATTTCAGATATTTGCCGTTCAAAACAGCCCATTCTATCAAATGACCTTGTATATTCAATAATAGGAATTTTATGTAATGGATTCTCTTCCCCACTTCTCTCTAAAAATCCCCATTTTGTTTTTCCTTTTTCTGGTCCGTTTGTGATTTTTATCCCATCCGTAATTTCATAACGAATATCTTTTGTAAAACAGGTGTAATATCTTGCACCGCTATGTTTGTCTTTGATATAAGTGCCTGCAAGAATAACCCTCTTGTCACTATAAGCTGTTGACCTTACAACAAATGTTGTTCTTGGGTCTAATATGTCATATGTGAAATAGCTTTCCCCATCCTCATATTCTGTATTCACATCAATAAGGACATATCCAACGCCACCGATTTCAACATATCTTGCAAGTTCCTGTTGCTTCTGCCTTGCGTTCTGCGATTCGTAGCAACTGTTTAATTCTGCTATAGCTTCTGTAAGGTTAGAATCCTCATTATCGCCATTCTGAACAAGTGTTATAAAGTTCCCCCATTTAAAGCCTAAATTAAACTCTGTGACCTCGTTAGCCACATTATCACAGCACTCACAGTCAATGTCTGGTCTGTAAGTCTTTGGATTCTTCCTAACTATTGGCTGTATTCCTGCGTCATAATCAAGAAGAAACTGTATTCTGTTGGAATTAATATCATGTTCCAAAATTGCTTCACGCAAAATTGGTATTATATTGTCAGGTGTTATTTCTTTTGCACCTGTATAAATAGCAATTCTTCCTGTCTGCATTGTCTACACCTCTAATAAAATGTCATACCGCTTGAACTTCTGCTATCCGGTATTTCTTTAATTTGAAAATTATCATCATCGTTAGGCACATACCATATCCATTTGTGGCAATGCTTACACGCTAATTTATGTGTTCGTGGGTCTTTGCTGTTTGCCTTAGTTAAAAACTTGCGGCAGTTCGGGCACATAATCGACTTATCTTTATTTGCATAAAATTTCATATTTTACCTCTTTGCATAGCAAAAGCACCACCACAATTAAGTAACGGTGCTTCTTGATAAGGAATGTTTTGTTTATGAAAAACAGTTTTGTAATTTCTTACAGATACAGTATATCATTAGTGCAATATGACATTCTATGACATCCTTAAATATGTATTACCATATTTTTCTTCAAATGCTTTAAGAGCCTTTCCGTGAAGTCTGATAATTTGTCTCCATGAATATTTCATTTCTGTAGCGATAACTTCAAAAGTTTTCTTTTCGATATATCTTGAAAACAAAATATTGTAATAGTCTTCATTCTCTATACTGTCTATTTGCCCTATAATCAAGTTTTTCTTTTCAATGTATTCATCTATCATCTTGTCAAGATTGCGTTCCATTTCGTCAATCTTGGCGTATGTAGTGCCTATTTTATCTGGGTCTGATGATGATAGCACTCTTTCTTCGTTCTTTACTGCTGATATACTGCAAGAAAGTTCTCTAAGCTGTGTTATTTCTGTCAGCTTATTATTTATCATTCTGTTAAGTCTGCTGATTTGATTAAGATAATCCTTGGTTGTCATAATAGATTAACCCCCTATATTGGACTTGACATTATTACTGTCTGCTTTATCCTATTTCCTTTTGTCATTCTTAACGCAAAGTTTGAGAAGACATCTGGAACATCATCTAATTGTTTCTTGCCAGATACTGAATACTGCTTTAATAATGACATCATTACTCCGTATGGCTCATTAGGCTTATAAAGTGATGAGTCTTTAAAAATAACATGTTGTAAAATCCAGTTAGAACACTGAAAAATACGCGCTTCCTTATTTGTTTCGGTCGGTGTATCAGTGATGTTGCATATCCAGCCGACACTTTCAACTCTCTTATTAACTTCCATTGCCACTCTGTCGCCGCCGGCATTACGCTCAAATTCGCACTCTTGCACTTTATTATTCACAAGCACTCCTGCGGCATTTCTGTATTGTTCTTCGTAATCTGCTGTGTTATCGCATACGCAATCAATGCAGTAATAATCTTCTCCATGTTTCTGTAATACAGGTAATACGAAATAGTCTGTTCCTTTTCCCTTAGTATCGCATTGAGCTGTGATAATTTCTGGTTCTCCGTGTGGTAGATTAAGGTATCTGCGGATTTTATCATCTGGGAATAATAAGCCCTCACGTTCTATAGGGTCTTGTTTATACAGGCAGCGATATGAGATTTCATCCATAAGCAGCTGAATATCTTCAAAATCCTTTACTGTATAGCCACCAAATTCAAAGTCAAAATTACTTTCTCCTGTTACTGGGTCTACATCAGGCACGGATATTACTTTAACTCGTTTGTTTCCCTCATAAGCTTGTATAATACGTCCTATTACGTCTCTAACGCTCCACCTTGTAGCAATATGTATTTCTTTACATGGGTTTCCATCCTCGTCCGGTATCTTTCTTTGCCGTGCATCTACTGCATATTTATCCCACAATTTATCAAGATAGGTTGGGTTTAGTGCTTCTTCAATGCCTCCTATCATATCATCAACTAGCAGAAATTTATTGGCTCTGACTTTACCGGCATTTTTACTGCCGACGGATGTACATTGTACAGATTGAAACGGCTTATATTTTCCTACGTTAAACTGTTCAAGTTTTGCATTTGTACTTGTTACTTCAAGTCCAGGGAACACTTCTCCCCATGTATACTCGTCAGCGTTTGTGACAATATCATATACGCCATCATAGTACATTCGTGTAATGTCTCCGCTGTGTGAATAAAAAAGGTTATATCCGTTTGAGTACCAACCTATAACCGCAGAATGGAAAAACTTTTCGATTGTGGTTTTTCCTGTTCCGGGTGGGAGAGAAATACATAAAATATCATATTTATCATCAATCATGCCTTGTAATGCTTCTATTAAGCCTATTTTGATAAACTGTTTTCTTCTCGGCATATAGAATCTTTCTTTAGGTTCACGTTTCTTTTCTATGTATCTAAAAAAACTGTCAACAACCTTGTTTTGCGCTTCAATCAGTAAAATATCGTAAAACCAATTAATCAGCTCATATTCCGTTTTATTTGCAAACGCATACTTTTCTAAATCCCAAATTGTACCGCCTGTTTTAGTCATGCAGAAGCCCTCTATAAGCTCTTTTGCCCTCTTAGTAAGTTGTAGTCCATACTCAATATCTTTCTCGCCGTTTATGGCTACACTGCAAGCGTCTACATAGGCATCAATTACCTGTTCATCTATTCCATTTCTCTCTATGTAATTTTCATATCCATTGATTGTAGAAATAAGGCTCTGACTAGCCATAAGAAAAGCACCTCCACTTTTCAGCAAAGGTGCTTATAGACCTCTGCCTATAACTGTTTTAGGGTAGCGGCTAACTCTATTTGTTGGCCGGTAAAATTTTGTTAGAATAATACGTCACGGACAGCCGGATGTAATTTCTGCACAAGTGCATTATAATCATCAATTACATATCTTGCTGGAATCATATATGCTTTAATGCCATATCTTTCTGCTGTTTCCCTTTCAATGCAGCAGCCACTCCAATCATAGTTCTCCGCAATTCCTATGAACACATCAGCCTGTGCCAGCTTCTTAAGGCTTTCACCTAAATACCATACAGCTTCTTTGCTGTCTTTAGGTGGGTTATCCTCAATGTAGCTGTCGATAAGCTCTAATTCCTCACCCTCGTATATTTCAGCAATCTTTTTCATCTTCTGAATACTAGCTTTGATTTCTTCCTCTGTTCTGCCTTTCATCGGCACACTTACAAATAACTTCTTCATGTTCTCTATCTCCTTTTCTATGTTTTATCAACCTTTAGCTTTCTAAGGTCAGCAGCTACAATCAATCTGTAGCCGGTAATATCACTTAATCAATATCCGCAATGCTTTCTACAAAGCAGTTGTAGTAGATATATCTCTTGCCGTTAAAATCAAACTTGACATATCCACCATCATTTGTATCAATATCAATCTTTCCTTCATATGTTGCAAGTTCTTTACCATCTGCTGTATATACAGTAATTGTTCTCTGCATACCACCATTGATATTACTCTTAAAATCAGTTACGCTTCTTTCCCATTGTGCGGTACATCCGGTCATTCCTAAACACAATGTCAATCCCAATACAACTGCTAAAATTTTCTTCTTCATAATAATTCCTTTCCACTGATAATCAGCAATTATTTATTTTAATTCATCTGCTGTAACTATATGCAAAATTCCATAATTACCTTTATCAAAACTATCTCTTGCGTTTTCGTGACATCTTGTGCGTAGTACATTTAATGCACTTTTAATATTGCTATTGCAAATAGCCTTAGCAATGTCAGAAAATGGCTGTGGATTGTCTAGCCTTGAATTGGCTTCTGCTATAGAACAATGCTTATATTGTATTATTGCGTCCATTGCCCAGTCTCTTGTGAGGTTTACACCTAAAAATCTATCTGTAACTGTATTCCATATAGCATATAAGTTGTCTATATCATCTTGTAATGCGACTATTAACATCTTCACTCAACCCTTTAATACATTTGTCTTGCGGATAAATAATATGTATTTTTGTATCTCTGTAGGTTGTACAGTCTATCCCAGAACTATATTTTGCACATTTTTCTCTGTATTCACATATATCGCATTCGGTATTTTTCTCTTTATATTTTTTCGGTTTGTATTGTTCAAAGTCTTTACACTTATAATCAAGTGATGTATTATTCCCTTTTTGGCATCCATAAAACGGATATTCTTCTCCCGTTTCTTCATCAAAAATAAAATCCTCATCACAATATTTGCAAATTGAACAATCTTTCATATTACACCTCAAATCTTCGTAAATATATCCAAATCATAGTTATCTCTGATATGGTCAACAACTTCCTGTAATTTGCTTTTCACAAATTCATCATTGGCAATATCTGGGTGTGCGTAAAACATACAACTGTCTTTCTTGCCGTCTGCTTTATATTTACGATAGTTAAATGTCATCATAAACAATGGTATTCTTGTTAAATTCTTTGTCTTGCGTCTTATCCAGCGATTAACAATTCTCTCAATCATCATTCTTCCCCCATAAATTATCTGGTAATTCTTCGCCGCCATAAATCTTGTTAGCATATTTCTTAAATGTCGGCACGCTACAGCCTGCTACTTTTGCCGCCTTTACTTGTGAAGCCTGCCCCGATATGTATAAGTTAATTGCTTCATAGAATTTATCTTTGTTTAGTGGATGTACGCCCATAGCCATAATAATCACTCCTTACTTTGATTTTTAACTTGATGATTATATTTTCTTACATCACTACGCATTTTAGATGGCATATTCTTATAACCTGTATTTTGAAGTTCTGCTTTGAAAGCGTTAAAATCATCATCATTTTTAACAAATATATTAACATATTTATCAATCTGCGGTCTTGTCATAAGCACACCATTTTCAGTAAATACCTTTTTGATGTAGTTTGTATAATAACAATATCCTTTGACTTTTTCGTGGTATAATCTCCAAAAATAATCAGCATTTTCTTTTGTTTCAAACTTTGCCCTAATCTCATTGTTAGAAATGTGATTGTAACAATGTCTGCACAATGTAATTAAATTGTTCTCTCTATCATCACCGCACATTGAAGCTGTTCTTATATGTGACATTATCAACGCCCTGCATTCTCTGCCACTCTTTCCGCAATATCTGCAAGTATAATTATCTCTTTCAAAAATCTTGGTCTGTAAATCTTTATATGAACTCATAATGAATGCCTCCTACAATTCCTTGCTTTCACACCAACTACTCTTACAAGCGTGATTCATAATGTTAATTAAAACCTTTTCAGAAGAAAAGTGAACTAAGCTGTAATCACATTGTGCTGAAAACTTTGTGTTGAAATATTCATCAACTAGCATCTTGTAGTCTGCATTATCGTCCATATCACTTATAGCCGCATAATAGGTATCTGTATATCCGTCACGCTCTATGTCAGTTTCTTTTGTTAAATTATCCACCACTCTTGATAAAACCTTATCTGTTAATGGGTAGTGATATTCTCCAGTGCATTCTCCGTGTTTATCTAAAAAGTATTTAAAGAATGCTTCTACATTTTCTTTAAGCGTTTTATCATTAGTCCAATCATAAGCTATCTTGCCAGCTCTACTTATCATTCTTTCTTCGGCAACTTCCCAATCATTCTGAGAGTATTCGCTTATCGGCTTAAACTCTTTCACTTTTTTATCTTTGGGTAAAAAAGAATTACATTGTTCTCTGTTAAGAGAATTACACTCTGTATTTGATGTTCCGTAATTAGTGTTAGGGTAATCATTGTTAGTAATCCCTGTTAAAAGAGTTACATCTTGTGGCACTCCCGAATTACACTTTGTGTTATTCCCTTGGGAATTACATTTTGTGTCATTCCCGTTTTTCTCATTTTGTAATTTCTGTCCTTCATCTTCTGCTATAACCTCTTGCCTGATATTTTCTTCCCATTTTTTAACTTCTGCGTTGATAACATCATAATTAGGTCGTATATGTATAGTTGGCATTGAATTGAATTTGTATTTTGCTGTAATTACAAATTTCCTTTTCACCAACGATTTAATTGCTTTATCATACTGCCTTTCAGTAATTCTTATCTCTTCCCACCAATCTTTTCTTTGCTTTGCAATCCAATATTCGCCGTCTTTATATATTTTGACTTTGCTTTTATTATCTTTAGTTGGTGCAAACCAATATAAAATCCTTGATAAAAGTGTTCCCTCTATCAAATCACCTGTTATGTCAATATATTTGTGAAATGTGTGATTGCACCTTGCTGATGATAAGAAATTAACTTTTGTTTGGATTTCATTTTCTGATAGCATAATTATTACCTGCCTTTCTGATAACTGCCTTATTAACAAAACAACAAACAGGCACTAAGGCTTGTGCTTTTCGGTAGCTAACCTAGTTTGTTGTAATCGGATAGACAGGACTTGAACCTGTGACTACTTGAATAAATCAAGCGTTACTCCCAACTGAACTACTATCCGTAAAGACGTTACCACTATCTGTTTTACAACTGTCTAATGCGCCCAACATTAAACTTTGAATAGTGGCATAGATGCGTTGCAATCCTATGAGGGTCGGCATTTGCAAATTATCCCTCGCGCTTTCAGGATGTTCTTTTGAACCGCACCTAGCGCAGATAGCAGGAATCGGACCTGCATAACGATTTTACTCGTTAGAGAGATTAGCAATCTCTTGTGATACCATTACACCATATCTGCAAATACCGCCTGTAACGGTTATCAAGGGAAAATGCAATAATATTTTGGGGGATATTGAGAAGAACCTTGATAAGTTGATTTTCACACCTCTGTATGAGGTAAGCCTTTCCGAGTGATCTTGCACCACTCTTAACTGAATCTCCAAGAAAGTACATGAAAGGAGGACTACCCTGTAAAATGCAAAACAGTTTGATGGTAGTCTGCGATAAAAGTAAGACAAACTACACCAGTCGGATTCGAACCGACGCATACAGAGGTCAAAGCTCTGTGCCTTACCGCTTGGCTATGGTGCATTAAGTGGCTATTCTCGGTATATATTCGCCACAAACCGCAGTGTACTATCCTTTGTAGCCATTATACTTTCATTGACCGACACGGCTATTCTGACAATTCTATGTACTTGTCAATGTACCACTTAGCTTTTTTAATATCTTCTAAGCCATTCTTGTTGCCAGTGCGGTAGTTATACTTAAAAGCATTAAGCAAGCAAAATGTCTTTACAGCTTCAACACCAAATATCTCAAGCATAACATCTATACACTCATATTTACCGGTTGCGTAGTGGCTTGGATGATTAACACTGTCATTTACCGGCTTTTCATTGACGCTAGGTGCAACATCTTTAAGTGGAATAAAATTATCAAACTTATCATCACTCTTAGCACCGTTATGTATGCAATTATTACATGCGTATTCTGACTGAAGTCTACTTGCACAATTAATACAAGGTAATGGATATGAAATATCGTTCATCAAACATCACCTGCCTGTCTGTGATTAGCTTTGTAAGTATCAAATCCCTCTGGATATCTTGCTTTCAGCTTATCAATGTTAATCTGCATGATTTCATCAAGGCTGAACTCAAAAGAATCGCACATTAAAGCTAAGTACCAGTATATATCACCGATTTCACGCTTTAAGTGTTCAACATCTAATTGCTTTTCATGGAAAACCCATTTTTTGAGCATGTCATTAAGTTCTCCGACTTCGCCAGATAAACCTAATGCAGCATTAAGGACACCACCTAATTCAATCTCTGGCGTATCTTCTCCACGATTGCCTATTTTTAAATCATTAATCTTGTTCAGAAGCCTATCTGTAGACTTTTTATCGTTAGTACACATAGTCAAAGCCTGATACTCTGCTCCCTGCATTTCTAACTCCTAACTCTTTTTTATTTTTTAAAATTTTTTGGAATTTACTCGGCTGAATTAGCCGTTTTGATGTGTGTATTTATTGAATATCTTGTGAATAATTAAGATGTGTCTATTATACACCTATCTATCAGATTTGTACAGTAGATTTATTGATTATATTATATGGGTTATTATCAGGACTATATATTAATAAATATAATGATGTATATAGTTTAATAAATTATTGTTAGATGGTTATGTATATATAAATATATATAATAAGCCTTTTTACCTTTGGAAATATTTGAGCGACTTAGTTGGGCTTGCAATGCGTGGATATATAACCCCCACGCCCTGCGTTTGTACATCTTGCACAATGAAATCAGCCAGAGCGGAGCCATTGCGCAATGAATAATTATCATGTAATCGCTGTCAATCCGCTTGTTTACTGGCTTTGTCGTGCTTTTATCGTTCAAATGTTCTGTTTTATCACTTCGCTAAAGTCTAATTTAGCGAAATGCTGTTATCGTGAGCCAAACGGCTAGAAACCGCTTGTTTACTGGCTTTGTGGGATTTCTTGTACATCTTGCACAATGATTTCTTGTTGTGCAATTTGACGAACATTAGAGCCTTGAGCATTTCCAGATGGTCCGAGCTGCGGAAGGTCTGCGGCTGTTTTAATGACCTTTGCGGTGCTTTCTCTGCTGACACCGGGAAGATTCCAACCAAAACGGCGATTCATGACTGCAAGCTGTCCGACTGGGTTCTTACCGGACCAGAGCCGAGCTTCTCCACTAGATTCATAATCTTTTGACAGTTTTTGATATAAATTGTTTGCCGATGTACTTAGTTGCGGCGTTCTGCTCTCATTCCCCCAATTATATATAACATCTTCTCTTATACCAGTTAATTTACAATATCCTGATATAGTACATATTTTATTATATTTATAACACATATATATATAATAATCTGCTATATAATTTAAGTACTCATAATTATAACTATTACAATTACTATTATTTATATTACTATATTGATTGTTATAATTATTATTATTATATCCCTGTAATTTACCTTTTAATTTTAGTCTGTTAGTACCCTTAAAAGTATTATTATATACATAAATCAAAGCGGCATAAAAAAGGGATTGCGGAGCCGCTGCCATATCTTCAACGTTTTCTTCTACACAAAATCTTTTAAAATACATATCAATCTCATTTTCAAAAATTTCCTGACTTTCTGGTGTTTCCTGTACTTTCTCCATGTGTTCCCCTTTCTGCTAGATCTGCTCCAGCTAATTAATTTTATATATCTAATAACATAAAAATAACCCGATAACAATATTAATATTATCGGGTGTAAATCTTATATATTTAATTATTAGCATAATAACACAATAAATATAATTAATCAATAGGCATTAAAAAAGCGATGTATAACAATATACACCGCCTAAATCATATTATCTTATATCTGTTATTTTTACAAGCGACCTCACAAGATTTTCTTCGTCTTTCTGCAAGATTTCAAAATCTGCGATTATTGGCATGTTGTTCTCATCGTCGCCAACCCAACAGCAACCAGAATCAAGGATTTCTTCTTCGTCTCCGTCGTCGCTCTGCCATAAATCAGCAAGTCTGATTTCTTCGTCAACCTCTAACATATTACCATTGTACATTTTAAACTCTTTCATATCGTCCACCTTTTAACCTTTTTTATAAACATATATGGCAATTTGAAATATCTTCGCCCTCTTTAATCTCTGGCAATTCCACAATTCGCGCACCTCTGTTATCCGCTGTATATGTGCTTGGATAACTTTTTGAGTTAATAACTGCGCTTATGTATTCTCTTTTCTGCTCATCTTTCTTGATTGCTAAAAATAATCTCATATTCTGCACCTTTTCAGTCTTTCAACTGTCCTTTCTTAATTTCTGTAATTATAATAACATTTCTTTATCACTTTTGCAAGTGATATTTTAAAATATTTTACAATTTCTTTTTTAGTTCTCTTTCTTCCTCTGTCTCTTCATATATAAAGATGTCTTTCGGCTGCATGTCCAGAATCAAGCAAAGATTGTTTATACTTTTAGCATTTATATTTGTATCTTCGTTTTTTATCTTCTTAAGCGTGTCTTGGCTCAATAATCCGCTTGTTTTGGCTTTATATGTGTTAAATCCAGCACGCTCTAAAGCGTCGCCGACATTAAAGCGATATTTAAGCATTGCGATAGCTCCTTTCTATATTGTTTTATTTATTTCTTATAATAATATAGTAGGTTCTAAAAGTCAATAAAAATATTTCTTAAAAAAGTTATAAAAAGACTTGCATGTTTCTTTTTAAAGTGATATTATAATCTTGCAAATAAAAAAGGCGGTTGCCACTCTACCAAAGTTTACAACCGCCACCAATCAAAAAAGAAAGGTAGCTATATTATAGCACAGGTAAAAAGAAATGAGAAGAACAAACAGCAAGGAAGTTAAGGCAGCAGTTAGAAATTATTTAACAGAGGTTGCACAGAGTGAAGAGTTTAACACAATTAAGGACATCAAGAACAAGTTTATAAATGAGTACGGCTGGGCAGTCGCAAGACTTGGAGAGCGTAACGCTTGTATAGAATGGCTCAGAGGCTTAGGCGTTGGGGTTGATTATAGTTATTACGATATTATCCAGCTTATGGCTGAATGGTTAGACGAAAGCACAGAAGAAGCTGAAAAATGGCTTGATAAGCGCGGCGATGGTCTTTATTGGGATTTATTAGCAAGGGAGATTTTAGCAAGCAAATAATTGGCAAGGTTGGCGCTTCCGGGGTTCGATTCCCCGGCTTGCTTTCGCCATAAATGATTGATTTTTATGGCGATAAATGATATATTATTATTAATTTCTACTTGGTAGATTAAAATAGTATATCTTTATTTATTAATTTTTAAAAAATGGAGGTATAAGAGCATGGAATGGTACGTAGACAGAGAAGTTACAAGTAAGGAAAGAGAAGCAATTGACGAAGCTCTAAGTCTTTTTGATCGCGATTTAAGCGATGACGATATTCAGAGATGGATAGATGACGACACTATATCTTTAAATACATGCAGAAACGGTCGTGATGTTGTCTGGATCCTGTTAGAAGATAATAACGAAGCGTGCATATATGTCGATAATCTGAAAAAGCTTACCAATGAAGAAATCAAAAATCAGCTTCTTTAAATATGTACTAAATCATAAGCAAGGCAAAAAGCCTTGCTTATTTGTACGCAACAAGGAGAAAAAATGCGAAAAATAAAATGCAATTTAGCAAAACAAAAATTTCCACATTTCACGGTCTTAGAACCTGTACATATCGAATATAAAAACAAAAACGCTCTCCGTTGGAAATGCCTGTGCGAATGTGGCAATATTTTTTATGCACAAACAAGCGCGATAACATCGCAGAAAATAAAAAGTTGTGGTTGTTATCAAAAAAAATATCAAAAAGAAAAACATCTCGGCAAAGGGTGCGTAAAAATTGGGGATAAATTCGGCTTCCTTAAGGTTATTGATACAAAAATCGGTAAAGATGGCAGAACGCAATATATTTGTAAATGTAAATGTGGAAATATAATAACCTTGCCTATTTCCCATTTAAAGAAAAGATATTCTTGTGGCTGTCTTACAGAGGACTACATACCAAATAGCAATGTTAAAGCAGAGAGTCTTGTACACTTAGGAAAGAAAACCGCAAGAAATACAAGTGGTTACCCTGGTGTTTATTGGCGCGGAGATAAACAAAAATGGCAAGCTAGAATATACTTCAATGGCGTAAATCATCATTTAGGATATTTTGCGACCAAAGATAGTGCTATTAAAGCCAGGCAAGAAGCAGAAAACGATATATATAACAGATATTCCGATATTATCGAAGAGATGCCAAATAAAAATAATGCGTTTAGCAAAAAATAAATCAAAAACAAATTGCCTTGCATTGAATTTAAAAGCGTTTTAAGGCTGTTTTGTTTCGTAGGTTTATAAGTCTACATCGGTGCAATAAAACCGCCGTACAGTGCAAATCACAAAGCCACAAAGTCAAAACAAGCACGAACCGCAGACGGTCAAGTTTATATAATATGCTTTACTTCGCTAAAGTTTTTCATCAATTTTTCAGGGTAAATCTGAACAAAATCGGGAGCAAAAATTGAAATTCTGTGTAACCGATTTTTGGATTCCAAAATTGAACATGACGGGGGTATTTGAAATGGCGCATTTAAAATTTTTGAAAATTTTTTCAATTTTTAGAGTGCGATTTGAACAAAATTTGAACCGGATTTTGAAAATTGTCAGAATCGAAATTGCGAATACAAAATGCCATACCTGGGGGCGTATTGAATGCGTTACCTCGAAATTTTTTGACAACATTTTTCTGTGTAAATCAATGCTTTACTTGCATACCGGCATTGACTAAGTTCATATATCAATATTTCCTTAGTCATAGTCGGATTAGTCTTTTGAATTATCTTTAACAGCTCATCAATACTCATCATCCCACTCTCCTAACTGCTCCAAGCACCATATCAACGATATCAAATACTTCATCTCCATAAGTTGCCACAAAATCGCACAATATCTCTTCCTGTTCGATAGGCAAATACACATCATAAGACATACAGATTGCGTGGCATACTTCGTGTATCAGCACTTTGCGTTCCATAAATCCACGCAAGGCGTTTGACAGATAAATTGTATGTGTATTTCTATCAGTTACACCTAAGCTGATTGTGCCGTCTGACCGCTTTAATTCGCCCGAATTTGAATTTTTATATTGCACTTGCCAGATTGTGCCATTGATGCTAAAAATCATCTGTATGCTCCTTTCTGAATAAAACAAAAACCACTAACCGATATTGGCTAGTGGCGTTTGCTTAATGTATTTAATTGTTATGCACTCTTTACACAATAACATATCATCATTTCCTTAATTACCAACTCATAAGCTGGTTTAAGGTCTTTATCGTTGGCAATTACATATAGCTTGTTGATTTTCTTAAGTTCAGACTTTTTAATGTCTGGTCTTTCTTCCAAAGCTCTGCCGACAGCTCTCTGAACTCTATCATCAAGCCTGCAATTTCTTTTCTGCATTAGTCTTTCGTAACTTTCTTTTCTTGCATACGAATATCTCTTATCTCTGGTATCACCTTTGTTAAAGTAAGGACTTTCAGCAATCTTTGTAATGCAAGAATTGACCCATTTCTGGAAGTTCTCAACATCATCTACTCTTTGGAATGTTTCAGCAATAGCATTCTGTGTCTGTTTTACTTCTCTGACTTCTTTTGCAAGTTGCTTCTGTTCAAGCTCATTTCTTGATATTTGCTGTACAAGCAAGTTCATCAGCTTTGTTTGAGGGTCAAGCTGTTCAAGGTCAATCACTTTCTGCTTAACTCTTTCCTCAACTGTTGCAAAATATTCTCTTGCCTGTTCCGCTTTTTCTCCGTTACCCTTGACAGACAACTTCTTAGCAAAATGTGCTGTTAGTTTGTAATCATCAGCAAAATTGCCTCTCCCTTGTTCATTCTTCATTGATGAAGAGTAAAAATAATCTTCATTTTCTGCGGCAAATTCATTGTCAATAATGTTTGACTTAACCCACCTTGAGTAATTCTGTGGCGCAAGTTCTAAAAACTGATACAATTTTCTTGCTGTTGTCATTCCCTTATCATCAATTCCTAATTCAACCTCAATGGGTGTCTTGTAGTTCATATCCTGTGTATTACTTATAGTTTCTAATAACATTGTTTATTCCTCCAACTGTTGATGATTATTATTATGCCCAGAATGCTGTTAAATCATCATAGAGGAATAACTCTATAAGCTAGTGCATTTCTTATACTTTGCTAACTCCTCTTCAAGCTCACGGATTTTATTCACCGCTTCATCATATGATTTAACCATTTTGTCATATTGCCATTCTGGAATCATAATTGATTTGAAACTCATTGGTGCTGTCATAATATTTCCTCCTGTGAATAAAGCTGTAATACAGAGATTGTTTCATCTTTTGTATAATCGCTATCTATTTTTTATCGTGCTTTTGGTTATTTTATTTGTATTTTATTTTTTGTTACAATCTCTATATTGTCTGCTTGCAATCCCATTAGAAACATAGTAATATATTTATGTTCCCTGTGGAATTGGCAAGAGTAGTTGTTTATCGTGCTTGGTTACAACTACTCTTTTTCTTTAGCTAAAAGCAGATGTATTCCTCTTCTGATAGCTTCACCTTTTGTGATATCGTGCTGTTCACAATAGATTTTCAGCTTTCTTTCTGTTTCTTCATCAAGTCTGATACTAAATCTACTTGACTTCGGATTATCAGCTTTAGGTCTGCCTGCTGGTGACATAAACATCACTTCCTTTCTTGTCACACCTTTATTATATTTATGTCACACCTTATTGTCAAGCATTATTTTAAAATATTTTTTCACTAGCCAATATTCAGTTATCAATGTGCAAAAATAGGCTATGAATATTGCTACCCATAGCCTTTAGAATCATATCTTAGATACAAGAGTACTTAACTTTGTTCTAAGTAAGTTCTTCTCCTCTGCCGACATATCAGTCACCATACCTGTGATATCGCTTGCGAGTTCCTTAGTGTAGCTGTCAAGTGACTTCATCTTGTGTTCCTTATCTTCTGGTGTATTATTCTTATGCATTTCCTTAGTCTCTGTGTAGTTTCTCTTTGCCCTGTCATAGCCGCTTTCGTTCATTGGCTCTGTATAGTACATCTTGCCATAATCCCTATCCATATCCCTCATATGCTCTGCTTCTGGGTACATGTGCATATAAGGCGGTTCTTCATATCCTCTGCGGTATGTTCCTTTGCCTTTTGGGGCAAATCTGCCATTTGCATAGCGGTAGTGGTCGTAGTATCTTCTGTCTGGATAATCTTCGTACTGTTCAAGCATACGCATAATGTCTTCGTTATCTTCTGACTTTTCCATAGCTTCAACAATTCTGTAATCTTTGTCAAAGCAAGCTATGTTCTTTGCTATTTCTGTAAAATCTTTTAAATCGTCAAGGTTCTGCCCCTCAAAGCTATCTAATCCGATTGCTTCAACTTTAGCCTTGACACATTCCATAATCTGTTTAGCCCATTTATGCATATCATCAAGCCTCCCTTACTGCAATCAAATTACTATTCTGTACTTCAATAGCCTGTGTAGATGTATTCTGTACCGCTACCGTACTGCAACAGCCACAAGGTACATCAACGTATGCCTGTGCTGATACATTAAATAAATTTTCAACTGCGGCTGGGGTAACAATCATTCGTGTTGACTGTAAAGGCTCTCCATCTACTGCAATGGCAAGTGAAATAGCTCCAACTGTACCACCTGTAGGTATCTGAATGTTTCCGCTATAAGATACTAAAAATCTTGCCTTGCACTGATTTGTAATACCTCTTAACTTGATAATTCCGCTTCCCTGTCTGTGGACTATACATTTGCTACCGCATACCGGTGTTTCTGTAAATGCAACATCTTCTCCGGCGGCGACTGTTTGTAATGCAATTCCTGTTATTTCCATTATCTTTACCTCTCTTTCAAAAAAAATAAGGGCAAACATTATAGCCTGCCCTTTGATTATAAGTAATACTGCTTAGCAGACATAATCGAGTTAAACTCAATTAAGATACTCAATTATTCAGTTTTAGCAGCCACATCCTGCATTGCAACCACATCCATAAGCATAAGCATTAGGATTAGGAACAACATAGGCTGGAATAGCTGTAGGATTTACAGAGTTGACAATCTGCTGTGTCTGTGCTGTCATTGCAGTAGTCAGAAGTGCATTCTGTCTATCCTGTGAAGCAGAAAGCTCAAGTTTCTGTACCTTATCTCTCAAATCTGCATTTTCCTTTGTACATAAGTAATCAAGAATAGCTCTTGTTCCTGCCTGCTGGCTGTCGATAATATCTCTTGTGTTGTTGCACATTGTGTTCTGTAAAGCGCAAGTGTTAGTTGCCATGTTGTAGTTTACGCCCTGAATAGCTTCTCTTGTCTCACAGCAGCAGTTAGCAATCTGTGACTGTAATGCGTTTGTATTCTGCATATTAGCGACTGTATCAGCGTTAATAGCCTGCTGAATGCCATAACCAGTCTGCATGATATTTGTGTTAATGCCATTAAAACCAGTAAGTATACTGTTGTTCATGGCATAAAAGCCGTCACATAAGCCGTTAGAGATACCATCTAACTTGCTGATAACTGCTGAATTGTCAAATCCTCTTTGAATATCAGCTTGTGTAGCCGCTGTCGCAACATAGCCACCGCCATTGTTGCCACCAAAACCGCCAAATCCACCATTGCCCCATCCAAAGAGTAATGCAAATACAACGATTATCCAAAGCCATCCGCCGTCAGCCCATCCGCCGTTATTGCCGTTGCCGTCAATGTTTGCGACTAATGGTACGCTGGCACAATTTGAGTTTGAAAACATATTGTTACCTCCTAAAAATATATTCATAAAGATGTCACCTAGGTAGTTTGCAAAGACATCTAATATGCTACTAATTACCAAATCTGCTTTTTATCTGATTAAATACATCATCTGCATTTAACCCTTTTTCCTTGCATAAATTCCTAGCCATCTGTTCTATGCCTTGCATATTGCCCTGTTGTGCCATCTGCATAGTGTTCTTCAGCATAGGATTACTCATCATCTGATTATTTCCCATCATCTGCTGTATGAACTGTTGCGGACCAGCTTTCATCATCCGAAAAATGTTAATTGGGTTCATTCTTCATCACCGCCTTTACTTTGAGTTCTTGAAGTTTTTCTTTGCGTTCCTAAAGATTTATCAAATCTATCTTCCAACTGTCCTATTTTCTCTGATAACTCTTCAAACTTATTTAAGAATAGCTGTGTGCTTTCGTCTGACAGGGTAAATTTAGCGTTTTCTGCATTAGCCATAGAATTTACTGTCTGATTATCTTTAGGGTCTGTATAAGGCTTATACACAATCGTTCTAATTGTTCCGTCGGCATTCCAACCCTTGACATAAATCTCCGACATATCCTGTTTCGGGAAAAAAGCCATACTGCCATCCATAGGTACTTCATTAGCGTTAATATTTTCAACTGCCTGTACTATTCTTCCATTAATGCCTGCTATCTGCTGCGGCATAGGTTGTTGATTTGCTAAGGACATTTGTGTCCCTGCCACTGGCTGTTGTAAACTCTGCTGATAACTTTGCAAAAAGTTCATTCTATCCGCATATGGATTCTGCATAGGCATATAATTATTATTCATCATAGGTGTTGTCTGATAAGGATTGTTTATCATCTTCTACCTCCTCCAAGACTTCTTCAATTGCGTGGATAACAAGAGATAATGTTACTAAGTCAAGTTTCTGCAATTCTTCTTTGCACAAGATTTTTTCTCTAACTTCGTCTGAAAACATGCACATTACCTCTCTTTCTGACTTAATTTTTACACAAAAAAAGACGGATTAACCGTCATGTTTCTGACAGTTATCCGCCAAAAATAAGCAAAAAAATAACGCCATTACGGCGTTTGCTAAACTTCTATGATTACTTTCTTGATTACCTCTTTATTTTCCTGCAAAAAGACGATGTTCAAAAAATCTCCTTTCATTCAGTGTTTATGCGGGTTTGCAGTGTTTCTTCTCCTTGAAAAAATAGCAGGGGATGAGAGAATCGAACTGCATTGACTGCTCCCTTATTCCGCTCT
>ENA-ORSS01000198-ORSS01000198.1-human-gut-metagenome-genome-assembly--contig:-NODE-198-length-78165-cov-26.377852_pt1 | contig 78165 bp, 58 predicted proteins | sample MGYA00241899_ERZ509162 | MGnify/ENA primary metagenome ERZ509162 (study PRJEB26280, sample SAMEA2338641) | human gut metagenome | biome: human gut; feature: human-associated habitat; material: faeces... | reverse complement strand
TTTTTGATTTCCAAAATTGGAGGGACTGTTCTTCCGAACATGACTGGGACGGACTCATTGTGTAATTTACGATTTACGATTTTTGATTTACGATTGTGGAGATTTTTAATTTGTGGCGGGTTTTCGAAGAGGTTGTTTATGATTTTAAATTGTAGATTTTAAATTGAGAACAGGTAGGGAGAAAATTACACACTGGGACGGACTCATTGTGTAATTTACGATTTTTGATTTTTGATTTTTGATTTACGATTGTGGAGATTTTTGATTTGTAGCGGGTTTTTGAAGAGGTTGTTTATGATTTTAAATTTTAGATTGTAGATTTAAAATTGAAAAACAGGTAGGGAGAAAATTACATACTGGGACGGACTCATTGTGTAATTTACGATTTACGATTTTTGATTTACGATTGTGGAGATTTTTGATTTGTAGCGGGTTTTCGAAGAGGTTGTTTATGATTTTAAATTTTAGATTTTAAATTTTAAATTGAGAACAGGGAGGTGAAAGTTACACAATGAGTCCGTCCCAGTGTGTAATTTTTGATTTACGATTCTTTTTTAATAAGGGGGATTGTATGCTTGATTTAAAGTTGGCAAGCTGTCTCCGGAAGTTGTGAGTGTAGTATTTATCGGGTTTAAGTGATGAAAATCTGAATAAAAGGAGGAGATGTCTTCCTCCTTTATTTTTTATTCCGAATAACAACTAAATTATTTAGTTGAAAAACTATTTCATGTAGTTGTATAATTAAAAAATATAGTTATATTTGTAATGTTCTTATTAAATAATTGGGTAATGGAAAGATTAACGGCTAAAGAAGAAGAAATTATGGGGTTCTTTTGGGATAAGGGACCTTTATTTGTAAAACAATTGCTGGAATTTTACAAAGAGCCGAAACCGCATTATAATACGCTGTCGACCATCGTACGGGGATTGGAGGAAAAAGGTTTTATTGCTTATACGGTTTATGGTAATACCTATCAGTATTATGCAGCCGTATCCCGCGAAGAGTACCGGCGTGGCACGCTTAAGAATGTAGTATCGAAATATTTCAATAACTCTTATACGCGGGTTGTATCGGCCTTGATTGAGGAAGAAAATATTTCTGTAAATGAACTGAAGGACCTGATCCGTCAGATCGAGAATAAAAGAAAACGGTAGTTATGGAAGCTTTTTTACTTTATATTTTTCGTTCGACGATTTGCCTGACTTTGTTTTTGATATTTTTTAAGGTATTGTTGTGCCGGGATACTTTTTTCAGATGGAATCGCTTTATTTTGCTGGGAGGGATACTGTTTTGTCTGGTATGGCCTTTTGTTGAGTTTGAAGCCGAACCGTCGCCTTTCCGCCAGCATCTGAATGAATTGGAAAAAGTCATAACGGGTTATGTACCGGAAGAAGAACAGACTGCCATGATTTATGCGCTGCCAACAACCGATACAGAAGTCCTGACAGAAAGCAAAGGAAATATTCCTTATACCGGATGGATTTATGTAGGGGGAATGGGTATCTGCCTTTTGTTTTGGCTACTTGCTTATCGGAGAATGTTCGGTATTCTTCGCAGCGGGGAATCTATACCCAGAGAAGGGTATACATTAGTCGTTGTTTCCGGGAAAATTTGTCCTTTCAGTTGGCGGAATTATATTGTATTATCCCGCCAGGATTATGAAGGGTATAAGGAAATCATTGCACACGAATGTATCCATATTCGTAAGAAACACACTTGGGATTTATATCTGATTCAGTTGTTACTCGTGTTTCATTGGTTCAATCCGGCCGTGTGGCTGTTAAGGCGGGAATTGCAGGATATTCATGAGTATGAGGCTGACGAAGGCGTTATCAAACAAGGCATCGATGCAACTAAATATCAATTATTATTGGTGAAAAAAGCTGTCGGCTCCAGGGTCGAATCTATTGCCAACAGCTTTAATCACAGTAAACTAAAAAATCGAATTACTATGATGTTAAAAGAAAAATCAAATCGTTGGGCACGGTTGAAAATTTTACTTTTCTTACCGTTAGCAGTGCTGATAGCGCAGGCTTTTGCTCGTCCGGAAGTAGCTTCTTCCATGGAGAAACTGGCTTCCTTTGACAAAGTTAATCAAATTCCGGATAAGCCCGAAAAATGGACGGAAGATTTTTTTCAGCAGACCTGGAAGGATTATTTCGGTGACCGTGTTGAAAACGTGAAATTGGAGAAAGAGCGTGTTCTTAATTTATACATCAATCGCAAAAACATCCTTTTAATTGTCAATAATTTATTAGCCGATAATGTTACCTGGGATCAGTTAGCGGATAAATTGGCGGCACAACTCAAAGGGATGCATACCCGTTTTTCTCCGGTATATATTGTGATGATGAGGGATAAGGAAACTTCCGATAAGAAGTGGCAGGATCTGTTAAATATTGTCGGTGAAGTGTGTGATAGGTTTACAACGGAGGTGCGGCAGCAGCTTCCGGAGTCCGACCGGGATAAAATGGATAAAAAATTTCCTGTATTGGTGAATATTGCAAAGCCGCATATAACAGAGCCATACCTCGATCCTTCTCTGGTTCAGGCTCCTCCACCTCCACCTGCTTATCCGATCAATCTGATCTATAAGACGGCTGAAGGCAAGGCGGTACATCTTAGGGCTGTAAATATCGAACAACTTGGAGAAAAGTTGGAAAAAGAGGGTTGGCCGATATCACAAGGAGATATCGAACTGCAGATAAAAGGTCGGTTATCAAAGGATAAAATCGTTTCTTTTTTGAAGGATAAAGGCATTCAGCCTACCTTGATATCACAGGAAACAGGGGCACTTCCCCAGTTGACGATGGTATTTACCTATAATTCCGGGTTACAGGCCAGGCGGGATGTATGGAAATATGAAAATGCAGTTTCTTTTATCGATCAGATTCGTACGGACAAGGTGAAAAATGTGGAACTTGAAATTTTTGAAAAGGTCCGGCCGGAAACTATTGCCAAAGTAAGAGCCTATTTGCAGTCGAAAGGCATAACGAATATATCGGAAAAGAAAATATTATTTAAATAATGAGGCAGAGATAATATTAAGTGGCCCACAGATTCGGGAGATATATTGATTTTAAATTAATTATCTGCGAGAACACCGAAATCTGCGGGCTTCCTTTATAATCTGAATTTTTTCAGTATTTTTGGGAGGTATTCCAGTGGGGGGATATCTGTTTCGTCCGGGAGATACACATAGAGTTGCCGGACTGTCGTATAATTTCGGTCGACCAAAATGTCGGATGTCAGATATCCAGTTTGACGACTGTAATGCCTGCCCCTCCTAGTTGTACTTGTTCGTCGGAGTAAGAACCGACGACGGGATTGGTACTAAGGTATTCGCGGATGATTTGCCGCAAGGCCCCGGTGCCTGTGCCGTGGAGGATGCGCAGGTTTTTGGAATCGAGCATTACGGCTTCATCGATAAATTCGGTGACCTTTTGCAGGGCTTCGTCTCCCCGAAGGCCACGAACATCGATTTCTGGTTTGAACATCAGGCGTTTCTGACTCATATTTTCCCGGAAATCCGGATAGGCAGACCTGTTTGCCGGGCGGGTTTGCTTTTTGATCTGGTTGGCAGAGGCTTTACGGAGTTGTTCTACTGCAATCTGGGTACGAATGTTACCGAGTGCTATCAGTGCTTTTCCGGCTTTGATGTCCAGAATTTCTCCGATGGCCTGGTTGGGTAGCTTGACATAATCTCCTTTTTGCAGGAGGAGGGATGTTTCTTTCTTGTCATATTCAGAAACGGTTTCTTTTTCGGTTTTTTTCTTTTTCCGGTTTTCCCGGTCTTTTATTTTTTCGATTTTCCGTTTCAGGCGTTCTTCTTCCTCTTCTTCAGAGAGCAATTTTTGTTTTTCTGCTTCCAGTTGTGCACGTACAATCCGGGTTTTTTCTTTCTCGGCCTGGCTTTCCCGGATTTCCCGGATGGTAGTTTCTATTGTTTTGTTGGCATTAGCAATAATTTCCTGTGCTTTAAGCTGGGCTTCCCGGATGATTTCTTTTCGTAGCCGGGAGGCTTCCTGGAGTTCGTTACTGTATTTTGCGACGACATCATCCAGGCGTTTTTCATTTTCGTGGATTTTCCTTCGCTTTTCTTCCCAATAGCGTTTATCCCGGGCAATGTCTTTCAGGTGTTTATCATAATTGATATGGTCTTCGCCTATTTTTCCGGCAGCTTCGTCCAGAATTTCTTTTGGCAAGCCGATTTTATTGGCAATCTCGAAAGCAAAGGATGAACCCGGTTTGCCGATTTGCAGTTCGAAAAGGGGCATCATCCGGTGGTTGTCGTATAGCATGGCTCCGTTTTCAATACCGGGAGTGGCTGAAGCAAAATGTTTGAGGTTGGTATAGTGTGTGGTGATAACTCCTTTTACTTCTTTGTTGTTTAAAGCATGCAGAATTGCTTCGGCAATGGCGCCACCCAGCATGGGCTCTGTACCGGTGCCGAATTCGTCGATCAATATCAAGGTGTCTTTGTCGCCGTAACGGACAAAGTTTTTCATATTGATCAGGTGTGAACTGTAAGTACTCAAATCGTTTTCGATGGATTGCTCGTCACCGATATCGATCAGAATTTTTTTAAAGATACCGAAACGACTCGCCTCGCTTACCGGTACCGGTAAACCGCACTGAAACATGTATTGCAGAAGTCCGGCTGTTTGCAGACACACGGATTTTCCTCCTGCATTCGGTCCGGAAATCAGTATGATTCGTTGTTCGTCGTTGACTTCCAGTTTTAAGGGAATCAGTTTTTTTTCCGTATTTTTAAAAGCCAGGTACAACAAAGGATGCCTGGCTTCATACCACCACATTTCGGGAAGATTTTGAAATACCGGAACAATGGCTTCGATTTCAATGGAAAACAGTGCTTTGGCCTTGACAAAATCGACATGGGCCAAAAAATTGTAGGCCGGAATCAGGTGGTCGATGTAAGGACGTATATCGTCAGAGAACTTACGCAATATCCGGATGATCTCCCGTTTTTCTTCCAGTTGAAGTTCCCGTATCTCGTTGTTCGTTTCGATGATTTCTGCCGGTTCGATATAGGAGGTTTTTCCGGTCGTCGATTCGTCGTGTACGATACCGTTGATGCGGCGTTTGTAGGCCGAGGGAACAGGAATAACCATGCGTCCGTCACGGATGGCGATAGAAGAGTCCTTTTCTGCCCATCCTTCAGATTGGGCCTGCTGTAATAAGGATTGCATGCGCCGGGATATACCTGACTGTTTTTTCAGGATATTGCGGCGTATGTCGTTCAGTTCAGAAGAGGCGTTATCCTTAATCGTACCGTGTTTGGAAACAATCGAGTCCAGGCGTTGTAAAACATAAGGAAACAACTGTATCTGTCCGGCTTTTTGAGTCAGGTGGGGATACTGTTCATTTTTACCGTTGAAAAAACGGACAATGGCGGTCAGACTTTCCAATGAGTTTTTTAATGCAACCAATTCGGGGATATCCAGATAAAGTCCTTCGATGCGGATCTTATTCAGAAAAGGACGGGCATCGGCATAGTAGTCTCCCGGAAACTCTTCTTCCCGCACAATACGCATAAATTCGGCCGTTTCTTCCAGATTTTCCCGGATAAAAATGTCCTCCTCCGAAAAGGTCATGGCTTTTACCAGTTCCCGTCCCATATCACTTCGGCATCTGCCGGTAAGCATTTCCCGGATTCTGTCGAACTTTATCTTACTCTCAAAATTTTCCGGATATATCACTTCGTTTTCCTGTTTTGTTTGGTATTGCAAAATTAAAGAGAAAACCGGGAATACGGAAGGATGAGGGAAAAATACTCGAATTTTATTAATTTTGCCGTGAAAACTTGATTTTTGATTTGCGATTTTTGATTGAATTCTGCAGATTTTGCAGACAGATTGTAAATCGTTCGACAAACTGATCCGTTGCGGGATTCATTTAATCTGAAATCGTAAATTTACAATTATTTTTGTGTTTGATTTTAAGCAATACAATGTCAAAAGTAATACTGAATACGGCTTATTTTCCTCCGGTACAATATCTCGCCTGTGTGAATCGATACGATGAGGTCGGTATAGAGCAATGGGAAAGCTACGGGAAGCAAAGTTACCGTAACCGCTGTGAGATTTTGTCCGCCAATGGTATTCTGTCTCTTACCGTGCCCGTGAAAAAGACGAACGAAGTTAAATTTCTGACAAAGGAGGCATGTATTGATTATTCGACCCGTTGGCAGAAATTGCATTTCAAGGGAATCGAGTCTGCCTATAAGAATTCTCCGTATTACGATTATTACATGGAAGATTTTATTCCGTTTTTTGAGAAAAAAGAAAAATATCTGCTCGATTTAAATACGGCGATTCTGGAAACGGTACTCGGTATTTTACAGATTCGGCGATCCCTTGTTTTTACAACGGATTATCAAACTTACCCCGAAGAAGTATGTGATATGCGTGGTGTGATCCATCCGAAACCGGCCCGCCAGGAAAAGGAGGACATTCTGTTTAAAGCAAAACCCTATACCCAGACGTTTGCCGACCGTTTCCCGTTTGCGCCGGATTTAAGCATATTGGATTTACTTTTTAATACAGGTCCGGAAGCTGTCGATTATCTTTAAATCATCATAAATTGGGGGTGTTTTAAAAAACCCCTGTTGTACACAGGGGTTGAAGAGAATTACCTTCGACTGGAAAAATTAAAATTATATCCGAATCCCAGAAATAGGGACCAGATGGAATAATTTTCCGTATCGCCGTATACTTTGTTCGTATATTTTTGTTCCTCGTTGAATTCTGTGGTTCCCAAAGATAGATTAAACCGACCGATTTCCAAGCCGACAGAGGGAGAAAAATAAAATCCCTTTATTCGTTGTGTATAGCCAGGATTGTAATATTCACTAGTAGCAGAGATTACATAACCGGCCCGAAGATTGAAATAAGGTTTTATTTTTCGTTGTCCGGCATAGAGCCGTGTATTGGCGAAGAGGGGAAGGCCGTAACTATCATCCCATCTGATAACGCCGAGACCGGCTCCTGCGTAGAGCCATGAATTGAATTGAAAACCGTAAGTGCCGGAGGCTTCTATCATGAAGGCTTCGTCGTCAAAATTGTACATCGGGCTGAGTTCGGCAAAACCGCGCGATCCGGTCTGTAGTGGTTCATTTTGGTGGTTGCGTTCGGTGATCAGTGTGGATCCGTGAATCATCTGACCAAACACACCACTGCAATAAGCCAGAATGCCGAGGGTTAAAATAATTTGTTTCATATACTTGAAATTTACTTATCGATTTTGATCGGTTTTTTCTCTGTGCTGTGCAGAACTGCGGCACTGTTGCCGGGAGTCATCTGAAACATATCGACCATCCAGGTATCGGCGGCCGTTGCATTTCGGAAATTCACCCAACGGGCAGGGTAGCCGGTTACGGAAATCTGGAATTCACCTTTGGGAGTGGTCTCTACATCGATAATTGCTCCTACAATGACGTCTGCATTATATTTTTTAGCTGCATTCAGTAGAGCCGTACGCTTGAAATTATCGACGTATTTCAGATTAAACAATGTCACTTCGTACGGGAAGACCTCGACATACGGCGTGATTTTTTCTTGGGAGATGACTTGCAGATCGGCAATTAAGGGGGTGATGATTACACTTAGGCCGGGTTCGACGACACGGGCTGAAGATTCACGATACGTAGTTTTCTGAACGGCGCAAGCTGTCATTAAAAATGCACCTACCAGTAGAATAAGATTTCGTTTCATGATTTTTGTTTATTATTTTGCCGGTCCCTTCAGCTGTTTTTAGATTCTTGAAAGCACATAAAAAACGTGGGACTAAACCCTTATCTGCTTCCGCGGTATCGCCAAACACCTTCGTATCCAAATAAAGTAAAGCCCACGTTATGAAACGTGAACGTATATACCTTACTCTTGGATACTTCTGTAAATTGGCGATTTTCGGAAGCAAGATTAAAGTTAACGTTTATTATATGTTATGCGCTTTAAAGTGCATGTTCGGGTTGTGTTTAATTTCCGTTATTTTTCCATAGGCAATTGGATTTTGAAATTTCTATTTTTACAAATATAGTATGTTTTATGAATAAATCCTAACGTAATTTTATAGGAAAAAAACTGTAGGATTTCAATCGTTTCTGAAGTTGATGGTGTCTTTTCCTATTTTACAATATCTATATTTATCCGATTGGTTCAATAACTTTTTGGGAAGTTGGTTCTTAGTTTCTTTCTATTATTTTATTTTTGCCCTTATTTTCTTTATGTGTTACTTATCGGAGATCTATAAAGTTTATTTACATTATTTTTTAATCCCGCAGACAGATTTTAAATTTTAGATTAAATGAATCCGACGACGAATCAGTCGGCCAACGCTTTTATATTTGTAATCCATCTGCAAAATCCTTTAAATCTACGGGATTCAATCAAAAATCGTAAACCAAAAATTACACAATGAGTCCGTCCCAGTGTGTAATTTTTTTCCCAATCGTAAATCAAAGATAAAGACAGATTCTGAATGAATCCGGCAACAGATCCGTTTGTCAAATAATTCCATGTTTATAGTCTATAATGTACTATTTACAATCCATTGGTTGCTGTGTCAAATATTCTGTTTTTGTTTGTAGATTTGGAATTATTTTGCATATTTGTCCGCGTATGTGCAGGGTTTTAAGCGTTGTTTTTTTCTTGATATTAGGTTTGAAATTGAGCTTTTTAACCTCATTTGCCGATAATTATTCCCGGATTTTTGTTTACTACGAAGCCGTATGTTCATATGAAGTGTTTTATGGCACTTATTAATGGTAGAAATATGACGTCTGTCAAACTGAAATTAAACAAAGATCGTGTTTTATTGAATGGAACTTATCCTTTGGTGTTCCAGATTATACATTCTAGGCGTAAAAAATTGATTTATAGTCCGTTCCGGGTTGCTGGTCCGGAGTTTGATACGGTAAAAGAAAAAGTAGTTTACTGTAAGGACAGGTTGACCCACCGTGAAGTCCGCAGTATCAATCGTTGGATCATCAAGGAGCGAAAAAAGCTGAACGGCCTGATCGGTGAGTTGAAAAAGTGTATGCCGGATTTTACCGTAGCCGATATTGCCGGATATTACGAGGGACAAATAAGAGGGGAAGGGTTGTTTGCCTTTATAGACGGTTGTGTCCGGCAGAAAGAGGAACTGGGCAAATATGGTACTGCGGCAGCCTACCGCAGTACCCGTTCATCTCTGTTGCATTTTACCGGTAAAGAAAAGATGGCTGTTTCCGAGGTGACTCCCGCTTTTGTCAGAACTTATGAGAGACACCTATTAAAAAGCGGGGTATGTTGCAATACGGTGAGTTTTTATATGCGTAATCTGCGGGCTATCTATAATCAGGCCGTTTTGGAGGGGGAAATAGAGCCGGCTGTGAATCCTTTCCGGCATGTGCAGACCCGTCCTGCCAAGACTGTCAAGCGGGCGATGAGCCGTGATCATATCCGTCGTTTGATGCAGCTTCCGCTGGAGGATGTTCCTGATCTTAATTTTATCCGTAATCTGTTTATGTTCAGCTTTTATGCCCGGGGAATGTCTTTTGTGGATATGTTTTTTTTAAAAAAGGAGAATATAAAATGTAATTTTATCGAATATTACCGTCATAAGACACGGCAGCTTATCCGGGTCAGTCTGACGGATAAATTGAAAGAGATTATCTCGCGTTATCAGAGCGACTCGGATTACATATTTCCGGTTATAGATGAATCTTCCTATCTGTCGCCTTACCGGCAATATCGGCGTGCGCTCAGCAAGGTGGAGCGGAAGCTCAAGCTATTGGGAGATCGGTTGGGATATGAGGTCGGGTTGACCACCTATGTCGCCCGCCATAGCTGGGCAACTCAGGCCAAAGAGTGTGGTATTCCTGTTTCGGTGATCAGTGAAGGACTCGGACATACCTCGGAAAAAACAACGCGGATTTATCTGAAAGAATTCGATCAAAAGGTTTTGGATGAATGTGATCAGTTGGTGGCCCGGCTTGAAAGTGTGCCCGGTAATTGATCTTCGGTATATACCGGTTGTTTTGTTAAAATGTCCGAATGCCGGTAAAAGTCTTATTTTATCCTTATTTTTGAAGACGGAATAGAGGGCAGGCTGTGTTCCGGTTCTGTCGTTTGTAGCTTGCCGGCAGAGGTAAGCATTTGTTTGCAGATTTGAAGTGAGATTTTTTATAAATTTGAATATGAGACAGGTGATCGATATTGAAAATTGGAAGCGGAAGGAGGAATTTTTATTTTTCCGGACCTTCCAGAATCCGATGGTGTCGGTGACGGTCGAGGTGGATTGTACCTTGGCATATCAGCGGGCTAAAGAGTTGGGCGTGCCTTTTTCGCTGTATTATATGCATGCGGCATTGGTGGCAGCCAATCGTATTGAAGAGTTGCGCTACCGGCAGGAGGGGGAAGAGGTGGTTTTATACGATCGGGTAAATTTATTTACCCCTATTTCTATTGCCGACGGGAGCTATCGGTCGGTGCTGTTGCCGCTGGAAGACGATTTGGACGTTTTTCTTGAAAAGGCTTTGCCGGTTGTCGAGCGTGCCAAGCGGGGAGAGGGACAGGCTCACGAAGAAAAAGATCATAACCGGGATTTTATTCTGATCAGTGTAAATCCGTGGTATCGCTTTACGAGTGTGCAGGTAGGAATACCTCAGGTGCCGCATGAGAATATCCCTATTTTTACTTTTGGTAAGGTAACTGAAGAACATGGGAAACGGGTGATGCCCGTCGCTTTGTCGGTGAATCACGGTTTTGTCAGCGGCTTTCAGATCGGTTGCTTTCTGAAAGAGTTTCAGCAAATGCTCGATCGCTAAAAGACACGACTGTGCCGGTTAAAGCACAGTCTGCGGTCGGATGTATCAGGCAATGTGGAGTCGTTGGAGGTCTTGTTTTACATCGGTAATACCTCCGAGATTGAACTGTTCGGCGAGTACGTTCAGTATAGCCGGAGATACGAAAGCCGGAAGAGTCGGACCGATGTGTATGTTTTTAAAACCGAGGCTGAGTAAAGCTAAAAGAACGATGACAGCTTTTTGCTCATACCAGGCGATGTTGAAGGCGATGGGCAAGTCGTTGACATTTGCCAGGCCGAATATCTCTTTTAATTTTAGGGCAATAAGAGCCAGGGAGTAACTGTCGTTGCATTGTCCGGCGTCCAGGACACGCGGAATGCCGTTGATATCGCCTAATCCCAGTTTGTTGTAACGGTATTTGGCACAACCGGCGGTAAGGATAACTGTATTTTGGGGGAGCGCTTCGGCAAATTCCGTGTAATATTCGCGGTTTTTCATTCGTCCGTCGCAACCGGCCATAACGATGAATTTGCGGATGGCTCCGCTGCGTACGGCTTCGATAATCTGAGGTGCTAGTTGTACAACCTGATTGTGGGCAAAACCGCCGGTAATATGGCCTGTTTCTATTTCCGTAGGCGGCGGACATTTTTTAGCTTGCGCGATAATCTCCGAAAAGTCTTTGTAGCCATCCGTATTTTCCTGAATGTGTTTGCATCCGGGATATCCGGTAGAATTTCCGGTATACATCCGGTTGATATAGGAAGCTGAAGGCAGCGGGGGAACGATGCAATTGGTTGTGAAGTAAATCGGGCCGTTGAATGTCTCGAATTCTTCCCGTTGACGCCACCATGAATTCCCGTAATTACCGGCGAAGTGGCTGTATTTTTTGAATGCCGGATAATAGTGGGCCGGGAGCATCTCGCTGTGGGTATAAACGTCTACGCCTGTACCTTCCGTTTGTTCGAGCAATTCTTCCAGGTCTTTCAGGTCATGACCGCTGATCAGGATACCCGGGTTGGAACGAACGCCGATATCGACTTTCGTTATTTCCGGATTACCGTAGCTTTGGGTATTGGCTTTGTCGAGCAGGGCCATAGCGCTTACGCCGTATTTTCCTGTTTCGAGTACCAGTTGGGTGAGCTCCGGAACGGTGAGTTTTTGGGTCGTCATATCGGATAAGGCCTGTTGTATGAATGTGTGTATAGATTCGTCATTGAAGCCGAGGTGCATGGCGTGCTCCGTATAGGCAGCCATGCCTTTTAAGCCGTATAGGGTGAGTTCTTTCAGAGAACGCAGGTTTTCGTCCGTTTCCCGGAGTACGCCGACTTGTGAGGCTTTGGCGGTATATTCCTCTTCTGTGCCCTGCCATTGTAATTCGTCTGTTTCGGGTAGGGGGATGCCGGCTTGAAGGGCTTGGTTTATCAGTTCGTTCCGGAGTTCCATGCCTTTGCGTATGAGCCGGATAATACGCTGATCGTCGAAATTGGCATTGGTAATTGTGGTAAATAGTGCGTCGACAATAAACCGGTTGATTTTTTCGTCTATCTTGCGATGGCCGTTTCTTAGCGTATTGGCTACGATAGCAATTCCACGGACGGAGAATAACAACATATCCATCATGGCCGACGTACTACTCATTTTCCCGCATACGCCTTTAACGGTACATCCTGTACCTTTGGCGGTTTCCTGACACTGGAAGCAAAACATGTTTTCTTTCATATTTTCTGAAATTTTAGGTTATTTCTGGTGGCAAATATTCTGTTTTTTTTACTCCGGGACTGTCACATATGTTACAATCCTTTGTTTTAGAATGAAATTTGTCAGTTAAGGTGGTGGGAATGTATTTATAGCCGGGGAAATATAGAATTTCCGGATTACTTTGTATTTTTGATTACACGTCGGAAGAGACAATGTGTTTAATTTTGTCATGTCGAACCGTTGTTTTATATAAATCGGTATGGAGAATATAGAAGATTTGTTGGAAATATCTGTTTTCCGGGGTTTACCGGAAGAGAATCTGCGTCGTTTTTCGGGTTCGGTTTCATTGGGTGTGAAACATTATTCGGCAGGAGAATTCGTTGCTATGCAGGATTCCCGTTGTACGGGGCTTTATTTGCTGTGTAGCGGTCGGGTACGCTCGTATATGACAGGAAGTGACGGAAAGCAGATTATCGTGGAGGAACTGGATGCTCCGGATGTATTGGCGCCTGCATTTGTATTTGCAACGGATAACCGTTTTCCTGTGAGTATCGTGACCTTGGCGGAATGCAGGATCCGGGTCGTCAACCGGGAGGAAATGGCCAGGTTTATGCATCAGGAACCGGTCGTGATGATGAATTTTCTGCGACTGATTTCCGATCGGAGTATTTTCTTGAGTCGTAAAGTCAATGCTTTTGCGTTGCAAGATTTAAAAGGGCGTTTATCGGTTTGGCTATATGAAAACGGAGAGATCCGGAATCAGCAACAATTAGCGGACCGTTTAGGCGTGGCTCGTCCTTCTTTGGTCCGGGTATTGACAGAATTGGCAAAAGATGGGGCAGTGGAATTCAAACAACGGAAAGTGGTTGTTACAGACCGGGAGATTTTGAGACGATATTTTTGATTCCGGATGGGACCCGCTGATTTCGCTAATGAATTTCAGATTTAAAATGAGCGATTACTTCTTCGGATGAGATCGTAATTTTTGCAAATTTTAAATTAACATTTTATCGGATCTTCACTCGTAAATCAATCAGCGAAATCAGCGGGCTTATTTTGTTTTATAATATCGGGTTGATGGTGCTGCTGCCTCCGGGAAGCCATGGATTAATGGTTACGTTGGTGATAACGATGGCATTTCTGGAAAGAGTGACCGTATAAATGTATTTGGTGGACCTTGTAAAGGTAAGATTGCTGCCGAGAGAAATGCTGGCGCTACCGGTTGTGGAGTTCTGAAAAGTACAATTTATCGTCAGGGTAGGAGTGGTGGTAGCGATTGGAAATACCAATATATTCAGGGTCGTTACTGTCGACGTAGAGAGTGTGGGCGCGGACGACGGCTGGACGGTAATCAGGTTGTTTGTTGCTCCGTTTGCCGTATAGGTGCTGTCCGATAAACTGAAAGTGGCTCCTGTGGCCGATGTTGTTAACCCTTCTCCGGCTTGTCCGTTGATAGTCACACTTGTTAATGTCGTGTTTGCGGGTACGGTCCCGTCGATTTTGATATTCAGTTGTATTAATGCCAGGACGTGCTTGAATGTCAAAGGAACGCTTCCGTTATTTGCCGGTCGGTTGATACCGGCTCTTTGGTTATTCGAATAAAGGACATTGTGCGTGGGGTTAATTGTTCCGGTTTGGGTGTTTAAAACCGGAATCTTTACGGCTGTCAACGTGTTTCCGCTGGCATATGGAGCGTAGGCGTAAAATTGATGAAGTGTGGTATAATCCTTCCAAAAGATCGGTGTTGCGGTTGACCAACTACTACCCGAGTAGGTGTATTTCAGATTATTGGCAACCGGATTCGATTGTGTGCAAAAGAGTCCGATGGAATCGTTGGTTACCCAATTCGCATTCGTTCCGTCGTCTGTGGTCCGGCTGTTGGGAGCTAATCCGGCCATTAGTGCCGAAATAGATACTTTGTCGTTGTCTTTGCAATTGTCGTAAGAATCGTCTTTTGTGCAAGCTGTAAATAATACAGCTATGGACGCGATAAATAGAAGTGTTTTCATAGTTTAAAGTTTAAGTGATACATTATTGAATCGTGTGTGTGCCGGAAAATTCCTTTACAGGAGTGATAAATACCTCAATAGAATCGGCCGGTGAATTTGCTCTGGAAAGAAGTTTCGGAATAACTTGTACATTATATTCATATACCGTGTTAGGTTGAAAGGTTGTTGTATTGAGTGAAGGGCTGGAGGTGGAGAGTTCGATTAAACTGATAAGCTTTACACTGAATTTGACATAGGGAGCCGGATTGGTGTAAGTGCCCGGGAGTACTAAGACATAAATGGTCGTAGCTCCGGAAACGAGGGTGGGAAGGGTAGCTGTAAAACTTTGCTGGAAAGTACTGCTTGTATTGTTCGCGATAACCAGTTGCTGATTGATTAAATTGTAGCTGAGATTGCTCAGGCTGGCTGTTGTGTTGAATAATCCCGAAGGATACGTGCTTGTCGTGGAATTTCCGCCGGTAATGGTTATTTTACTTGAGGCTAAGGTGGATAAGAGACTTGTGGCAAAAGAGACATTGAATTTCAGTAAGGTCAGGGCGTGGTTGAAATTGAAGTTGACGGATGCGGTATGTGTTGTATTCAGGGAAGCAGTCAGTAAATCATAGCGGGCATCGGGGGAAGAGGAGATTGTTTGTCCCGAGAGGGCAGGAACGGCGACGGCCTGGCCGGTAGAGGAGGAGTTGTACGGATAATAGGCATAGAATTTGTGCAGGGATATGTTGTTTCTCCAATACATAGGAGTGGTGGTCGTCCAGTTGGGGGTGTCGTAAGTGTAAAGTACGTTATCCCGGTTGGTCAGGGTTTCGAATACGCCGATCTGGTCGTTCGCCGTAAAAGATGCGTTACTTCCGTTCATATTGGTACGTGACGAGGGAATACCGATTTCGTTGGAAAAATGAATGGAATTGTCCGGTACGGACAATCCGATTGTGTCTGTACAGCAAGTGAGGAGCAGGAGTGTCAGAACAAACACGACCGGCTTTTGGATACAATTTCTGAAAAACCATGAATAATTCATCGTTTTTATTATACGTAAATATGTGTATAGAAACGTTTCTAAAAGTCGATAGGTTAGTTATTCTGTGTTAATTATGTTTATTTAATATGTGGGGTGAAAAGATAAAGACCGGTTATATTATATGAATTGCTGTAGTAGGTCAGGGGCGAGAAGATGCACTTTAGGCGTGTCCAGGCGAATGAGGTTTTCTTTGGCCATTTTGTTGATTTCTTTGGAAAGTGCCGGGCGGGTGACACCGAGGTATTCGGCGAGTTGCTGCTGATTGTGTACCATTGTAACCGTATCGCTGCCTGCCTGGCGATGTTCCATCAGATAAGCGGTAATACGGCTGCGGATACTTTTATAGGAAAGCATGCGTAGCCGTTTGACGGTGCAATGCGTGCAATTTCCCGTAATCCGGAGAAAATTACGTAATATTCCCGGTTCCTGTGCAAAAAGCCGGAAAAAGGATTCTTTGGTAGCGGTAAGCAATATACCTTCTTCCAAAACGGTAAAAGTTGCGGGCAGGGTACAATCGGCACTGAATAAATGAGGGGTAGCAAATGTCCGTGGTGCTTCGATGTATTCGATCAGGATTTCGTTTCCCAAAGCATCGATAATATCTGTCCGTAATTTTCCTTCCAGCAAGACGTACAGATATTTACAGGGGGTATTTTGCCGGGCTATGACTTCTTTTTTGCCAATATGAAAAAACTGGCAATCGAGTTTTTCTAACAGAGTCTGTTTGATATTGGACGGCAGGTCTTTGAATAGCGGAATATTGAAAAGTAATTCCTGTATTTTATCTGTACATTCAATTTTATCCATGGAACAGCTATGATGTTTTTACAAAAATAATAAAATAAAGTAAAGAAAAATGTTTGAAGTGTAATTTAAATTACATATTCGGATGGATGATTCCTTTATTTTTGTAAAAAAAGATAAGCAATGATAAAATTGAAACGATTGATAGGATACCTTTTTCCGACCCGGAGACGGAAGATCGGTGCGATCGTCCTGGCGGGTATGCTGGCAGGCGGGGGAGGTTTATTCCTTTACATGCTTCGGGCACATACTTATCTGGGAGACAGTCCGTCGGCTTGTGTGAATTGTCATATTATGGCTCCTTATTATGCTACCTGGTTTCATAGTTCGCATAGCCGGAATGCAACTTGTAACGATTGTCATGTACCGCATGAAAATAGGATAAAAAAATGGGCCTTCAAAGGGATGGACGGTATGCGGCATGTAGCGGTTTTCCTGACCAATGGAGAGCCGCAGGTCATCCGGCCGAACGACCAGAGTTCGCAGGTGATTATGGAAAACTGCATCCGTTGTCATACCCAGTTGAATACGGAGTTTGTAAAGACCGGAAAGATTGATTATATGAAAACGAAAGTCGGGGAAGGTAAAGCTTGCTGGGATTGCCATCGTGATGTGCCTCATGGCGGACAGAGTAATCTGGCGATGACCCCGAATGCGCTGGTGCCTTATCCGGACGCTCCGGCTCCTGATTGGTTGAAGAAAATGCTAAAATAAATATAATAATACCTCGTGATATGGAAAAGAAATTAAAGTCATGGCAAGGTTGGCTGTTGTTCGGCGGAACAATGGCTGTCGTATTTTGTCTGGGATTGGCTGTATCGGCTCTGATGGAAAGACGGGCAGAAGTGGCCAGTGTGTTCAATAACAAACGTAAGGTGATTACGGGAATCGAATCGCGTAATGAAGAGTTTAAGCCGGATTATCCCCGGGAATATCAGACATGGACAGAAACGGCCCGTACGGATTTCGAGAGTGAATTTAACGGGAACGTAATGGTGGATGTGTTGGAGAAACGGCCCGAAATGGTGATATTGTGGGCCGGATATGCTTTTTCTAAGGATTATTCCACGCCTCGCGGACATATGCATGCTGTGGAAGATATCCGCCAATCGTTGCGTACAGGCGCTCCGATGGACGATAAGAGCGGTCCTCAACCTTCTACCTGCTGGACTTGTAAGAGTCCGGACGTACCCCGTATGATGGAAGCCCTCGGTGTGGAGGCATTCTATAATAATAAATGGGCTGCATTGGGCAGTGAAATTGTCAATCCGATCGGTTGTGCCGATTGTCATGAGCCGGAGAATATGAATCTGCATATCAGCCGTCCGGCCTTGATTGAAGCTTTTGCCCGTCAGGGAAAGGATATTACAAAAGCGACTCCTCAGGAAATGCGTTCGTTGGTATGTGCCCAATGTCACGTAGAGTATTATTTTAAAGGGGACGGGAAGTATTTGACGTTCCCGTGGGACAAGGGTTTTACGGTTGAAGATATGGAAGCTTATTATGATGAGGCTGATTTTTTTGACTACAAACATTCATTGAGTAGGACTCCGATTTTGAAAGCGCAGCATCCGGATTATGAAATATCACAAATGGGTATTCATGCCCAGCGGGGAGTTTCCTGTGCCGATTGCCATATGCCGTATAAGAGTGAGGGGGGCGTAAAGTTCAGTGACCACCATATTCAGAGTCCTTTGGCAATGATCGACCGTACGTGTCAGGTGTGTCACCGGGAGAGTGAAGAGACGTTACGTAATAATGTATACGAACGACAGAGAAAGGCAAACGAGGCCCGTAATCGCCTGGAGACGGAATTGGTTAAGGCGCATATCGAAGCAAAGTATGCCTGGGATCACGGAGCTACGGAGGAACAAATGAAGGATGTGCTGAAACTGATCCGTCAGGCTCAATGGCGTTGGGATTTCGGGGTCGCTTCACACGGGGGGGCATTTCATGCCCCACAGGAGATACAGCGTATTCTTTCCCACGGTCTGGACAAAGCTTTACAGGCACGTTTGACGGTAGCTAAAGTGTTGGCGAAGCATGGGATTACCGAAGATGTTCCTATGCCGGATATCTCGACAAAAGAGAAAGCGCAGAAATATATCGGACTGGATATAAAGCAGGAGCGTGAAGCCAAGGAGAAATTCCTGAAAACGGTGGTTCCGCAATGGCTGCAAAAAGCAAAAGAGGAAGGGAAACTGATCGTTTGCAATTGATGATATGTGGAAAAAGCCTTGGGGATATAGAGAAGGAGCAACGATTGCTGCCGGGTTGCTGTTGACAGGCATATTATTGCAGGGGTCTGTCGGGAAAATCGATTGGGAGTTGTTGTCCTGGCCTGTCAATATTATCCTGCTGCTCGTTTATATCATTGTGTTGGCGATGGTATCCGGCTTGTCGGGACGGATATATCTGTTCCGTTGGCTGGGAAGCTATGCCGCCGCTGTAACTTCGCTGGCTGCGGTCGTGGTGATGACGGTTATTATGGGATTGATCCGGCAAACCGGACCGCAAACGGTGAGCGGCGTGGCTCCCTGGCTGGGTTTTTCACAGATGTTGTCGGCCTGGCCGTTTGCCTTGTTGTTCACTTGGTTGATCACCGTATTGGGATTGACTGCTTTCCGGCATTTGTATCCTTTTCGTTGGCGGAATATTCCTTTTTTGTTGAATCATTTGGGATTGTTCGTAGCTGTGGTGGCGGCGGTTTTGGGAAATGCAGATCTGCAGCGGCTGAAGATGACCACTGTTGTCGGAAAGGCTGAATGGCGTGCCTATAACGAGGCCGGACAACAGTCGGAATTGCCTTTGGCAATAGAACTTCAACATTTTACGATCGATGAATACCCTCCCAAACTGATGCTTATAGATAACGGGACGGGTAAGGTGTTGCCGGAAGGAAAACCGGAGCATCTGTTATTGGGGTCCGGGGAACAGGAGGGACAATTGGCAGATTGGCGTATCCGGGTCGTACGACAGATGGCTGAGTCGGCGCGGGTGGCTACGGAAGATACGGTAAAGTTTGTCGCATTTCATTCAATAGGAGCGACGTATGCGGTGTATATTGAAGCTGACAACAGGCTTACGGGTGTGCGGCGGGAAGGCTGGGTGAGTTGCGGGAGTTTCCTTTTCCCGTATAAAGCTTTGCGATTGGATGAACAGGTTAGTCTGGTAATGCCGGAGCGGGAACCTCAGCGCTTTGCTTCTGATGTGAAACTTTATACGCAGTCGGGAAGAAAGCTGGAGGCGGTTATCGAAGTGAATCGGCCTTTGACCGTAGAGGGGTGGAAAGTATATCAGTTGAGTTACGATGAGAGTAAAGGAAAATGGAGCGATATCAGTGTGTTTGAGTTGGTGCGCGATCCTTGGCTGCCGTTGGTGTATATTGGAATCTGGATGTTGATAGCGGGGGCAGTATGGATGTTTGTTACAGCTTCTAAAAGAAAGGAGGAGCAGTTATGAGTTGGGATTATTTTTTGTGGTTTGCTTTTGTGGCAATGGGGTGTTGGCTGGCCGGAGCCGTGGTTGCCTGGCGACAGAAGAGTCCCTGGGTGTCTCTGGTGCTGACCGGTACCGGATTGGTTGTGTTTTTTGCTTTTATTTTAGGTTTGTGGATTTCTTTGGAAAGACCGCCTATGCGTACGATGGGAGAAACCCGTTTGTGGTATTCGTTTTTTCTGCCTCTGGTCGGATTGATCACCTATGTCCGCTGGAAATACAAATGGATTCTTATGTTCAGTTTTATACTTGCCTGTGTATTTATCTGCATCAATCTGTTTAAACCGGAGATACACAATAAAACATTGATGCCGGCTTTACAGAGTCCTTGGTTCGCTCCCCATGTTATCGTGTATATGTTTGCGTACGCCATGCTGGGGGCTGCTGTCGTTATGGCGGTTTACCTGTTGTGGATAAAAAGAGGGGAGGCTGATTGCCGTGAAATGGAATTGACGGATAATTTAGTATATGTGGGACTGGCATTTATGACATTGGGGATGCTTTTCGGGGCTTTATGGGCTAAAGAGGCCTGGGGACATTATTGGAGCTGGGATCCGAAAGAGACCTGGGCTGCCGCTACGTGGCTGGCTTATCTGGTGTATATTCATTTCCGGCGTCATCATCCGGTTTTTTATCGCCGGGCATTGGTGGTTATGCTCGTCTCTTTCGTGTTGTTGCAGATGTGCTGGTACGGCATCAATTATCTGCCTGCTGCACAGGGCGTGAGTGTGCATACTTATAATGTGGGATAAATTCGGGTTGTCCGGATAATTTTACGGGATAGTATTAATCTAAATATATTGGTTTATGAGAAAAGTATTGACAGCTTGCTTGCTGCTCATGTCTGCCGCTGTGTGGGCGCAGAATGAGAAACAGCAAAACGAATTTGATATGACGGCCCAGATACGACCGCGTGCAGAGTATCGCAACGGAGCTTTATCTCCCCGTTCGGAGGGAGAAGTACCTGCTTATTTTATCTATAACCGGGCACGGCTTTCCATGGAATACCGTCGGCACGATCTTTCGATGAAAATTTCCGGACAGCATGTCGGGGTATGGGGGCAGTCACCGCAGGTGGATAAAAAGGGAGATGCCCGGTTGGCATTGAACGAGGCTTGGGCAAAGCTGAACTTCGGAGCCGGATTTTTCGCACAGTTGGGACGGCAGACATTGTCGTACGATGACGAACGGATTTTGGGCGGATTGGATTGGAATGTGGCAGGGCGTTATCACGATGCATTGAAATTGGGATATGCTGCCGGAAAACATCAGTTACACCTGATTCTGGCTTTCAATCAGAATGATGAGAAAACGATCGGCGGAACCTATTATAAAGACGGCGGACAACCTTATAAGAATATGGAGACTCTGTGGTATCATTATAAAAGCGGTAAACAGGATTTTAACGCTTCTTTGCTTTTTATCAATCTGGGATTGGAGACAGGGACGGAGGAAGATGCCCGGACCCGCTATTTGCAGACGATGGGAACTTATCTGACCTATCAGCCGGGGAGATGGAATTTATCGGGAGCATTGTATTATCAGGGAGGAAAAAATAAGACAAACCGGAGTGTTACGGCTTATATGTGGAATCTGCGGGCACAATATAATCTGAATGAGCGTTGGAATTTTATGGCCGCCAGCGATTATCTGAGCGGTAATAAACCTGGAGGTAAAAAATTCAAGGCTTTTGATCCGTTGTATGGTACGCACCATAAATTTTATGGCGGTATGGACTATTTTTATGCTTCCAATTTTGCGGCCGGTTTTAACCCGGGGTTGTGGGACAACCAATTGGGAGTGGGCTTTAAGCCTTGCTCTAAAGTCGGATTGAGCCTTAATTACCATTATTTTGCTACGACAGCCAAGGTCGAATCGGCCGGGAAAAAATACGATAAGGGATTGGGATCGGAACTTGATTTTCAGCTGGATGTGACGGTGATGAAAGACGTAAAACTTTCTGCCGGTTATTCATTTATGGCAGGTTCAAAGACGATGGATATCGTGAAGGGGGGAGACCATAAATGCTGGCAGGATTGGGGATGGCTCTCCCTTAATATCAATCCGAAAGTATTGTTTGTGAAATGGTAGGTTTTATTTACGACAGAATCCGCAAAATTTGCGGATTCTGTCGTAAATAAAGAATGTATTTAATTTCTATTTTGAACGGCGGGAATCTGATGTCCCTTCAGATTTTTATACAACCGTTTTCCTGTTTCTTCTTTTGCGTTATTTCCATTTAACCGTCGGTTTTGTCGTTTCAGTATTGAAAATATCTGTTTCAATGGATTCCGGATTCATTGTCTTTCGGAAAAAAATATTTTTGTTCCGAACTATATAAAATATTTCAGATGTTTCACGCCATTGTACATTTTTCAATCAGAAACAAATTGTTTGTCGGATTGACAACATTGTTCTTATTGCTCGGAGGTTTGTATGCGATGATGACTTTACCGGTAGATGCCGTTCCCGATATTACCAATAATCAGGTGCAAATTGTGACGGTGTCTCCGACATTGGCTCCGCAGGAAGTGGAGCAACTGATTACCTCCCCGGTCGAAATAGCTATGAGTAATATCATGAATGTAACGGAAATCCGTTCAGTGTCTCGTTTCGGACTATCGCTTGTGACGGTGGTATTTGATGAAAAAGTACCGACATTGGATGCCCGGCAGTTGATCAACGAGCAGATACAGGCTGTGGCCGGAGAGATTCCTTCGGAATTGGGAACGCCGGAGTTGATGCCGATTACGACAGGGTTAGGAGAGATTTATCAATATATTTTGAAGGTTGCTCCGGGATATGAGAAGAGGTATGATGCGATGGAGTTGCGGACGATTCAGGACTGGATCGTTAAACGGCAGTTATCCGGAATCCCCGGGATTGTGGAAATCAATAGTTTCGGAGGTTATTTAAAGCAATACGAGGTGGCGGTTGATCCGTCGGCTTTGTATTCGTTGAATATTACCATTAGTGATGTATTCGATGCTTTGACGAAAAATAACCAGAATACGGGAGGCAGTTATATAGAGAAAGTAAACCATGCTTATTATATCCGTTCGGAAGGTATGATCAATAGCCTGAAGGATATCGAGCATATTGTCGTGGCTAACCGAAATGGTATACCTGTTCATATTAACGATTTGGCAAAAGTACGTTTTGGGGCACCGAAGCGTTTTGGGGCGATGACAATGGACGGGCAGGGAGAATGTGTCGGCGGTATTGCCATGATGCTGAAAGGAGCTAATGCCAATGTGGTGACTCAGGAATTGGAAAAACGGGTTGAAAAGTTGCAAAAGATACTGCCGGAGGGTATTTCTATCGAACCTTACCTGAACCGTTCCGCTCTGGTAAACCGGAATATTTCTACGGTAATATCCAATCTGATAGATGGAGCCGTTATCGTATTTTTAGTATTGATTTTGTTTTTAGGAAATTTGCGGGGGGGCTTGATTGTGGCTTCTGTGATACCGTTGGCGATGCTGTTTGCTTTTATTCTGATGCGGGTGTTCGGGGTTTCGGCTAATCTGATGAGTTTGGGAGCGATTGACTTCGGGATTGTGGTGGATGGTTCTATTGTGATTCTGGAAGGAATATTGGCTCATATTTATAGCCGGCAATTCCGGGGAAGACATCTTACACAGGCAGAAATGGATACGGAGGTTGCTGAAGGTGCCGGAAGTGTCGTACGTTCCGCTACTTTTGCCGTACTGATTATTCTGATTGTATTTTTCCCGATCCTGACGTTGACGGGCATCGAGGGAAAATATTTTATTCCGATGGCGAAGACTTTGGTGTTTTGTATTATCGGAGCCTTATTGTTGTCGTTGACTTACGTACCGATGATGGCTTCGCTGTTTTTAAAGAAAGAAATCAGGGACAAACAAACCTGGAGCGATCGGTTTTTTAACGGTTTGAATAAAGTATATCAGCGGACATTGACATTTTGTCTGCGGTTTAAGTGGAGTACTGTGGTGGTTGCTTTTTCTGCTTTGATCGGGAGTGTATTGCTTTTTACCAGATTGGGGGCCGAATTTATTCCGACATTGGACGAGGGCGATTTTGCCATGCAGATGACTTTACCTGCCGGAAGTTCATTGAGCAATAGTATCGAAATCTCCACGCAGGCGCAGGATGTCCTGATGAAAAAATTTCCTGAAATTAAACATGTGGTGGCTAAAATCGGTACGGCGGAAGTTCCGACGGATCCGATGGCGGTAGAAGATGCAGATGTAATGATTATCATGAAACCTTTCGATGAGTGGACGAGTGCTGCAAGTCGTGCCGAAATGGTGGAGAAGATGAAAAAAGCACTGGAACCGCTGGAATCTAAAGCGGAATTTAACTTCAGCCAGCCGATACAATTGCGTTTCAATGAGCTGATGACGGGTGCCAAAGCGGATATTGCCGTCAAACTTTATGGGGAAGATGTGCATGAATTGTATGCCCGGGCAAAAGAAGCCGCCGCATATGTGGAAAAGATTCCCGGTGCAGCCGATGTCATTGTAGAGCAGACAATGGGATTACCTCAGTTGGTAGTGGAATACGACCGGACGAAACTGGCCCGTTACGGAATTAATATCGAGGAGTTGAATACGGTGATCCGTACGGCTTACGCCGGAGAGATTGCCGGGGTCGTGTTTGAGAATGAGCGGCGTTTTGATTTGGTGGTGCGTTTGGATAAGGATAAGGTTGCTGATTTTAACATCGATAAGTTGTTCGTACACACGTCGGAAGGCATACAACTTCCTTTGAGTGAGGTGGCCAGGATCGATTTGGTGAACGGGCCTTTGCAAATCAACCGGGATGCTACCAAACGACGGATTGTGATCGGGGTGAATGTGCGGGATGCTGATATTCAGCAGGTGGTAGCGCAGATTCAGGAAACATTGGATAAGAATGTACGTCTGAAACCGGGATATTATTTCGAGTACGGAGGTCAGTTTGAGAATTTGCAGAATGCTATCAGTACACTGCTGATTGTGATTCCGGTAGCATTGGCATTGATACTGTTGTTGTTGTTCTTTGCTTTCCGTAGTGTGACCTATACACTGGTGGTGTTCAGTACGGTACCCCTGTCGCTGATCGGGGGTATACTGGCTTTGTGGTTGCGGGGACTGCCTTTTAGTATTTCGGCCGGTGTCGGGTTTATCGCTCTTTTCGGAGTCGCTGTGTTAAACGGTATATTGATGATCAATCGTTTTACCGAATGCCGGAAGGAAAGCCGGTATGAGAAGACCACCCGGGTCGTGATCCGGGAGAGTACTCCTCATTTGTTACGTCCGGTATTTCTGACCGGGTTGGTCGCTTCGCTGGGTTTTGTACCTATGGCTATTGCTACTTCGGCCGGGGCGGAAGTACAACGGCCTTTGGCTACGGTTGTGATCGGCGGGTTGGTTGTTTCGACAATCCTGACGTTGATTGTTATTCCGGTATTTTATCAGATTGTCCATTCCGTTGTTATGTTGAAAAGAGGGTATTTATTAAAGCGATTTTTCGGTGTCGTTATGCTGGGATTGATGTTACTGTTGCCGGGACGGATGCAGGCGCAGGATCAGGTACGGCGTTTGACTTTAGAACAGGTGGTGGATTTGGCCGTAAAAAACAGCCCCCGTTTGAAAATTGCAGAGGCGCAGATGGAGAGCAACCGGATAGGACGGGGAGAGATTGCCGAGTTACCTGCAACGGAATTTAATTATTCATGGGGCCAGCTGAACGGCGAAGGACGTGACGATTATCAACTGGAAGTCAGTCAGAGTTTGGGTTCGGTATTGACTCCTTTTTATAAGAATGTTTTGGTAAAACGGCAACTGGAAACCGGTAAAAATTATAAGCTATTGGTAGAGAGGGAAGTAAAGGCCGAAGCCAAAAGGGCCTGGAGTTATTATGTATATGCTTACCATCTGTCGGAGTTATACCGGGAGCAATCCGGTTTGGCTGATCGCTTACAGCAGGCCGGGGAGTTACGTTACCGGCAGGGGGAGATTACCTTGTTGGAAAAGAGCATGACCTCTACGTTGGCGGCGGATATGCGAACCCGTCTGTTTCAGGCACAGGAAGAATTGAAAGTGGCAGCCCGGCGTTTGCAATGGGCTTGCTATACGGATACGCTGATCGAGCCGGTACGGGTGGATATGTCATTGTATGCAGTAGATTCCGTAATGGAAAACGACGTATACCGGAATTATTACAATAGCCTGACAAATGAGAAGAAGGCAATGCTGAATGTGGAGCGGAGCCGTTTTTTCCCGGAACTGTCGTTCGGATATGTACGTCAGAATATAATGCCGTTGAAGGGATTGAACTCGTGGACTGTCGGTGTTGCCGTACCGCTTTATTTTGTACCTCAGCGTAGTAAAATCAGACAAGCGCGGATAGCTGCCGATATCAGCCGGATAGAAACCGACCGGAGTATCCGGGAATTGCACAACCGGGTCGATGAATTGAGGGTGCAGTTGAATAAATATGGAGAAAGCGTGAGATATTACCGTTCTTCTGCCCTTCGTGAAGCGGAGGAGTTGATGAAAGCCGCCGATCTGATGTTTCGGGAAAGCGAGACGGATATCGTTGAATATATACAGAGCCTGAATGCTGTTAAGGAAATACGCAGAGGATATATCGAGGCCGTATATCAGTATAATATTGCGGCTTTGGAATATGAATTATATAGGTGAAATTAATAATCGGGGAGCATCTGCCGGCTGTCGTAGATTTAAGGATTTTAGGAAAGATAGTGTCTTTTATTTGTAATTGAAAAGCCGATCTGCGAATTCCGGGTGTTTTTGAGGAAGCGACGAAAGCAGTAAATTAAAGAAACCGATCCGGAGAAGGAGAAGTTCAACAAATAGGAATATGATTAAATTTAATATAAGATGAAACAAAGAATAGTTTTACCGTTGTTGTTATCCGTATTAGCGGCATGTAGCGGTTCCGGCAACCGGGCTGAAAAAGAAACGGCCGTTACAACGGACACTGTTTTGACGACTTTAGCTGATCCGGATACGATAAAGACGGATGCCGTCACTTCTGCAACATCGAAGCCGAATGAGGTATTGTTTAACGGAACGATGATCGTGCCGCCCGATTGTCAGGCGACCGTTACCGTCCTTATGGGAGGAACGGTGAAAAACAGCAGTCTGTTGTCCGGAACGGTTGTCCGAAAAGGACAGGTATTGGTGATACTTGAGAATCCGGCTTTTATCGACCTGCAACAGTCGTATTTGGATAGTCGTGCACAGTTGGAATACCTGGAAGCGGAATACAGGCGACAACAGACACTGGCTAAAGAACAAGCCGCTTCGCAGAAAAAACTGCAACAGAGTAAAGCCGATTATTTATCGATGAAGAGTAAGGAACAGGCGGCAGCAGCCCAATTGCAATTGTTGGGGATCGATCCAATCCGCATAGAAGAAAGCGGGATACGTCCTTATTTGGAGGTAAAATCCCCTATAGACGGGTATGTGGGAAATGTGCGCATCAATCCGGGAAAACATATTGCTGCCGGAGAGCCGGTATGTGATGTGATCAATAAAGAGCGGACATTGTTACGCTTGGTGGCTTATGAAAAAGATCTGGCATATATACAAAAAGGAGCCGTAGTCGAATTTACCGTGAACGGTATCGGGAATCAGGTTTTCCGGGGTACATTGATTTCTGTCGGTCAGCAGGTAGACGAAATCAGTCGTTCGCTGGAGATTTATGCCCGGGTGGATACGGTTGAAGAGATGTTTCGTCCCGGAATGTATGTCACGGCGCGGATTCTTCATTGACAGACCTAAATGAGTCCGGAACCTTATCGGCGGTGTAAAATATATGCGTTGTTTTACAACAAGGATAAATTTATTAATTTTGACCTTCGATGAAACTATATCCCGTTATTTTCAGAAGGCGTTTTTTGCTGATTATAACCATCATATCGGCAGTCGTCGCATCCTTGATTCATTTTCCTGAATTGATATCGCTTTTCGATGTCTATGAGGCGTTCAGCCTTTTTCCGGGGATGAGAGGACTGGATGTGGCTTTTGAAATTATCTTTACCTTTCTTTCTCTGTTGGTTTTGTTTGCCATAAATACATTGGTTTTCAGGTTTGACGATAAAAATGTGAAGATCGGAATCGGGCATATTGCATTTTCTTTTGTGATTACCTGGATATCGAGTAGTTGCCTGGGACAGTTTTTTGTTTATTTACACGAGCATTTTGATATTCCAGCCATCGACGCGATGGTACATCATTATTTGCATCCGTTGCGGGATTTTATTATTACCAGTATTGTAACGGGAAGTTGTTATATCATTCATCTGGTCGGACGTCAGCAATCGATACAGTTGGAAAATGAACAGTTGAGGGCCGAGAGTCTGCAAAATCAATACGAGGCGTTGAAAAGTCAGATGAATCCGCATATGCTTTTCAATTCATTGAATACGTTACGCTCGCTGGTGCGGGAATCCCAGGATAAGGCTCAGGAGTATATTCAGGAGTTGTCGCGGGTGTTGCGGTATACGTTGCAGGGAAATGAAATGCATCAGGTGCCTTTGTCCGGAGAGATGGAATTTGTGAACGCTTATATTTTTCTGCAAATGATGCGGTATGAAGACAATCTGACATTCGATATAAAGGTCGACAAAAGATTGTATGACAAACAGGTTCCGCCGATGGCTGTGCAACTTCTGATAGAAAATGCCATAAAACACAATGAAATCAGCAACCGTCGTCCGCTGACCATAACGATTCGGAACGAAAAGGAAGCATGGTTAAGTGTATGCAATCCGATCCAACCGAAAATTACAGGAGAATCGACCACTGGTGTCGGATTGGCAAATTTGAATAAACGTTATGAATTGCTGTTTCAGCGACAAATCGTAATAGAAACTTCGGATAATGTCTTTTGTGTAAAAATTCCATTGTTATGAAAGCGGTAATTGTTGAGGACGAAAGGGCTGCCGTACGTAATCTTACGGCTTTGTTGACGGATGTGACGCCCGAAATGGAAGTAATCGCTGTTTTGGACAGTATTTCCGAATCGGTGGAATGGTTTAAAGAACACAAAAGTCCCGATCTGGTATTTATGGATATTCATTTGGCGGACGGATCGGCATTTGAGATTTTCAGGCACATCGAAATAGCCTGTCCTGTGATTTTTACGACTGCTTATGACGAATATGCTTTGAAAGCTTTTAAGGTGAATAGCGTGGATTATCTGTTAAAGCCCATAGGCGCGGAAGATGTGCGTAATGCATTGAAAAAGCTGGAGCTTTTTCGTTCGGCGACCGGAGAACCGGAGTCCGGAGAAGATATACAAGGATTAATCCGGATGTTGAGACGACAGGAGAGTTACAAAACTCATTTTCTGGTCCCCCAAAAGGGAGATAAATTACTCCCGTTGTCTGTAGAGTCTGTTTACTATTTTTATATCAATGAAGGGATTGTGAAAGCCGTTACGATGGAGGGGAAAGAATACCCGGTTTCCCATACATTGGATGAAATAGCTGATTCTTTGAATCCCATACGTTTTTTCCGGGTCAATCGTCAATACCTTATTGCCCGTAAAGCCATAAAAGACATTGATTTGTGGTTTAACGGCCGTTTGTCTGTCAATTTGATCGTTCCTGTTCCTGAAAAGATTCTGATCAGCAGGGTACGCGTGGCAGAATTTAAAGAATGGTTTGTACACGGAGAATGAATGGAATTTGCGATTCTTGTTGTTCCTACAGATTTCGCTGAGTTCGCGATACCTGTAGGGAGTTAATCAAAGAATCGTAAATTGTTAAACCGTTTTTTTCACTTGGTATTTATTTTTTCCGAAAGAATAAGGGAATTAACCCGAACAGTCCCAAGATACATAGTATCACGGCGTTTTTCAAACGAAACCGGAATTTTCCGGGACAGATCAGAAGACAGATAACGGCTAATCCGAAATTAAGAACCAGTGCTTTGTAGGAGATATCCGAAATCCTGGGGGTGACAAAGCGGTCTTCGTAAGAGGTGAACGACAATTGAAAAGGGAAAAGATATTGTGCGATTTCTGTGCTAACCTGTTCCCGGTGTGCTATGTTTAAACTGTCCTGTAGGTTGTAATTCCGGGGATTTACGGCATATATCTTTTCGCTTTTTTTTCCGCTGATCCGGATCGTCCAGTAAAAAGCATCTCCGATAATCATCATATCTTCTGTTTGGGGGGCGAAGCCCGGAATAGGTAATTGTTGAAGTTTATAGCTTCCCGATTCGAGAACGTAGAACCGGTTTTGATCGTCCGTGAGAAAGCCGAGGTAATGCCGGCCGGTATATTCGGTGACATACAAGTGTTGCGGATGTATTTCCACCGGAATTTCGATAGGGCGTACGTAGGGACGGTCCCGAAGTTTTTTAACATGGAATAAGCGATGATTACGATCTGTAATAAGATAACCTTCGTCGTAGTCCTTGCGGGCTGTCGGATTGCCGGCAACGATACGCGCGGGAAAAGTAAAGCCTTTTTCTTGCAGTGCGCGGGTAAAATGTCCGCTTTTTTCTTCCCGTATCTGATTGGTAGCCATTTCGACAAATTCCATCCGGTCGGTCATCCGGAATACGTCGTCGGGCATTTCCAGGTCGACCCGTTCGGGCATTGCTTCGAGCAGGGGATAAAGCGGCGTTTTTGCGGTGTTGATATGGGTGGTGTTGCTCCGGAATATGAAGTATTCGCGTTGTATGGAGCGGCCGTCAACCGGAATGCCTTCGATCGTTGCCGGTAAACGTCCGTCGGATAATAATTGACGATAGTAGAATGTGGGCAATATGCTGTCGAATTGATGTTCTGAATAGGTACGTCCCAAAACATCTTTGTATTCGACTTTCCCGTTAGCGTAATCCGGAAAGGCAAAAGAATGTACAATCGGACTGTATAAAGTAAAAGGATAAGAGTCCGGACGGACTGTTGCGAAACGATAGCTCCAGGGGAGTAACCATGCCGAAAGAGCAGTAATTAGGATGAATAATATGATTTTGCTGAATTTAGTCATGATAAATGCATATTTAGATTTTTGATTACAGATTTACGATTTTAGATTGATTCCGCAATCTTTTTCTGTAAAGAGAAGAATCGTAAATCAGGTATAAATGTTGAATCAGATATTGAATTGGGTTTTAGTCATAATCCGGAGCTGGTCAATCTTGTTTTCCGGCAGTGAAACGTAGTACCGATAACCAGGGAAAACCGACGACACATACCGTAAGTATAAGTAATATCAGAATCATCGGATTATAGGCTTCCGGAATATCGGATAGGAAAAAGAGCCTTAGTGTTGCTGCGGTAATGATTGCATTGATGACTCTGCCTTTCCAGGTGGGTTCCAGACATAACCAGGCAGTCAACAGGTAAGCTACAAGACCGGCCATATACCAGGGTAAAGTTGTCAGTAGGATACGGGAAACCAGTTCCGATGCAAGGATTGTATATAGATATCCGCCTAATAATAAGTAATGCAGAATGAAGAGTGACATCAGCATCATGAATCCGATACACAGCATCATGAGAATCATTCGCAGATGTGAATAAGGCAGGTGGAGAGTCAATTTCAGCCGATTCATTTGCATTTCAGGTACGAATTGCACAATACCTGCCAATATTCCGATAAACAGGGGAAGGTATTGAAGCAGATCGATAAAGACGGTGTCTTTCTGTAATAGTATTTCCCATACATGTCCCACTCCTTTAAATTGAGTGATCCGGTATATTTGAAACAATGCGTAGCCGATAAAGCCCGATCCGGCAACTGTGGCTATCAGCCAGAATATCCGCATTTTGATCCATTCCTTTATAAATATTGCTTTTTTCATACTAATGAGATGTAAATGTGATTAATATTTTCCGGTCAGTCCGATAAAGGTATCTTCCAGATTTAACAGAGTGGAGGATAAATTTTCGTGCTGAATCTGATGTTGATATAGCCATTCTTTTACGTATCCGATTGCTTGAAAGGAGTATACTTCGGCCTCGTTTCTGATGACTGTCGGATGGTATAATTTCGGGTTTTCCGGGAGTTCGGAAACGGGGGTCCGGAAGGTGTATTTATGAAAAGTTTGCAATAGTTCCGTCACTGGCATTTGCAGCAGAATATGACCGTAATCCATGATAATGCAGTCGTCGATGAGTTTTTCCATATCCTGAATGATGTGAGAGGTTAGAAAAACGGTTTTTTCTTCGGCTTTGGCATATTCCTTGAGATAGTCGATGAACAACCGGCGGTAGCCCGGGTCCAGGCCCAGGGAAAAATCATCCAGAATCAGAAGGTCGGCATTTTGTGCCAGAATCAGGCCGAGTGCAACTTGTGACCGCTGACCGCAGGACATACGGGAAATCATTTGGCGGGGAGCGACTTTCAGTTTTTTCATTAACTCATAATAAGCAGCCCGATCCCATTTCGGATAGAAAGCAGCATAGAACTTTTCGATTTGCTCGATGTTCATAAAAGTGTATTGTACATGTCCTTCTAATTGTAAGGCGATTCTCCGGCGGGTAAGCGGATTCATCTGCCGGATGTTTTCTCCGAAAATCAGACAATCTCCGGCTTGGGGTTGCAGGTAACCGCTGAGTATGTTGATAGTTGTGGTTTTTCCGGTGCCGTTTTTTCCCAGTAAACCGAGAATACGCCCGCGAGGAACGTTAAAGCTTAAATTATCATATATCAACCTTTTACCGTAGTAATGAGTGAGGTTTTTGCATTCGATCACGTTTTCCATTGTATTTATTTTAATTATAAGTCACAAAGTCTGTAAGAATTTCAGACTGTAAATTTTATCGGTATAAGCTGTTCTGATTCTCATATTTTTATATTTCGGTAAAGTGAGTCTGTTGGGTAATTGAAACTTTTCCATCTGACACACTGATTTTTCAATCTTATCTTTCCGTCTGAAATCTGCAATTTCTCTATAATACGATCCCTAATGAAACCGAGAAATAGTCGGATTTTATATCGGATTTCCATCGATTGTATTGCCATTGTATCTGAGTGAATACGGTTTTATTGTTGAGCCAGCCGCTGTAATCACAGCGGGCGGATAAAGCAAAGGTCGTTCGGTTGGAACTTAACATTTCGTAATTGCTGTATAACATTTCATTGAGTTTGTGGTTGTCATCCAGTGAGTTTAACTGTAGATCGGAACTCAGGTTTTGGAAATGTGTACCCGTGGCCGTAAGATGCAGCAGGCAGGCTTTCCCAAAGATGTGGACGGTTTGTAATTGCAGTCCTGCACTTATTTCGTCGTATATCATCTGCCGTGCCGGAGAAAGATAACTTTCTTTGATTTTACGGTAGCCTGCGGTAGGTCGGATATTCCATCCGAATCGTGTTTTTTGCCTGTTTTCATAAAGCAGGATGACATTGGCTTCGATTTGCCGGTCGGTATATTGTTCGACCTTACCGATTTGCGGGTAAGCATTGCTTACCGGATCACCGAACAGATTTTCAGTGCCTTTGCGTTTTTTGATACGACCGGATAACCGGATGCCCCAGTATTGTAAACCGTACCGGTGTTGCCAGCCGGCTTCTCCCTGTAAGTCGTTTTCTGTGACTTTATTCAGGGGTAAATTGTTCAGGTCGGACAATATCTTTTCGAAAGTAAAGCGATCGTAACGAACAGAAAGCGATATTCCTTGCTTTGTCCGGGGATAGAGTTCGATACTTCCGTCTAATGTATGACCTTTGTAATAAGTGTTGTTGTTCGTACCGGAAAAACGGACATAATTCATGCCGAGTCCGCTCATGTGATAGACTTCGTATACTCCCAGTTCGCTGAAAAATCTGACGTTGTTGGTCTGCTTGTATTTGCGGGCCCGGATAGAAGTACCAACGACATAATTTCCACCGATTTTCCATGCGATTCCTGCTTTGATATCCAGGTCCGAAACGATGTTGCGGGGACGTGGGTCTTTTTTCCGATATTCCATAATGGCCTTGTAAGCAAGTACCGCTCCCCAGGTGAAATGGCGGTGATCCCGGGCATATCCCCCTTGAAAACGGTATGTTTCGGATTGCAGGTCACCTCCTATTGTGTCCGCCATGATATAAGGATAGACGGTTTGGAAATCGGACGTTTCGTTCCAGCGGACATTGGCGGTCCGGCCGTTTTGATACAGAGCTTCTCCCCATACGCAGGAATTGTTGTTTAATTTGTTCCACGAACGGGCCTGAATATGAAAACCTTTCCAGCCGTTACCCTCTTGCATAATTTGCGCCCGATCGGCTTTCCGGTAATTCCCGGTCAGTGACAGTTCGGTATGCGAATATTCGTAATGGTAATATTGAAGGGCGGGATTTAATGTGGCCAGGGGTGTGAAATCGGGGACGGGTGACAGATATTCTGTCACCCGGGCCAGGCTAGGAATGGTATTTTGAGCCTGACCGACTTCATTGGTTATTAGAATTATGAGAAATAGAAAAAAACGTAAGTTCATCGGGTTTATTTAAACACATAATAAGGATCGGCTTTTACTTCTGCGTTGAAATCTACGCTGGAATTATTGGTATCTTTTAAGATAACCCTTCCGTCTTCAGTAATGGATTCCACTTTCCGGCGTACGCTTTTACCGTAACGGCTGGCATCTTTATCGACTGTTCCGCAATAAGTCCAGCCCAGGTCTAACGAGGGTGAGGTTACCAGCCAGACAAATTCGGATTTGATACTGCAATTGACGGCGTCTAAAATCCAACTATTCGGGATTTTGTATCCGTCATCGGACATGGGGTAGGTATTTCCTCCGATGACCATGTTGTAGGTGTAGGCGTGTGCATAATTTTTCAGATAAGAGGTTTTGGTCTCGTTTTCGCCTAGGCGAGCCAATGCATATGCATGGAAACCCCGGTTGTGCGGTCCCCAGATCGTTGCGGTGTAACAGTAGTATTTATCCATATCGGGTACATCAGGGTTGTTGACATCCGTGAAATTCGGATTGCTCGACTCATCGTACCACTCGAAATCGGCTTTGGTCAGGTCGAATGAGTTGGTATTGGCCTTGGTATGATCAATGGCATTGTCGCAGATCAGGATTGATTTGCCGGGAGCTACAGGATAATCCTTACCGTTACCTGGGACGACATATACGGCTTGGACAGCCAGGGCATTGGCTGTGATGTCCGGTGTATAATCGTATTTTTTTACGGTTTGGAATTGGGATTCGGCGATCATCAGCCTGTCGGCATACAAGGTGTCGGAAGAATTGTTAAAGATGCGAAAATATTTATCTCCGGTGTATTGCTTGCCTTCAGGAGTTTCAGTTCCGGTAAAGAATATTTCGGCGATGACAAAATCCCCTCCGGTCGTCGTATTGTCGGTATACAGAAAACCTTCCAACGCAACAGTTGGTGTCGTACTGCCTGAATTACCTGTCAATTGAACGTTCCCTTTGTATCCTCTTACTCTGCTGGTCCATTCTTTGTCCTGGAAGGTATAGGCGATATCTCCTTCAACTGTAATGTTATACAGACCTTCATCTATTGTAACGGTAAAATCAAACGTTGTTGTGGCTCTTACGTTATTAGGGGCGGCAACGACGGTCGATTCCTTGCCGGTAGCGATGTTTTTCAGAGTGGCCGTTACATTCGAAATTACGGCATTTTGTACACTGTCCGGAGCACTTAAACTGATGGGGACGGTAACTTGCGGTACACTGTTCTTGTCGTCGTCACAGGCTGTAAAGCCGATAAGAAGTGCAAATACTAACATTAAGTAATGTGTTTTCATGTTTATTTATTTTGAGTTAAACAATATAATTGAGTTTTAATTTTGTAATATTATTTTGTTATAATCTGAAATTCAGCTCCATACCGAAATAGGGATTGACGTTACGCCGTATCGTGTAACCGTTTGAATCATAATCCGGTGTATAGTCGAGTATCCGATCGACAAAAAGTGAAAGATTCAGGTATTTCCCGAAATCCTTACTGGCTTTGAAATTGAGATACATGTAAAACGGTTCTGTCGTTTTTTTGAATAACTCGTCATTGTATTCCCGGACCAGCCATTTTTTATATATGTCTTCCCTGTCGGCTTCGGTATAGGGATGTAGGGTACCCGTAACGTCCATATAAGCTGTGGGAACACCGTTTTGCCGCATTCGCCGCGAGCTGCTGAACCACATGCATTCGATCCAGGTGGAAAGTGTCAGTCCCAGTTGTTTCAGTCGGGTATCCAGTATGAATGTCGTATTGAACTGCTGTTTTACAGATCCGTCGTTCCAGTTGTAGTAACCGATGTATTTATCGTTGAGAGCGACGTTGTTGATCACTTTACTTACAGAGTAATACATGGGACGGCTATTTTTGTAGGTAGTATGAAACCAGGCGCCGTTGACGGTCAGTTTGGTTTTCAATACTTCTATCCGGTGGGAGACGAACTGGAACTCTATTCCTTTTTTCAACAGAGAACTGCCGTTTGTGGTTTTGCCGTAGCTTTGCAGAATCGTATCCGCTTGCCATTGCAAGTCAGCCAGATCAGGCGGTCCTTGTAAGGCATTCGGATCGATATTGTCGGTGTTGTATTTTTTATAACTGTAAGGGGCGACTTCGGTAGATGAACGGAAACCGGAATGTGTAGCCTCCTGAAAATAAGTGACAACCAGATTGTTGCCGGCATAGCTAAGATCAGATTTAATTTCCCATTTGCGGTTACGGGCCGGTTTGAGGTCGTAATTGGTCGGATCAATAATATACGTCCGGATATTGATACGTCTGTAGTCCGGATTTAAATGGAAATAGTTGAGTTGAGTGATGTCGTTATATATTTTATAGGGATGTAATTGTTGTAAGGTCGGCATTTTGGTTTGCCAACCGATGCCTCCGGATAATACGGCAGTTATTTTAGGACCGATGGCGGGTAAATGCCATTGGGCTGAAATCCGGGGATCGAAATACATTTTATTCTGGAGCAGATAGCGTCGGTTCAGATTCATTTGCATTTGCCCCCGTACACCGGCTGTAAATCTGAAAAGATGAGCTCCGAAAGAAAGGTTTATATTGTCTTCGGCAAACAGGGACAGTTTGTGTCCTGCCGGAATTTCCCTAAATGAGGTAGGACGTAAGGCCGTCGTCGGATTTAACGGTCGGTTGATGTCGTATACTTGTCCCCGGCCGTAGTTTTTATCCATACTCCACTCTGTTCCCAGAAGAACCCGGTGGGTTATGCGCTGTCCGGAAAAAGACAGTCCGGTTTTTAGTTTGGCGGCAGCCCGGAAAGGTTTTCCGTCGACCAGCAGATGGGCCGTGTATTTATAGGGGAGAAACAAGCCGTCGTGTTCTCCGGCTTCGAGCGAGTTCGGAACGGTCCGGTCCCGGTCCAGCTGGACGACTTTGGTTTGTTTGATTTTGTCTGTCTGAGAACTCAGGGATGTCGTCAGTTCCAGAAATTTTATCGTCTGATCGTGATTATAATCAGCACGCAGGGTATTTCCTAATGAGAGGGCATTGTAAGAAGCTTTATAACGGTCTTCCTTTTGTTTTGTAATTTCCGGATCGGATTTCCGATCGTCGAAAGAACCGGTATAATCACTGGTCATTGACCAGGACAACCGATAACCGGTAATGTCCCACTGTTTATTTAAACGGATGGAGGCCGTCAGGCGTTTGTAAGAAGAGAAGGCATCCCGGGGGTCGGGGCGGGCATCGGTGTAATCGAGTCCTGCATTGAGGCTTAACCGGCGATTTTTAAACTCAATACCTTTTCCTAAAGCAAACAGTTTCCCGTATTGGTCGGCTTTGAAGCGGGCTTCCCAGGGAGTGAATCCCTTTTTGCGATTGATTTTTACCAAACCGCTGGTCAGGTCTCCATATTCTACAGAGGCCAAGCCTCTGACGATTTCGACGCTTTCGATCTGGTCTGTCGACAGGGAACGCATGTCTATTCCGCGATTGGCAAATTCCAGTGCGCTGTGACTGTCTGTACTGGAACCGGATATCTGGACGACTTTTTGCATATTGGCATCCGTTGCCAGACGATGGCCGTCGACAAGAAAAGCGGTCCCCAGGGAACTGATGTCATAGTCTTCTCCTGCCGTACCTGCCTGCCGCAGGATGATCAGTGAAGCCGAACCGATTGCGGGAACGGCGGACATACCGCCGGGCAAAAGAGATAACAGGTCTCCGAAACTCGTGGGTTGCCGGTGCTGCATCGCTTCCCGGTCGATTTTTGTAGTACTGCTGCTGCCTTTAGCTTCGGTAGCCGTAACAATAACTTCGTCCAGATTTTCGGTGGAAAGGGCTAAATGGTATGTAACCGAATCGTTCCGGACGAGTTCGATATTTCGGGTCAGGGAATTATAACCGATGTAAGAAACGGTAACCCGGTATTTGCCTGTGGGGATTTTTACCCGGAAAATTCCTTTTACATCTGTCGTCGTACCGAAAAAGACGCCTTTCTCAGAGTAGAGTTGTAATGTAGCCGACTCGAGAGGGTCTTGGGTTTGCGCCGATACGACCCGGCCGGAAAAGGAAACGACTTTTCCGGTTTGTGCTTGTACCGATATCGCAATAAATAGGGAGAACAGAATAAATATTATTTTTTTCACACTTGTTTTCATACTTTACCTATAAACCGGAGTTTGGGTGAGTTTATCTTTTGCAGACAAGCTTTTGGTAATTTTCCGTATCATACCGTTTTTTCATTTTATAGATATACAAATGTGACTGAAACGGAAAGAATCTGAAATCCTAATATATTGGTATTTTACAGGAAGAGGACGGGGGAAGAAAAACAGATGCGTTGAGTGTTTGTGTTGCTTTCAGGTGAACATAAGTATTTGAATGTTTCAGAATACTTTACTGGTGATTTACAGAAAATAGTCTTAAATCAAAGAATGTTAAAACGATTTAAAAACCTGGAAAATGAACTTGGAAAAGAAACTTTTCGAACTTATTTTCCGTTTGTATAAATCAAATTTTAACCTTATTATTTTAATTAGTAATAAGTGGTGAATAAATTACGATGAAATTGTAATGTGATTTTGTGTAAAATTATATTAAAAATTCATTAATATTTTTGTTTGTATAATAATTTGATTTACAAGTATGATATGTAGTATTTGTCATCAAAGTCAAATATTCGGGAAATTTTGCACATAAAAATACACTTAAAATTTGCAAATAAAACTAATAAATGTTATATTGCGAATGCACTTCAGATCTTGCCGATGCAGGATGTGATGTATATTAAATGTTATTTTTACTCATAGTGTCGTATAATATGTTAATAATGTGAAAACAGATTGAAAAGAGGTATAGGAAACGTATGCGCGAATAAATTCGTAATTAGTTGAGTGATTGGAATTGATATTATTATAAATGTATTACTTTTGTATGCAGATAAAAGTTTGTCAAAGATGGTGTATCTTTTTTAATTATTTTAAAAAGAACCCATGGGTTGATAAAACAGTTTGAATATAATTATCAGATAAAAAAATGAAATGTAGTTTTGCCGATCGAGATGTTTTGCTTGAGCCCTTTCGTAACATAATCAGGAAGCGTTATGAAAACTTTGTGTTACGTGAGATCGGTTTTACCGAAGGAAAACGGAAATTGGCGGATACATTTAATTCTTATCTGTATTATGGTTTGCATCGGACAGAAGGGGGATGGGTTTTTCGGGAATGGGCTCCGCACGCGGCTGCTCTTTATCTGATCGGAGATTTTACGGATTGGCAGAAGAAAGAAGAATTTCGTTTGTATCCTGTCGGAAATGGAAATTGGGAGATTGCGTTGGTTGACGGGCAGCTCCGGCATGGCATGAAATACCGTTTGTGGGTAGAGTGGGACGGAGGATATGGGGAACGTTTGCCGAGTCATACAACCCGGGCTGTGCAGGACGAACAGACTAAGATTTTTTCGGCAGAGGTATGGTATCCTGAACATGTGTATGAATGGCAGAATGACTTTTCGAAAAAGTTGAAAAATCCATTGATCTATGAGGCTCATGTCGGAATGAGTACTGAAAAACCGGGTGTTTCCACCTTTGAAGAATTCCGGAATGAAGTGCTGCCCCGGGTGGCCGGATTGGGATATAATGCTATACAATTGATGGCTGTTCAGGAGCATCCCTATTACGGTTCTTTTGGTTATCAGGTGGCCAATTTTTTTGCGGTGAGTTCGCGTTTCGGAACACCGGAGGATTTAAAGCGGTTGATCGATGATGCACATGGCCGGGGAATAGCCGTGATTATGGATATTGTCCATTCTCATGCCGTAAAAAATGAGATGGAAGGATTGAGTCGTTTTGACGGAGCATATGATCTGTATTTCCATTCCGGGGAACAGGGTGAACATAAGCTTTGGAATTCGCGTTGTTTTGATTATGGGAAAAATGAAGTGTTGAATTTCCTGTTATCGAATTGTAAATATTGGCAGGAGGAGTACCGTTTCGACGGATTCCGTTTCGATGGTATAACCAGTATGTTGTATTGGGATCATGGGTTAGGCCGGGATTTTACGGAGTATAAATATTATTATGACGGGAATCAGGATGAGGATGCGATTATTTACCTGACAATGGCCAACCGGCTGATACATCAGATAAACAAGAATGCTGTTACGATTGCGGAGGATATGAGCGGGATGCCGGGATTGGCAGCCCCGATCGAGGAGGAGGGAATCGGGTTTGATTTCCGGATGAGCATGGGAGTCCCGGATTACTGGATAAAATTGATTGAGGATAAGAAGGATGAAGAGTGGCATGTGGGGGATTTGTTTTATCAGATGACGAATAAACGGGCGGACGAGCATACGGTCAGTTATGCCGAGAGCCACGATCAGGCGATGGTTGGAGATAAAACGATTTTGTTCCGTTTACTGGATAAGGAAATCTATTCTTCGATGAATGTGTTTCAGCGGAATATGGTGGTCGACCGGGGAATGGCTTTGCATAAAATGATCCGTTTGCTGACGATTACAACCGCCGGAGACGGTTATCTGAATTTTATGGGAAATGAATGGGGACATCCGGAATGGATTGATTTTCCCCGGGAAGGGAATGGCTGGAGCTATGAACATGCACGCCGGTTATGGCATCTGGTTGATGATGACAATTTGCGTTACCGTTATCTGAATGCTTTCGATAAGGCCATGTTGAAGTTGGTGAAAAAGGAGAAAATATTCCGGTATCGTCCGGAACCGATGGTGAGGGATAATGAGAGGCAAATTCTGATTTTTTCCAGAGGAAGTCTGGTACTGGCCTTTAATTTCAATCCGACCCGGTCTTTTTCCGATTACCGTTTCGGGACACAGCCGGGGAAATACGTGGATGTACTGGATACTGACGATACGTTATTCGACGGATTCGGCCGGATCGATAAGAAAACAGCACATTTTACATTGTATGATGAGAGTGACGGAAATCAGATGAGCATATACTTACCGGCCCGTTCGGCTTTGGTATTGAAATTACAGGATTAATAACCGAGATCAAAATAAATTAAAAGATATCATTTCATTATGGCCTATTTAAAATTTAACAAAGATGAATTGGTGAATCTGGAATATTCACTGAAGCGTGAGGTTCTCGCAACAAACCGGGCGGGTGGCTATATGTCCTCCACGATTATTTGCTGTAATACCCGAAAATATCATGGATTGTTGATTGTACCTATCGAGGAGTTCAACAATGAGAACCACGTGTTATTGTCTTCCCTGGATGAAACTGTGATACAACACGGACAGGCTTTTAATCTCGGTATTCATAAATATCCGGGTAATTATGAGCCCAGGGGACATAAATATATTGTTGATTTTGAATATGAGCCGGTATATACTCTGACATACAGGGTCGGCGGTGTGGTTTTGAAGAAAGAGATTGTACTGGTGCATAATGAAGATCAGGTCGTTATCCGTTATACATTGGTGGATGCCCATTCGGAAACCTTACTTCGTCTGAAGCCGTTCCTGGCATATCGCAATGTGAATAGCCTGTGTAAGGCCAATATGATGGCCAATACGAAATATGAGTTGGTAGAAAACGGCATCCGTTCTAAATTATATAACGGTTTCCCTTACCTGCATATGCAGTTGAGCAAGGGGAATGAGTTTGTTGCAACCCCGGATTGGTATAAGAATATCGAGTATATGGAAGAAGAAAACCGGGGATATGACTTCCGGGAAGATTTATTTGTACCGGGCTATTTTGAAGTACCGATCAAGAAGGGGGAAAGTATTATTTTCTCGGCTTCCACCGTACCTGCAGCAACGGGCAGGCTGAAGAGCAAATTTCAGAAACTGGTTGATGCCCGTGCTCCCCGAAACAGTTTTGTGAATTGTTTGAAATATTCAGCTTCCCAGTTTGTCGTAAAAGAGGGGAAAGATACGGAGATTATCGCCGGTTATCCGTGGTTCGGAGCCTGGGGACGGGATACATTTATCGCTTTGCCGGGCGTAACATTGTCTGCTGCCGGGGATACCAGGACGTGTAAAGACGTACTCGATACCATGTCGCGTCAGTTGTGCAACGGATTGTTCCCGAATGTCGGAAAAGGCAAGAATGCCGCCTACAATTCCGTAGATGCTCCGATGTGGTATTTTAAGGCATTGCAGGAATACGGCGAGGCAATCGGTGATACGGCATTGATTTGGAAAAATTACGGTTCCAGGATGAAATCTATCCTGACGGCCTATCGTGCAGGAGTCAATGCCTATGTGCAGATGCATGAGAACGGTTTGATATGGGCGGATGAGCCCGGTAAAGCATTGACCTGGATGGATGCCATCGTAAATGGACGTCCGGTAACTCCGAGAGGCGGTTATCAGGTTGAGATCAATGCTTTGTGGTATAATGCCGTTTGCTATACCTTAAAATTGGCACAAGAGGCCGGAGACACGAAATTTGTGAATGCCTGGGAACAGATGCCCGAGCGTATAAAAGACAGTTTCCTGAAAATATTCTGGAACGAAGAAAAAGAGTATCTGGCTGATTATGTAAGCCAGGAGGGACAAAATATATTCGTACGTCCGAATCAGGTCATTGCCTGTTCGTTGGAATATTCCATGCTGACTGATGAAATGAAGCGGAAGATTCTGGACGTTGTAAAGAGAGAGTTGTTGACCCCGAGGGGTTTACGTACCTTGTCGCCGAAAAATCCCAATTACAAGGGATTGTATGGCGGAAGCCAGCCCGAGCGGGACGAAGCTTATCATCAGGGAACGGTATGGCCTTGGTTGACGGGACCGTATATTGAGGCTAATTTCAGGCTGTATGGCACGTCTTTTGCATCTAAGGCGAAAGAATTGCTTGCCGGCTTTGAGGAAGACATGACTCTGTACGGTGTATGTTCCGTGTCGGAAGTATATGACGGTAATCCTCCTTATGCACCTAATGGTTGCATCTCGCAGGCCTGGAGTGTTGGGGAAATTCTCAGAGGACTGGCGTTGATCCATAAGTTTGAGAATGGCGCTTCGAAGGGAAAGAAGAAATAAAGGTTGTTAATTATCAGAAATCAGGAATATATGAAAACAAGAGTTTTAATGTTCGGTTGGGAGTTCCCGCCTCATATTGCCGGGGGATTGGGAACTGCCTGTTTGGGATTGACGAAAGGGCTTGCCAAGCAGGGTGTTGAGGTTTTGTTTGTGATGCCGAAAGCCAGTGGGGATGAGGATCAGAGCGCCGCCAGAATTATCAATGCAAGTGATGTAGAAGCTTTGTTCGACGTTGTCGATATCGAGGAATACTGGAAGAATATCAATTTTATGGAGATCGGGTCGAACCTGATTCCATACATGGATCCGGAACGTTTTGAGAGAGAAGTGAACGAGCAGTTGAAAACCGGTCATCAGGAAAATCGTATCGGTTTTAAGAATAAGTATACATTTTCGGGTAAATACGGGGCAAACCTGATGGAAGAAGTCGCCCGTTATGCTATTGTGGCTGCGACTATCGCCCGTCAGCAGCAGTTTGATGTTATACATGCTCACGACTGGCTGACTTATGCAGCCGGAATTGCTGCTAAGAAAGTATCCGGAAAACCTTTGGTGATTCATGTGCATGCTACCGAATTCGACCGTAGCGGAGAAAACGTGAATCAGTTGGTGTTTGATCTGGAACGTCAGGGTATGCTTGCAGCCGATCGGGTGATTACAGTAAGTAACCTGACCCGTAATATTGTTGTCAATCGTTATGGAATAGATCCGGCAAAAGTGGTGACTGTACATAACGCTGTTGATTTTCAGTCGTATAAAGATATGAATGTGGAACGCGGAGTGAAGGAAAAAGTCGTTACCTTCCTCGGACGTATCACATATCAGAAAGGACCGGAGTATTTTATCGAAGCTGCCCACAAAGTACTGAAGGCATATCCGGATGTACGTTTTGTAATGGCGGGAAGCGGGGATTTGATGAATCGTTCCATCCGAAGGGTCGCTAAATTGAGAATGGCTACTCATTTTCATTTTACGGGATTTCTCCGGGGACAGGATGTACAGAAAATGTTTGCTCAGAGTGACGTATATGTTATGCCCTCTGTTTCCGAACCGTTCGGAATATCTCCGCTGGAAGCTATGCGTTCCGGAGTGCCGACCATTATTTCCAAACAATCCGGAGTAGCGGAAGTGTTGAAACATGCTTTGAAAGTCGATTTCTGGGATGTGGACGCATTGGCAGATGCTATTTACGGTTTGCTGAAATATCCGGCATTATCGCAAATGTCAGGAAGATGCGGTTTGGAAGAAGTAAATACGCTGAAATGGGAAAATGCAGCTTATTTATTGAAGCAAATATACGAAGACGTAAAGAAATAAAACAACAGGGAGACAGGCTTTTATCACGGGGGAACCAATACGAAATAAACAATAAATTGATAATATTATGGATAAGAAGACATTATGCTTGTACTTTCAGGTTCATCAGCCGGTACGCTTAAAAAAATATCACTTTTTTGATATCGGTAAGAGTCATGAATATTATGATGACTTCGCCAATCGGACTATTACCCAAAAAGTAGCTAAACGCTGTTATTTACCGGCTAATAGGATGATGCTGGATCTGATAAAAAAATATGGAAAAAATTTTAAGGTTACTTTTTCCATATCCGGTTTGGCAATCGAACAATTCGAGAAATACGCACCGGAAGTGATCGATAGTTTTAAGGCATTGGCAAAAACCGGATGTGTAGAATTTCTGGCCGAAACTTATTCACATTCTCTGGCAAGTTTAGTGGATGAGAAAGAATTCAAATTGCAGGTAAAGATGCATGCCGACCTGATTAAAAAACTGTTCGGTTATACCCCTGTGACCTTCCGGAATACGGAGTTGGTATATTCGGACAAGATCGGAGAAATGGTAGCGCATATGGGATATACGACGATGTTGACCGAAGGAGCCAAACATATTCTCGGTTGGAAGAGTCCTAATTATGTCTATACGAATGCCTTGAATCCTAAATTGAAATTATTGTTGAAAAATTTCCGGTTGAGCGATGATATAGCATTTCGTTTTTCTGATAAATCCTGGAGTGAATGGCCTTTGAGTGCTGATAAATATACCGGTTGGCTGAGTGAGGCTGTAAAGGATGACGATGTTGTCAATCTGTTTATGGATTATGAGACTTTGGGCGAACATCAGAGTTCTGATACCGGAATTTTCGATTTTATATATAATTTGCCGGAACAGGTATTATCGACCGGTTCATTCGAATTTCTAACACCCCGTGAAGTGGTTGCCAAACATTTACCGGTGGCTCCTTTGCACGTTCCTTTTGCAATTTCCTGGGCGGATGAAGAACGGGATCTGACAGCTTGGCTGGGAAATGAATTACAGATGGAAGCTTTTGAAGAATTGTACAAAATACGTCATAAGGTAGAAGCGTTGAAAGATCCGGTTTTGAACGACGATTACAAGTGCCTGCAAGCCAGCGATCATTTTTACTATATGTGTACCAAACTGTTTGCCGACGGAATTGTGCATCAGTACTTTACGCCTTACGATTCACCTTATGAGGCATTTATCAATTACATGAATGTATTGAGTGATTTTATTGCCCGGGTTGATGAGGAAGACGAGAAGAAGGGGAAACCGGCAAAGGCGGTAGCTAAAAAAGTGGCAGAGCCGCAGGCTGCCAAAGTGACGAAGAAAGCGGCAACTGTAAAAAAAGAGGAAGGAAAAACAACCCGGAAAACGACGGGTAAAAAAGTAGAATCTGAAGTAAAAAAGACGAAGAAAAAGTGAGAATGAGTTGAAGGGAGATATAGGGGAAGCCAGGGAATGAGAAGGCTGTAAGGCCGCTTATTCCTTGGCTTCTATTTTTAAGCTTCCTTTTCAGTCGTGATTTGTGGTTCAAAAATTATTTTTTTATACCTTTGCGCTCACTTGAAGTAAAATATAATATTATGGATAACAATAAATTAAAGAATCCTGCCTATTTGTTTGAGGTAAGTTGGGAAGTTTGTAATAAGGTCGGAGGAATACATACCGTGATTTCGACGAAAGCATTGAATATGGTGAAAGAATACAGCAACAGCCATATTTTAATCGGTCCGGATGTGTGGAGATATACGGAACAGAATCCGGAATTTATCGATGATCCCCGTTTGTTCAGATCCTGGCGGCTTAGAGCGGCCCAGGAGGGGTTGCGTATCAAGGTGGGACGCTGGAATGTGGCCGGCCAACCGATCGTGATTTTGGTTGATTTTACGACTTTTATTACACAAAAAGATGCGATATTTTCTTCTTTCTGGGAAAAATATAAGTTGGACTCCATCAGCGGACAGTGGGATTATATCGAACCGGCACTTTTCGGGTATGCTTCGGGAAAAGTGATTGAAAGTTTTGTACGTTTCAATACGACGATGCGGCAGCGGATTATTGCGCAGTTCCACGAATGGATGACAGGAACCGGTTTGTTGTATCTGAAATATGCCATGCCGCAAGTGGGTTGTGTGTTTACAACTCATGCTACAGTATTGGGACGTTGTGTGGCCGGAAATAACTTGCCGTTGTACAGTGAGATGAAAAATTACGTGCCGGAAGAACTGGCCAGACGCTTTAATGTCGTGTCCAAACAGTCGTTGGAAAAAACCGCTGCCCAAAATGCGGATTGTTTTACGACTGTAAGTGAAATTACGGCGACGGAATGTGCTTATTTTCTGGATAAAGAGGTAGATATTGTTACTCCGAACGGATTTGAAAACGTATTTACCCCGAAAGATTCTGAATTTGAGAAGAAAAGAGAAGCCGGCCGGGAAAAATTTTTGCAGGTGGCCCAAGCCATATTGGGGCGTCCGGTGGTGGACAATGCCTTGATTGTCGGAATCAGCGGCCGGTATGAGTTTAAAAATAAGGGAATAGATGTATTTATCGAAGCCTTGGGGCGTTTGAACCGGAAGCACGGAACAAGCCGGGAAGTCTTGGCATTTGTATTGGTGCCTGCGGGACAAAACGGTCCGAATAAGGACTTGCAGCACAATATGGAAACTCCGAATTCACCGGTAAATGTAGGCGATCCTTATCTTACGCATTACCTCACCGATCCGATGCACGATCCTGTGCTGAACAATATCCGGATGCAGAAATTGTATAACGGGGAAGGAGATATGGTGAAAGTATTCTTTGTGCCGAGTTATCTGAACGGAGACGATGGTATTTTCAATATGCCTTATTACGATTTGCTGATTGGAATGGATTTGACGATATTCCCTTCTTATTATGAACCGTGGGGATATACTCCGCTTGAGAGCCTTGCCTTTAAAGTGCCGACGATTACGACGACTTTGGCCGGTTTCGGTTTGTGGGTAAAAGAACATTACAATATGGATCATCCCGGGATAGACGTTATTCACCGGGAAGACGGAAACAGCGATACCGTTATCGATGCAATTGCAGAACGGATTAAATCATATAGCCTGCAAAGTGGTCAGGAGGTATTGAATAATAAGGAGAATGCAAAGGATGTTTCGCGGATTGCTTTGTGGGATAACCTGATCATATATTATAAAAAAGCGTATGAGATTGCCTTGAATCGTGTAAACGACCGGTTAAAAGATATGCCGGCTACGGTCAATGAGCAGGTTTCTTATATAGAAAAACAACTTTCGGTAAATACCCCGCATTGGGTGAGTGTGATGATTCATCGCTCGATACCCGAAAAACTGATAGCTCTCGAGGAACTGGCGAAAAATCTTTGGTGGTGCTGGAATGATGAAGCCCGGGAACTCTTCCGGAGTATCGATATCGATCAGTGGCGGGCTTGCGGTCACAATCCGATCGCTTTGCTGGATAAGATTTCGTTGAGCCGTTACAAAGAATTGGAAAATGACCCGGTATTTGTGGGTAAATTACAGACGGTGTACGAGCATTTTAAGGCGTATATGGCTGCTAAAGAGAATATGAGCGGGGCCGGAGTCGCATACTTCAGTATGGAATACGGTTTGCATACTTCCCTTAAGATTTATTCAGGAGGGCTTGGAATCCTGGCCGGTGACTATCTGAAAGAAGCCAGTGATAAAGGCACTAAAATTACGGCTGTCGGCCTGTTGTACCGATACGGTTATTTTACCCAGAAATTATCGGCAATGGGGGATCAGGAAGCCGAATACGAGGCGCAGGATTTTATGAAGATTGCCGTAACGCCGGTGCGGGATAAAGACGGAAATTGGTTGACCGTCAGCCTGGTATTTCCGGGACGTAACGTATATGCCCGGATGTGGCGGGTAGATGTGGGCCGGATTGAGCTTTATCTGTTGGATACCGATTTTGAGGATAATTTGCAGGAAGACCGTTCCATTACACACCATTTGTACGGCGGAGATTGGGAAAACCGTCTGAAACAGGAGTTATTGCTGGGATGCGGTGGTATTCAGGCATTGCGTAAACTGGGTATTGAAGCTTCGACTTATCATTGCAATGAAGGACATGCGGCTTTTACCGGACTCGAACGCTTGAAAGAGTATATTACGGAACAGAATCTGTCGTTTGCAGAAGCCATGGAGGTTGTCCGTTCGTCTTCTTTGTTTACGACCCATACGCCTGTGCCTGCCGGACATGATGCTTTTTCTGAAAACATGTTGCGTACTTACATTTCCCATTATGCCGATCGATTGAAAATCAGTTGGGAGCAGTTGTTGGGACTGGGTAAGATCAATGTAGCCGATCCGAACGAGAAGTTTTCGATGAGCTTCCTGGCGGCCAACTTGTCGCAGGAAGTAAACGGCGTAAGCTGGTTGCACGGTGAGGTAAGCCGGGATATTTTCAAAGGCTTGTGGCCCGGTTATTTCCCGGAAGAATTGCACATTAGCTATGTAACTAACGGAGTACACTATCCGACATGGACGGCTCCGGAATGGAAGAAGATCGAATCCCGTATATTCGGAGAGGCTTTCCAGACACACCATTACGATAAGAGTTGCTTTGAGGAAATCTATAAAGTGCCCGACGAAACGGTATTCCAGGTGCGTAACAGTTTGCGCAAGCGTCTGATCGACCATATCAAGCATATGCTGACCAATGGCGTGGCAGCTTCTTATTTTACACCGCGTCAGGTGATCGAGATTCACGATACATTGCGTGACGATATCCTTACAATCGGTTTTGCCCGTCGCTTTGCTACCTATAAACGGGCTCATCTGTTGTTCCGGAATCTGGACCGCCTGGATGAGATCGTGAATAATCCGAAACATCCGGTACAGTTTATATTTGCCGGTAAAGCGCATCCGGCCGATAAAGCAGGACAGGATCTGATAAAACGGATTGTGGAAATCTCCAAACATCCGAAATTCATCGGTAAAGTGTTGTTTTTGCCGAATTACGATATGGATTTAGCGAAGAATCTGGTACAAGGGGTGGATGTATGGATGAATACGCCTACCCGTCCCCAGGAAGCTTCCGGTACCAGTGGGGAAAAAGCCGCCATGAACGGCGTTATGCATTTCAGTGTACTCGACGGCTGGTGGGTAGAAGGGTATCGTCCGGATGCCGGATGGATGTTGCCGATGGAGCGGACGTATGAAAACCAGGCTTATCAGGATGAACTCGATTCTGAAATGATATATAACATCATCGACGACGATATCGCTCCTTTGTTCTACGATAAGAATGCAGCCGGCATGTCACCGCGCTGGATCAGCTACATCAAAAATACGATCGCTAAAGTGGCTTCTAATTTTACCACAAACCGGATGCTGATCGACTACGAAAATCAATACTATATTCCGATGTCCGAGCGGTATCATCAGATGATTGCCGATAATTTCGCCATGGCTACGGACATTGCAACCTGGAAGAAAAAAGTCAGTCAGGAGTGGGATAACATTGAAATTGTAAGCCTCGATATCCCGAGCCGTTCCAAGCAGATCATCGCTCTCGGAAAATCGTATTGGGGGAAAGTGACGTTGGAAATCGGAGATCTTTCCATGGAAGATGTAGGTGTGGAACTGGTAGCTGCCGAACAACATAACGACAAGCTGGTGATTCGCGAGAAACACGATTTTACACCGGTATCCCAGGAGGATGGAAAAGCTGTTTATCATATCGATGTGACAGCCGATGCTCCGGGAGTACTCAATCTGGCATTGCGTATTTATCCGAAAAATCCGTTACTGCCTCACCGTCAGGATTTCGCCTTGGTAAAATGGCTGTAATCCGGTGCAGATACAATAATAAAGCAGTTTAGTCAAGCCTGCTTTTCACATTAAAACGAGATCTCTGAAAAGGGACCTCGTTTTTATTTTTTCCATAAAACAAAAAATTACCGGCAAAGTTCAGCATGACATTTTTATGTGTATCACTGAATGGAATATTTACCAATGTATAGTTATTTGATTATAATTATATAAATAAAGTTATTGGAGTATATGTATTTTAGTTTATATTTGTAAAATTAAGGAATCGTCGATCCGAAACCTACAATCTTGAATTTATTTGGCGCGGTAGCGGTTGGCCTGGAGGATGGCCAGGACTTTATCCCGTAAGGCTCCCTGGATGATGATGATTCCGTCTTTGATGCTGCCGCCTACTCCGCATTTGTTTTTCAGTAGTTTGGCGAGTTCTTTCAGGTCATTCTCCGTACCCACAAACCCTTGAACCAGTGTGACAACTTTGCCGGCCCGTTGTTTGGTGTCCAGTGTTACCCGTAAATTTTGCTTTTCCGGACTCAGGGTTTCCTGTGCTTCTTCCTGATTGTATTCGTAGTTGAAACCGGGATTGGTCGAATATACGATATTGATTCTGTCTTTTTTATTTGCCATGGTTTTCCGTGTTGTTTTGTTTATTTCTGAAATGGTTTTGCCGGTTTTGTCGATGAGATTGTCCGGCATGGATTTTCATAAATAACGATACGGCAAATGTACGATTTTATCTGAGGATTTTATTTTTTAAATTTTGTTTTCTGTCTTCCGGTTTTCCTTTTCGGGCGTTTTATATTTTAAAATTGCTTTTGTCGGGCAGCCGTTTTTATTTATTCCGGTTGGAAGATAACAATCAGAATATCCGGAGAATTAAAAATAGGGAATAAGACCGGAAATGCGGTTGGAATGCACAATTAAAAATCAGAACGGTTTTGTGATTCTTCCGGAAGCGTAAATCAAAGAGGATAAATCAAAAATAAATTTACGGAAGACTTGTAAGGTTAAAAATACCACTTATTTTTGTAAGTCTGAACAACTGTATATAGACGATAAAAACTATAACCGATAGAAAACTATGAATAAAATTTTGAAAAAAAGACATTTTTCTGACCGGGTCATACAACTGGAAGTGGAGGCTCCGTTGATTGCCAAGGCCCGTAAGCCGGGAAATTTTGTAATTGTGAGGGTCGGAGAACGGGGCGAACGTGTTCCTTTGACGATTTCAGAGGCGGATACCGTGCGCGGAAGTATCACTTTGGTTATTCAAAAGATGGGGGTTTCTTCGACAAAATTATGTGATCTGAACGAGGGGGATTATATTACGGATTTGGTCGGCCCGCTGGGTAAAGCGACTCATATCGAGAAGGTCGGAACAGTGCTCGCTTGTGGCGGAGGTGTCGGTGTTGCTCCTTTACTGCCTATTGTTCAGGGATTTAAAGAAGCCGGGAATCGGGTGGTTTCGGTTATTGCGGCCCGCAATAAAGATTTGGTTATACTGGAAGATGAGATCAGACGGTATTCGGATGAGGTAATTGTGATGACGGATGACGGTAGTTACGGCCGGAAAGGATTGGTTACGGAAGGCATGGAGGAAGTGATCCAAAGGGAAAAAGTGGATTTGGCCGTGACGATCGGACCGGCAGTTATGATGAAATTTTGTGCCTTACTGACAAAGAAGTATGATATTCCGACAATTGCGAGTTTGAATGCTATTATGGTGGATGGTACGGGGATGTGCGGTGCTTGTCGGGTAACTGTCGGCGGAAAAACGAAATTTACTTGTGTCGATGGCCCTGAATTTGATGCGCACCAGATCGATTTCGATGAGATGATGTCGAGATTGGGAGGATATAAGAATATAGAGACTGAAAAAATGAAACATATATAATAATCTTGGATTACGGATAACCGAAAGTTGGCGTCGTTTGGGATTTAAATTTAGGATATATGAGCGTAAGCGATAGAAATACAGATTGGAGAAAGAAACTCCGGGAAGAAATAAAGGGTAAAGCAAGAACGGAGATCGAACGGGTGAAGATGCCTGAAAGAGCGGCTTCGGAACGTGTAAAAAGCCAGCGTTTGGAAGTAAATACCGGTTTAACCGAAGAAATGGCCCGCCGGGAAGCTTCCCGTTGTATGGATTGTGTCAATCCGACTTGTATGGAAGGTTGCCCCGTCGGAATTGATATTCCGGGATTTATCAAAAATATAGAACGGGGAGAAATAGGGGAAGCGGCGGCTGTATTAAAGCAGACGAGTGCTTTATCGGCTGTGTGCGGTCGGGTATGTCCCCAGGAAAAGCAATGCGAGTCGAAATGTTTTTATTTGCAGAAATTGAAAAAAGATCCGGTAGCGATCGGTTATCTGGAACGTTTTGCCGCTGATTACGAACGGGAGTCCGGACATATTTCCGTGCCTGAAGTGGCTGCTTCCAATGGAATGAAAGTAGCTGTGATCGGTTCCGGGCCTTCCGGACTGTCGTTTGCCGGAGATATGGCCAAGCGGGGATACGATGTGACGGTATTCGAAGCCCTTCACGAAATCGGAGGTGTTTTGAAGTACGGTATACCCGAATTTCGTCTTCCCAACCGGATTGTAGATGTAGAGATTGATAATTTGAGACAAATGGGGGTAAAATTCATTACGAATTTTATTGTCGGTCAGACAGCGTCAATCGAAGACCTGAAAGCCGAAGGATTCCGGGGATTTTATGTCGGTTCGGGAGCCGGATTGCCGCGTTTTATGAATATTCCGGGAGAAAATGCGAACGGGGTGTTGTCATCCAATGAATACCTGACACGGGTTAATTTGATGGGTGCCGATCAGGAGGATGCCGATACACCTGTCTTCCGGGGGAAAAATGTGGTTGTCGTCGGTGGTGGAAATACGGCTATGGATTCGGTGCGTACAGCCCTTCGCCTGGGGGCGGATAAGGCTATGATCGTATACCGGCGGAGTGAGGCGGAGATGCCTGCCCGTATCGAAGAGGTAAAACATGCCAAGGAGGAAGGGTGTGAATTTATTACACTGACGAATCCGGTTGAATATATTCAGGACGAGCGGGGACGGGTAAAACAGGTGAAGGTGCAGAAAATGGAATTGGGAGAGCCGGATGAGAGCGGACGGAGGAGTCCGGTAGCCGTGGAAGGGTCGGAATATCTGATCGATGCCGATGTCGTAGTCGTAGCTGTCGGTGTTTCTCCGAATCCGATTATTCCGAACTCGGTATCGGGATTGGAAGTGTCCAGAAAAGGAACGATCGTCGTAGACGAAAATACGATGGAATCCAATATCCCGGGCTTGTATGCCGGAGGCGATATTGTCCGGGGGGGGGCTACGGTAATCCTGGCTATGGGGGATGGCCGCCGGGCTGCTGCCTGTATGGATGAACGGATGAAATTGTAAAGATAGATTACGGATGTACGGTTTTGGATTGGGCGTTTCAATTGCCTGAAAGAAAAAATCGGGATATAAAACCGGCGGTTATTGGCTGCCGGTTTTATAAATGGTACCTATGTAAGAGATCGGACTACGACGGTTGCTGGTTACATAAAGATAGCAGGTTCTGTCGTATTGAATATCCATTTCGAGCCGGTAGATATCGTTTTTACCGACAATATCGAAACTGTATTTGATGGCTTTTTTTACCTTTCGGCCTTTGATTTTTTCTGTACGGTTGAGCATTTCGTTGTCGAAAAGAATACCTTTATTTCCGGTCATGGAGAAACCGTAATTTCCGGTGTAGTAAGGGAGATAACCGGAGGCTTTTTTTCCGTTTACAGCTACCCAGGCACTGTCAATACGAACATTGACACCGCTTAAAGGCGTTGCGATGCTGAAAATGATTTTGAAATGATTGCCGTCGACGATTTCTTTGGTTTTTTGAAAGTCGTTCTGTATACGTTCGGTTTCGTTCTGTCCGTAGGAATACTGACAGATGTAAAATAAAGAGAGAAGCAGGATAAGTTTCATCGTTACGGAGTTTTTTCTCCGTATACGATGAAGTGATTTTTAAGGTTTGGAACTTTTTTCCGGAAGTGGGAAGACATCCCCGCTGTAAGAAATATGACTTTTCTGGTTGCTTCGTACAGATACCATACAACTGCCGCTTGCAGAAGCGTCTACATAAATGTCATACGTGTCGTTTGTCCCTTTTACCTGAAAATGGTATAGAATACGTTTGTTCTTCTTTTTATTTTTTACGGTCAGGGTAATTTTTTTCATGGGAGCATTGAATTCTATTCCTCCTTCTCCGTTGAGGGGAGCTGAATAGGCCCGTCCGAAAAAAGGAAAGAAACCTGTGGCAACGGAATCTTTTACGTTAACAAAACCCCGGTTGGAAAACAGGTCGACACTCCGGCCTCCGGAGGGATATGCCCGGTTTACCTCGATACGGAAGTTCCCGCTTTCGATTAAAGTTCGTAATTGCTCAAATGTGCTGTCTTTGGCCACATGATTCTGCGCTTGTAAGGTGAAACTTACGGAGAGCAATAATAAAAGAAAAATGTTTTTCATGGCATCGGTTTTGGTTTATATTGTTTTTCCTGCGGTAACAATGTATAATTCTGCCGGATCCAGATAACGTTGGGCTAATTCCTGTAGTTCGTCAGGAGTACAGTGCTTTACCCGGTCGATAATGTCGATATAGAAACGGTTGTCTTTGCCGTAGATTAATTTCTGTTTCAGGGAATCTGCCTGAGAGAAAACACCGTCGATTTCCCGTAACAGGTCTCCATAAAAAAAACTTTTAACCCGGTTTAATTCGTCCGAAGGAATCGGTTCCTGCCTGATCTTTTCGATTTCTTTCAATATCTCGTCGATAGCAGCCCGGGTGTGTTTGTTGTCTACATCGGTGCTGATACCCCAATAGGCTGTCAGAGGAAGGGATACATTAAACGATTGTATACCGTAGGTGTAGCCTTTTTCCTCCCGTATGTTGGACATCAGGCGGGAACCGAAATAGCCGCCCAACACCGTGTTTAGCAGCAGAAAGCCGGCGTAGTCCTTGTCTGCCAGACCGACACCTTTTTTGCCGATCCGGATGCTGGTTTGTACGGCATCGGCTTTTTCGATATGATACCGGCCCGGTTTTGCCGGTTCGAATACATGTTCCGGTTCCGGTAAATCGTTTACCGGCCGGTTGGAGATGGCAAATGATTCCTGTACCCGTTTCCGTATTGTTTCCGTGATATTACCGGAGAGTATTATCCGGCTTTTACCGCTCAGGATTCGTGCGGTATAGAATTGACGGATCAATTCGGGGGTTATCCGGGTATAATCCTGTTCGGAGATTTGATTGCCGTAAGGGTGTCGTGTACCGAACATTACCCGGTACATTTCTTTCCGGGCCAACCAGGCTGTTTTTTGCTTTTCTATCCTGAATTGCTGTAATTTGTTCCGAAGGTATATTTCCAGTTCGTTGGCCGGAATCGTACTTTCGGTTATCAGTTCCGCTACTACCGGGATGGTTTCTCCGGCAAATTTGTTCATGGAAAACAAATTGACTTCGGCCTTGTGCATACCCGAGTTGAAATCGGTGTAGGCTCCGTAATAATCGAAAATTTCAGCTATTTCGGAGGAGCTGTGTCGCTTTGTGCCTTCATTCAGCATATTGATCGTAGCGGAGGCTGTTAAAGGCTGAGGCTGATAGTATGCACCTGCATCGAAAGTTATGTCCATTTTGAATACTTCCTGATTGGGATCGTGTACCCAGATCACTTCCGTTCCGTTTGCAAAAGTCTCACGGGTGTATGAAAGAAGGGTGGGAACACTTAATTCAGAGATTACCGGACTTATTTTTCGATTGATATTCATGGGATAAAAAGATTAAATGCTTGTCGGATTATTTATTTTTTTCGGTAAATCAGTGTCGATGAGTTTTCCGGCCGGAATAATTCCCGGGCGGTATTTTTCAATTTGTCGACGGTGATCCCTTCGTATTTTTTGTTTTCACAATTGATAAGCCCGGCGTCTCCTAAAAATTCAAAGAAAGCCAGATTGCCGGCCTTGGTTTGATAGCTGATCTCGCTGTAGCAAATCCGGGCTTCCGTTTTGTGGATGATTTTTTGTAGTTCCCGTTCGGAAATCGGATCACTGATAAAATGTTCCAATTCCGATTCCATCGCTTTTTCCGCTTCTTCAACAGAAACACCTTCGGATAGTTTACCGCTGAAAATAAACAGGCCCGGGTCGGTATCACCGCTGACATAAGCATCGACATCCGAGAAAATGCCGCTGTTTTTGATCAGGTGGAGATAAAGGCGTGATGACTGTCCGTTGGATAAGATATCGGAGATGATGTCACAGTGGTAAAAATTTTCGGATAAACGATTTCCCATGTGGTATACTTTCCAGATCATATCGGCAGGTACCGGGTTGTTTTCCAGAACAAGTCTCCGGGCTTCCTGTTGTTCCGGTTCTGCCGGCAACAAGGGTTTTCTGTAATGGGCGGGAGGAATATCGCCGAACCATTTTTTTACGAGCGCTACTGCTTTATCTTCGGTTATATTGCCGCAAATGCTGATGATCGCATTGTCCGGAGTATAGTATTTATTGAAAAAATCTTTCACGTCTTCCAATGTAGCCTGTTCGATGTGCCCGAGCGACATACCGATCGTAGGCCAGCGGTAGGGATGTACTTTATAGGCCAGCGGTCGCAAACGCAGCCAGATATCTCCGTATGGTGCATTCAGGTAACGTTGCTTGTATTCCTCCGTAACGACTTGTTGCTGAACATGCAGACTCTGCGGAGAGAAATTCAGGTTCAACATACGGTCGGATTCCAGCCAGAGAGCGGTTTCAATATTGGCAGCCGGGACGGTGATGTAATAGTTTGTATAGTCATTTGTCGTATAAGCATTGCTATCTCCGCCGGCAAGTTGTATTTCCCGGTCGAAATCCGGTATATTGAGCGAGCCGCCGAACATCAGGTGCTCAAAAAGATGGGCAAAACCCGTTTTATCGGCGTTTTCGTTCTTGGAGCCTACTTTGTACAATATGTTGACGGATACGAACGGAGTACCTGCATCGTAGCTGCATAGCAATGTGAGACCGTTGTCCAGAATATGGCGTGAAAATTTAATCATAATAAAGATTTGAAAGTTGGGAAATGTGAAATTCAGGGAGGAAAGATTATCTTATTCCATCCGGAAATTATCAGATTTCAGTGTTTTCAGGGTATTGTTATAGTCTGAAAGGAGTGCTTTGAAAATTTCTTCCACATTTTCTTCTTTGGTAAGCATGGATGAAATTTGGCCGATTTCCAGTTCGCCTTCCTTCATATCGCCTTCGAAAATACCCATTTTGGCCCGTCCTTTTCCTAGTAATTCTTTTAACTTTTCGGTATCGGCTCCTTTTTCTTCCAATGCTTTTACCTGTTCGTAAAATTCATTTTTAATGAGACGGGTCGGGGCGATTTTCTTCAATGCTAACATCGTTCCTCCTTCCGGGGTATCCCATACTCTTTGCTTGAATGCCTGATGTGCGGACGATTCGGTCGCGACTGCAAAGCGGGAACCGATTTGTACACCTGCAGCACCTAAAGCGAAAGCAGCCAGCATGGCTTTTCCGGAGGCTATACCGCCGGCAGCTATGACCGGCAGATTACATTGACTGACGACATCGGGAATCAGAGTCAGGGTTGTGGTTTCTTCCCGGCCGTTATGTCCGCCGGCCTCAAACCCTTCGGCTACGACGGCATCAACTCCGGCTTCCTGGCTTTTCAGGGCGAAGGTAGCGCTGCTGACGACATGTACTACCGTTATGTCGTGAGCCTTCAGCAAAGGGGTATATTTTTTCGGACTTCCGGCAGATGTAAATACGATTTTAACTTTTTCACGGATTAACATATCGATCAGATTGTCAATTTCCGGATATAAAAGCGGGACATTAACGCCCCAGGGCTTCGTGGTGGCTGTGTGCATTTTCCGGATGTGTTCCAGTAAAGTTTCCGGATGCATAGAGCCGGCTCCGAGTAAGCCCAATCCGCCTTGATTGCTGACAGCCGATGCAAGGCGCCAACCGCTGCACCAAACCATCCCGCCTTGTATGATCGGGTATTTTATGCGAAAGAGTTTTGTGATTCGATTCATAAGTTTATGGTAGTTAAATATAAGTATATTCCTATTTTCGCAAATCTACAAAAAAATAGCGGAAATTACCATGTAATTTCCGCTATCTCTACAGTATTGAAGATAGATTAATCCTTTTTGATATTCGGTAATTCCAAACCGTAACCTTTGATTTTATCTTCTTTTTTCAACCAGAGACCCAATAATAGGGCAAATACACCCAAGCTGGCAAATACCAGCATCGGAACGGTGTAATTGTATTGTAGCGGGTCGGTGATGCCCGGGTTTACTGCCGCCAAAACATTGCCGATAATCATCGGGAATGCAAATAAACCTATATTCTGAATCCAGAAAATGACGGCATAAGCCGATCCCAACAGACGATCGTCAACTAATTTCGGGACACTCGGCCACAACGCCGCAGGAACGAGTGAGAAGGAAATTCCGAGTAGGATGATGGCTGTAAATGCAATGACCGGCCCTGCCATACTGCCTTTCAATACCGGTAATGCGAGCGCAAATGTAAGGTGACAGATAATCATCAGGAGAGCTCCGAATATAAGCATGGAAGCCCCCTTTCCTTTCCGGTCCAGATAGTTACCCAAAATGGGTGTAATTGCAGCAGCGCCCAGAGGGAATACAGAAAAAATCAAACCTGCCTTTTCTGCCGTGAAATCCAGATTACATTGCAACATATTGATGGCATATTTCTGGAAGGGGAAAATAGCTGAATAGTACAACACACATAATAAAGCGACAAGCCAGAATACTTTACTGGTAAAAATTTTACCCAAATCGCTGATTTTAAACGGTTCTTCAGGTTCTTCCCCGCTTTCTCCCATCTGTTTCTCCAGTTTTTTATCCATGAAGAAATATACGCAGAAAGAAATAAAACCGACGAGCAAAAGAATGACGCAGAACATCACGGAACGGGAAGCATCGCTGACTCCCCCCATGTTGGCGATAGCCGGTGATACGAGAACGGCTGCTGCAACTCCGATACGTGCGATAGCCATTTCAAGTCCCATGGCAAGAGCCATTTCTTTGCCTTTAAACCATTTTACGATACCTTTGGAAACCGTGATACCTGCCATTTCCACACCGCAACCGAAAATCATAAAACCTAACGCCGCCATTTTAGCGGAAGAAGGCATGCCTTCATAGAAGGGGAAGAAATTCCAGAAACCTTTTAAAAATTCATCGGCAGCACAGCCGCTAAAAGCCGAGGATACGGCGAAATATTTAATGTATGCACCGATGACCATCAATGCTCCGGAAAGTAAAGCCGTGTAACGTACTCCGATTTTATCCAGGATAATACCGGCAAAAATCAGAAAGAATACAAATACATTCAAAAAGGTTTCACTTCCCTGATAAGTTCCGTAAGCAGTGGGATCCCAGCCATGAGTTTCTTGTAACATGGCCTGTAACGGAGACAATATATCTACGAACATATAAGCAAAAAACATTGCCGAGGCCAATAAGATCAAGGCAGTCCAACGTGCTGCCGCAGAGTCTTTCAATAGTTTGTTGATTTTTTCTGTCATAGTTTTTTATTTAGATTAAATATATTTTCGCGCATTGCCGTCAAAGTTATAAGAAATAAATAAAAAAGAGTGGTTTTCGATCACTCTTTTTTAGATTTCAAACGATTTAACAACCCTTTCCGGCACAGATCATACCGCCGGGAGAAGTTCCCGTATACGGCTTTTCTTTTCCGGATTTTTTTCCGTAGCTTTCGGATGAAAGAGTATCGGTTTGGATTACGTAAAAAACAACAGGCCTGTTTTATTTTTAAAACAGGCCTGTTGTTCTTTAGATGCGATGAACTTTAATAGTTATTCTTTTTCGGTTCAAAATAAGCTTGGGGATGTTCGCAAGCCGGACATTTCATCGGAGCTTTTTTACCTTTCAGTACATATCCGCAGTTACGGCATTGCCATTCGATCTCTTCGTCGCGTTCGAACACTTTACCGGCCTCAACGCGTGCCAACAAAGTCCGGTAGCGGGCTTCGTGTTCTGCCTCTACTTTAGCTATTTGACGGAATGTATTGGCAATCTGAGGAAAACCTTCTTCGTCTGCAATCTTTGCAAATTCAGGGTATAGATCTGCCCATTCTTCGTTTTCTCCTTCGGCTGCTGCTTTCAGGTTTTCGGCTGTCGTTCCGATGATACCGGCCGGATAACTTGCAGTGATTTCAACCATTCCTCCTTCCAGGTACTTGAAAAACTTCTTAGCATGTTCTTTTTCCTGTTCCGCCGTTTCCATAAATACGCCGCTGATCTGTTCGTAACCTTCTTTTTTAGCTACACTGGCAAAGAATGTATAACGACTTCTGGCCTGAGATTCTCCTGCAAATGATTTCAGCAGGTTTTGTTCTGTTCTGGTTCCTTTAATACTCATAACGTTATAGATTAAATGATTTGGCACTTCAATTTGTTTATGCAAGTTTAGTATGAACAAAGATAGCAAACAAATACTTTGTTTTTATAAAATTATAGTTTTTATCTATATGCTTTGTCTATAATGCGAATACAGGTTATTAAGAATGAATTTAAATAAGATAAACAGCATTTGTTGAAGATTTATTCCGGGATACAGATGTCCGTTTTTTAAAATTCAGCCTTTTTTTCTATCCGGATAATCTCATGAGATACGGGATGCCGGAATTCGAGACTTTCGGCGTGAAGGTAAAGGCGTTCTGCTTCCCGGCCGTACAAGGTGTCGCCCAGGATAGGCGTGTTTAAGCCAAGCGGATGGGCAGCATGGACACGTAGTTGGTGGGTTCTGCCGGTAAGGGGGTAAAATACGATGCGGGTTCGGTTGGCATTGTGCTCCACAACCCGGTATCGGGTAACGGACGGTTTACCGTGCTCGGGGCTGACGATCTGCCGCGGACGATCCCAGGGATCGAGACAAAGAGGAAGTTCAATAATTCCTTCGTCGCTGTCGATGTTACCGTCCAGGATAGCGACGTAACTTTTTTTTATAGTTCGGTTTTTGAATTGTCGCTGTAAATGGTAATGGATATCTTTGGTCTTGGCAATCAGCAGCAAGCCGGAAGTTGCCATATCCAGGCGGTGAACGGTCGTCAGGCCGGTAAGGGCGGGATGGTGTTTTTGGAGTAATTGACAAACGGAAGCCTGACTTGATTTTCCGGGGACGGACAACATGCCTGCCGGTTTATTGACAATCAGTAACCATTGATCTTCATACAGGATTTCCAATTCATACCTGTCGGGCGTATTTTCAGGTAGAAGGTTGTCTTCGACATCCAGTCCCTGAAGCATATGCTTTAAAATCGGTTCGCATTTTCCCTTACAGGCAGGGTAATAGTATCCGTGCCGGCGGAGCTCCGTTTTCGGGGAATTGCCCCACCAGAATTCTGCCATGGCAATGGGGTGGAGACGATTGAGATAGGCATATTGCAATAATTTGGGGGCAGCGCATTCACCGGCGCCTGCGGGCGGTGTCTTATGTACGGTCTCTTTAAAGATATCACACAGATTTCTTATTTCGCCCCGGGCGTTTAGTAGCTGAAATTGCTCGAAAAGTTTTTGTTGTAAAGCGGCAGAACGGTTTTTGCGTTCTTCTTTTAGTGTTTCTATCTGTAAAGTGAAACGGTCTGTTTCAGATTGAATTGCATCGATTTGTTTTTCCCAATACTGTTTCAGTCGTCTGAATTCTGCTTTCCGGAATTGACTTTCTTTGAGTAAATCGGCTTGCTCTGTCTCTGTGAGGGGATTTTTACGACGGACGTCCCGGTCTGCCTTGGCTTTTTTTAAATTGTCTTTGGCATCGGCCAGTATTTGTCCGGCTTTTTGATTGATATCGCTGATTTTCTGCCGGATATTCAGGTAATGAGTATCATTTTCCAGGGTGTTTATCCGTTCGTTGAGGGCCGTTATATTTGCCTCTTCTTTTTTGAAAAAGCCTTGAGGTTGCTGTAGATCATAAACCGGAGGTACGAAATAAGGATGTATATTCCGGCCTGCCAGAATACCGGAAAATGCTGCCAGATAGCCGACCCTGCCCGTTTCGGTCCGAACGACCAACACCCCGAACATTTTACCTTTATTCAATTCCTCTTCCCATTGTTTTTGCCGGGAAAGATAGTCCTGAATCTCTTCTGAGGCAATGATACAAAGCGGATGGGGGGTGTAGTGAAAAGGACAGGTAAATTTTTGGGGCAGGACGATGTGTGTCACCGGTGTTGAAAAAGGATGGAATCCGGATATTTTGTTCTCTTTTTTCACTGACATATACTGACCGTCTTTATTAAGTTAAACGGATAAGCCTAAAACGGGTATAAAAGTACGACGAATTTGTTCAATGGCAAAAGAAACGATCGGCAAAGCAGCTTTACGGTTTATGATTTTTGATTTCCGATTGTTGGGGAAAAATTAATGTGTTTGAATACCTGGGAAAGAGGTTAAAGGTGACGTATAAAACCAGTGGCAAAATTACACACTGGGACGGACTCAATTGTGTAATTTTTAATTCGAAACCGGGATGGGAGTTGATGCGGTAAATTAAATTTAAATTGATTTTTGATAGACCGGAATTTTGTATACTTTTGAGTATCACGAAGGGGAGATAAAACAAAATAATTAGTCAGTTTATGCTTTCAAGAGATCTCATTGCTACAGTAATCAAAACATTTTTTGAGGAACTGGATGATGTCCGGGACGGAGGAAAACGAAACGGAGACGAGTCGCTGTACGCCGGATTTTATTCCTCGTATTTTGCCAGGGACCGGGATTGGTTTATTCAGGCCTCGGTTAAGGAAATTACCACTTTTTTTGCAGACGATCCGATTTATAAGCTGGAAATGCTGACCGAATTGATCTACCGGGATGCCCGGAGGTTGACGGATGCGGAAATTCAGGGGGCTATGTATCGGAAGATTATAGAGTTGTACGATGTTATCGATGCGCGGAGCATGGAGTTTTCGGTAGAACGGATGAACCGGGTAGCGGAGTTGAAACAATTGCTGGGATAAAACTAAGTTTATTCCGTATACGTAATACAGGGAAAACCAATATTACGAGAATATGCATCTTACCTCTTATGATGATCAGTTTTTATTAGCGGCTATCGTTATTATTTCGATGGCCTTGATTTTTTATTCGGTAGGTGTCTGGAGTGAGCGGATACAAGGACGTTTGAAAGGCTGGCATGTGGTCGCTTTCGGCTTGGGGTTGTTGTGTGATTTTGTCGGTACTGCTTTTATGGCCGAGTTGGTGAGGTTGACGGGACACGACAACAGCCTGCATGCCACATTGGGAAGTATAGCGATATTCCTGATGGCCATTCATGCCGGCTGGGCCTTTTGGACTTTCCGGAAAGGGACACCCCGTATGAAACATAATTTCAGCCGGTTCAGTATAGCCGTTTGGAGTATCTGGCTGATTCCTTATTTTCTGGGGATGTATCTGGGAATGAAAACGCAGTTGTAAACGGGGCTAATGTGCTGCGGCAGAGAATATGCCGGCACATTAGCTTTATTTGTATTTATTTTGCAGCAATGGTTTCTATTTCAACCAATGCCCCCATAGGCAATGATTTCACGGCAAAAGCTGCACGGGCAGGACAGTCTTTGGTGTAGTATCTGGCATATACCTCATTCATGGCAGCAAAATCACTGATGTCACTCAACAAACAGGTTGATTTTACGACATGATCGAAAGTATATCCGGCTTCTTCCAGAATGTAGCCTATATTTTTCAGTGCCTGTTCGGTTTGTTCTTTGATACCGCCTTCGGCAAATTTGCCGGTGGACGCGTCGATCGGAAGCTGACCGCTGATATAAAGTGTACCGTTGACTTCTACTGCCTGGCTATAGGGGCCGATGGCTTTCGGTGCTTTCGGAGAGTTGATGATTTTTTTCATAATCTTTTTGTTAATGATTGATTGTTATTTTAACGTTTTGTTTTCCACATTTTTTCCTGTCTTTACGGACATGTTTTATTTTGTACAAAAGTAGGAACTTAAAATTAAAAGTCAAGTCCCACAATTCAAAAATCGAAGACGTTTATTGTTATGCGACATAGCAAACCGCCTTTATCGGCGGTGTACTTTTATTTCCATTCTGTTACCTCTTCCCCGAGTTCGGGAATAGCAGAGGCATGAAATACGGGGCTCTTGATACCGGCTTTTTTCTGACGGTTATAATCTCCCAATGCTTTAAAGGCGATTTTACTGAGCAGGATAATGGCGATGAGGTTGGTCAGCGTCATTATCGCCATGAATAAATCAGCCAGATTCCACACCAGATCAAGTCCGGCGAGAGAGCCGAATAATACCATTGCGCCTACAGCAATGCGGTATAATTGTAAATAAAAAGGTTTTGAGGAAATAAAAAACAAGTTGGTTTCACAGTAGGAATAGTTGCCTACAATGGAACTGAATGCAAAAAGCAGGATACATACGGCAATAAAAGGGCTGCCGAAAGCTCCGATTTCATTCGAAAGGGCTGCCTGAGTCAGTTGTATCCCTTTTAAACCGCTTTCTGCCGAGAGATCGGAGAGCAGAATGATAAATGAAGTACAACTGCAAATAATGAGGGTGTCGGTAAAAACGCTCAAAGCCTGAATAAGGCCTTGTTTGGCCGGATGACTGACCGTGGCTGTGGCTGCTGCATTGGGAGCCGATCCCATGCCGGCTTCGTTGGAAAATAGTCCCCGGCGGACTCCTTGCATAATCGTTGCTCCCAGGCCACCGCCGATCACTTGTTCGAATCCGAATGCATTGGCGAAAATATGTTCGAAAAGGGCAGGGATATGGGTGATATTGATCGATAAAATAAACACAGCTACCAGCATATAGGCAATAGCCATGATGGGAACGATGATTCCCGATACCCTGGCTACCCGATGAATACCGCCGAATATGGTCAGAAAAGTGAAAAATGTCAGTATAACGGCCAACCAGATTCTGCTGAATCCGAAACTTTCATTAAATGCCAGAGAGATGGTGTTGGCCTGAACGGAATTGAATACCAGTCCGAAAGTGACAATGATAATCAATGCAAAAAGAGTACCCATCCATTTCTTTTTCAAGCCTTTTTTCATGTAAAAAGCGGGACCGCCGATAAATGATTTTTCTCCTTTTTCTTTATATATCTGGGCCAGGGTTGATTCGACGAATGCAGAAGCCGAACCGATCAAGGCAATCAGCCACATCCAGAAAACGGCTCCCGGTCCTCCTAGGGCTATGGCTGTCGCTACACCCGCTAAATTACCGGTTCCTACTCTGGAAGCCGTGGCGATGCAGAATGCCTGAAAGGAGGATACGGAGTTTTTGCTGTTACTCCCTGCAATCCCTTCTCCCAATAAACGAAACATTTCACGGATTTTTCGGAATTGTACGAAACGTGTCCGGAAAGTGAAATATAAACCGGCACCGATCAGCGGGATAATGATCAGGAATGTCCATATCCAGTCGTTGAGCATAATAACCCAATTATTCAATGTTTCTTGCATAGCATATTGTTTTATTTACAAATATACGCCGGATGATTAAAAATGATTGAATTTTTGCGTATTAAATTTATCGTTTTTATCTTTGATGAACAATAGTTCAATAATGAAAACAAAAGAACTGATTAAAGAAAAGACGTGGTGTTTGTTGCTGGAAAAGGGGTACGACGGCGTTTCGGTTTCGGATATTTGCAAGGCGACAGAGATGGCCCGTGGTTTGTTGTACCATTATTTTCGCAATAAAGAAGACCTGTTCGGCGAAATCGTACAGGATGTATTTATCCGCTATTATCAATTGGACCGGGACGTTTTAAAAGCGAATGCCATCGGTGAAATGATTGTTTTTGCTTCCCGTTTCCTGACCGATATCTTTCAGGGTTTACCGGCAGGAGCAGGACGGCAGTTGACTGTGGCAGACGGTTTCCTTTTGCTTTATCAGGCTGCGGAGCATGATGAGGCGTTTGCCCGGCAACTGAAAAAAAACAAAGAAGATTGGTTTGCCGTTTGGAAAACGGCTTTATTGAACAGTTTTGCCAAAGGCGAATTGCGCAGCGGCTTGAATATGGAATCTGTGGCCCGTCATTTCGTATATATAGTTCAGGGAGGTATAATAGCCACAACGAAAGAGGGGCAGGACACGGTTTATGAAATCGAGAAAGGACTGTGGGAATTTTTTGAAATCATAAAAAGATAATTTGTTTTGTATTTTTGATTTCTATTGTTACTTTTGTGGCTCGAAAACAAGAATCGGGGCGTAGCGCAGTCCGGTAGCGCATCTGCTTTGGGAGCAGAGGGTCGCAGGTTCGAATCCTGTCACCCCGACTGATAAAGAGCCAGTTACGAATGTAGCTGGTTTTTCTTTTCTGCGATTTTCTGTGGTTTTGTACACTTTGTTTAAACTGAGGTTTAAACCGGAAGGCCAACGATGGTTTTTAAGTCATTTCAGAAATTTTTTACCAATGTTTTAGGTTGTAGTTATGAATCTCTTTGTTGTATAAGGATTGGATATGGTTATAAGTTTTATTTGGTTATTTTTGTATTTTTAAGAACTTTTTTAGATGTATTTTCACAGGGATTGTTTTATATTTTGATATAATTTCTTCTGCCTTTAAATTTGACTATATTCCCATTATATTGATTTACTGCTGAATGGTAATTAGCCCCCTGGATAGAAGGCTGTTTTAAATTTACAACAATCCGTCTTTTTGGTATAACAATCGTCTTTTGTATAAGCTCTACTTTTATATCGTAAAAAATAAGTGTCATCTTTTAGTGGGTGTAGCAATAGTCGTCTCACGAATTAAGTAGTGTTTATGTATAGAACGATAGGGTTAAGTTGTTTATTTTTATTTGCCTGGCTTGTCGTTTCGGCACAAGAGGATACAAGAATTCAAGTACATATGGATGCAAATGTGAAAATTTGCGTCGGTGAAAAAATAGTGCTTACCTGTCCGGATTCAATACCCGCAAGAAAAGTGCTTACTTATGAGTGGTTCGAGTATAGGGGTGCGAATGACTCCGTGATGATAAGTACGGGGCGTTCTGTGACGGTACAGCCTTTGAGGGAGACAAGCTACCGTCTGATTATCCAATATCTCGATATGGATAATAATTTGATTCGATACGGAGATTTCGAGGGGATTCCGGATGGTCCGGGAGGTCTGTTTCCGAATCAGGCTTCTCTGCCTTTTAAAACGGATTATACCTGGACTGCGGCTGGGGGGGATAGAGCTTTATGGCCGGAAGGTGTCTTTAAGTTTGCTGCTAATTCGAATACTTATCATTTTCATTTCTTTGACCGGAAAGATCATACGACGGGGAAGGGAAAGATGATGGTGATCAACGGGCATCCTTTAAAAAATGCAAAAGTATGGCAGCAAGATATTACCGGTATACAGCCTGGTACGGAATATGCTTTTTCGGTGTGGGGTATGAATGTTTCTACTGGAGCAAAACCTCGGTTTCAGTTCAGTATTTCGAAAGACGATAATTATAATGTTGTAGGAGGAATGTATGAAACTTTTTCCCCAAAAAACGACTGGACTTCTTTGTTTAGAATGTGGAAAGCTCCTGTTGGTTGGGGAACGAATGCTTGTATTACATTGATTGACCAGACGACAGAACGTTCCGGTAATGATTTTGCCGTAGACGATTTTGTTTTTGCACCCGTATTGAATTTGACCGGAAAGATAACGTTGCAATTGATTCCGCGTTTTAATATGGATAAAATGGCCGACCGGGACGTATGTGCCGGGACGAATGTCAACGTTCAGCCTGTTATCTATGGGGAGGCTAATGTATATGAGTGGTATAAAGATGGGGTTAAGCTGGATGGAAAAAACACTTTAAATTTGTTGTTGAATAAGGTAAAAAGGGATGATTCCGGAGTTTACGAATGTAAAGTTTCCGGTGGCGTTTGCGGAGAAGGTTCGGGACGGTTTACGCTGGCTGTTCAGGATTCGTTGATATTGGAACCGTTGAATAATCTGGACGTTTGTCGTGCTAACGAAGCTTTTTGGCGGGTAGTTGTAAAGGAGGGACATGCAGAGCGTTATCAGTGGAGCCAACCGGCTCAAGCCCAGAACTGGGTAGGTCAATATTCGGACGGTTATCTGAAACAGCAGGTTGTAGCTGCCGATAGCGGAATATATACCTGTACGGTAAGCAGCAAATGCGGAAATCGCCTTGTTTCTGCTCGATTAGGGGTTTATCCGGATATCGAGGTGGTTGAAATTTCCAAAGGAGGCACGTATTGTCCGGGGACTTCAGTGACCTTGACCGGAAAGATCAACCGGCCTGCAATATTCAGTTGGATTTGGGGTCAGGAGTCCGGTAATATCCGTTTGGAGTTTTCGGATACTTTAGTGACGATACCGGACGGAACAGATATAACCTATACGTTTTTTGTAAATGATACTCTTTGCCGGAAATCACTTGCTCCTGTGGTTCAGCTTTTTTTGAAGGATACATTGAAAAGTCTGACACTTGAAGATGAACGTACGGTATGTGAAAACTCGAATGTGACGGTTTCCCCGGAAGCCAGGGGAGGAGAAAATCTGGTGTGGAGTTGGGAAGGACCTCATGGCTTTGTTTCTGCTGTCAAAGTGTTGAAAATAGATGCTTTCCGGAAAGAGCAGAGCGGATTTTACCGGTTGACGGTGACCGATGATTGTGGAAACAGTCTGACTGATTCTATAAATATAACCGTGATAGAGGAGTTCGGTTCGCCGGTGATTTCCGGTGATTTGAACGTGTGTTTGGGAGAAAACGGGGAATTACGGGTAGTAGGTGGAGTGAACGGTTTGAAGTATGAATGGACGACTCCTACCGGTAGGAAAGTGTTATCGTCGGTATTGACTTTAAATCGGATCCGGGCCCAGGATACAGGTTTGTATGTTTGCCGTCTGACTTCTGTTTGTGGAAATCATATTGATTTGCAAACCCATGTGTCGCTTTATCCTCCGGTATCGGTAGAGGCTCCGGATCGGCCTTTGGAGGTGTGCGAGGGGGAGCGGGTAGAGTTTACGGTAACGGTCAGACCGGAGGAGCATTATGTGTGGATGAGAAACGGTGTACAGGTTGGAACGGCTGACCGGTCTTATGTGATTGCGGCGGCAACTGCCGCGGATGACGGTGTGTTTGAATGTGTAGTATCGTCTCCTTGCGGAGAGAGTAAGATTTTAAGATATGTATTGGTTGTACATAAAACGACTGTTATTACCGGTAAGAGCGATGATTTTTACGTTACCCCCGGAGCAAATGTGAATATGTTTGTACGGGCTGAAGGTTCTGATTTGACTTATCAATGGAGAAAAGTGGGGGGCGGAAATGTCGGATTAGGGGATCCTTCTTTGGTGTATGATGCCGTGACGCTTGAGAATGCCGGGACTTATATTTGTACGGTAACCGGTCGCTGCGGAAGGGCGGAGGCTACTATCCGTCTGAACGTAGGGGATTTTAATGAGGTAACGGCTGATCAGCAGGTTTTCCTTTGTGTCGGTTCGGCTTATTCTTATACGGCTGCATTGCGTCCGGCCGGTTGTACGCAGACGGCTAATTTGGTGTATAGTTGGAAAGGGCCGGACGGACGGGAGGTGAGTAATACGAAGGCTTTGGTTTTGTCGGATGTAACGACTGCAACAGCCGGAGTATATACCTGTACGATTGCCGGTACATGCGGAACGGCGACTTTGCGTTTGACAGCTACAGTTTATGAGAATCCGGTGTTGTCTGTGACTCCTGCTGCGGATACCCTGTGTGAAGGTGAGAGTGTGAATATGTCGGCGGCTGTGAATGCCAATGCCGGGAATTATATGTTCGAATGGCGGCATGAAGGACTGCTTTTGGGAACGACTGTAGAACAGCATATTATCCGCGATGTAACTCTGAGTGATGCGGGACAATACGTATGTAAAGTGTCTGCCCATTGCGGTGAAGACCGGGATACGGTGCGGTTAACGGTCCGGAAAGGATTGAAGATATTAAACAGACCGGCTGATTTGACTTTGTGTAAAGGAAATGCTGCGGAGTTAAAGGTGGAAGCTAGCGGCGATAGTGTCGTATATGCCTGGGGTGGGCCTGTTGCCGGTGAATGGAGTGCTCCGGATGCGGCTGTTTACCGCAACGGAAGTGTTTCACAGGACGCGACGGGGCAATATCGTTGTGTGGTAAGCAGTCGTTGTGGAACCGATACATTATATGTCCGTGTGGATGTCGAAAAAGACCTGGAATTAGTAAGCAGAACTCCGAATCTGGCTGCCTGTATCGGAGAGAAGGACGTGACGCTTTGGGCCCGGGTAAATCTGGACGGTGCCCGTTGGATCTGGACTTTTCCGGACGGGCGGATTTTTACGACACCGGAAGTTCCGCTTGATCCGATAACGACGGCAGACCGGGGACGCTATGTCTTTCAGATCGAGAGTCCGCGGGGATGTTCGGTTTTGAAAGATAGTATCGGTATCGGCGTATATAATGAACCCGGTCCGTTGACAGTCAGTCCGGCGGATGCTTTTGTATGTGAGGGAAGTGTAGCCCGTTTTGAGGCGGCTATGCCCGGAACGGAGGTGGTGTATTCATGGATGGGGCCGGGAAGATTTACAGCAGATACAGCAATAATTATCGTTGAAGATGTGACAATGGCTAAGACGGGAAGTTACCAGGTTATTGCCCGTGATATTTGTAGACATGAAAGAGTGGCGGCGGTGAATTTGTCGCTAAATGAGGAACTGGATCGGTTGACAATCAGTTCCGATACGGCAGTCTGTTTGTTTTCAGATGTGAAATTTACTGTCGGTGGCGGTTATCCGGGTATGAGTTATACCTGGTTTTTTAACGGAAATCAGGTCGGAACGGATGCTGTATTGAAATTAGATAATGTAGAAGAACGAGATGCCGGAGAATATACTTGCCGGATCGGTAATACATGCGGGACGGTTGAAAAGACGGTCCGGCTGACTATTTTACAACCTCTTGAATTTAGTTTGGTGACGCCAGCCTATATAGAAGCCTGTATCGGAGAGACGGTTGTATTTGGAGTGCAGGCGGACGGGACCCATGTTGAATACCGTTGGCAGAAGACCGGAACCGATGTGGGAACTATGGATTCTTTGCTTGTCCTTAGCGATATTGAGGCTTGGGAAGGCGGAATTTATACCTGTTCTATTTCTTCCGTTTGCGGTACGGAAGACGCGGAGTTTGAACTGAAGGTGAAGCCGCAAACCCGGATCACCGGACGTTCGCCCGATAAGTATGTTTCTATGAATGATTCTTTGCAGTTGTTTATCATTACCGAAGGGGTTCATAATACCTTTGAATGGAAGAAGGAAGAAAACGTGATCGGCCGCGATTCGGTGTTGAATATACCGGATGTGGGGTCTGTTGTACGGGATGTAGTTTATCAGGCGAAAGCAGAAGGGGATTGTGGGATTGATTCTGTTTCTTTCTTATTGAGAATCGGGGATTATATCCATGTACCCATTTTGGGAGGTGAGGCAGATACAATATGCGAAGGAAGTAATTATGCTTACGCTGCAGAGCTTGTACCTTACGGATGTTACGGTGGAGAACCGGTTTCTTACCTTTGGAAAAAGGTGGAAGGGGGAACAGAAATTGAAATAGAGAGTGATATGACTTCTGCTTTATTCAAGATTAAAGAAGCAACGCCTGTAGATACCGGACTTTACCGATGTGTGATCAAATACCGGGGATGTCCTATAGATGGCGGGGATACGTTGCATGTACGCGATACGTTGTTTGAATTGCGCCTGGCTATGATCGAGGTGCCGAAACTTATTTCGATCTCCCCCAAGGATACAACGGTGACTGAAGGTTTTGAACACCGGATTAAAGTAGAAGCGGGAGGTGATGTTATATTTTATGGCTGGCAAAAGGATGATACAGTTGCGCTTCCTCAGAAAGGAACATCTTTACAATTTTTGCCGGTAAAATTTGAAGATGCCGGGGTATATCGGGTGACGATAGAGAATAAGTGTAGCCGGGTTTCAGCTACTTCCCGTCTGAAAGTGACTCAAAAAACGGTGATTATCTCTCCTATGGATAACACCGTGGGCGTATGCCGCAGCAGCGATACAACATTGAGGGTGGATGCTATAGGTACGAATCTGATATACAGATGGTATGCTGAAGGGCGTTTGATGGCGTCTTCCCGGCATAATGAATATACATTGAGGAATGTGGATAAGGCAATTAAAATTTCATGTGTTGTAGAGGGTAAAGGAGGAACCGATACCTGTTCTTTCCGGGTAAGTGTGTTGGAGTTACCGAAAGTGGCTGTTGACGGAGCGGTGTTAATCTGCCGATCGGCAGAAAGTTATTTGCAGGAATATACGGCTGTAAGTCCGCAGACCGACGAATTGATGTGGAATTGGCAGTTAAATAAAGGAATGATTCGTTCGCAGGCGGGGAAACCGCAGGTAGAGGTGTATTGGAACGGTGAAGACGGGGCTGCCGTTACTGTAACGGCTGTTTCCCGGAATACGGGATGTTCTGCCCGTTCTACTTTAGCTGTCGGATATGTTTCACTTCCGGAGGTATGGCTGGATTTACCGGAAACGGTCGGTTATTGTATTGATTCTCTGGTATTGAACAGGGCATGGCCGTTGGGAGGTGCTTTTGTTTCGGAGGGAGATACGATTCATGCACTCGGTTTTTATGTGAAAGATAAGAGATATGAGGTAAAGTACGTCTATACCGATCCCTTGACCCGTTGCAGCAATGAAGCGCTTCAGCGGTTGGATATCGATGTGGAACCGAAAATCCGGTTGGCTAAGCGGAATGATACGACCGGGGTCTGCCGTCCGCTGACTTTGGCTGTGGCTTCGCATACCCCTGGAACGATTACCTGGAAAGGAAGCGGATTGTATTTAGATACGACCGATCTTTTGAATCCTTTGTTTGTTCCGGAAGAAGCCGATGCAGAGCATGTGTATTATGAAGCGACGGTAACGGATGCCTATGATTGCGAGGCTTCGGATTATACGCGTATTCGGGTGGTTTATTTGCCCCGGGTAACGGCAATGCGGGATACCGTTATTGGTAACTGCGGGGAGGAACCTGTAGATTTGACATTGAATGCGCAGTACATTACCTCCTATTTTGACCGAATGGCCTGGTTGCCGGCTGATCAGGTAGAGCTTCAAGCTGATTATTCCGGAAAAGTATCGGATATGTTTCCGGGAAAGAATGTGTTTGTTGTGGAGGTGTATGATGTGTTCGGTTGTACCGGAGAAGATTCGGTTGGGGTAACTTTGTCTACCGGGCCTGATGTGGCTGATCGTGAAATTTGTTTGGGTGATTCTATCCGGGTGGATCAATCGGGTTATATTGATTTTAATTGGAGTGACGGTTACACTTTGCCACAACGCTTGATAACCCAGGTGGGAACCGATACCTTGTGGGTAAAAGATGAGTTTGGATGTGAAGGAACAGCTGTGTATACGGTACGTTCGCTACCGGAGACAAATCTGGTCGATACTTTCCTTTTGCGCGGACACCGTTTGGAATTACCGTTAGAGTTGAATCCGGATTACGGACCTTACGATATTGTGTGGCAGGACGGTAGTGCAGTTATTGTCTATATCGCCGAACGTGAGGGAGAATATTGGGTGAGGGTCACGGATAATATCGGTTGTACGGTCACGGATACGGCAAGGCTTACTTTTATAGAAGGTATTTATGCTCCCAACGCTTTTCTCCCGGAGAGTCACGGTGAAAATTCCCGCTTTTATTTGAAGGAGGTAAATTTTATCGGTGATTTCGAGATGTATATTTATAACCGGTGGGGTGAGTTGATTTTTAAGACAAATGAGATCGGATTTAACGGAGGATGGAACGGTACTTTTAACGGAAAGAAATGTGATGTCGGCACTTATGTATGGGTTGCTTTTAATAATGGTAAACGCTTGGGGAGGGGGACTGTAACTTTAATAAAATAACGAGATGAAAAGGTATATTTTTATTATGGGGTGTATTGGGCTGTTTATGGGTATCCTGAACGGCTGTTCTCCGGTGACAGAAAATATTCCGGACCCGGATTTTAAACCGGACGCCTTGATTTCTTTGGGCGATAATACCATTTCTGTGTGGGATTTGATTGGAAAGGGAGAACCTCAATCGTCTGAGGGTGGAGAAGAAATACATATAACCTTACAGTATTTACAGGAGAATGCACTTACTATTCCCGCAGTGGCTTTATATAATATCAGTGCGGATACATTGCTTCATGCTCCTTATTTTCAGGTGGATGCCACCAGTGGCATCGAATTCGGGGTACCTTTGGAAAAGGAAGTCAAGTTCCGGCATTTGGATACGATTTGGCTGACGACAATTCCGCAGGGCGTAAATATCAAGCATATGGAGGATGTAGCTGATTTGGAATATGTGTTTCCTTATACCGGTTTTGAATACCGGGTAGAGATAACTCTGAAAAATATTTTTGTGCGCGGAACCCGGGAGGCGTTGAAGATCAGTGAGGTTGTAAATAAAGACAATCAGAAAGGAATCCGGCGTAAGGTGACGAAAGAGTTTGATATCGATTTATCGAAAGGAAATTTACTGGAAGTGGAAACGCGTGTCGTTATTGCTGCTAAAGCTGTTTTATTTGAACCCCAGACGATTTATTTATTTATAAAGTCGCTGAATATGAAACTGGAGAAAGCGGTCGGTTATTTCCCGATACCTCCTTTGCAATTGGATAGCAACAATTTGAAAATGAATCTGGATGTCCTGGCGAATTTATCCAATGCCTTCGATATTGCTTCTCCGAGGTATTATTTGATCGTTCGCAATAAAGGGCTGGGGTTACCTGCCGAAGTGGATGATTTAAGATTACATGCGACGAATGTGGCCGGTACCCGGAGTGTGGAATTGAGAAGTTACGAAGAGATGGCTTTTGAGGCAAATACGGAAAATGTTTTGCGAGTAGATACTTTTGTATTTACACCCGATAATTCCAATCTGGTCGAATTCCTTTCTTTACCTCCTCACGGGAATATCGACTATAACGGTACGATTCGGTTTAATCCGAACGGCAGACCTGCTGAAGACAATGTAATCTATGCGGACGGGTTATCACAGGTGGATTCGTATATTGAAGTGCCTATGGTGATGAAAGGGAACGCTTTGTTGTACCGGGATACGCTGGAAGGGTTTGACTTTAGCGGGAAAGAGTTTTCTGCGGCTCAGCTGACGGTGACGCCGACTACAGATATTCCTTTTACTATGTCGTTGTATCGGTTGGAATTTTATGATGGAGCAGGAAATATGCTGGAAAAGGTAGACTGGAACGAATCATTGATAAGCGGAAGAACGATAAGCCGGACGATTACTCCGGAGATGTTGGAAAAAATAACCGGAGCCACTTATGGTATTGGGATTGTGGGAGTTTCCCTTTCTGTAGATGTATTGGGTATTCGGCAAGATGCCGTTTTGAAATTGAATTATTCTTTATTAGGTGAAACGAAACACAATTGATAAGATGAGAATTGTTTTTGTGATTGTAAGCATATGTTTGTGCTGTAGCTGCGGAGACCGGGATCTGCTGGATTTTGATAAAATGGATAAACCCCAAGGGTGGGAACCGACTTTTTCATTTGTATTGGCGCGGGGAGATTTCTCTATGTGGGATCTTCTCAAAGAAAGCGCTTCAGATAGTGCAACTCTGAAAAAGGATGAGAACGGGCAGTTGTTGATCGAATACAAACGTCCTGAAATCTATACCATAGGGGTAGATGATTTGTATTCGATGAAAGCAGAAGATATGTTTTTTAACGGTAGTTTTCCGATCAATCGTTCTTATATTGATGCCGGAAAAGGAACTGTACAAAATCCTTATTACGATACGTTGCGTGTACCTTTCCAGTTAGAACAACTGTTACCGGAAGTTTCTATCCGGGAGGCTACGCTTTCTATTAAATCGATGACGTTTATTGTGATGAATAACGCCAATATTGGCGGGACGTTAACCGTAGTTTGTGAAAATCTGTATTCATTGGAAACCGGGGATAAAATTGCAATTCCTTTGACTTTAACACCGGGAAAGCCGACTACTTTTTATTCAACGGAAGTCCCTAATCTGAAAGCTGTGCTCAACGGTTCCGATATTGTTCCCTTGACTTTTGTATTGAAAGTGACGGATATTGCTCAAATGCAGAATAATCAAAATGTTTTGATCGATATTGCGACGGCTGGAGTAGATTATAAAAATGTGAATTTGTTTTTACCCTCCGCTGAAATACCGTTACCACAGAAAAGTTTTATACCGGAAATTGCTTTGCTCAATGATCTTTCCGGGGATTTTGAGTTTGTACGGCCTGAGTTGCAGATTACTGCCCGGACGAAAGGTTTAGGGGCTGATTTTTATCTGCGACCGATGGTTTTTACAGCTGTAAATGCCGGGAAAATGTTACAAACAGATGAAGTTTTTGGGTTTGCAGGAGAAAATCAAAATGTAAATGAAGTTTGTAATAATTTTTCTTATGATATTTCAAATTCTAATATACAGGAATTTACTGATGTATGGTCCGGAAACAAGATTGAATATGGCGGAGGAGAACTTCGTTATGGCGGAGGAGAGATGTGGCTGTATGCGGGAGGTAAGCTTATTTTTGATCTGACTTTGAAAATACCTTTGGAGCTTTCCGCTACAGAGTTGGTCTATTATGATACAATCCGTGATCTGAATCTGAAGAATGCTGACAAAATATTGGAAGCCCGGTTGAGAATGGTAGGGGAGAACGGGATTCAAATGGAATTTGGTATTCCGGAAGTGTTACTATTGGATGGGAATAATGGTTTGCTTGATCGTATTGTGAATGAAAATCCCGATCTTGTTTTTCCGGCAGCTAATGAAGCCGGTCCTGCAAACGGAAGTATTTTAATTGCATTTAATGAAAAAAATTTACGATATTTGGCTAAATCCAAACGGATTGTTTTAAAGATTGTAGCCAAATCTACACCCGGTAAAACTGCAGTCATAGATGCGATATCCAGGCTTACTCTGAGGTTGAATTTGGAAGCCCGGGTTGATATGGGGGGAGTGGTGTTCGATTAAAAGGTTTATTCAGTTGTGATTTACGATTTTCTTTTTTCGTAGGGCCGGATTATGTGTTTATTTTAAAATCATCGATTAAAATTTACAATTAAAACGTTCCTTAATTTTAGTTGATCTAAATTGAAGACTAACGAACAGATATAAAGACAAACAAGTGACGATAAATGATAAGTTACATGTTTGAGAAACAGAAAAATAGGATATATATATCTGACTTTCAGATATAAATTAAGTAAGAAAAGTCTGTTTGTAAATGGAGAAAGGGTAACATGTCTGCAAAGATGGCAGATGTTATTGGTGGTGTAAACCTTTGACCAATAAAAAGGAACGTTTTAGTTGCAGATTTTGAATTAAAAAAACTGATAACGAAGCAGATTGCAAGTCATTTAAAATTTACAGTCTAAAATTTATAATTTATATGAACGCTTTTAAATAAAATAACATATGTATCGACGTATTATTTTTTGTATTGTTATTGGAATAGTTGCTTCTTGTTCTTCTTTTAAAAATGATGGAGAATTGGTAGGAGCCCGTAAAGTAAAAAGATGGTTTGAGCCTGATCCTTATGGGATGGTATTAATTCCTACCGGGAGTTTTGTTATCGGACAGAATGATGAGGATATTGCCTGGTCGATGTCTGCTCCGCAACGTACG
>ENA-ORSS01000193-ORSS01000193.1-human-gut-metagenome-genome-assembly--contig:-NODE-193-length-78913-cov-6.863945_pt1 | contig 78913 bp, 57 predicted proteins | sample MGYA00241899_ERZ509162 | MGnify/ENA primary metagenome ERZ509162 (study PRJEB26280, sample SAMEA2338641) | human gut metagenome | biome: human gut; feature: human-associated habitat; material: faeces... | reverse complement strand
CGCAGATTACGCAGATTATCGCAGATTAAAATCCATGTTTTTCCGTGTTATCCGCATTTGGAAAATGCACCACAGAGTACACAGAGTTTCACAGAGGGAAAGGCGGGGCAAGGTTCGTGTGCATTGTCTATACACCCTAAACCCTAAACCCTCAACCATAAACCCTCCACCCTCAACCCTCATCCCTCAACAGAGTTTATCCCAGCGGATCCTCCCCTCCTCCACCACCGCCTCCGCCGCCGGGCGTTTCTTCATCGTCGGTGCCGTCGGCGGGCGTCATGTTCAGTTCCTGAAGCTTGGTGTCCAGGTCGACGAAGTCGATGCGTTCTTCGGCGCGGGTGGTCGAGGTGTCCAGGTTAGGGCGGATGGCGCTCGATGCACGGAAGTTGATGCGTACCGCCTTGATCTTTTCCGCCGTGCAGTCCTTGCGCTGTTCCGAGCCTTCGGTAGTGGCCGAGAGGCTGAACACCCCAAAGCCGTCGATGCTGACCGAATGGCCATTGTAGAGCTCCGTCCGCATGGCGGAAACGAAGTTGGTGAGTACGCTCTGGATGTCGCCCAGTGTGAGCGAGCTTTTTTCTTTCATCTGGATGGAGAGGCTTTCCAGCGTAGCCGGTTTTCCCCACACCACCAGTTGGGGGTAGTACTTGGCCGGTGCGGCCTGGTCCTGCGGGTTCTTCCGCTGGACACGTTTGAATGTGACAGACATACGAGTCTCCTTTCTTGTTTTTTCGGGTGATGAGGAGGATGCGAAAAAGGCAGGAAGGATTGAAAAAAACGGAAGTAGCGTTGGCATACATTCAAAATTAATCAGTACCTTTACCACCGGTTTGCAGAGAGCATCACCGTCGGCGGATGACAACCGCCCGATGCAGCCTTCTCCTGTCCGGCCTGCCGATGTAGGCATTTCCTCTGAATCAGTAAGTTAAGCGGTGTGCACCAACCGCGTCCATGATCTCCGGAAGTGGACAAGGCAAAGGTCCGCAAACTTTCCGACAAGGGTGGGACAACCGGTGTCGGGACGGGTGCTACTTGGACGAACTGGTGTCGGTGTTTAACGTTTATTTACTTCGGCACCCTTGAAAAAACGTATCAACTGCAATTTTGAAGTCGGAAAACACTTAAAAACTTAGCTTGAAAATGACACTGACATTGATTATCGTGCTGGCACTGGCCGTCGGCGTGCTGGCGTTCATATTCTTTCGCATTCCGAAGAAAGGGGGAAAAGAAATCCCGGCTTTTCCCAAACCCCAACAGCCCACCACCGACATCTACGAACTACGCGAATTACGCGCCATGCTGGCCCGACTCAAAGAGATTAACGAAGAACACCGCGAAGTAAGCTACAACGCCCTGCGCGAACTGAAACGCATCCGCCGCGAGATAGATAGAATCAGCAAACGCACGGAAAAGGCGCGCGAGGACAGGAAGAAAGAAAAGTAAAAAAAAAGGCATGAACCACAGAGGTACGCAGAGTTTCATAGAGGAAGCACCACATTAAACGTAACGCCCCGCTACATTGCTTGTGGCGGGGCGTCGGATTGTTTGTAACGGCACACAACAAACGGTGTGGCGTCAGGGCTCGTCGAAGTGGCGAACCAGCAACTCTACCTGACGGCGGCTGAAGGTCTGCTCGTTGCGTCCTTCAGGACCTTCCTCGTAGAGCGCACGGCGTAAGGCATCGCTGCGTTCTATCCAGCGGTGGAGCTTGCGCAACGCACAGCGGGGCGTGAGGTTGGGAAAATAGAGTTGGGCAAATTCGGCCTTACGGTAGGGCCGGATGATGAAGGGGCGGTCGGCTCCTTCGTCGGGAATCAATTCGGGTTTCATAGCGTTTGAGTTTTTAGTTTTTAAGTTTTTGAGTTTTTGAGTTTTATAGCCAAACAGAAATATCCAAAGAATATTTCCGCTTAGGAAATTAGAAGGAGGTTAGGAGTTAAGGAGTTAAGAAGTTAAGAAGTTAAGCCGATAGATAGACTACTCTAAAACATTAACCATTTACCATTAACCATTCACCATTCACCATTTACCATTTACCATTAATCATTAACCATTTTCTTCGCAACGAACCGGTGTCCGGAAATTTCACCATCCGGCGACTCTGTTCCGCAGCTGCCGAGGGCTCATTTTAGGGCTCAGGCTCACTATGAGCCTTCCCCACGGGTGCAGATTCCGATTTTCGATAACCATCTTCCTCTTTTACAAGCAGTTCCGACTGTACAGCCTTGCGGAGTATCCGCTTGGCCGAACTTAGCGGAATGCCTGCGGGAACAGCTGCATCGACAAACTGTTTGTACGAGAATTTCGCAGGAAGCGACTCCAGCACGACCGCTATCCGGTGAGGACGTTGCAACGCCACGACGGGCCTTGCGCTGTCCGGCAGGGTGGAACTGAGCAGCAGGCTGTGCTCCAGCAGCGTCTGCGTGATGAGCAGGGCGTTGCGGAAGTCGGTGTCCGTGCAGCGGTACTCGGGCGCCTGGCGGAAGTCGGCCCACTTGCGGAAGGCCGTGAACAGTGCTGCCAGACGCATGGCCAGCAGGCCGTGGCGGAAGATGATGCCAAGCACGGCATCGCGCCCCTCGGCATGGGCATCGGCCAGCAGGCGGCTGAAGCAAGCCGTATGCTCGCGCCACTGTTCGGGGCTGAAGGTGACCAGCGTAGGGCTTTTCAGCAGTCCCAGGTGGATGGGCAGCAGTTCTTCGCTCAGGCGGCGGAAGTGGCTGTAGCGGTCGGTCGGTGCGTCGGCGGGCGCACACGACTCCCACTGCACTGCCGGCGGACGGGTGCACACGGCAAAGCGGCTGTAGAGCCCCGACTCCAGCGAACGGAAAAAGGTGCAGAACTGTTCGGGCGTGCCCGACATGACGAGCGACAGCCGCGGACGACGTGCCACGAGCGGTGCCCCGTCCACCTTGTACGACGACCCTACCTCTTCGTGGTGGGCAGCCTTCAGCAGGATGTCCTCGAAGTGGCCGTAGTCGGTGCCGATGGCATCGCACAGGGTGGCCATCTCCGTTGTGGCCATGGCACAACCCACCTGTCCCGAAGCCGCCAGACTCTCTATCAGCCGGCTTTTGCTGATGGTGGCCGGCAGTTTGAAGTACTGCAGCACGGTCTTGGACGGGCGCAGGTCGCGATTGGGCTTGCGCTGCTGCTTGCGTGCTTCGGCCAGTTCCAGCTCCCACAGGGTACGTGCTTCGTCGGCAGCCTCCTGCTGCTCCTCGCGACAGCGGGCATACCAGTCTTCGGTAGCATCGAGCAGCGAGGCGGTGAAGGCTATCACGCCCTTCCCCGTACCGGCGGGTGCCACTACGGCTAAGTAGAAGTGAGGCGAGTGTTCCACTCCCTTATAGACGAAGCGCACACCCGTCAGCAGCGCACTGCAACTGTTGAGCGACCCCATCAGCAGGAAGTCGCGTTCGCGGTCGTTGCAGGCGGGCTCGACGCATCGTGTCAGCATCGGAGGCAGCGTGTCGTACACCGTGGCAGGAATAAGGGGAACGGAGGACATGAGCGTTTCATTATTTTCCAACAAATCGTCCGCATCGGCTGGCGCCTGGCCCCGTGGGGAAGGCTCATAGTGAGCCTGAGCCCTAAAATGAGCCCTCGCCCCGGAAACGTCGGCCGGCGGAAGCTGGTCAACATACTGATAACCAGACAGTACGCGCGAACGTATGTCGTCGGACGTAAAATCGTCCGAAGCATGGCGGTAACTGAAGACCTGGATGAGACGTTCCAGTTCGGATGCCGAAAAACCTTTACGACGGGCAGCATGCCCCAGTTTCAGTGCGACGTCGTTTCGTCCGCCCCGGACGAAAGGATGACGGTGCTCGAAGTCGCTGACAAACTGTTCGAGGAAGCCCGGCGCGGTAGCCGGCGTTGCGCCCTGTGCGGAGGCTTCGGCGGCGGGGACCGGAGAGGAAATGTCCGCCGCATCGGCATCGCTGTCCGCTTCGGCGGCAGGTACAAAGAGAAAGACCTCGGCTTCGGGGGCATACCAGGCAGCGGGGTCCCAGGAGTAGTAGCAGGGCTGGGTCAGGATGCGGCATTTTTCGTCGTAGGGATGGGCGGCACAGGTGCTCACGGCACTTCCCACCGCCGCATAGAGGGCGCGGTAGTTGCGGGCGGCATCGTCGGGGCTGACGCGAGCCACCACCTTCAGGCCGTTGCCCGAGATGCTGCGGAAGGCGGCCACCACCCAGGGCAAGGTGCTGACGCGGCGTACGATTTCGTCCGTACGTTCGTCGGTATGGTCCAGGTCGATGCACAGCAGTCCGCTGTAGCTTGTCAGGTTGCGCACGGCGTGTCCGCCCCGGCAGGTGCCTGCCGTCACCACACAGGGTGTGCGCCCCTTCAGCGCCTGCGCTTCGGCCTTGCGGTCCGGCTGCGCGGCCAGTCGGCGGTAGTTCTGTGTGTGCGCCTTGAAGTCGTCGCCGCGTATGCGCCCGATGAAGCGGGCAAAGGGAATGTCGCGGGGCTTTTTGCTCCTGACGTCCGGAAATTCGGAAATCAGGAACGGTTCGTGTTTTGCAGTTGATGTTTCCATAGCAACTATCATGTTTTATAGTCCGGCCGCCAGCACCATTGCTGCGGCCACTGCAAAACAAAGCAAAATATTCGGAACCGTTTCCCGATTTCGGAGTACTTATTCCCGTAAGTATCTGAAAGCCAGACGGGCGTAGGGAGCGTAGTACTCAGAATGCAGTTTTATGTTTTTTTAGGAGAAAGACACCGCAACTTTCCGTGAATTTCCGTGTAATGCCGAAAGGAAAGCGGTTTCTTCATTCACCCTCCCGCTTGACTCTAACGACCAAACAACAACTCATAATCTCTGCGGGAAGCAGGCACCGCCCATTCTTCGGGAATGAATTTCCACTGTCCCAAAGCCTGAGGATCTATCACTCCCTTCTGTTCGATATACTGCATCAGATAAAAACGCAAATCCTTATCGGTAGAATACAGGATACGCTCCTTCAGCTTGTCTTGAGGAATGCCTGCTCCCTTGGTCAGCAACTCTCCTCCCCCATTTCCCCGGTAAGAATTCAATGCGACCTTATACCGCTTGCCCATGTCAAAAGGAGAACCGTCGGCCATGCTGATAATGTTCACCTTCTCTCCCACAGGTTTTGTTACATCTACCGTATAGACAATGCCTGCTGCCGAATCGAAATTGTAACTGAAATTACGGAACATGGCCCGATCTTCGGCTCCCTCACGAGGTTCTTCACGCAACAGCAGCAAATGATCATCGGGAGATTTCATCTGCGCTGTCCACAACCCATACGACATTTCAAGCATGTCGTGAATCTCTTTTCCCGAAAGCCACATGGTATAAAGCATATTCTCGTATTTGTACAAATTGAACATATCGCTCACAAACACGTCGCCAGCCTTAATCTCGGTATCGTAGGACAAAGGAGCCACAAAGGAAATCTCAGCCTGCCCAATCTGCAACTGCAACGTGTGGATAAGATCGACAAAAGCGGAAGAACCGAAATATGCCGGACGAGTAGAAATCGTCTTTGTAAACCGGCCTATCTTTTTGGAAACAAACTGCTGAATGGTATCATATTGCGATGCAAACTGCTTCATGAACGCAGCACTTGGCTCATACGCATCCATTGCCGAGAGCCTTCCGTCAATCTGCTTGCTCACCACCTTGCCATCCTGCATTTGCAGCGTTACGTCAATGTCCGATACAACGACTCCTTTATTGGCCGGGTCTATCACCAGGACAGAATCACCCGCCACATTCTGTATTTTCTTGCACTCGCGTGCATGATCGTGCCCCATCAGCACAATATCAAACCCCGGAATATTGCGGGCGACTTCCACCGAAGCATTCTCTCTGTACTTACCGCTCATCAGTACCGCGTTCTGTCCGGCATGGAACATACCAATCAGCAAGTCCGGCTTCTCCTGTTCGCGAATCGTCTTCACCCACTTACGGGCAGTCTCTTCCATGTCGTCAAAACGCAGCCCTTGCCATAGGTTCTCTGACAGCCACGCAGGGACAGCAGGAGTAATCATGCCTAACACTACGATTTTCACGCCATCCCGTTCCAGCACCTCGTAAGGTTTAAAATGGGGCTTACCGGTCGATACCTCTACGATGTTGGCTCCCAATACAGGGAAATGGCAATCGCGGGTCCAACGGTCGAAAACAGCCCGTCCGGTCTCTACATCGTGGTTTCCCATATTTCCGGCATCATAGCCCATATAGTTCATCATGTCGGCTGTCACATGTACCGAAGCCGTATCCATATAATTATAGTAATAGGCCGTAGGCTGTCCCTGAAGAATGTCTCCATTATCCAACAGAATAAGATTATCACCATAGCTCTCACGTTCTTTCTGAACAAAACTATGTACTCTCGACAAGCTGCCCACAGCCTCCTTCTGGAGAATAAAATCGTAGGGATAATAATTGCCATGAATGTCGCTGGTCTGAACGATTTTCAATTTTACTTCTTCATGCTGGGCACTCAGTGTCCCCGACAGAAGGAACATACTCACAAAAATACATGCACGAATCTTCATAACATAAAGTTTTTAAAGTTCACAAATATAGAAGTTTTTTTCGTACTTTTGGGCACTTTGCCTGAAGGAGTAAAAAAAGGAGTTAAGGAGTTAAGAAGTTAAGCCGATAGTTTAGTAACAAAAAAATTGATAATGGCCGTTAATTGATAACTTTTCATTGTCCATTCTCAATTATCTTAGGTATCGGCTTAACTCCTTAACTTCTTAACTCCTTCACTTCCCAACCCAAAAGTGATTGAAAATGAAAAATGAAGAATTGACTCAGACCTTTCACCGGATGCTTTCGGCCACCCTCGGCATTCCGGAAAAACAAATCGAGAAAACGCTCTCTCTGCTCAGTGAAGGAGCGACCATTCCCTTTATCAGCCGCTACCGGAAAGAAGTTACCGGCGGTCTGAACGAAGTGCAAATAGAAGCCATACAGATTCAGTACGACAAACTGAACGAACTGGCCAAGAGAAAAGAAACAATCGTCCACGCCATTGAGGAACAGGGAAAGATGACTGCCGAACTGCAAAAGCGCCTTGACGAAACGTGGGACAGCGCAACCTTAGAGGACATCTACCTGCCCTACAAACCCAAACGGAAGACTCGCGCAGAAATTGCCCGCCAAAGAGGACTGGAACCGCTGGCCACCCTGCTGATGCTGCAACGCGAACCCAACCCGGAAAAAAGAGCCGAGGCTTACGTAAAAGAAGAAGTGAAGAACGTGGAAGAAGCCATGAAAGGTGCACGCGACATCATAGCCGAACAAGTGAACGAAAACGAACGGGCACGCAACTGCATCCGAAACGCTTTCGCCAGACAGGCCATACTGACCGCTAAAGTCGTCAAGGGAAAGGAAGAAGAGGCTGCCAAATTCAGAGACTACTTCGACTGCTCCGAACCACTGAAACGATGCAGTTCGCACCGGCTGCTGGCCATCCGCCGCGGCGAGGCGGAAGGTCTGCTGAAAGTCAGCCTGGGACCAGATGACGATGAATGCACCGAACGCCTGGAACGCCTGTTCGTCCGCAGCAACAACGCATGTGGGCAGCAAGTGGCACAGGCTGTGCAGGATGCTTACAAACGACTGCTGAAACCATCCATCGAAACCGAATTTGCCGCACTGAGCAAGGAGCGGGCCGACGACGAAGCCATACGGGTATTTGCCGGAAACCTGCGTCAACTGTTGCTGGCCTCTCCCCTCGGACAGAAAAGGGTCATGGGCATAGATCCCGGTTTCCGGACGGGATGCAAGGTTGTCTGTCTGGATGCACAGGGCAATCTGTTGCATAACGAGAACATCTACCCTCACCCACCCGTGAGCAAACCCAAAGAAGCGTTCGCCAAAGTACAGAAAATGCTGGAAACCTACAAGATAGAGGCCATTGCCATCGGCAATGGAACAGCCAGCCGCGAAACAGAAGAGTTTCTTAAGCAGCACACCTTCAGACAGGACATACAGATTTTTGTCGTCAGCGAACAGGGTGCCTCCATCTATTCGGCTTCGAAAATAGCCCGTGAAGAGTTCCCTGATTACGACGTAACTGTCCGGGGAGCCGTGTCCATTGCCCGACGCCTGATGGACCCCCTGGCCGAACTGGTAAAAATTGACCCGAAATCGATCGGTGTAGGCCAATACCAACACGATGTAGACCAAAGCAAGCTGAAGAAATCGCTCGATCAGACAGTAGAGAGCTGTGTCAATCTGGTAGGAGTCAACCTGAATACCGCAAGCACTCACCTGCTTACCTACATTTCCGGATTAGGACCACAGCTGGCACAGAACATCGTCAACTATCGTGCAGAAAACGGTGCTTTCACTTCACGCAAGGAGCTGCTGAAAGTGCCCCGGATGGGAAACAAGGCTTTTGAACAGTGTGCCGGTTTCCTCCGGATTCCCCATGCGAAGAATCCGTTGGACAATACGGCCGTACACCCTGAAAGTTATTGCATCGTCGAGCAAATGGCCAAAGACCTGGGATGCAACGTAAGCGAACTGATAGCCAGCAAAGAACTGAGAAAAAACATCAAGCCTGAACGTTATCTCACTCCCACCGTCGGAATGCCTACCTTGCAGGACATTCTGCAGGAGTTGGAAAAGCCGGGACGCGACCCCAGAGGCCCGATTAAAGTATTCGAATTCGACAAAAACGTTCGGACCATAGACGACCTGCAAGTCGGCATGGAGCTGCCTGGCATCGTCAGCAACATAACCAACTTTGGAGCATTCGTCGACATCGGCATTAAGGAAAACGGACTGGTCCATCTATCCCAACTGGCCGACCGTTACATCTCCGACCCCAATGAAGTAGTCAGCATTCATCAGCACGTACGGGTGAAGATTCTTAATATCGACCTGGAGCGCAAACGAATACAGCTTACAATGAAAGGAATGAATGGATAATTGAGAATGGAGAATGAATAATGGATAATTGAGAATTATTTCCTGTTCATCCGCAGGTCATTCTCCATTATCCATTATCAATTATCAATTTTCAATTTTCAATTCTCCATTCTCATGATGATAAAGGTTCCCGCAATCAGCAGCAGTGTACAAAGCAAAGAGCCCTCAAAGCCAAAGTCTCCTCCGTTCATCCATTCATTGGCCGACAGGCGAAGATTCAGCAGGCTTTCGCCAAAGCGGATGCCACTTACTTCATAGCCCAACACCGGCCCCTGCAACCAATTCCAGAACCAATGCACAGCAATCGGGAAACTCAGATTACGGGTGTATATATAAGAAGCTCCCAGCATCATCCCCGCCAACAAGATGTTGAGGAATGGCAAAACAGAAAAATCCGGATTGGCAAAATGGAACAACGAGAACAGCACGGACGAAAGAAACAGGGCCAGGAATTTATTCATCCCCGAGTCGAGCATACGGCCAAGCACAAAGCCACGTAATGTCAGTTCCTCGAAAAAGGCAACAATAGCAAAAAAGGCCAACGAAACAAGCAATGAATCAGGGCGGAACGACACCGAAACCACTTCCACACTGCCTGCCAACAAGCTGACGCCAAAGCCTATCGCATAAAGTGCAACGGCAAACAGCATTCCCCTGCACCAGTCCTTCGCATATCCCCTGAAATGCAATCCCAACGCCGAAAAAGGCAGACCACGCATACGCAACACAAGCCATGCGGAAAACAGCGAGGCCAACAATAGCAACAACTCGTCTATTACAGTCAACCACTGCTGCCCCGCCCCTCCTTCTTCAGCAAAGAAGACGGAAAACAAAAGCCCGAGAACAGAATAAGTCAACAAAAAGACAAACAAGAACAACAAAATATCAAACACCATTTTAGCAAACCGCTTCCAGGCGGCACCGGCCGATGGCACTCCACTCTTTTCACTGCAATTCATTTCGGTCATACCCTTCATAATAAAATAGGTTAATATCCGACAAAAGTAACAATAAAAAGAAAAAAGTTCACCTCAACTTAAACAATCTTTTCTATATTTGAAGCTATAAAAAAATCACTTAAGACATGAAATTACAAAGCATCCTTTCCATTGTTGTCGGATTAGGAATTACACTGACTGTTTCCGCGCAACAAAAAAAAACATATTATGTCCCTAAAGCAGGTACACTGACCGAACTGATCAAAGAAAATGAAGCCAACGAAATAACCTACCTGACGCTTCAGGGCAAATTGAACGCCATCGACTTCCGCTATCTGAGAGACGGATTCAGCAAACTGACGGTATTGGACATATCGAATGCCTCCATCAGCATGTATGCCGGCAAAAACGGCACTTCTCCCGACCGTTTCTACATCTATCCTGCCAATTGTATTCCTGCCTACGCTTTCTGCAAGCAGACCAACGATACCACTTTTGTCGGGAAACAGTCTTTGACCCGCGTAATTCTGTCCGATAAGACTAAAAACATAGAGGATGCGGCGTTCAAGGCCTGCAAGAACCTGAAGATTTGCCAGATACGCAAAAAGACACCTCCCAACCTGCTCAAAGAGGCCTTGGCCGATAGCATAACCGCCATTTTTGTGCCGCTGGGATGCAGCGATACCTACAGGGTAAAAGACAACTGGGGAACGTTTGCCTTTATCGAAGGAGAGCCCTTAGGCATTACCGTGCAAGTAGGTGCCATGGGAAGCCTGGCAAGCGAACTGGTAAAAAAAGGCATCCAGCCCAAAGAAGTGAACTTCCTGACCGTAGAGGGAAAACTGGACGAAGCAGACTTTACACTGATACGGGACTATATGCCCAATCTGGTTTCCATCGACCTGACGCAGTGCAATGCAACTGCCATTCCCGATTATACCTTTACACAGAAAAAGTATCTGTTGAATATAAAGCTGCCACACGGGCTGAAAACCATCGGTCAGCGTGCGTTCAGTGGTTGTACCCGCCTGTGCGGAACACTGATGCTTCCTGCCAGCGTGACGGCCATCGAATACGGTGCCTTTATGGACTGTGACAATCTGCGCCACGTCGTAGCAACAGGCAACAGCATCACAACTTTAGGAGACAACCTGTTCGGAAACAATAACGACAAGCTGATCTATCAGAAAAAATAAAAAATGAAGAATGAAAAAAATGAAGAATGGCAAATGGTTAATGGTTAATGATTAATGGTAAATGACAAGTCAATTCTTCATTCATCATTCTTCATTCATCATTAACCATTAATCATTCTTCATTTTCCTATCAGGCACCGTACATACGTGCCTTCAGCTCCTTGATATGATCTGACGTGATGTATTCATCATACTCCATCATCTTGTCGATGATGCCATTGGGCGTCAGCTCTATAATACGGTTGGCAACTGTCTGAATGAACTCATGGTCGTGAGAAGAGAAAAGAACGTTGCCCTTATAAATCTTCAAGTTATTATTGAAGGCCTGAATGGATTCCAGGTCCAGATGGTTGGTCGGAGTGTCCAGTATCAGGCAGTTTGCATTACGCAATTGCATACGGGCAATCATACAACGCATTTTCTCGCCTCCGGACAGCACACTGACTTTCTTCAGCACCTCTTCGCCCGAGAACAGCATACGGCCCAGGAAACTCTTCATATAGACTTCGTTGCCTTCGCCATATTGGCTCAGCCAGTCTACCAAATTCAAATCAGTATTAAAGAACGACGTATTGTCCAGCGGCAAATAAGCCGTAGTAATGGTAACACCCCAATTGTAACGTCCGGCATCCGGCTTCATGTTTCCGTTGATGATCTCAAACAAAGCAGTCATCGCACGCGGATCGCGGGACAGAAAGACAATCTTGTCTCCCTTCTCGACATTGAAGTTCACGTCGCGGAACAGTACCGTACCGTCTTCCAACGTTTTCGTCAGGCCCGACACTTCCAGAATCTGGTTGCCCGGTTCACGTTCCGGCGTAAAAATAATGCCCGGATATTTGCGTGAAGAAGGCTTGATTTCTTCCACATTCAGTTTCTCCAGCATCTTCTTACGGCTGGTCGTCTGCTTGCTCTTGGCCACATTGGCACTGAAACGACGGATAAATTCTTCCAGCTCTTTTCTTTTCTCTTCAGCTTTGGCCTTCTGGTTCTGCTGCTGACGAAGCGCCAGCTGGCTGGACTCGTACCAGAAGCTATAGTTACCGGCAAAAAGGTTTATTTTACCATAATCGATGTCCACCGTATGCGTACAAACCGAATCCAGGAAATGTCGGTCGTGGCTGACAACCAGCACCGTGTGTTCAAAGTTCGAAAGATACTCTTCCAGCCAGGTAACCGTTTCCATATCCAAGTCGTTGGTAGGCTCGTCAAGCAGCAAGTTGTCAGGGTTTCCATATAAGGCCTGCGCCAACATCACACGCACCTTCTCCTTATTGTTCAGTTCGCCCATCATCACATAGTGCTTGTCTTCCTTTATGCCCAGGCCACTCAGCAAAGCCGCAGCGTCACTTTCGGCATTCCATCCGTTCAGTTCGGCAAATTTCTCTTCCAGTTCGGAAACCTTCAATCCATCCTCGTCGGTAAAGTCTTCCTTGGCATACAATGCATCGCGCTGCTTCATGATGTCCCACAAGACAGTATGCCCCATCATCACAGTGTCCATCACCGTGAAAGCATCCCACTTGAAGTGGTCCTGGCTCAAAACGGAAAGCCGTTCTCCGGGTCCCAATGTAATCAAGCCTTTTGTTGGCTCCAGCTCCCCGGATATCGTCCGCAAAAAAGTAGATTTTCCGGCTCCATTCGCCCCAATTATACCATAACAATTACCGTTCGTAAACTTCAGATTTACGTCATTAAACAACACTCTTTTACCAAATTGCACTGCAACATTCGAGACTGTAATCATCTTCCTATCTTTGAATTTATTTACAAATTACGAGCTAATACCCTATATTCATTCATTTTGCCGGCAAAGATACGATTATTTCAGGAATAGAAACAGAGAAACGCTGTCAATCTGGCATAAAAGTGTTAACTTTGCAGCGTTTTTGTACAAAAGCATTTTTGGCAAAGTTTTTGTAGGAACAGAAATTAAGAAAATGCAAAACTTAAACCTTAGAAACGATGAAAGATAAAAAATATTACAGAAACAATAAGCATAATAACAATATGAATCCAGAAAAAGAAAACAACAGAGAAGAGAATCTGGGTACTCAGAATGCCCGCCCTAACGAGCAGGAAGAGGTTGCAACAGATCAGAATGAAGTTCGTGAGGAAGAAAACACTTCCATGAGTAACGAGGAAAAGCTGGCTCAGGAATTGGAAAAAGCCCAGCACATGCTCGAAGAGCAAAAAGACAAATATCTGCGCCTGTCGGCCGAATTTGACAACTACCGCAAACGGACCATGAAGGAGAAAGCCGAACTCATCCTGAACGGAGCAGAAAAAAGCATCAGCAGCATTCTGCCTATTGTCGACGACTTTGAGCGTGCCCTTAAGAATATCGAGACTGCCACCGATGTAGCAGCTGTCAAGGAAGGCGTTGAGCTTATCTACAACAAATTCATGAAGGTACTGGAACAGAACGGAGTAAAAGTCATCGAGACCCAGGAAAAGGAACTCGATACAGACTTCCATGAAGCAATCGCCGTTATTCCGGCTCCCACAGAAAACCTGAAGGGAAAGATTTTGGATTGCGTTCAAACAGGTTATACTCTAAATGACAAAGTTATCCGTCATGCCAAAGTGGTAGTCGGAGAATAAAAATGACACTTGCGAAACTTAAGTAATATGAAAAAAAGAGATTACTACGAGGTATTAGGCGTTGACAAAAAAGCATCTGCAGACGAAATAAAGAAGGCTTATCGAAAGAAAGCCATCCAATATCACCCGGACAAAAACCCGGGCGATAAAGAAGCGGAAGAAAAATTCAAAGAGGCAGCCGAAGCTTACGACGTATTGAGCAATCCGGAAAAACGGGCCCGTTACGACCAGTTCGGACATGCCGGAGTAAGCGGAGCAGCCGGCAACGGCGGACCGTTCGGAGGCTTCAGCGGCGGTATGTCAATGGATGATATCTTCTCCATGTTTGGCGATATTTTTGGCGGCCACGGCGGATTCGGAGGCGGATTCGGAGGATTCGGCGGTGACGGAGGTGCGCAGCAGCGTCGCTATCGCGGCTCCGACCTGCGGGTAAAGGTTAAACTGAATCTGAAAGAAATTTTAACCGGAGTAGAAAAGAAGTTCAAGCTGAAGAAATATGTTCCCTGTAGTCATTGCCATGGCACGGGAGCAGAAGGAAACGGCGGAACCGAAACCTGTCCGACCTGTAACGGCAGTGGTACAGTCATTCGCAAGCAGCAGACAATTCTTGGCACCATGCAGACACGCAGCACGTGTCCTACCTGTGGCGGTGAAGGCAAAATCATTAAAAACAAATGTAAGGAATGTGGCGGTGAAGGAATTGTCTACGGAGAAGAAGTAGTAACCGTAAAGATTCCGGCTGGAGTGGCCGAAGGCATGCAACTCTCCATGAGCGGAAAAGGAAACGCCGGCAAGCACAACGGCATCCCCGGCGATTTGCTGATTCTGATAGAGGAAGAAGCTGACAAGGAACTGATCCGCGACGAAAACGATCTGATCTACAACCTCCTGCTTAGCTTCCCTACCGCAGCACTGGGCGGAAGTGTGGAGATCCCGACCATCGACGGAAAAGTAAAAGTAAAAATAGAATCGGGAACCCAACCGGGCAAAGTGCTTCGCCTGCGTGGCAAAGGTCTGCCGAGCGTAAACGGATATGGAACGGGCGACCTGCTTGTGAATATCAGCGTATACGTTCCCGAAACTTTGAGCAAAGACGAAAAGAAACAACTGGAGGAAATGGAGAACTCGGACAACTTCAAGCCCAACACTTCCATCAAAGAAAAGATATTTAAAAAGTTCAGAAGCCTGTTCGACTAAATAACAGCAGGCACTGTATAAAAGTATAAGAAACTGTCCTGAAAAGGCATGGCCCACCCCAAGAAGGTCTGAAGGATTTTCGATTCTTCATCAGCTTACTTCGGTTGTGGTCCATGCCTTTTTTTATATAATATGATATTCTTTTGAAGCTTCAACGATACAACTATCACAAAAAATGCTATATTTGCAATGGAATAGAACTTCGACAAGGGACGTTTATTCCCTAAACACACAGTATTAAAAAGATTACGTTATGAAAAAAATCAATCTTAAAATGGCAGCTACCGTAATGATCTGCGGTGCTTTTCTCTTAAGTTCTTGTGTAGGTTCATTCGGCTTGCATAGCAAGTTGGTCAACTGGAATCAAAGTATTGGCAACAAATTTGTCAACGAACTCGTATATCTGGCATGCAACATCATCCCTGTGTACGGAGTATGCTATCTGGCCGATGCAGTTGTCATTAACTCCATTGAATTCTGGAGCGGCAGCAATCCGATGGCCAGCGTAGGCGACATTAAGAAAGTGAAAGGTGAAAACGGGGATTATCTGGTAAAGACACTCGAAAACGGATACTCCATTACCAAAGAAGGAGAAAATCTCTCCATGGAACTGGTCTACAACAAAGAGGCTAACACCTGGAACGTGGTAGCAGACGGAGTAAGCACCGAACTGTTGCAAATGAACAACGACGGCACCGCACAGATGTATCTGCCCAACGGAGAGGCCATGAACGTCACCTTGGATGCACAAGGCGTAGCAACCGCCCGCCAGGCCGCCATGGTGAATACTTACTACGCAGCCCGCTAATTATTCTAATACAACAATACAAGTTTCGCCGGGTAACAGCACAAGTCCTGCACACATTTCTATGCGGAAAGGCTGTACCCGGCGAAACTTTATTGTTTTGACGGTGTTTTTTCTTACCTGTATTTTTCCCATAAATATTGCAACGGGCTTAGCAGACGTGCGGTAACGCTTCTTTCGTCTGTCAGTATTTGTGCCGTTCCTGCCAGCTCACCGCTAAAGTCCAGTGTTTTTCCATAAGATGTATTCAATTCTTGCGGCAGGCTGACGGTCACCGTATATGTACCGGCCTCGTCAGCCAGCAGCGACACCGTCTGTACCTGTCCTGTCAGAAAGCCGAACTCCATATACGGATAGCCCGTCACACTGATGTTTACCCGCTGCCCCGGCTTCACTTTCCCCGATCCCGAGTCCGGCAGTTTGATTTTTCCAATAATGGCCCCCGTGTCCTCGGCTACAATCGAAAACACTTTGTCTCCGCCATTCACATTCTGATTCTTCTGCCACACATCGTTGTACGACAATATTCCGTTGGCCGGACTGACAAACAGAAAAGACAGTTCCCAGTCATCCATCTGTGTTTTCAGTTCATCCAATGCCGTTTTCAAGGCTGTCAGTTGCGTGTTTTTCTCACGTTCCCGCTCCATCTTTGTCTCTATCATGCTTTGTTCCAATTGCGCTTCCTGAATACGGGCTGTCGATAGCGAAGTCATCAGTTGTTCAGTTCCTTGCCGCTTGGACAACAGTTCCTGCTGTGCTTTCTCATATTCCGCCTTGGCTGTCAATCCGTCTTCGTACAATCCTTTTTCACGGTCGTGCACAGTTTCAGCGATGGAACTCTGCTGTTTATCCAATTCTGCCTGCCGTTGCAAATGCCCGATGTAGTTACGATATTCATTCAGTTCGCGCACTGTCGCCTCTACTTTCTGTTCGTAAAGATCCAGCGTCAGGAAGTTGCGATAGTCTGTCAGGTTTCTCAGGAATGAAGCGTATGCTGCCTGTATGCTGCCCAACGCCCACCTTTCCGTAAACTTCATGGCCAGCACACAACTGTCTGTTATGGCAAAGCCGGCCAGTTCTTCTTTCAGAGCCAGTACATCGGACGTAACCGCCGGATTATCAAGAACAGCAATGATATCGCCTGCATACACCGAGTCCCGGTCGTGCCGGTACAATTCTTTCAGCTTGCCACTTCCCCTTGCCACTATCCATACCGGTGGATGTTCGGTCGTGACGGTCACAGTAGCATCCACCGTATCAGGATATTTAAAAAAGCACCCGCCTATAAAGAACAGGGCCAGTAACCCGAAAAACACGATAATGCCCCAGCGTACCAGCGCATGCGGAGGTCGTGTCAATATTTCCTGCACTTCCTCGCTCCTCAATTCTATATCCTTTTCCTGCTCTTCCATCTGTCCTAAATCTCCAACTGGTTCTTCACCAGCCTATAATACTGTCCCTTTCTGGCTATCAGTTCCTCGTGCGTGCCTTGTTCGCTGATGCGGCCGTGATCTATCACCACAATCTTGTCGGCATGGCGCACGGTGCTCAACCGATGGGCTACCACCACCGATGTGCGTCCCTTGAAAAATTGCTGCAGATTCTCCATGATACGCCGTTCATTGTTTGCATCCAGCGCATTGGTCGCTTCGTCAAAGAAGATAAATTCCGGATCTTTATACACAGCTCTGGCTATCAGTATCCGCTGTTTCTGTCCTTGGCTCAATCCATGTCCCTCGCTGCCTATCTTGGTGTTATAGCCCAAGGGAAGTGAAGCGACAAAATCCTGTATATTCGCCACCCGTGCCGCATGCAACAAGCGTTCCTTATCAATATGCTCTACCCCCGGAGCGATATTCCCCGCTATGGTATCCGAGAAGATGAATCCGTCCTGCATCACCACTCCGCACCGTTTCCGCCACTCCCGCACGCTGTAGGCATCCAGTGGTATGTCACCCAGCATGATGCGGCCCGCTGCCGGCGGATAAAACTCCAACAGCAACTTCACCAGCGTCGTCTTCCCACTGCCACTCATGCCCACAATGGCCGTCTGGCGTCCTGCCTCAATACACAGGCCGATACGGTCCAGTGTAGGGGCCTCGCCCAGCGGGTCGTACTTGAAGCTCAGGTCTTCCACCCGCAAGTCCTTCCCCTGGGGAATGTCCCGCATCGTTTCCCGCCCGGCAGGTTCCTCGTCGGGCTTGTCGCGCACCTCGCTCAGCCGGTTCATGCTCAGGCGGGCGTCCTGCATGTCGCGGGCAAAGCCTATCAGTTCGTTCACCGGGCTGTTCAGTTGCCCGATGATGTATTGCACCGACATCATCATGCCCAGCGTCATGTCGCCCTGCACCACGAAGCTGGCCACCAGCCCCGTGATGATGACGTTCTTCGTCTGGTTGATGAGCACCGCGCCCGAGTCCTGATACTGCCGCAAGGCCAGACTCCGGATGTTCACCCGGAACAGGCGTGCCTGTATCCGTTCCCACTCCCACCGCTTCTGTCGCTCGCACGCGCTCAGTTTGATTTCCTGCATGCCTGTCACCAGCTGCACCACGCTGCTCTGGTTGGCACTCTGCTGGGCAAAACGCTTGTGGTCCAGTTCTGCCCGCTTCTTCATGAACAGCCACACATAGGCCACGTAGAGTGCGCTGCCCGCCATGAAGATGAAGAACACCAGCGGACTGTAGAGCAGCAGCACCAGCCCGAACACCACGATGTTGAACGTAGAGAAGATCACGCTCAGGCTGCTGCCCGTCAGGAAGTTCTGGATGCGGGTGTGGTCATTGATGCGTTGCAGGATGTCGCCCGTCATCTTCGTGTCAAAGTAACCCATGGGCAGGCGCATCAGTTTGGCCAGGAAGTCGGAGATGAGGGCGATGTTGATGCGCGTGCCCAGATGAAGCAGAATCCAGCCCCGTATGAACTCTACCGCCGAACTGCTGAAGGTCAGCGTCAGCTGTGCCACCAGCACCAGCCAGATAAACCCCAAATTCTGGTTGTTGATGCCGAAATCCACCACGCTCTGTGTCAGGAAAGGCAGCATCAGCTGTATTCCGCTGCCCAGCAGCAGTCCCAGCAGCAGTTGTCCTACCAGTTGTTTGTAAGGCCGCAGATACGAGTACATAAAGGCAAATCCTTTTCTGCTCATCTCCCCCTCGTCGCCGTCGTCCTCCTGCGCATAAAACTCCGGAGTAGGTTCCAGCAGCAACGCCACGCCCGTATCCAGCCCGTCCTTCTTCGCGCTGAGCCAGCAGCGACAGAATTCCTCCTGTGTATATTTCAGTTTCCCTGCTCCCGGGTCGGCCACCCACACGTGCCGCCCGTCCATGCGATACACCACCACGAAATGCTGCTGGTTCCAGTGTACGATGCACGGCAGGGGCGCTTCCCTCAACCGTTCGTAATCCACCTGTACGCAGATGCTCCGTAGCCCGATGCGTTCCGCCGCCTCGCTGATGCCCAGCATCGACACCCCCTCGCGGGTCAGGAAACTCTTTTCCCTCAGCCCTTCCAGCGAGTAGCGCTTGCCGTAGTGGGCGGCCACCATGCGCAGGCAGGTGGGACCGCAGTCCATTTGGTCGTGTTGGATGTAGTGAAGAAAGGATTTCATTTCGTCATCAGACTATCCATTGTTTGCATCAATTCATCACCACGCAAATTTTTGGCAACAATGCGTCTTTCTTTATCCAATAAGAAATTAGCAGGAATACTTTTAACACCAATAGACCTTACCCAAGTATTAGGAATACCACGTTTATCTGTACCGATTACATGAGTAAATTCATCCAAGCTATGTTTTCGAATTGCATTTTGCCATGCATTGACTTCACCATCCAACGATACGGCATAGACATCCAATACGGAAGCGTATTTCTCAAGACATTGTTTCACATTGGGCATTTCATCCAAACAAGGCTTGCACCAACTAGCCCAAAAGTCTACCAACAAATATTCTTTTGAGAAATCATTCAAACTAACCAATTTACCAGATTTATCAGTGAAAGTCAAATTCAATTGTTTCCCTGTAGATACATCCTGTGGTACTACATTCCCTCTTCTCAGCATAAAACCATGTCTCCATACTTCTGCTTTTTTCCCACTTTCACTTGTTCCCATAAAAACGCTTAAAGGGGCAATATACTTTCTTAAAAACCATGCTTGCGGAAATTTTTCGGCAGCATATTGTTTAAGAGACTGGATTTGAGACTTGGGAATAATCGAATTAAAATTAGTCTGCAATGATATCAACATAGAATAAGCAACAATTGCATACTTCGTATTTTTTAACTTTTTAACAACTCTTGTAGCAGCTATATGCTTATAATAATTCACAGAATCCAAATCCTGACAACTTTTCCACTTTAACGCCAATGGATATATTTGTGTTCTTTCGAAAGTTTTTTCTTCTATATAACATTCAGAACCTTTTCCACTTACAACTATCGCTCCCTGTTCATTTTGCGGCATTGGTACAATTTTCAACAAAATATCAGCATTAGGAATCATCGAAAATTCTTCATTATAAGGTCCTAATTCAGAAAAATATATATGAAAATTACAATCTATTTCATGACGTATATTCATACATACCTCATTTTCACCTTTATTTATATAAACAGAATCATATAGGTGATATTCATTGGGAGCAGTCCACCCTCCAATATAACACCATTGACCTTCTCGTGTAAAAGTAGAATCTAATTGAAGTGTAATTGTAGATATATTTTGAGAATATAAATCAGAAAAATAGAATACAGAGATTGCAATGCTCAAGATTTTACAGAAAGCCTTCATAGAAATTACAGTAATATATTTAATCATTCCTATTACCTATCTAAAACATAGATTAGGCAATAGGAATATTCATTGTTTATCTTAAAAAAACAAACTCCTTAAAAGAAGCTGATAAGATTAAATGAGATTAGTCACACCACGTTTCAGCAAATCCATCATAACTTGCTCTCAAACTTTTCTCTGCCTCTTCTTTACTCAAACCTGTTGTAAGTGGAATAGGAGGTTCGTCGCCAAATTGCACATAACAATTTGTTCCACCAGAAATCTCATTCATTTGAGCCTTGCCCAATTCAAACGCCTTAAAAGAATTTAAGTTTTTCATGATTTTTAAAATTTAATATCAAACAATATTTATTTTCGGACTTTATTTCAGGCTGAAATCCAAGAACAGCCACTTGTCTTCGCGAATAACAAATATCTTTATGTCAATACATATTTCAAGTCCTCTATCCGATACACCTCCGGCATATACCCCTTTTGCACAATCACAGAAGGAGTTTGGGTAATATGCTGCCCGATGGCATAGCGTAAATGTTCTTCATACATCTGCTCCGCTTTCTCGGTAACGGGATAACAAAGCAAGGAATGAAGGACGTGTTTTGTGCTCCACGTTTCCAATAGTTCTATCATTTTATCCCATCCTTCCATCTGCCAGGCAGCAATCAATCTGAGGGCAACTTCCCTGCCTATCTTGTCACCCGGAAACGTCAGAAGAATCAACGACACCGAAGCCCGAGCCGACAAATCCTTCAAATACGGATGCACACGAGCGCAGTTTTTACACATAGGATTGGTCACAATCAATACTTCATCACCACCGATCCGTCCGTTGTGCAGGCAGATGCCTCTGTCCGGCATTTCGCCGATGTGAGGCTGGATGCCTGACAATGCCTTAAACGCCTCCGCATTGAACAAGGAACTTAACCGTTGCCTCCCCTCCACTGCTTCTTGCCCTATCCGTATCTGACGCTTGACAGTCTGCCATACAGCCACGCAAAAGGCTGCCGATAGAGCCAAAGCGACACAAGCTGTAAAGACAGGCGTAAAGCTAACTTCATCGCTCCAAAGCAAATACAACGCCAAGCTATTCAGCCATACAATCAGACAAACCATCAGGCAAAGCATACATCCTTTCTTTATTACAAACAGTTGGTAAACAATAGAATAAACCGTAAAAGCCAACGCTACCAAAGCACAGCCTGCAGCAAGCCACTCAAAGCCATGAGGACGGCAGAGCGCAAACAGCAGCAACGTACTGAAATAGAACAGACTAAGCTCGCCCAAGCCCATACCCGCCAGGCGGGCACCCTTGGACTGCAACACCGCATTGCAATCGATTGTCGTGCCAATGTGACAAAACCGATGCAAGAAATTCCGGTTGGACATCTCTTTGTACAAGATAGCAGAAGAAACGAACATGCCTGCACACAGCGTAAATAAATACAAAGCTCCTGCCACAGACGACGACGTTCCGACAACCAGCAATGTTCCCAAGATACCTGCTCCCAACAGACTGTAACGACAGATCCAGTAAGCCACGTTCCGAATGAAGAAGTACCTGTCCTGCTGTGTTTCAGCCGTCACTTCGCCCACCAGCACACCTCCCGTCCAAGTACGGAGAAACGCTTCGCGTTCTACTCTTATCCGCCTGCCACGTGTGTACACCGCCAACGAGGTTCCGTTTATTCGCTCCATCAAGCAGAAAGGCGCTTCCGCCTGTCGGGTCACTGCTATAAACGGCGCCTCCAGTTGGTCGAAATATTCCGGCGGAAGCTGATAAACGGCATTCCGTATTCCCAATTCGTCCAGCGCATCGCTCAGCCCCCGCATGCTGTTGCCCAAGGGATGGGCAAGCAGGCGGGCGACTGTACCACGGCCTACCCGCACGGAAAGCATCCGCAAGTAACGATAGAGTAAAGAAACAGTATGGGCATCAACGGACATACAAACGGATAATAAAAGTCGGGTTATAACGTAAATTCTCCTTGTAACCACTCATCCTCCGACATGATATCGAGCTGATAGTCCCCACCGCTACAAGCACTTAAATCAATCTCCACAAACTCGCAAAACGTTTGCGAAGCAACTTCCTTTCCTGTGGAGAGATTGGTGATACGAGCAGTAAAAGTACCGGGTAATTCGCTAAAATCTACACTTACTACTTTATTATATAAATACGCATAAGCTGTGAACTGTACAAGAGAATAAGCTATTTTATCCCTCTGTAATATTAACGGAATTTCTTTTTTTTCTGATTTCTCCGTATCCGTTGTCGTGGTAGTTGAAGAAGCATTCCCGCCTTTAGCATAGAAGGGCAACGTACCCATCCATAAAAAAATTAAAAGAAGAATCAATGTTTTCATTTTCAGTATCATTTTTTTAATTTTCGATACTGCAAATTTAGTCTATGGGGAACACTGAATTTGTGGAATTTTTGTGGAATTTTCAGTTTTCCACAAACTTTTAAGTGTGCAAAAGGTGTGGAACGGGGCTATTTGATGCTTTTCAACACCTTTTCCAACTTTTCATCGCCTGCATCCGGGAAATATTGATGCAGGAGACGTTTCTGACGTTTATATACACCGGAGCGGTCTTTTTCCAACAGAATGGCAATGTCCTGTGTGGACAAGCCCAACAGATGGAGACCACAAAAACGAAGGTCCTTTTCGGAAAGTGAAACTTGTTTTTCCAGACGGGTGATGAAACCGTCCGTAAAACGGTTAATCAGGTTAAGCAGTTCATTCTGATCTTCTACCGTGAAATGTTCTTCATAATCGTTGTAGGATTGGTGATAAGAAAGAATACGGGTCACCTTGGCATATAGTTCCGTTTCGCGAAGATGACCGACCAAGTCGTCAAAATCGATCAGAGGGTGCACCTCTTTCGGCTCATTGAAAGGCAGTAAGAGGACTTCCGGCTCAACCACTGACGGGGCTGCTGACAACAGCACCCGATGTTCCCTCCACCAGAACTTCATCAGTGCATCCATCTGCCCGCGAAGACGTTTCCGTTCTCTGGCTCTTCGTCCCAACAACAGCACAATGCAAACGGCCAATGCACCAATCGCTGCCAGACAAATCAGAATCAGCCGCTTCATTTGCGCTTGTTCCTGCCGATGTGTCTGCGCCTGCTCTGTCAAACGGATTTCGGTTACCTGCGACTGTTCTGTCAGTTCGTTCTCGGTCTGCTGATACTTCTTCTGATAGACCAACGCCTTTTCCGCATCCCCCTGTTCTTCGGCAATATCCGCCAAACGCATGTAGGCCGCCGAGCGAACAGGCAAAGACGAATTATCCGTTATCGTTCTTTCCATCCAAATCACAGCCGAATCATAACGATTTAACTTATAATAAGCTTCACCAATTAGGAGGTAGGCCACAAACATCTCTGTAGTATCCACATTCAAATTCAAAGCTTCCCGAGCATATTGCAAAGCTTGCTCTCCATCTTGCATATAACTGTACAATTGGCTTAAGGTCAACATACAACTGCTTTGATTTTTTCCAAACCCTTTCTGCTGAGCCAATTGGCAAGCCTTCAGTAATTGCGTTTCCGCTTCCCGGTAATGTTCCTCCCCCATAGCTATTAAATGAATGCTCCGCCGTTCTAAAGTTTCAAGCCACAATACAGTATCTCCCGCTTGTACGGCCAGTTGTTCCGTTTCCTTATAAAGGGAATCGGCTTGGAAGAACATTCCTTGGTTGTGATAGATATAGGCCATCCTTCCATACGTCCGCCCTAACCACCAGGTATTTCCACACTGTTCCATCAGTGTCTTTGCCCGCTGAAAGGCATCCAACGACTGTCCGGACTGCCGATGATCCTGATAAAGGATACTGCCTCGGTTGTACTCGCCCCGCGCTTCCCTAAAGACATCACCGGTACGATGAAAATAGCCGATGACCGGCAACAGCAATGAGTCGCTGGTCGGCATCTGTCCTTTGCGGCATTCCGCCTCCATGGTCAGCAACCGGTGACGCATGCGGTCGCCCTCTTCCAGAGCCGAAGGAGGGATGCTATGCAACAGAGTCAAGGCACTGTCGGGACGGGCATCTATCAGGCTGTCCGCCTTGGTAAGCAGATTGGGATAGTCCGTGCGCGAGCCGCAGGACAAGCAGCACAAGCAGAGCAACAGGAGGAGGTAATGCGTCAGTTTCATGTCGGTGAATTTATTTGGTGGCAAAGATACGATTTTTTTATTTCCGACTCACCACAGAAAGCACAGAGTTTCACGGCGTTTATGGGGTGAAGTTTCACCGTAATCTTTTAAGAATTAACGCGTTGCGGTGAAGGATAGATAGGCGAAAAGATAGATACGCGGACGACACGGAATGGGCGGATGAACGCGGATTTTAATTGAATGAACGTGAAACTTATCTTTCACCATATATCACTGATTATCAGCGCAGATTTTTCCTATTGAAAGCGTGAACCCATTTTTCCCTTTTCTTATCTTTATTCGTGTGAATCCGCCCATTCAGCGTCGTCCGCGTATCCATCTTTCACCCACGTTATTCATTTCCAATTATTCACTTTTCATTCTCAAAGTGCCACTTGGCGACCGTAACTACCTACTTTAGCCGCGTCATGTAGGTAGTTAGCCGGCGTAACAAGCAATGCTGTCGGACGTAACAAGCAATGTCGCCGAGATTAACAAGCAATGCTGCCGGGTTGTGAAAGGAAAGCCGACGGGTATTACAAGCAATCTCCACGAGTATTACATGTAATTCCCACGAGTATTACTTGCAACTTCCACGAGTATTGCTTGCAACTTTTCTCAGGCACGGATTACACGGAAAATGCCTAACTGGGAAAAAAATATTCCCTAACTAGGAAAAAATTATTCCCCAACTGGGAAAAATCAGAAGGGATAACCTACGGCAAAATGGAAGGCAAAATCGCGACTGAAATCGGGATGGATAATGGGATAACGCTCTGCCCCCTGGGCGGGATTGACCGCCTTCATACCTCCATCGAAACGCAACACGAAAAAGTCCAGATCGAGGCGCAACCCCAATCCGTATGCCACCGCAATCTGCTTATAGAACTTGTTAAAGCGGAATTGACCTCCGGGCTGGTCCTTATAATCGCGCAACGTCCAGATGTTTCCGGCATCGACAAACACCGCGCCCCGGAACTTCCAGAACAGGCGGGTGCGATATTCGATGCTGGCATCGAGCTTGATGTCGCCTGTCTGATTCAGGAAATTGCCGTCGCCGGGGAAAGAACCCGGTCCTAAATTGCGCACCGACCAGCCACGCACGCTGTTGGCACCTCCCGAGAAATAGCGTTTCTCCAGCGGAACTACGGTAGCATTTCCATAGGGCACCGCTATGCCGCCACCAATATGGAAGGCCAGCGAGTTGCGATTGTCGATCATGATATTCTTGGCAAAATCAATATCTCCCTTCACATATTGGGCAAACGGGATGTTGAGCAACGTATACTCGTCGTTCTCGTTCTTCTTCATGCCTACCGTACGTCCCAACAGATATAACAGGTTGCCGGCCGACTCGATGTTGAAACGTACCGAATACGAATCGCCTATCAAGGTGTTGTTCATCAAGGCACGCCCGGCACTGTTGTAAACAAAACTATAGCCCGTACGGACTATCAACCGGTCTTCGTAATTGTACTTCAGGATATAGTTTTCATCTTTTTCCAGATATTGCTCTTCGAACTCCTGCGAAATCCAAGGCATGTACAGGTAATTGATGTCGAGCAGGTCGATGCGATGCTGCATGTTGCTCTGCTGCATTCCCCACTTGTAGCTCCAGCTACCCGAAGCTACGATACGGGTAAACTCGGGACGGAACTGATAATTATACTGCAAGCCGAACTCCGTACTGGCCCTTATCTTCCTACGGAAATCGGACGACAGGAACGGGAAAAGGAAACGCGGAAAGTTGATGGTCGTTTCGGCACCCAGTTCGGTATAGTCTTCGTCACGATAACTGCCTTGCAGACCGGACACAGCTTCGTATGCCCCACGCAGCTTGACCATAAACAGTTCCGAGCCCTTAAACAGGTTGCGGTGCTGGAAAGAGACGGAAGCGGCTGCACCCAGGTCGCCCGCCGAATTGGTTCCTTCCAGCTCGAACGAAACAGACTGATGCTTGCTCTTGGTCAACATCACATAAGCGTTCAGCAAAGCACTGTCGTTCCGCTGGACCTCGAAGAAGCGGATATTCGTATATTTCAGTGCCTGCAAACGCCCGAAGTTGGCATAAGTGCGCTGAACGTCGTACTCATTGTACAGGCTGCCCGGAGTAAACTGCAAACTGTTGGTCAGCACCCGAGGCCGCAGATAGAGATTGTCTTTATAGTAAATGGGATAGCCTTTGTAGTGCACGGAGTCGTTTACCTCAATACTGCTCAAGGCCGAAGACTGAAGCACATTGTAGTCGGTCACAAAATTGACCTTATCGATGGTGTATTGCCGGTGCGTCTGTGCCTGTCCGTCGCCGCTTCCCCTGTATGGCGACAGATGCAGCGTCAGGTCGACCAGAAAAGTATTTCTGACAGTATCGGCCGTGTAGGTAAGGTAGTCTTTGTTGAACTTATAATAACCGTTCCGAAGCAGGTTGTCCGTAATGCGCTGCCGCTCCAGATCCAGCAAATTCACATCCAGAAGCATTCCCTCTTTCAGATACGTCTTTGCCGAATCCTGCCGCATATAGTTCCGGATTTTTTCATCAGGGATATCATAGTTCAGCGTACGCACCTTGTAAGCCTTGCCCGTCGTCACCCGATAGGTCAGCTTCACTTTCTTCCCTTTGTAGCTCGGCACCGCGGCAACGGTGGCGCCCATATAGCCCATGTTGCGCACTGCTTTTCCTATCTCGTCCCTTGTACGCTCGGTTTCATCCTCGCTGTAAATGACCGGGGCATCTCCCATTCGGTGCAATATGCGGTTGATCCAGCGCGTACTGTCGCGGCCGGACATGTTGTAAACATAAAGCTGGGTTTTCACCAGACTGAACCATTTGGCATTCGGATTCTGCCGGACATAAAGAGAGAGGCTGGAAGGCTTTACATCCTTGTTGTCCGTATGTATGCGCACCTCGTCCAGCAAATAGGAACCTTCCGGCACATACTTGGTGGAAGAGCACGAAGCCCCTAACAAAACAATGGCCGCATACAGTGCAAGGCGTAAGACTTTTTTCATTCCGGAGTCAATCAAGGTGGCGCATAAAAAAACGCCTACAAATATAGTATATTTTTTCATATCAGAGAAAAAACGCCGGAAGAGTTCACAGTTTTTGATTATCTGAAAAATATCCCGTATTTTTGTTTCACGAAAATAGGATACGTGGCTGTGTCAAAACCATATCAAATTAACCGAAACAGAAACAAAAATGGCAATAAGCAAGAATCGCATCAAATATATCCATTCGCTGGAGTTAAAGAAAAAGCGCAAAGAAGAAAACGTATTTCTGGCAGAAGGCCCCAAGCTGGTAGAAGACCTGTTAGGACACTTCGACTGCCGTTTCCTGATGGGCACCCGCGAATGGCTTGCCTCGCAAAAGAATCTGACGGACATTCAGGACATAACAGAGGTGACGGAAGAAGAGCTTGCACGCGCCAGCCTGCAAAAAACTCCGCAACAGGTATTGGCCGTATTCGAACAGCCGCAGTACATGACCGACCCTAAAATCGCAGAACATTCACTCTGCCTGGCACTCGACGACGTGCAAGACCCCGGAAACCTGGGAACCATTGTGCGCCTGGCCGACTGGTTTGGCATAGAAGACATTTTCTGTTCGCCCAACACGGCCGACATCTACAACCCCAAAGCCATTCAAGCCACGATGGGAGGAATCGCACGGGTCAGAGTGCACTATACCGATTTGCCTGAACTGATCCGCTCGCTGAACGGCGTACCCGTATACGGAACCTTCCTGGACGGGAAAAACATCTACGAACAACCGCTGTCCGAGCACGGACTCATCATCATGGGAAACGAAGGGAAAGGAATAGGCCGCGATGTAGAACAACTGGTAAACCGCAAGCTGTATATCCCCAACTATCCGGTCAGCCGCGAAACATCCGAGTCGCTCAATGTGGCCATCGCTACCGCAGTGGTCTGTGCCGAGTTCCGGCGACAGGCTGCATGGCGTTGAAGTCGAAAGGATAATACAGATAGGATGCCAGTTCGCCGTCCGGCCCTTCGGGGAACAAAGCGATGACTCCCGGCAGCCATTCGACGTCTTCGACTTCTTCTTTCAGCGGAAAGATGCGAACGGCGTATCCCTGGTCTACCTCTACCACATATTGCTTCAGATAGCCATAGCCTGGTAGAAACAAATAATGCGAGGCAAATCTTTTCATTCTTCTCGCATTCTTGTTTTTAAAGGAACCACATTCTGCTTCTTTAAGGTAGCTTTTTGCAACCGCTGTCCGGACTTCAGGGTAGAAGTATTGTTGCTAACCGGCACATTGTTGACGCCCGGACGAGGGCGTGCACGTTCTTCCGAGCGTTCTTCCTGCTGCGAGGGCGTTTCCTGCAGCTTCTGCACATCGTCCTTCGCTTTGGGCAAAGAGTCTTTCCGCAAGGAATCGGCACGCAACGAATCGGCCTGCAAAGTATCGGCTGCAATTGCCGGCAAGGAGTCTTTCGCATGGTAGCGCATCAGCGAAATCCGGTCAAGAAGCAAGTCGCCGGCTTCCTCCTGTTTCGGATAGTACACAAAGCCACGGATCTCCTTGATATCGCCTAACGTGTCGGCATACAGGGTCAGCGTATTCGTACCTTCCTTCAGCACATGCAGCATGGTGCTGATAACCGTATCTTTGGCGTAGGCTACCTGCATTCCCATCACAGGTGCCGTAAGCGCATCCGCCGCTTTACCCAGCATCTGGAAACGGACGCTCCACCGCAAGGTGTCACGGCTATGGAAATTGGAGTCGGAAGGTATGGTAAAGGCAACTTTATTGTCCAAAGGCATGCCCGTCAGCTGATAAATGCGCTGTCCGAACCACACATCAATGCTGTCTCCCGGACGGGAGGACTTAGGACGGTTTTCCCTTAAGGCAATCAGGTGGTTGATGCCGTCGCGCCGGGCTTTCAGCCGTTGGTTGACTTTCTCGTATACCTTGGTCAAGGCATCGGGGTTGCGGGCAAACCACACCATGGATGAATCGAACTGCGCCTGAGTGATGCCATACTTCTTGAAGACGGATTCTACATAGAGCACCTTTTTGTACGAGTCATTGTAGGGGATATCCTCGCCCATTGCCTTGGCAATGTGGTAATCATAAAGCACATTCTCCATCGTCGCATCTGGCAGCACTGTGTCAGGTCTTTTCACCTGACAAGCACTCAGACATAAAACCGACAGAGCAATACTATACCATCGAATCCGCATCTTTCCTTTCATGATTTTTTTGTCACAGCATGATAGGCATCATTCAAATATTTGCTATAGAACAGCAGCAGGGCTATAATACCACAACTGATGGCCGCATCAGCAAAATTGAAGATAGGGCTAAAGAATATAAAATGGTCCCCTCCGACAAATGGCATCCACTGCGGCCAGTCGGTCTCGATGATAGGGAAATAGAACATATCTACTACCTTACCATAGAACAACGGCGCATATCCGCCTTCTTCCGGCATAAAGGATGCAATCTGCGCATGGGTGCTTTCGTTGAAGATGACTCCGTAAAATACGCTGTCTATAATATTCCCCAAAGCTCCGGTCAGAATCAGTGAAATGCAGACAATGAAACCGGTCTTCATCCCATGCTTCACAAACTTGTACAGGAACCATCCTATGAATGCCACTGCAACTATACGGAAGCTGGTCAGGAACAATTTTCCGAAAATTTCCATGCCGAAAGCCATGCCATTATTCTCGGTAAAATAGATATAGAACCAGTCGGTCACCCGGATGCTCTCATGCCAGAACATGTGAGTCTTAATCCAGACTTTGATAATCTGATCAATGATCAATACCGAGAATATAACGGACAAGGCTATCCGGCCTTTCGTGAGAATTTTACTCATTTACTTCTTTCCGTTGTTTTTAGCTTCTATACTCAAAGTTGCATGAGGCACAGCACGCAAGCGTTCAGCAGGAATCAGCTTACCGGTCTCGCGGCAGATGCCGTACGTCTTATTCTCGATGCGTACCAATGCAGCCTGCAATCCTTGAATAAACTTCAACTGACGCTGTGCCAGACGCGTTGTTTCTTCCTTTGACAATGTATTGGCACCTTCCTCCAACACCTTGTAAGTAGGCGATGTATCGTCTGTATCGTTTCCATCGGCACCTGTCAGACTTGCTTTCAGCAAATCATAATCGCGTTGTGCCAATTCCAGCTTTTCCATTATAATGGCGCGGAATTCTTCCAATTCAGCATCCGAGTATCTTGTCTTTTCTGCCATAGCTTTAGAATTTTATTTAGGGTTCTTAATATGGTTCTCTTTTAAGCCTTAGCCACTTCCTTTTCAACGTTTATGAACAAAGAGAAATCATCGAAATTCAACTCTGTACCGTTTTCTACCTCATCCACAAGCGTAAGTGAGGTTCCCAAGACTTGGTTACAAATATAGTCTTTATATTCGGTTACCGCATCATCTGTCTGCTGATTTTTTGATAAGCAGATCCGAATTTTATCAGTTATTTCAAATCCGCTCGACTTGCGCAGATTCTGGATACGGTTCACCAGTTCACGGGCTACACCTTCACGACGCAACTCTTCAGTCACAGTGACCTCCAGAGCAACGGTCAGCTTGCCTTCGTTAGCCACCAGCCAGCCGGGAATATCTTCGCTGAAGATTTCAACGTCGCTCGTCTCGATGGTCGCATCGCTACTGTCCAGATGGAAAGTGTACGATCCGTTCTTTTCCAGTTCGGCAATGGCTTCCTGCGACATTTCTGCCACTTGTGCTGCCACCGCTTTCATCTGCTTGCCAAATTTCGGTCCCAGCTTCTTGAAGTCGCATTTCACCTTCTTGACAAGCACACCGGCTGCGCCGTCCACGAAACGGATTTCCTTGACATTCACTTCGTTCATGATGAGCGACTTCACTGCTTCCACATGGGCACGCTGTTCCTCGTCAACTACAGGAATCATGATGCACTGTAGCGGCTGGCGAACCTTGATGTTCACCTTACGGCGCAATGCCAATACCATCGAAGTGACGTCCTGAGCCATCTGCATACGGGCTTCCAGCTCCTTGTCGATCATGCCTTCCTGACATACCGGGAACTTGGCCAAGTGCACGGAAACCACGTTGTCGCGTCCGGTTACGGCAATCAGGTCCATGTACAACATATCAGCATAGAAAGGAGCAATAGGAGCCATCAGCTTGGCTACGGTCTCCAGACAGGTATACAATGTCTGATAAGCAGACAGTTTGTCTTGTGTGAATTCTCCGCCCCAGAAACGTTTGCGGTTCAGACGGACATACCAGTTAGACAGGTTGTCGTTGACAAAGTCGGAAATCAGACGTCCGGCTCTTGTCGGTTCGTAGTCGTTATAGCAGGCATCTACGTTCTTCACCAGCGTATTCAATACGGAAAGAATCCAGTGGTCTATTTCCGGACGTTCTGCCATCGGCACATCGGCTTCCTTGTACTCAAATCCGTCCACGTTGGCGTAAAGGGCGAAGAACGAATAGGTGTTGTAGAGTGTGCCGAAGAACTTACGGCGTACTTCCTCTACTCCGTCCACATCGAACTTCAGGTTGTCCCACGGCGAAGAGTTGGTAATCATGTACCAGCGCAAGGGGTCGGAACCATATTTCTCGATCGTAGCGAAAGGATCGACTGCATTGCCCAAACGCTTCGACATCTTGTTGCCATTCTTGTCGAGCACCAGTCCGTTGGAAATAACCGTCTTGTAAGATACGCTGTCGAAGACCATGGTAGCAATGGCGTGCAGTGTAAAGAACCAGCCACGTGTCTGGTCCACACCTTCGGCGATGAAGTCGGCCGGATATACCTGATGCGAATCAAGCAGTTCTTTATTCTCGAACGGATAATGAATCTGCGCATAAGGCATGGAACCGGAATCGAACCATACGTCTATCAGGTCCGACTCACGCTTCATGGGCTGACCGTCTTTCGAAACAAGGATAATATCGTCGACATACGGACGGTGCAAATCTATCTTATCGTAATTTTCTTTGGTATATACACCAGGAACAAAGCCTTTCTCCTTGTAAGGATTGCTTTGCATCAGACCGGCAGCCACCGATTTTTCTACCTCGGCATAAAGTTCTTCTACCGACTCGATACACTTCTCTTCCGTGCCGTCTTCGGTACGCCAGATAGGAAGCGGAGTACCCCAGTAGCGCGAACGGCTCAGGTTCCAGTCGTTCAGATTCTCCAGCCACTTGCCGAAACGTCCTGTACCGGTGCTTTCCGGTTTCCAGTTAATGGTCTTGTTCAGCTCCATCATGCGTTCCTTGCAAGCCGTACTGCGGATGAACCAGCTGTCCAACGGATAGTAGAGCACCGGTTTGTCTGTACGCCAGCAGTGGGGATAGTTGTGTACATGTTTCTCGATCTTAAATGCCTGGTTGGCGGCTTTCATCATCATGCAGATGTAGAAGTCGAGCGACTCGGCTGCCTGTGCGGCCTTTTCGTCGTACTTGCCGTCTACAGTGAATTGCGGATCATAGGCATTCTTCACCCAACGGCCCTGGTATTCCTTATAAGCCTCAACATCCACACACTCGGCTACAAACTTCTCGTCCAGTTCGTCCAGCAGATAGAACTTACCGGTCAGGTCGACCATCGGACGGGTCTCGCCGCGCTTGTTGATCATGAACAGCGACGGGATGCCGGCTGCACGTGCCACGTTGGCATCGTCGGCACCAAAAGTCGGGGCGATGTGTACGATACCCGTACCGTCTTCCGTCGTCACATAGTCACCGGGAATCACACGGAAAGCTTTGGCCGATGCTTCCTGCCAGTTACCGTCCTTGTCCAGTTCGGTCGGTTTCACCCAAGGAATCAGCTGTTCGTACTCCATGCCGACCAGGTCGGTACCTTTGTACTCGCCGACTACCTTGAACGGAATCAGTTTATCGCCGGGCTTATAATCCTCTAATGCAATGTCTTCCGCCTTTTTATTGAAGTGTGTGTAGAGCAATGCCTTGGCCAGAACAACCGTCATCTTTTCGCCGGTATAACCATTGTAAGTCTGTACGGCTACATAGTCGATCTTCGGGCCTACACAGAGTGCTGTGTTGCTGGGCAAAGTCCACGGAGTAGTAGTCCATGCTATGAAGTAAGGGGTTCCCCACTCTGCCATCTCCGGTTTCGGGTTCTTCATTCTGAACTGTCCGACTACCGTCAGATCCTTCACGTCGCGATAGCATCCCGGCTGGTTCAGCTCGTGCGAGCTCAGTCCTGTACCGGCAGCAGGCGAATATGGCTGAATGGTATATCCCTTGTAAAGAAGTCCTTTCTTGTACAACTGCTTCAGAAGCCACCACAGTGTCTCGATGTAACGGTTGTCGTAGGTGATATACGGATCTTTCATGTCTACCCAATATCCCATCTTGTGTGTCAGGTCCTCCCATTCTTTCGTGAACTTCATCACGTCCTTGCGGCAGGCAGCGTTATAGTCGGCCACGGAGATGGTTTTTCCGATGTCTTCCTTCGTAATGCCCAGTGCTTTCTCCACACCCAGTTCCACAGGGAGTCCGTGAGTATCCCATCCGGCCTTACGCTTTACCTGGAAGCCTTTCATCGTCTTGTAACGGCAGAAAATATCTTTAATGGAACGTGCCATTACGTGGTGAATACCCGGCATACCGTTGGCCGAGGGAGGTCCTTCGAAAAATACGAAGGAAGGACATCCTTCACGTTCTGTCATACTCTTGGTGAAAACCTGGTTTTCGTCCCATTTCTTCAATACTTCTTTGTTCACTTCCGAAAGGTCGAACTTCGAATATTCGGCAAACTTCTTACTCATATCTTAAATGTCTCCTAAATACACTTTTATTTTTAAGGGCGCAAATTTATAAAAAAGTTGGATAAATCAGTGCTTTTAAGATTGTTTATTTATTCAGGCCAGCAGTTTCCGGTACTCGCCCGGCGTATATCCGACGTTTTTCTTGAAAATGCGGTTGAAGTGCTGCGAATACTGGAAACCCAGCTCGTAGGCTATCTGGCTGACTGTTTTTTCCGTACTTGCAATCATCTCCTTGGCCTGGTCTATCAGTTTGGTTTGTATATATTCCTGAGGAGTCTTGCCCGTCTCTTTTTTCACCAGATCGCCGAAGTAATTGGGCGACAGAAATACTTTCTCGGCAAAATACCGGACCGAAGGCAGTCCCTCCGTCTGAGGTTTGTCGCTGGCAAAATACTCGTCGAGCAAGTCCTCGAAGCGCATCAGTACATCCTTATTCACAACGGCACGGGTTGTGAACTGGCGTTCGTAGAAACGCATGCAATAATCCAGCAGCAGCTCGATGTTCTTCGAAATCAACCGTTTGCTATGTCTGTCAATAGGATGATTCAGCTCCATCTGTATCTTCTTCAGACAGTCCAGAAAAACGCTCCGTTCTTCTTCCGACAGATGAAGGGCTTCATTCGAACTGTAGGCGAAGAAAGAATAATGTTTGATTTCCTGTCCCAACGATGTTCCTTTTATCAGGTCGGGATGGAACAACAGGCCACAGGCATTCAGGGGTGTTCCCTGCTCCAACGTTGTTTCGACAATCTGTCCCGGCGCAAAGCTGGTCACCGTGCCTTCCTGATAGTCGTAAGTCTGCCTGCCATAGCGGATATCTCCACAACGGGTCTGTTTCAGAAACAGGGCATACACGCCGTAGTTCAGGACAAAATGTTCGGGATGACGCGTAGCCTGCGACAGGTCGACCACACTGACAAGCGGATGCAGTGTTTCCAGTCCGAACAAATCGTTGTATTGCTCTACATTCTCCAGTTTAAATACATCTTTCATAACCGATACGTTTTTACTTTCCCACAAATGTAGGCAATTTAGCCGTAAAGAGAGAACGGATCGGAACAGAATCTGTAAAATGGATACAACGAAACGTAATACATCCACATTCCATCCATCGGTATACAAGTACTTTTGCCGAACAATTAGTAACTCAACTTTCGCAAGATCGAGTTGACAAGGTGTTTCAAGCGGTGCCCTATCAAGCAGGGCATCCCGGCCTTGTAGACCTGTTGCCTGATCTCTTTCAAAGGCTATGTGATAACAGATCCTTCACGGCGTTCAGGATGACAAAGCAAAGCGATAGTAACTATAAAGAGACTCATAGGAAACAGACTTTTTAAAGTGAACCCAATTAGTAAATAGAAATACCGATATGAATATCAGCGACTTCTTGTCTTACGTAAAGACCCGTCAGGCCCTCAACACATCTGACATTTTCAAATTCATGAACGAAATGAGCGACGAAGCCCGCCGCATCACTTTCCAGTTGAACACCGCTTATCACACTCCGGAAGAAGTACGCCGGTTGCTTTCCGAACTGTTCGGCTACACGGTGCCTGCCTCCTTGCGGGTATTTCCTCCCTTCTACACCGACTTCGGCAAAAACATCACCGTGGGCGAAAATGTGTTCATCAACGCCTGCTGCCACTTTCAGGACCATGGCGGAGTGACTTTGGGCGACGGATGCCAGATAGGTCACAACGTCGTATTTGCCACGCTGAACCACGGCCTGTCGCCCGAAGAAAGACCCATCACTTATCCGGCTCCCATCGTGCTCGAACGGAATGTCTGGGTAGGTTCCAACGCCACTATCCTCCAAGGAGTGACCATCGGCGAAAATGCCGTTGTAGCTGCCGGTGCGGTAGTGACGCGCGACGTACCGGCCAACACCATCGTAGGTGGCGTGCCGGCCAAATTCATCCGGAAAATATAATCCACTTGACTGATACGTTTGCCTTCACACATCGAAAATTTAAAACATGAGTTAAAAAGGCAACCCACTTTCTTAAATTCTGTTATAAATCAACGAAATAAGAAGCAAAAGTTTGGAGTTTCCGCCAAAAGGGCTACCTTTGCAACGTGTTTTTCATAGTATTAGATTTAAGGTTAACAAGAAAGATTGGCTGTCTGGGATAGATAGCCTTTTTTTTTGCACTTAACTCTGGGACTGTTTTTTCATCCGCACTTCATACAGATCGCTCCGACGGTCTTTCAGGTTACGTACACTTCCGTACGTATGCAACTCGTTCAGCAAATCCAAATCGACATCCGACACCAGAATCATCTCTGTATTCGGAGTGGCCTCCGCACGCTTGCCGTCGGTGGGGAAAGCAAAGTCACACGGCGTAAATACACCCGACTGGGCATACTGGATATCCATGTTGTGCACACGGGGCAGATTGCCTACGCTACCGGCTATCACCACAAAGCACTCGTTCTCGATGGCACGGGCATGGGCACATACCTTAACGCGGTTGAAGGCATTCTGCGTATCGGTCAGGAAAGGTACGAACAGAATCTGCATGCCCTGGTCGGCCATGATGCGCGACAGTTCGGGGAACTCCACGTCGTAGCAGATCAAGACACCGATCTTGGCACAGTCAGTCTCGAACGTCTTCAAGGTCTTACCTCCGCTCAAGCCCCAGCTCTTGATTTCGTCGGGGGTGACGTGAATCTTTTCGTACATCTCGTACGTGCCGTCGCGGCGGCAAAGGAAGCCGATGTTGTACAAGCGTCCGTCTTCCTTGATGAGCGGCATGCTGCCCGTGATGATGTTGATGTTGTAGCTGATGGCCAGCTTGATGAAGCGTTCGCGTATCTCGTCGGTATAGGCGGCCAGACCGCGGATGGCTTCCGACTCGCCCTCGTCGTTGAACTTCGCCATCAGCGGGGCGTTGAAGTATTCGGGGAACAGCACAAAGTCACTCTTATAGTCGGACACGGCATCGACGAAGAACTCTACCTGCTCGAACAGGTCGTCCAGCGTCTTATAGGCACGCATCTGCCATTGCACTAAGCCCACGCGGACGGTGGTCTTCGGATTGATGTATTCCTGCGTGGGTGGCTGGTAGTAGATGTTGTCCCACTGCAGGAGGCAGGCATAGTGCTTCGATTCCTCGTCGTTGGGCAGATAGTTTCGCATCACCTTGCGCACGTGGAAGTCGTTCGACAGCTGAAAGGTGAGCACCGGGTCGTAGATTTCCTTCTGGCGCACCTTGTCGATATACTCCTTGGGGCGCATCTGGTCGGCATACTTATGGTAGTTGGGGATGCGGCCTCCGAACATGATGGCTTTCAGGTTCAGCTTCTCGCAGAGGTCCTTGCGGTATTCGTACATACGGCGTGCCAGACGCAGTCCGCGATATTGCGGATGGATAAATACTTCGATGCCGTACAGGATGTTGCCCTTGGGGTTGTGCGTGTTGAAGGTTTCCTTGCCTGTCACCTGAGCATAGGTGTGATCGTTCTTCACGTCGTCGTAATTGACGATGATAGAGAGGGCGCACCCCACGATTTTCTCGTCCACTACCGTCACAATCTGCCCTTCGGGGAAGATGCGGATCAGTTTCTCGATCTGCTTGTGTGTCCAGAAGACGTCGCTTCCGTCCGAATATACACGTGTGAATGATTGGGCCAATTGGTCGTAATCCTCGATTTGCAGATTGCGTATCTGCACTTTGTTGATTTTGATAGAATCCATAGTTGTTTTCTTGTTTTAATCGAAGACGGACAATCTTGCTTGCCGTCATTGCGGCGCAAAGGTAGTGCTTATTTTCATACGTTGAACCTTGCCTGTTTCCAAAACTTCACGTCTTTCTTGTAGAATTTCACTCATCCATCCGTTTCGAGGCACAGTCGGGACAAAGGCCTTTCACCACGTAGTTGACTGATTGCATCACAAACCCTTCGGGCAGAGCGATGGAAGGAATGTGCAGGGTCTTGAAGCAATAGGTCCGGTGACAAGCCTCACAATGAAAGTGGATGTGCATGTCATCTACGGAACAAATCGTCTCGCCGTCGCACAGTTCGTACTTCAGGGCACCGCTGCCGTCGTCGATGGTATGCACTACCCGATGCTCCAGAAACAGCCCCAACACCCTGAAGATGCTCGACTTGTCCATCCTCTCCAACTCCTCTTCCAGTTCGGGCAGCGAGACCGGTCGCGCGGCCGCAAGCAGAGCGCGCAACACCAGAATGCGGTTGGCCGTCGGCTTCACTCCCTTCTTCTCCAATATGCGTATCTCCGATTTTTCTTCCATTGCTCATCCGGTTGGTTAGGTAGGGACAAAGGTAGCGATTGCGTGGCAAACGGGCAATACAAAAAACGCGGATGGACGCCGTTTTTCGCAGATTTCACGTTTCTTCTGCGTACATCCGTGTGTCCATCCACGTTTCTGATTATTCTGTGGAAGTTCTGTGGTTCCGTACGGTGTGTGCCCCGCCCTTCGTCATCCTAACGGGTCTTCGCCGCCCGGCTCGGTGCCGCCGCCACTGCTGCCGCCCGGCTCGGTGGTGGTACCGCCGGTGATGCCCTTCGCCTTCTTGTAGTCGGCCAGCGAGGCGTAGTTGACGTCGTCCTCCAGCACACCGCCGTTCTCGAACTGCAAGCCGTTGATGACCGACTCGCGGAACTCCTTGCTGGGCGTGAAGAGGATGCGCGGGTTCTTGATCATGCTCGATGCCTGATAGTCGGTGATGCTTTCCACGCCCTCGCTCTGGAAGGTGATGCGCAGCGTGCCTAAGTCGCCCAGGCGCACCGTGTGGCCCTGCAGCAATTGCTGGCGGGCATAGTTGCCCAGCAGTTCCAGGGCGGCTTCCATTTCCTTGGGAGCCACGGTGGTGTTCTCGGTGGCGGCGCGCGTCATGGCTTTCACGTCCTGTGCCGTCTCGCTCAGAGGGGAGGCATACCATTTCTTCGGTGCATTCTCATTTTGAGGATTACCCCGTTTCACTAATTTGTACTTGTACATAGTATTTACCATTTAAAAAGTTATACATAATGCCCTCTTTCCGGCAAGCGTCCGGAAAGAGGGCTTTTTTGGGCTATTGATTATCAATCGTTTACCAACTCGCGGGAGTGACCCTCGGAAACTCTAGGGAGTCTTGCCCCGACACTCTAGGGAGTCATGGCCGGAGACTCTAGGGAGTCTTACCTCATGACTCTAGGGAGTCTTGACGGGTGACTTCGGGGAGTGCTTTCAATGTAATATAGATTTACCATTTTACATCGTTGCCGTCCTCGAAGCCTCCGTGTTCAGCATCGGTAGGAGTACTAACATTCACATAATTGTTATACACGTCTTTTGACCATTCTGTATTCCACTTCTCTAACAGACTCTTCGGCAGAAGAAGATTCAAGTACAAGGTTCCACTACCACTGCTTTGTTTTTGATTTCCACATTGCAAATCTGTCAGCTTCCCATTTTCAATCAGGCTCAGTTCAGCCAGACGGTTATTATTACACCACAAAGTTTCCAAATTTGTCAAGGCGCTGACATCTAACGTAGTCAAGGCATTGGCGTTGCATTTCAAGCTGGTCAGGTTAGTCGAAGCACTTACATCCAACGACGTAATTTTGCTGCTGCTACAATCCAAAGTTTGCAGTTGGGACAAGCCCTGTACATTCAGCGCACTCAACGTCGCACATTCGTTACAACTCAAGGTCGTCAAATTGGTCAGACTTGTGACATCCAACTCAGTCAGTTTATCACAATCATTGAAATTCAAGGTCGTCAGTTTAGTAAGGCCTTTAATAGCGTCTATGTTTGTTACTCCGCTTCTGTAGCAATTCAAGCTTTCCAGATTGGTGAAATATTCAATGCCGGACAAGTCTGCCAAACCTGACCTAAGAGAGAGGTCCAATGATGTTACCTTTTCCATGGCTGCCAGGTTCGCGGCTGTCAAGGTCACGGTATTATCAGAGTTCTTTATCCATTCAACCTGACTATTCGCTGCAAGAACAAACGTGGTGTTAGTAATAGGCTGCAGGAAATTGTCGTTGTCCAAACTCATATCATCGCCCAGATTGGTTATTTTCCCGGCTTCGAGGGTAACCTCATTGGTCGTTGATTTGCAGTATACATTACCATCCTTGGTATAGCAGAAGTTGAGTCCCTCCAGTTTGCCGGGTGCCACTACGAAATAATAAGTTTTCCCGGCTTCGAATGTGCCTGTTAGCTTCACTTCTTTTTGGGCAGATGTAACAGTCAAGGTGCCATTCGTGATACTATAGGACAGATCACCCGCCAGCCCTTCGCCATTCGCGCCTTGCAAGCTGAAACTTTCTATTTCGCTGACATCAGCACCTTCGGCAATGGTGAACTTCACCAAGGCACAGAGGTTGTGGAACTGCAAACTACTGTTATCATCGGCCTTGGTCTGTGCCCACGAGGGGTTCAGACCCTTGGCAAAGCCGCCTGCCGTAGCAGCCTGTGCATTAGAAAGACGGAATGTGATAGTGTTATCTTGAGCATTGTAGTCACTATGCCACGAATTAAGATTGTAAGGATAGAAGGCAGTATAAGTATCTGCCGCTGCCGCTTTACCGATAAAGGAAGCGCTGCTGCCATCGACCTGAGCAGCGGTAAACTTATACTTGGTGGTATAGCTTCCGCTCCAAATGGTGATTTCATCGTCTGCATTCCAGTTGATGGCATAGCCTTCCTCGTCCAGCGACGTACGGGTCTGTGGCGTTCCGGCTGTAAAGGTCATAGGCACAAGCTCACCGATGCTGCCGACCTCGTTGTTTTCAAGGATTTCTTCGTTGCCGCAGGCTGCCAACAGCAGGGCCAGTGCGGCGATGGTCATGTTCTTTGTTCTCATTGCTTATGATTATTATTTAAGAATTTACCAAATGTCGTCGTCATATCCGTCTCCGAAGCCGTCGTGCCCCGCATCGGGGAAACTGGCCAAGAAGCCAGCCTCGACCTCCACTTCGATCACTTCGCACCGCGGAGGCTCGTAAGCCCCCAAGCCGGCGTATTCTTCATTCTTGTTCTCTTGCATATCGTTAATATTTATTTAGATGATTCGGGGAAAGCGACAGGAAGGGGCAGGACGCAAAAAAGCCTGCAAACCCACGCAGAGGAGAGAAGACGCTCCCTTCGTCGGCTTGCAGGCTCCTGCCCGTCATTATCGCGCGTGTAGCGCGTGCGATAATTATATTGTAATAAGGTATAAATGAATCTGTGTGTGTGTGTGTGTGTGTGTGTGTGTGTGTTTATACAAAAATCACACATATCCAAATTTTCAGCATAGTTTTGTGCACGCTTATTCGCAAAAAAAGCAGACATAAAGCCTATGCCGCAAAGGGTGGCTTTGTGCCTGTTCTCTCTTGTCGTATCTGCTGTATAAACGCTTGTTTGCACTGTCAAATTCTCGTTTGGTTAAGACGGGTCAAAATTAGACCAATCCTACCAAAGCGCCGGGACAATGCTTGAAAACTTACGGGACAATTTAAGGAAAAATGCCCCGCAGAAGGGACAATAAGCCGAATTTCGTTCCATTGTCCTCCCCCTTCTGCCCTGGCAGAGGGCATCCGCAGGTGCGGCTCTTATTCTTTTCCCTTCCGGTATGCGTCGAGGTTGCGGCTATAGGTTTTCACCGAAGCAAAGCCGCTGTGAAGAGCCACCTCTTCGCGGGTTGCTGCCGGATTCTTCTTTTTATACTCCAAGGCAGCCTCGACCCGCAGCCGGTTCAGTTCCTTGTAGAACGAGCCGAAACGTTCGTTCATCACAAGCGACACATACTTCCTGTTGCTCTTCACCGCCGCTGCCAGGTCATCCAGCTTCAAATTCGGGTTCAGGTAAAGCTGCTGCTCCGTCAACACAGCACGTATCTTCACCTCCAGACCGTCCTTCACCTCGGCCGACAGGCTCCACGAAGAACGGACGTCATCCTCCAACGCCTTCTGTTCGACCAGCAATGTCTCCACCTTCTGCTCTACAAAAGCCTCTGCCTCGCCTACCGCCTGCCGGCATTCATGCCGTTGCGGATGCAGAATCTGCAGCAGGATGACCACATGCATCACGGCAATACTCAACTGTAGATACATGTTATAGGTATGGCTCCCGGTAAAGAAAAGCACCCAGGCGGCTACAATATAAATAAGAGGAAAGAAAACTACCAATCGGGCAAAACGCATGGGGAAGTCGTCTTCGTTCGAATACTCCTCGTACTGATGCTTGCGTATCTGGAGGCAAAGCCACCACGTAGTACGCACCATTCCAACCGTCAGCAGCAGCGCATAAGCACCCACACACGGCAGAACTACATCGGCACGACGCCACAGCACGTCGCCTCCCATCCAGGCGAACACCCAAAGCACCGCAATAAGCAACAAAGGCAGCACCCCCGCCACCGCCAAGTACAGCCAGCGGCGACGCACACCGGCAAAGAAATAGCGGCGGAACGACAGGATACCGGCCACCGGCAAAAACAGGACAAGAAACACACGCACAAACAGCCACGCATCCGCACTGTCCATCCGGCACAGCCATACCCCCGGCAGGGCAAAACAGGCAAAAATAAACGTCATGAGCCTGCGTGCCGGATAGAAATAGGATTCTTGTTTGCCGAAAGGACGACACATATGAAAACAGCGCACAAAAGCACAAAACAACGACGAGCACACAAGCACCAGCCCGGCTGCCGCATAATATAGTTCGGGAGTTTGCAACACCATAACAGTTCCATCTTTACTAAAAACAGAGGCAAAAGTATGAAAAAAAGCAATCGGATATTTCATTTTTTTCTTTATCTTTGCCGCTGAGAGACAAAGGGGTGCCCCGACGGGCTGAGATCATACCCTCGAACCTGATACAGTTAGCACTGTCGTAGGAATTGGATATCATCGCATACTTACCAAAGCATCTGCCCGCACCTTTTTGAGTTTTTAAGTTTCTGAGGACATAAGTCCGAAGTAAAACAATGGCTTATAAACCTGCAAATTCATAAACTCAAAAAACTCCCCCCACAAAACTCAAAAACTTAAGAACTTAAAAACTCAAAAACTTAAAACCATATGAAAATAACCGTTAACAATCAGGAAATCGACACCAATGCCACGACTCTCCGTCAGCTGGCCGAAGAACTGTCGCTGCCCGACCGTGGTGTAGCCGTGGCCGTGAGCAACCGCATGGTGCCACGCACCGAATGGGAAAATTATCAGCTGACCGAAGGAGCCTCGGTCGTCATCATCAAAGCCGCTTGCGGCGGATAATGGAAGAATTTTAAGTTTTTGAGTTTATAAGTTATTAAGTTAAAGTTACTGCTTTACTTTAACTCAAAACCCAAAAACAAACAACTTAAAAACTAAAGAACTTAAAAACTCAAAAACTTAAAGACTCATAAACTCAAAATCCTATGGCAGAAAAAGAACAACGAATGAAGAACGCCCGCCTGCAGTTCATCACGCACTACACCGACCAATACAGCTACCTCGACTCGGTGCGCTTGGCTCTCGAAGGTGGATGCCGTTGGATTCAGCTGCGTATGAAGGATGCCTCGACTGACGAGATAATACGCATAGGATTGGAAGCCGCCGACCTGTGCCACAGCTACGGCGCCACTTTCCTCATCGACGACCATGTAGAACTGGTCGGACGCATCCATGCCGACGGCGTCCATTTGGGCAAGAACGACATACCCATAGCAGAGGCACGGCACCTGCTGGGCGATGACTGCATCATAGGCGGCACAGCCAACACCATCGACGATGTAAGGGCACACTGCCGCTCGGGAGCTGACTACATCGGGTGCGGTCCCTTCCGCTACACCACTACCAAGAAGAACCTCAGCCCCATACTGGGACTGGAAGGCTACGCCGGCATCGTCCGCCACATGCAGCAGGAAGGCATCAGTCTGCCCATAGTAGCTATTGGAGGCATCACCAATGCAGACATTCCCGCCCTGATGCAGACCGGCATCAGCGGCATCGCCCTGTCGGGCAGTATTCTGCGGGCCGACAATCCGGTGGAGGAGATGCAGTCGGTGTGTCAAGAATTAAAAATGAATAATTAAAAATTAAAAACGAGGTTCATGCATTCTGTGTAATCCGTGCCTGACAAATACATGAACCGTTAGCCGAAGGAGGACCTATATACCTCCTAAAAAATAAATTCGCAATTCAATAAATAAAAATACTCGATATGGAAAAACTAGTCATCGCGGGACGTGAGTTCGACTCCCGCCTCTTCCTGGGAACAGGAAAATTCAACTCGAACGAAGTAATGGAACAATCCATCCTGGCATCGGGCACCGAAATGGTCACCGTAGCCATGAAGCGCATCGAACTGGAAAACAAAGACGACGACATGTTGCGGCACATTGTACATCCGCACATACAACTGTTACCTAACACCTCGGGGGTACGCAATGCCGAAGAAGCTATATTCGCTGCCCAAATGGCACGCGAGGCTTTTGGTACCAACTGGCTGAAGCTGGAAATCCATCCAGACCCTCGTTACCTGCTCCCCGACTCTACCGAGACACTGAAAGCAACCGAAGAGCTGGTGAAGTTAGGATTCGTCGTACTGCCTTACTGTCAGGCCGACCCTACCCTGTGCAAGCGCCTTGAAGAAGCTGGTGCTGCAACAGTGATGCCACTGGCAGCTCCCATCGGTACCAATAAGGGACTGCAAACACGCGACTTCCTGCGCATCATCATCGAACAGAGCAACGTGCCCGTCGTGGTAGATGCCGGTATCGGCGCCCCCAGCCATGCCGCCGAAGCCATGGAAATGGGTGCAGCCGCCTGCTTGGTGAATACTGCCATCGCCGTGGCCGGCAATCCTGTAGAAATGGCTACAGCCTTTAAGGAAGCCGTTATTGCCGGACGCCGTGCCTACGAAGCCGGACTGGGCACACAAGCTGCCGACCTGGTAGCATCGGCCTCCTCACCACTGACAGCCTTCTTAAACAATTAATAATTAATAATGAAAAATTAAGAACGAGAAAGAGGCAACTCTCCCACTATTATTTTTTAACTTTTAATTTTTAATTCCATAAATGAAAGAACAAGATAAAAGAGCGTACGCTCATGCAGAGAAAGCCTACATGCAGGGCACTCTTTATCCTTATATAAAGGTAGGAATGCAGAAAGTCAACCTCACCCCCACCGTGACAATTGTCGACGGCGAGAAAGTGATGACACCCAATGCCCCCGTCTATGTCTACGACACCAGTGGTCCCTTCAGCGATCCAGATATTGAGATTGACCTGAAAAAAGGATTGCCCCGTATGCGCGAAAGCTGGATAACCGGCCGGGGCGACGTAGAACAGCTGCCCTCCATCACCTCCGAATACGGAAAGATGCGCCGCGACGACAAGAGCCTCGACCACCTGCGCTTCGAGCACATCGCCCTGCCCTACCGCGCCAAAGCAGGTAAAAACATTACCCAGATGGCCTATGCCAAGGCAGGTATCATCACCCCCGAAATGGAGTATGTGGCCATCCGCGAAAATATGAATTGCCGTGAACTGGGCATCGACACCTACATCACCCCCGAGTTTGTCCGCGATGAAATAGCAGCCGGACGCGCCGTATTGCCTGCCAACATCAACCACCCAGAAAGCGAACCGATGATTATCGGACGCAACTTCCTGGTGAAAATCAATACCAACATCGGTAATTCAGCTACGACATCGAGCATCGACGAAGAAGTAGATAAGGCCGTATGGAGCTGTCGCTGGGGAGGTGATACCCTGATGGATCTCTCTACCGGAGCCAACATCCACGAAACACGTGAATGGATTATACGCAACTGCCCTGTACCCGTAGGTACTGTACCTATCTATCAGGCTTTGGAAAAAGTAAACGGACGAGTAGAAGACCTGACATGGGAAATCTATCGCGACACCCTCATCGAACAATGCGAACAGGGAGTAGACTACTTCACCATCCATGCCGGCATACGCCGTCAGAATGTACATCTGGCCGACAAGCGTTTGTGCGGCATCGTTTCACGTGGCGGAAGTATCATGAGCAAATGGTGCCTTATCCACGATCGTGAAAGCTTCCTTTATGAGCATTTCGACGACATCTGCGACATCCTGGCCCAGTACGACGTTGCCATCTCACTGGGTGATGGTCTGCGTCCTGGCTGTATAGCCGACGCCAACGATGAAGCGCAGTTTGCCGAACTCGATACCATGGGCGAGCTTGTGCTCCGCGCCTGGGACAAGAACGTTCAGGCATTCATCGAAGGCCCGGGACACGTTCCTTTGCACAAAATACGTGAGAACATGGAACGACAGATTGACCATTGCCACAATGCCCCCTTCTATACTCTTGGACCGCTTGTCACCGACATTGCTCCTGGTTACGACCACATCACTTCGGCCATCGGTGCCGCCCAGATAGGCTGGTTGGGTACGGCCATGCTGTGCTACGTCACTCCGAAAGAACACCTTGGGCTGCCTAATAGAGAAGATGTACGTACCGGTGTCATCACCTATAAAATCGCCGCTCATGCAGCCGACTTAGCCAAGGGACATCCTGGTGCACAAATCCGTGACAATGCCTTGAGTAAAGCCCGCTACGAATTCCGCTGGCGCGACCAGTTCCACCTGAGTCTCGACCCCGACCGTGCATTGGAATACTTCAACGAAGGACGCCATACCGACGGCGAGTATTGCACCATGTGTGGTCCCAACTTCTGTGCCATGAAGCTGAGTCGGGATCTTAAAGAAATTAATAATTAAACACCAATCACAACTTTTAATTTTTAACTTTTAATTATTCACTGAACCAAATGTTTTCAGAAGAACTTGAAAAAATAGATTGGGAGGAAACCACCAAAGCCATCTACTCGAAAACCGAAAACGATGTGCTTCGCGCCCTCGGCAAAGAGCACTGCGATGTAGATGACTTCATGGCACTTGTGTCACCCGCCGCCAGCAAATACCTGGAACCCATGGCACAACTGAGCAAGAAGTATACCGAAGAACGTTTCGGCAAGACCATATCCATGTTCATACCTCTTTACATCACCAACTCGTGTACGAACTCGTGCGTCTATTGCGGATTCCATATCAGTAACCCGATGGCACGCACCATTCTGACTGAAGAAGAGATTGTGAACGAATACAAAGCTATCAAAAAGCTGGCACCCTTCGAGAACCTGCTGCTGGTAACGGGCGAAAATCCCGCCAAAGCCGGCGTGCCCTACATAGCCCGTGCACTCGACCTGGCCAAGCCTTACTTCTCGAACCTGAAAATCGAGGTAATGCCTCTTAAAACGGAAGAATATGCCGAGCTGAAAGAACATGGGCTGAACGGAGTCATCTGCTTTCAGGAAACATACAACAAAGCTCACTACAACATCTATCATCCGCGTGGCATGAAATCGAAGTTTGAGTGGCGTGTTAACGGCTTCGACCGCATGGGACAGGCTGGCGTTCACTCTATCGGTATGGGAGTGCTGATTGGTCTGGAAAAAGAATGGCGCACGGATATCACTATGATGGCGTACCATCTGCGTTACCTGCAAAAACATTACTGGAAGACGAAATACAGCGTCAACTTCCCGCGTATGCGCCCGGCCGAAAACGAAGGCTTCCAACCCAACGTCATTATGAGCGACCGTGAACTGGCACAAGTAACCTTTGCTATGCGCATTTTCGACCACGACGTAGACATTTCGTACTCGACCCGCGAACCGGCTTACATCCGTGATCACATGGCTGCACTCGGAGTGACTACCATGAGTGCTGAAAGCAAGACCGAACCCGGAGGATATTATACCTATCCACAAGCATTGGAACAATTCCACATCAGCGACGACCGTACGGCAGTAGAAGTAAATGCTGCCCTGAAACACATCGGACGCGAACCGGTATGGAAAGACTGGGATGCAAGTTTTGACTTGTTCAGTTCCAAATAATCTATTTTCTGTAATACAAGGAATGGTACACTTGTGATACTACCAATCACAAAGATGTCCCATTCCTTTACCATAGATAAAAAACTCAAAAAATAACAGCCATGACCTCACGGTATACCAGACAAACCGCTTTGCCTGAAATAGGTGAAACCGGACAGGAACGCCTTTCGCGCGCACGTGTCCTTATTATAGGTGTAGGCGGACTTGGCGCTCCTATCGCCCTCTACCTGACAGCAGCCGGTATAGGAACAATCGGCCTGATTGATGATGATGTTGTCAGCTTAAGTAACCTGCAACGCCAAGTGTTATACAGCGAAGCTGAAGTAGGACAACCCAAAGTAATTTGTGCTGCCCGACGCTTGCATGAACTGAATAGCCAAACATCCATACACACCTATCAGACAAGGCTAACCCGCCTGAATGCCGAAAAGCTGATCGCAGAATACGACATCGTAATAGACGGATGCGACAATTTTACCACCCGCTACCTGATAAGCGATGTCAGCTCCCGACTGGGAAAGCCTTATGTCTATGGTGCTATTCAGGGATTCGAAGGCCAGGTTTCCGTATTCAATTACGGCGAACAACCACGTACCTACCGTGATCTCTACCCAGACGAAGCCAACATGCTTCAGTTGACACCAGATTCATCAGTAATAGGTATTACCCCTGCCGTAGTAGGAAGTATGGAAGCCAATGAAGTTCTGAAAATTGTCTGCGGATACGGAGATGTATTATCAGAAAAGTTGTGGACCATCGATCTGAGAACCCTCCAGACTTACCAATTAGCATTCTGATTACATACCGATATGCGCCCCTACAAACCAACTAACTACCCAACACCGTATTGAGCTTTACAAACAAGTTGACTATGAAACTGATTGTTATCACCCGTCCCGACTTCTTCCCTGGCGAAGCGGAAGCTATCACCACCTTGTTCTACTATGGTCTGGAAATCCTTCATTTGCGAAAGCCAGAATCTGACATTACAGAAATTGAAAGTCTACTAGACAAGATACCCGAAGAATATCATTCGCGCATTGTTGTTCACGAACATTTTCAATTAGTCAACCGATATCATCTGAAAGGTATCCATTTGAACAGGCGTAATCCACATGTTCCCCAAGACTATAAAGGACATATCAGTTGCTCCTGTCACTCGTTAGAAGAGGTCAAGCAACACAAGCCATCCTGCTATTACGTATTCCTTAGCCCCATCTTCGACAGTATATCCAAAGCCGGCTATTCGGCGGCTTTCACAGCCAACCAGTTGCAAGAAGCCCACCGACAAGGCATCATCGATTCCCGTGTCATGGCATTAGGAGGGCTCGATAGCGAACGGATGAACGACATAAAACAATTCGGCTTCGGAGGTGCCGTTTTGTTGGGCGATATCTGGAATCATTTAGGCAATGACTTCATACCTCATTTTCTTCGTCTACGGCAAGCCGCTTTCACACCAATCATCCTGTCCATTGCAGGCTCTGACTGCTCGGGTGGTGCAGGCATTCAGGCCGACACAAAAACCATTTCAGCCTTAGGAGGATATGCCGCTACCGTCATAACAGCCATCACTGCCCAAAATACCCAAGGCGTACAAGCCGTCTATCCACAAACAGATGAGACAGTACGACGTCAGATAGAATCTGTGATGGACGACCTCCCCCCTCATGCCGTTAAAATAGGTATGGTACACGATGCAAATATTGTTACAGCCATTACTGATTGCCTGCAAATATACCGCCCTCCACATGTTGTCTACGATCCGGTCATGATCTCTACCAGTGGGCGCCGGTTGATGACTGAAGAAACCATACAAGCTATCTGCGAAAAGCTGTTTCCCCTATGTACGCTCATCACTCCCAATCTGCACGAAACAGCACTGCTGACCGGTAACACAATAAACAGTATAAACGACATGGAAGAAGCCGCACAAACTCTAGCCCATCGTTATGGAATTTCAGTACTCGTAAAAGGCGGGCACCTGGAAGGAAACGAAATGTGTGATGTCCTGTTCCATCGGGAAAACATATATCGCTATAGTGTAGCCAAAATTGAAAGCCATAATCTGCATGGAACCGGTTGCACGCTTTCGTCAGCCATCGCCACACAATTGGCCTACGGAAATTCCATGGAAGAGGCTGTCAGACAAGCCAAACAATATGTTTATCAGGCCATCAATCGAGGGAAAAACATGCAAATTGGTCAAGGGAACGGTCCGCTATGGCACTTTTTTTAGAATAATACCTACTTATTCTTAATTTAATCCGCTATTTTTGCAGAGATTATCACCATTAATAGGTATTAATATGGAAAAAGCAAAAGTATATTATTCGGATTTGCGTACTTCTCCAACATCAAACCTGCTGGACAAAATGGAACGCCTATTGAAACGTGCCGGTATTGCGCAGCTTCCCTTAAAAGATAGCTTTACAGCTATCAAAATTCACTTTGGTGAACCTGGAAACCTGGCATATATACGTCCTAACTATGCTGCACGTATGGCAAACCTGCTTCGCCAACTGGGTGCAAAGCCTTTTCTGACCGACTGTAACACTTTATATAGCGGACGCCGTTCGAATGCAGTAGACCACTTACAAAGTGCCATGGAAAATGGATTCAATCCCATATCGGCACAATGTCAGGTTATTATAGGCGACGGTCTGAAAGGTACAGATTACCGTGAAATTCCTTTAAACGGTGAATACTGTCCTGCTCCCAAAATCGGTACAGCCATTGCTGATGCTGATGTGATTATCAGCATGAACCACTTCAAAGGACATGAACAGGCGGGCTTCGGCGGTGCACTGAAGAACCTGGGAATGGGATGTGCCAGTGTAGGCGGGAAACTGGAATTGCACGCAGCATCACAACCCAAGATTAATACAAACAACTGCATCGGATGCAACATCTGTGTAAAGCATTGTGCCCACGACGCCGTGCATCTGAATGCGGACCGCAAAGCCGAAATAGACTATACAAAATGCGTCGGCTGTGGCCAATGTGTTGCCTTATGCCAACATGATGCTGCCGTCGTCAGCGATTGGGACACCTCAGAACGGTTGAACTACAAAATTGCAGAATATGCTTTGGCTGTAGTAAAAGACAAACCACATTTTCACATCAGTTTCATTATGAACGTATCACCCGAGTGTGACTGCTGGAACCATAATGATGCTGCTATCATCCCCGATCTTGGAATGCTGGCTTCGGCCGACCCTGTCGCATTGGACAAAGCTTGCGCCGACATGGTCATAGCCACTCCCATCCTACACGGCAACAACGTATTGGGCGAGAAGCACGAACACGAGGACCTGTGCGGATGCGACAAATTCCATATAATACATCCCGATACCGACTGGTTAGCAGGACTTCGCCACGCCGAGAAAATCGGTTTGGGAACAATGGAATACGAACTTATCAAAATATAAATCTTAATATCACACCGAAATATGGAAACAAATGCAAGATTTTACTCATTGTCTTTCGGAAACATAAAGACATACTTGTTTGCCTTCTTATTTATAGCAGGCAACATCCTTCTGCCACAGCTCTGCCATCTTATTCCAGCTGGTGGACCGACATTACTGCCAATCTACTTCTTTACTCTGATTGCAGCTTATAAATACGGATTCCGGGTAGGTTTGCTGACAGCGTTGCTTTCACCTGTCATTAACCACATGCTTTTCGGCATGCCCGCAACTTCCGTACTCCTCCCTATTCTGATCAAATCAACATTGCTGGCAGGCGCTGCCGCCATGACCGCCCATTATACACAAAAGGTAACTATTGCAACCCTGCTTATCGTTGTTCTGGCTTATCAGTTCATCGGTACTGGTTTTGAATGGGCTTTGTGCGGAGATTTTTACCTCGCTATTCAGGACTTTCGTATGGGAATCCCAGGAATGCTGATACAATGGTGGGGAGGTTTTCTGTTGCTGAAAGCCATCAGAAATCTCTGATAAATCTATCACAATATAGACCGGAACATGATCGGATGAGAATCCTTTCATGTTCCGTTTTTTTATATCTGCCAACCTTCGGATAAGTTTCCCCCTATAAAAAGCATATCTTTGCCCAAAATATTTCCATTCTTATACGTTATTCAAACAAGAAAATCATTAAATTCGTGCCGAATAAATGATACAAATCCCGAAAAATGGAAATTATAACAAATAACTGGTCTACGAAAAAATATGCTGTAGGATTTGCTTTAAGCGGTGGATTCATCAAAGGATTTGCACATTTGGGAGTCATGCAGGCACTACTGGAACATGACATTCATCCTAACATTATATCAGGAACCAGTGCCGGAGCATTAGCCGGTGTCTTCTATGCTGATGGGAACGAACCCCATAAAGTCCTTGACTACTTTGCCGGACACAAATTTCAGGACCTGACTAAATTAGTGATACCCAAAGTAGGACTGTTCGAGTTGGACGAGTTTATCGACTTTTTACGAAGCAACCTGAAAGCCAAGAAACTGGAACAACTGCAAATTCCCCTTATCATAACAGCAACCGATCTAGACCATGGCCGTATCGTACATTTCCACAAAGGCGACATAGCAGAACGGGTAGCCGCCTCCTGCTGTATGCCGGTACTGTTCTCTCCAGTAAAAATAGAAGGAACATATTATGTAGACGGTGGTTTAATGATGAACCTGCCAGTTTCCACGATTCGCCGGATCTGTGAGAAAGTAGTCGCAGTAAATGTCAGCCCGCTCATGGCTACCAAATACAAAATGAATATTGTAAGCATAGCTTTGCGTTCTTACAATTTCATGTTCCGTTCCAATTCATTCCCTGAACGGGAAAAAGCCGACCTGCTGATAGAGCCTTATAACTTGGCAGGATACAGCAATACAGAATTGGAAAAAGCAGAAGAAATATTCATGCAGGGCTATAATACAGCCAATGAAATACTGGCACAAGCATTGTCCGAGAAAGGAAGTGTCTGGAAAACCTAAAAGCTAAAGTATGCTTCCGACTCTAAATCTAATTCATATAGTATCAATCTTCAATCAAACATAATAAAATGAAGGATAATCATAATAAGCCAATCATCTATCAAGTTTTCACACGTCTGTTTGGAAACAATAATAATCATTGTATCTACAATGGAAATATCACAGAAAACGGATGCGGTAAAATGGCAGACTTTACCATAAAAGCCTTAAACGAAATAAAAAAACTAGGAGCAACCCATATATGGTATACAGGCATCATAGAACATGCAACCCAAACCGATTATCGTCGTTACAACATCCGGCCTGACCATCCGGCATTTGTTAAAGGAAAAGCTGGTTCGCCGTATGCCATCAAAGACTACTACGATGTAGATCCGGACTTAGCCAAAGATATTCCCGGACGAATGAAAGAATTCGAGAACCTTGTATTGCGCACACACAGATGTGACTTAAAGGTTATCATCGACTTTGTACCCAATCATGTAGCACGCCAGTATCATTCGGACAGCCAGCCCGACGGAACAGCTCAATTAGGAGCCAATGATGATCCGGCTTATGCTTTCAGTCCCTATAATAATTTTTATTATATACCGAACTCTGAGCTCCATGCCCAATTTGACATGAAAGGAGCTGCTGCCGAAGCATATAAAGAATACCCGGCCAAAGCAACAGGCAATAACCGTTTCGATGCTTATCCGAACATCAACGACTGGTATGAAACCGTAAAACTGAACTATGGTATAGACTATCAGAATGGGAACACTCCTCATTTTAATCCGATTCCGGATACCTGGACTAAGATGTTGGATATCCTATTATTCTGGGCTGGTAAAAATATCGATGGTTTCCGTTGCGATATGGCAGAAATGGTGCCTGTAGAGTTTTGGGAATGGGCCATACCTCAAGTAAAAGCACAATATCCATCGATCCTATTCATTGCCGAAGTTTATAATCCTGCCGAATACAAGAATTATCTGTTCCGTGGAAAATTCGATTATTTATACGATAAAGTCGGACTATATGATACATTGCGCTCCATCATTTGCAATAATGGATCGGCAACTGCCATCACTCATGCATGGCAAAATCTGGGAGGAATCGAAAAGCGCATGCTCAACTTCCTGGAAAATCATGACGAACAACGAATAGCCTCCGATTTTTTTGCCGGCAATCCATTCAAAGCGATCCCAGGCTTAATCGTATCGGCCTGCATGAATACCAACCCCATGATGATCTACTTTGGACAAGAATTTGGAGAACCCGGTATGGATAACGAAGGCTTCAGTGGACGCGATGGCCGGACAACTATCTTCGACTATTGGAGTATAGATACAATACGACGCTGGCGTAACGGAGGAAAATTCGACGGCAATATGCTTACAGATGAACAAAAAGCCTTGTATTCCATTTATCAGCGTGTCTTGACTCTTTGCAATGAAGAAAAAGCAATCTCACAAGGAGACTTCTTCGACTTGATGTATGCTAACATAAACGGTTGGCGTTTTAATGAGCACAGACAATATGCTTTCTTGCGCAAATATGAAAACGAATTGCTTATCATTGTTGTCAATTTCGATCATATGTCCATGGATCTTGCCATCAATATACCGACACATGCCTTCAATTTTCTGCAGATACCACAAAATCCCCAATATCGTGCAAAAGATTTAATTAGTGGAGAAGAAGAAGACATCAGCCTGCTGCCCTATAAGGCTACAGATATTTCAGTAAAAGGATACAGTGGAAAAATACTGAAAATCATATTGTAATCAGATATAAAAAATACAATGTATAGAAACAAGCTATGAACGATCCCCATATATTAGGAAGTGAACGCATAGGCAAACTGCTTCTGCAATACTCTATCCCTGCCATTATCGGTATGACCATCACCTCGCTGTATAATATCATCGACAGCATTTTTATAGGTCATGGTGTAGGAGCCATGGGTATTGCTGGCCTTGCCATTACTTTTCCACTTATGAATCTCGTTGTAGCGTTCTGTACATTGGTATCAGCCGGAGGGGCTACCATCTCATCCATCCGTTTAGGACAACAAGACCTGAAAGGCGCTAATGAAATTGCAGCTACCACACTGACACTTTGCCTGATAAACTCTATCCTTTTCGGAAGCATATCTTTGCTTTTTCTGGATGAGATACTTCTATTTTTCGGAGCCAGCAATGACACTCTGCCTTATGCCCGTGATTTTATGCAAGTTATTCTGCTAGGAACACCTATTTCTTACACCATGATCGGGCTGAATAATATCATGCGTGCTACCGGTTATCCACGTAAAGCCATGCTGACCTCACTGGTAACAGTGATATGCAATGTGGTTCTGGCTCCTATATTCATTTTCCACTTCGAATGGGGAATCCGTGGAGCAGCAACAGCTACCATAATTTCCCAATTTATCGGAATGGTTTGGGTTCTGCAACACTTTATTCAAAAAACAAGTGTAGTGCAGTTGCATCGTGGATTCTGGAAAATCAAGAAACGCATTATCGGCAATATTTTCTCTATCGGAATGTCGCCATTTCTAATGAATGTAACAGCCTGTGCCATTGTCATTATAGTAAACAACAGTCTGCAACGCTATGGAGGAGATATGGCAATCGGTGCATATGGCATCATCAACCGCCTGTTAGTGCTTTATGTCATGATTGTATTAGGACTGACAATGGGTATGCAACCCATCGTAGGATATAATTTCGGAGCACTGAAACACGAACGGGTAAAAGCGACTTTGAAATTAAGTATCCTGACTGGGGTATGTATCACAAGTTCCGGGTTCATCATCTGTGAATTGTTTCCTCATGCCGTTTCGGCTGTTTTCACCAGTGACGAGCATCTCATCGACATGGCTTCGCACGGAGTACGCATTTGCATAGCCATATTTCCATTTGTAGGTGCACAAATTGTCATAGGTAACTTCTTTCAAAGTATCGGCATGGCCAAAATCAGCATATTTCTCTCTCTAACCAGACAATTATTATATCTATTGCCTGGTCTGATATTCTTCCCCCGATTTTTAGGATTGGATGGAATATGGACCAGCATGCCTGTATCCGACTTTTTTGCATTTGTCACTGCTGTAATTGCACTTTGGATTTATATCAAGAAAGTGGAGAAGAAATACCCTTCGTCTGTGCAAAGTTAGCTGTTTACTCTCATTTTAATAATAACCATGTTTCTGTAAAAAAGCATCTGTATACTTCCTTATTTCATAAAAGACGGAAGTCAACGGCTCACGATATAAGAAGAGTGGATGTCCCAGATCTTCAAACAAATGCAATTCGCAATCTATCCCCAAAGAATCCATCTTCGCTTTGTACGCTTCACACGTTTCTACAGGTACATACTGATCTTTAGTTCCTACCAAGAACAAAGTTGGCGGAGTCTTGGAGTTAATATTATGCAGAGGAGAGATCTTCTGATAATTATCTTTCATCAATTTAGGTCCATATCCTTGCGGACTATTATCAATAACCGGATAATACAACAATAATAAATCCGGGATATATGATTCTGTATCTCCCTCGGAGATATTAGATACAGTCCCCAAAGCCGCAGCCAATTGCCCACCAGCAGACGCTCCTGCGGCCACAATTCTTGTAGAATCAACATGCAGTTCCTGTGCATGTTTCTTTATCCAACGGATAGCATCTTTAGCATCATCAAAACTGTGGAAAGGAGTCGTATGGTGCAAAAAATTAATTCTATAGTCCACAGCTATTGCCACATATCCTTTTGAAGCATAATAAGAACATTCCCTATAAAATTGCAAAGGAGTGCCATAGCTCCATCCCCCTCCAAAGAAAAATACAATGGCAGGCTTAACGGATGCAGTTTTCAACTTTCTATCCTCAAAAACATGAAGAGTCAAAGAATCACCCTCTGCAATTGCTTTATATGAATAGATTTGCGGAGTATAAGCTTTCGTCGTCTTATGCACTAACCGAGTAATACCGTCTGCCCAAACTTTTGCTTTTTCCCCAACCACACAAGTTTCGTTACTTTTATTATCAGAAAACTGCTTCTTATGAACGCTTTCAAACGTAATATTAGAGTCAACCCATAATATCCTATCATTTGAAGGCATTCCAGATGTCATCGGTAGCCCTGCAATATGTGACACATACTCACTTCCCAGCCCTGTTTTAGGCAGAATTATCTTAACATTTGAATTAGCCTGCAATATATCTGTAATTACCGAAGCCCAACTTTTAGAGTAATCACTCTTCAAAGTGTCATCGCATTTAACTATATCTAACAGAACAATATCAGGTTGATATTCGGCTACAAGTTTTTCCAGCCTTTCTGCCTTATTACAAGACTTCGAATCCTCAGACAATTGAGTATAATTCATCTTGCCTATCCTTGTATCTACAATATCAGGGCCGACAAACTTGAATTGAATATCTAGTATAAAAAGCTCCTTCCATAAAGAATATAAGAGTTTTTGATCCGCATGCTTGTCTACTGGTTCCCCATCTTTCATATACATTATAGAATAGTTTTTCGGATGATACAGTTCCCGACTCTCCACTACAACCGATGCGCTTGATGCGTATGAAGACATCAGAACAAAACTCAATAATAAGAATAAGATTTTCTTCATAGCCATGTGTTTTGGACAAAAATAAAAAATAAGATCTGTTTACCCTAGTGTTATTGCATAACAAAAACAGTATAAAATGATAATTAAAGCAGTGTTTCCCCCTTCAGGAAGCTATATTTTATTTATTTTCCCCCTCTCTGTTATGATTAGCGCACTCTTTGTTACTATTTATACCTATTTATAAAGGACTTATTTTCTTATCTTTGTATCAGCCTATAGAATTCTTTTATAATAATAAATAAACCATCTTACAACCATGAAAATAAAACTGTTTTCTTATTGCTTACTGACAGGACTACTACTAGGCTCCTGCAACGACAAAGTCTTTCAACCTACCGAAAACGGAGTTATTGTCAGAATACAACAAAAGAACGAGAATCAGCCGCAATTGGTACGTCTCCAGGTTGTAGGCGAAAAACTTATTCATGTATCTGCTACTCCTCTGGGAAAATTCAGTAAAGAGAAAAGTCTGATCGCCATTCCTCCAGAAGAACAAGTTCCATTCACAGTTCTGCAATCAGGAGATACAATATCCGTTTCGACTCAAGAAGTCAAGGCCAGTGTGCTCAGCTCAACCGGCGAAGTATGGTTCACAGATAAAAACGGAAAATTAATCCTCCAGGAGAACAAGGGGGGAGGAAAACATTTTACACCAATAGAGATAGAAGGTCGTAAAGGTTACACGATCCGTCAAGTATTCGAGTCACCGGACAATGAGGCTTTTTACGGATTGGGACAACATCAATCTGAAGAATTCAATTACAAAGGAAAGAACGAAGAACTATTCCAATACAACACCAAAGTATCTGTACCATTTATTGTATCCAATAAAAATTATGGTATTCTGCTGGACAGTTACTCCCTATGCCGTTTCGGTAATCCAAATGATTATTCACAATTGGGAGAAGTGTTCAAGCTGTACGATAAAGATGGAAAAGAAGGCGCCCTGACCGGCACCTATATACCATCCGAACATTCGGGAAAAGAAACGTTGGTACGTCGTGAGCCTTCCTTGTACTTTGAGCATTTAAAGCGCGAAGACTTGTCGAAAGTCATAAACTTGCCAGAAGGATTTCCATTCATGGGTTCCAAAGTATGTTTCGAAGGAACAATTGAACCTTCGCAAAGTGGAGAATTCAAATTCATCTTATACTATGCCGGATACACTAAAGTCTACATCGACAACAAACTAGTCGTACCCGAACGTTGGCGTACAGCATGGAATCCCAACAGCTACAAATTCTCTGTAAACCTTACAGCAGGTAAGAAAGTTCCCTTGAAAGTAGAATGGGAACCAGACGGTTCTGTCTCTTACTCCGGTTTGCGGGTTTTAAGTCCGGTAGATCCTCATGAACAAGGTAAACAGTCCTGGTGGAGCGAAATGACCCAACAGCTCGATTACTATTTCATTGCCGGAAATGATATGGACGATGTCATCAGCGGCTATCGTACCCTAACTGGCAAAGCTCCCATCATGCCCAAATGGGCCATGGGTTACTGGCAGAGCAGGGAAAGATACAAAACTGCCGATGAGATGCTTACTGCCTTTAAGACGTTCCGCGAGCGCCGCATTCCTATCGACAACATTGTATTAGACTGGAATCACTGGCCGGAAAATGCATGGGGAAGTCATGAATTCGACAAGCAATTTTTCCCCGATCCCAAAGCAATGGTCGACTCTATCCATGCCATGAACGGGCGTATGATGATTTCCGTATGGCCTAAGTTCTACATTAATACCGAACATTATAAAGAATTCGATAAGAACGGATGGATTTATCAGCAGTCTGTAAAAGACAGTCTGAGAGACTGGGTAGGTCCCGGCTACCACTACGGCTTCTACGATGCCTACAATGCCGATGCACGTAAATTATTCTGGAAGCAAATGTACGAACATTATTATCCGCTCAATATCGATGCCTGGTGGATGGATGCCAGTGAGCCTAACATCAGAGATTGTACCGACATGCAATACCGCAAAGACTTATGCGGACCTACTGCCTTAGGGCCTTCTGCCGAATATTTCAATGCTTATGCACTGATGAATGCCGAAGCCATCTACAACGGCCAGCGTAGCGTAGACAACAATAAACGTGTGTTCCTGCTGACCCGTTCCGGATTTGCTGGTCTTCAGCGATATTCCACAGCTACCTGGAGTGGCGACATCGCAACCCGTTGGGAAGATATGAAAGCACAAATTACAGCCGGTTTAAACTTCTCTGTAAGTGGCATCCCCTATTGGACAATGGATATCGGAGGCTTTTGCGTAGAAAGCCGATATGTAAAAGGCCAAACGGAATGGAATAAAACCCAAAAAGAGAATGCAGATTATAAGGAATGGCGCGAACTCAATACACGCTGGTACCAATTCGGTGCTTTTTGTCCTCTGTTCCGTGCTCATGGCCAATATCCTTTCCGTGAAATCTGGGAAATTGCTCCCGAAGGACACCCTGCATATAATTCCGTTGTTTACTATACCAAACTCCGCTACAGGTTAATGCCCTACATTTACACCCTTGCTGGCATGACTTGGCTCAACGATTATACAATCATGCGCCCATTGGTGATGGACTTCGCTGCTGATGAAAATGTAAACAATATAGGCGACCAATTTATGTTCGGTCCTTCCATCATGGTCTCTCCTGTATACCAGTACGAAGCACGAAGCCGTGAAATTTATTTCCCCAAATCGTCCGACTGGTACGACTTCTATACCGGAGAATTGCAAAAAGGAGGAATAAGAAAGAATGTAGATGCCCCATACGAACGTATTCCTTTGTTTGTTCGTGCAGGTTCAATCATACCTTTTGGTCCCGAAATTCAATATACCGACGAGAAGAAAGCAGATTCCATCAAATTATATGTCTATCAGGGAGCCGATGCCTCATTTACGTTATACGAAGATGAAGGCACTAATTACAATTACGAAAAGAACAGATATGCCCTCATTCCTATGACATATGATGAGACAAGCCACCAGCTTATTATTGGTGAGCGAAAGGGAGAATTTGACGGAATGCTTCAGGAACGGACTTTCGAAATCATCCCGGTAAGCAAAAACAATCCCCAAGCATTCAATGACAAAGCCAAAGGGATCACCATCACATACAATGGTAGCTTACAGAAAATACAGCTTTAACCTAAACTGCAAAATATATAGTATATATAGTCATAAATACTTTGATCCGATATATATCATGTATAACACTTAAAAATAAAAAGAATATGAACAAGAAACAGTTTCTTATGATAGGCCTGCTTACCGTAACGTGTACCTGCCTGAAAGCTCAAAACGATGCACTGCCTGTATATCTGGATGAGAATCAACCGATAGAACTGAGAATCAAAGACGCACTCAGCCGTATGACGTTAGAAGAAAAAACACGTCTGAGTTACGCCCAAGGCAAGTTCAGCTCTCCCGGTTGCCCCCGCCTTGGTATCCCCGAATTATGGATGAGCGACGGCCCTCATGGAGTACGTGCAGAAGTCAACTGGAACGACTGGGGATATGCCGGATGGACCAGCGACAGCTGCACAGCCTTCCCAGCCCTCACCTGTCTGGCTGCCAGCTGGAACACAGAACTTGCAGGCAAGTACGGAAAAGCGATTGGTGAAGAAGCACGTTACCGCGAAAAGGATGTTTTGCTGGGACCCGGTGTCAACATATACCGTACTCCTCTTAACGGACGTAATTTCGAATACATGGGCGAAGACCCGTATCTGGCAGCTGAAATGTGTGTTCCTTACATTCAGGGAGTACAATCCAACAAGGTAGCTGTATGCGTCAAGCATTATGCACTGAACAATCAGGAAGTATGGCGTGGCCATATCGACGTGCAAGTAAGTGACAGAGCTTTACGCGAGATTTATTTACCCGCTTTTCAGGCAGCCGTCCAGCGTGGACATGCATGGAGCATCATGGGATCTTACAACAAAGTACGGGGCGTACATGCCACACACAACGAATTGCTGAATAACAAGATCCTGAAAGGAGAATGGGGTTTCGACGGTTGTGTCATTACCGACTGGGGAGCTGCTCACGATACTTATCAGGCTGCCATGTACGGTCTTGACATTGAAATGGGTTCCTATACCAACGGACTGACCTCGGAAGCAGAATTCGGTTACGATGATTACTATTTGGGAAAGAATTATCTGAAAATGATAAAAGAAGGTAAAATCCCTATGGAGGTTGTAAACGACAAAGCTGCACGTGTATTGCGTTTGATATTCCGTACCTCGATGAACAGTCAAAAGGGATTTGGTTCTATGAACAGCGAAGCACACGAACAGACTGCATACGAAATAGCCTCCGAAGGTATTGTTTTGCTGAAAAACCAGAGTTCGAAAAAGAAAGCGGCTCTATTGCCTATTGTTCCCGAAAAATATAACCGCATTTTAGTGGTTGGAGACAATGCAACACGTAATCTGATGTTGGGAGGTGGTTCTTCCGAACTGAAAGTGAAAAGATTTGTATCGCCACTCGAAGGGCTCAAAAAACGATTGGGTAATCGCATAGAATATGCACAAGGCTATACAGCCGGACGTCCGATTTATGGAAATGCAGAAAACATACCGCAATCCGTTATGGATTCTTTACGAAACGATGCAATCGAAAAAGCTGCTAAAGCCGACTTGGTTATTTTCATTGGCGGACTGAACAAAAACCATTATCAGGACTGCGAAGGAGGCGACCGGCTTTCGTACGGATTACCGTTCGGACAGGACGAACTGATCGAGGGACTTGTCAAGGCTAATCCCAATGTCGTAGCAGTCATTGTCAGTGGAAATGCAGTAGAAATGCCATGGAACAACCAGGTTCCTTCCATTGTACAATCATGGTATCTGGGTTCAATCGGCGGAGACGCACTTGCCGATGTAATGATAGGTAAAGTTACTCCAAGCGGTAAACTGCCGTTTTCTTATCCGGTGAAGCTCGAAGACTGCCCGGCTCATCACTTCGGACAACTGAGTTACCCGGGTGATAGCATCAAGGAAGAATATAAAGAAGATATCCTCGTAGGCTACCGTTGGTACGACACCAAGAAAATAGCCCCCCTGTATCCTTTCGGTTATGGATTAAGCTATACGACATTCTATTATTCAAAACCTGCCGCTACATCCAAGACTCTGACGGCAACAGACTCTCTGCAAATATCCCTCAAAGTGCGGAATAGTGGAACAGTCATCGGAAAAGAGATCGTACAACTGTACATCGGTGATGAAAAATGCACGCTGCTCCGCCCCCAAAAAGAATTGAAAAAGTTCTGCAAAGTAGAATTGAATCCCGGAGAAGAAAAAGAAATAACTTTCTCTATCACTCCCAACGATCTGAAATTCTTTGATGACCGACAACAGAAATGGACTGTCGAACCGGGAAAATTCAAGGCATATATTGCTGCTTCATCAGCAGACATACGCGGAACCGTACAATTTGAATATAAATAATCGGGAAAACTGCAAAAAAGTAACTAGAGATATGCATTCCTCACCAAAATATGCATATCTTTAAAGCCCACAAACAAACAGTTTTTTCTAACAAAATCCTTAAACAAACATGAAAAGAAAAAGAATTGCACGATTCGGACTGACATTAGGATGCGTTTGCTTCCTGATGTCAGCATGCCAAACACAAACAGAAGCGTATAAAGACGCTTCATTATCACCTGAAGTACGGGCCGAAGACCTCATCGGCAGACTGAGTTTAGAAGAGAAAGTCTCGTTGATGCAAATGAACTCACCTGCCATTCCAAGACTTGGCATCAAAAAGTATGACTGGTGGAACGAGGCCTTACACGGCGTAGGAAGAGCAGGTACTGCTACCGTTTTTCCACAATGTATAGGTATGGCTGCCTCGTTCGACAACGAGTTGCTGTATGACGTATTTACCGCCGTATCCGACGAAGCACGTGCCAAGAATACTCAATTTGCTAAAAGTGGTGACCTGAAGCGTTATCAAGGACTAACGTTCTGGACTCCCAACGTCAACATCTTCCGAGATCCGCGGTGGGGACGAGGACAAGAAACTTACGGCGAAGATCCCTATCTGGCCGGTGAGATGGGTGTAAGCGTAGTACGTGGCCTGCAAGGTCCCGACACTACCCGGTACGATAAATTACATGCCTGTGCCAAACACTTTGCCGTGCATAGTGGTCCTGAATGGAACAGACATGTGTTCAATGCAGAAAATATTGCCCCCCGCGACCTGTGGGAAACCTACCTGCCGGCTTTTAAAAGACTGGTTACCGAAGCCGGAGTAAAAGAAGTGATGTGTGCCTACAACCGCTACGAAGGCGAACCATGTTGCGGAAGCAATCGTCTGCTGCAACAGATTCTGCGTGACGAATGGGGATTCGACGGCATCATCCTGTCCGACTGCTGGGCCATAGCCGACTTCTATACCGAGGGAAACCACAACACTGAGCCCGATGCTCAACATGCCAGTGCCAAAGCTGTACGTACAGGAACTGACCTGGAATGCGGAGCAAGCTACGGCTCTCTGGTCGATGCTGTAAAAGAAGGACTGATAGACGAAAAGACGATAGACAAGTCACTCAAGCGTGTGCTGACTGCCCGCTTCGAACTGGGCGAAATGGACGAAGATGTTTCCTGGAAAAGCATTCCATACAGCGTAGTCGATTGCCAGGAACATCGCGACCTTGCCTTGAAGATGGCCGAAGAAAGCCTCGTATTGTTGCAGAACAAAAACAATCTGCTGCCTTTAGACAAACAAACGAAAGTGGCCGTTATGGGTCCCAATGCCAACGACTCCGTGATGCAATGGGGCAATTACAACGGATTCCCCAGCCACACAATCACGTTGCTTAAAGGTTTACAGCAGATGTTGCCCGAATCGCAGATTATCTACGAGCCCGGATGCGACCATACTTCCGAAGTCACCCTGCTCAGCCTCTTCGACCGATGTAGCAGCAACGGACAAAAAGGTTTCCGTGCCATGTACTGGAACAAGCAGAAACCCGACAGTATTCCCGAAGTTACGGCACATGTTGGTACACCTTTCCGTTTCACCACGGCAGGAGCTACCGTGTTTGCTCCCGGAGTAAACCTCGGTGATTTTTCGGCTATCTACGAAGCCACTTTCCGTCCGGACAAAACCGAAGAAATCGCATTCAGTTTCCAGACACAAGGACATGTACGTCTCTACGTCGATGGCAAAGAAGTGGCTTCGGGATTAAATATGAAAAGTGCACGTGCCTATGCCATGCCCGTCGAGGCTGGAAAAGAATACCAGATCAAAGTGGCTTACGTAGCTACCGAAGGCGACTGCGCATCGCTCAACTTCGACCTGGGACGTGAAATTCCTCTTAATCTTTCAGCCTCTGTCAATCGGGTAAAAGATGCCGATGTCATCATCTTCGCCGGTGGTATCTCTCCTCAGCTCGAAGGAGAGGAAATGCCCGTTAAGATCCGTGGATTCCGTGGCGGCGACCGTGAGACCATCGAGCTTCCTTCGATACAGACAGCCTTGCTGAAAGCGCTTAAGAAAGCTGGCAAAAAAATCGTATTCGTCAACTTCTCGGGTTCGGCAATGGCATTGACTCAAGAAACTGAACTGTGCGATGCCATGTTACAGGCATGGTATCCGGGCCAAGCCGGTGGAGAAGCTATTGCCAAGACATTGTTTGGTGAGTACAATCCGGCCGGCAGACTGCCACTTACTTTCTACAGAAGTACCAGTCAACTTCCCGACTTTGAGGATTATTCACTGAAAGGACGTACTTACCGCTATTTCAAAGGTACTCCCCTCTTCCACTTCGGACATGGGTTAAGCTATACCAACTTTGAATATGGCAATGCCCGACTAAGCGCTTCCTCCATCAAAGCCGGCGAAACGCTTACTGTCACCATCCCCGTAAGCAACATCGGTGCACGCGACGGCGAAGAAGTAGTACAAGTTTATCTGAGACGTCCTGGCGATAAAGAAGGCCCTTCGCATGCCTTGCGCGGATTCAAACGCGTAGCCATAGCCAAAGGCAATACAACCGATGTAGAAATAGCATTGTCGCCCGAAGATTTCGAATGGTTCGACACAGAGACAAACACCATGCGACAGTTGGAAGGTGAATACGAAATTCTATATGGTGGCACATCAGATGTCAACAAGCTGAAAAAGACAAGCATAACGATAGAATAAGTTTCTCTAACCGTTAAGAACAATAAAGCTGAAATCTATCCTACAGCATAATAGCCGTCAGATAGATTTCAGCTTTTTTTCTGACTATACAATCCCCCAACACACCGCATTAATTCATCTATAAAGACCAGCCAAACTCCAAGCAACTTACCTGATGTCCTAAAGTCCCTCTTTACGAAGCTAAACACCTTCTTTACGAAGCCAAACACCCTCTTTAGAGATAGCAAATACCGTATTTATACTAACTGTATTTCTCCCAAGTTAGGGAGTGTTTTTTTCCCAGTTAGGAAAAAAAAATTTCCCAGTTAGAAAAAAATTATTTCCTAACTGGGAAAAAATTATAGCCTGCCAGACAAAAATAATTTGGTGTCCGAACAATATGTTTTCCTAAAGTTTCTGGATCCTCATTGCCACTCCTCCACCGGAAGCCATGTCATACTTCAATACCATATCAGAGGTGACAGTGATTTCAGTCTTCCGGTAATCGGTGGCATTCCTGTCCGCATTGATTCCGTCAGTAAAAACAGTTGCTTTATACGTACCAGCAGGGAGGAAACTGAAATCGATGGTAATGGTCCGCTTATCCCAGTTCGTCAAAGCACCTACAAACCATTCATCGCCTTTGCGCTTTGCGACAGAAAGATATTTCCCGACTTTCGACTGCAAAGGAACATATTCATCGAACACCGTAGGCACAGACGCTATAAAACGTGTACAATCGACATTCCGTTCGTAGAAAGTAGGAGAATCGCACAACATCTGCAAAGGAGAATCGAACACAACGTAAGAGGCCAGCTGATGTACACGGGTACCCATCGACATGGGTTGCTGTGTGACTGGTCGGAAAACATACCTGGATGCATTGTTCATAGCTCCTGGAGTGTAATCCACAGGACCAGCTGCCATACGGATAAAAGGCATTGTCACATCGTAGGCTGGCATATCGTAATTGTGCCATTTGCAGTTTTCCAGTCCACGAACACCCTCAAAACTCAAGACGTTGGGATAGCAGACATTCAGACCTGATGGTTTGAACATGCCATGCAGATCCAGCACCAGATGATGCTTTGCCGCTTTCTCGGCCAACTCATAACAGAACTTCACCATAGGCTGATCGTCACGGTCGAAGAAATCGACTTTAAATCCCTTAATTCCCATCTTGGCATAATGTTCCAGATAGTAATCAGTATCCTTTATAAAGCCCAAATAGGAAGCCCACAAAATGATTCCTACATTCTTCTCGTCCGCATAGCGTATCAACTCAACCAAGTCAAGGTTCGGATTGAGCTCGCTCATATCTTTGGCATTCTTGCTCCACCCCTCGTCCACTACCAGATATTCCAATCCGTAACGGGAAGCAAAATCAACGTAATGCTTATAAGTCTGCGTATTACAACCAGCCTTGAAATCCACCCCTGTTATATTCCAATCGTTCCACCAGTCCCAAGCAGCCTTGCCGGGTTTAATCCAACTCGTGTCGTCCAACTGACATTCACCACCCAATTCGTATACAAGGTCAGAACCGAGCAATTGCGAATCATCGGTAGATACTGCCACAATGCGCCAAGGCAAGCGCTGACCGGGAGATAGCCGCGCGATATAATCGGCTCTGGTCTGGGGCATTTCGTTCAACTGATTAAATCCACCAACATAGAAATCAAGTGGGTATCGTGCAAAGTCGGCTTCCACACCATAATTTGCCTGTTCGGCTTTTTTCAGAAACATGCCCGGATAATCTTTCAGTCCGGACTCACCAATCAAGGTCTTGCGGTTTCCATCCAGACAAACCAACAACGGAGACAATGAAAGGGAATCTGCCTTCAGCGAGCTGAAGGGTAGAAAAGAATACAATGACTCGAATGCCGAACAATACTGATCGGACGCATCACGCAGATCGCAAACATAGGGAACCTGACAGGAATAGTCTTTGTCAAATACAAATTCGGCAACCTCATCGCTCAATATTACACTGTCCTCCGAATTGACAAAGCGGTAAGCGGCTCCCTGATTATACGCCCTGATCTGCAACCGGATATTATTCCTGAATGTCAGTTCGGTTTCACGATATTCGCTTTGCCAGCTACTTCTTTTATAAAAAGAAGATTGCCGAGTGACACAGACTTCTTTGTTTCGGACTTTCTTTACCCATAATCCAGCTTCTGACTCCTCTTGAAATTTAAGCCCCAAGCGCGATGGCTGCAATACGGCAGCATCTGCGTAAGCAACTTCCCATGTCAGAAAGCCATCATCTGCATGAAGAACAACACGCAACTTTCCGTCTGGTGAACATAGAGAATACTTCTTTGCAAACAAATTCAAAGACGCAAACGACAATAACAAACAAAATCCGATCAGCTTATACATAAGTTATATTTTTTATAAGAAAGTAAAACCTCTCACTCCGATTTACAACAACATGCTTTTCACTTATAATTCTTTCTATATTCAGACGGCAACATGCCATATTCCTCTTTAAAATATTTAGAGAAATACTTGGGTTCGGTATATCCTACCTCGTAAGCGATTTCGGCTATCGACATTTGAGTCTTCGACAGCAATGCCGCTCCTTTCTTGATGCGAAGCGAACGAACATACTCACTGGTTGTCTTCCCCGTCATGGCAGAAATCTTCTTATTGAGATACACGGTACTGATACCTATTTCCTTGCTCAGCTGCTCAACCCCAAAGGCCGACTCAGACAGATGCTGATCCATGATTGTTATTACCTTATTCAGCAGCTTCTCATCCTGCGAACTATGTTCGACTTTAGCAACAATAGGTTCTTCCCGTTTTTCCGTTTCCTTCTTCACTTCTTGTTTCTTCAGCAGATTGGCAATCTGTGCTTTTAAAACTTCCAAATTAAACGGTTTTGTAAGAAATACATCGATACCCAATTCCAGCCCCTTGATCTTATCCTGCTCAGATACACTGGCGGTAAGCAAAACCACCGGAATAGACGCAGTCTTATCTTGAGCTTTCAGCATCTCGCACAACTGCAATCCATCCTTTTTCGGCATCATGACGTCCGATATGATAAGATCCGGTATATGCTTACATGCCTTCTCAAATCCGGCCTCTCCATCTTCTGCCTCAAGCACATTGTATTCGTGACGAAGATTTTCCACCAAATAATACCTGAAATCATCATTATCGTCTATGACAAGAACCGTATGTTCCTTAGGCGAAAAGCCCAAGGATTGAACAGGTTTTGCCACGTCTGTCTGAATGGATGTTTCTGCAGCTTCCTGCTCTATCAGACTCTCATCTCCCTTAACCAAGGGCAACTCTATTATAAAAGTAGTGCCTTTACCAATCTCGCTTTTTACATCGATTTCTCCCTGATGCAAATGTACAAAGTCGTGAATGATAGACAACCCTATACCCGTTCCGATATTAATGGTACGGCCATTCGACTCTACCTGATAAAAAGGCTTAAATATATTCCTCAATTCTTTTTCCTCAATGCCAATTCCGGTGTCTGAGACACTGATTTTTATGGGCAGACTGGCTTCTTCGTTATATTCGACAGAAACTGCAACTTCTCCGCCATGAGGGGTAAACTTAAAAGCGTTGGAAAGCAAGTTGAAAATGATACGTTCCATTTTGGTCGGGTCAAATTGCGTATACAATTCCTCGACATTACCTGTAAATGAAAGCTTGACATTCTTACTTTGAGCCATATCTGCAAATGCAGCCGCCGCATTCTTAACAAAAGAGACCAAATCTCCCACCATCGGATTATAAGAGATTTCCCCAGCTTCCAATTTTCGGAAATCCAACAGCTGATTGACAATAAAAAGCAGTCGCTTGGCATTTCTCAATACCATATTCAACTTGTTCTTTATGGCCCAGTTTTTTTCTTGAACCAACAAGTTTTCAATGGGAAGTATAATCAGCGATACCGGTGTCCGCAACTCATGGCTTAAATTGGTGAAGAAATTGATTTTCATATTATTCATTTCTTCCATATGTGCCTTTTCCAGTTGTTGCTGCATGATTTTATACTTCAACGCAGTACGCAGCATGATATTTCTTACAATGTAATAAACAGCCAGAACAGCCACAATAAAATATATCAGGAATGCTGGCCAACTGAGCCAGAACGGCGGCAATACTTCTATCCCAATCATTTTTTCCTGAACATAACCGGCTCCCGATTGGTCGACCGCTCTTACACGCAATTGATATTTACCATAGTCCAAATCGCTATACGATGCTGCGGGAAGTACACCTTGAACGTTCTGCCAGTCCTTGTCTTTTCCCTCCAACTTATACTCATACTTATATTTCTGCGGATATAACAAATCTAACGCAGAGAATTCGATCCGCATATTATTTTCATCATATTTAAGAACAACCTTCTTGCAGTTGGTCAACGCCTGTTCCAACAAAACACGTCCATTGAGCTCTTCACCGATCTTTACTAACCTGTTATTGATATACAGATTGGTAAATGATAACCTTTCTCCCTGCTCTTTATGTACGATCTCGGAAGGATCGAAAACATTATATCCGTTTACTCCACCGAAGATGACCTTATTGTCTTTGGTCAAGAGTCCTGATTTTGCATTGAAAATATTATCCTGCAATCCGTCTTCTTTGCCATACTTCGATATTCGTACCTCCATATCCGTCAAATTCCCATAACTGATAACCTGAATGCAGAACAAGCCTTTGGGAGTACTAACCCAAATATCATTGTTTTTGTCTACAATCGCCATATAGACGGTATTCTGCTCGATGCCTTCTTTTTCTGTAAAAAAGTGATAGTTCTTCATATTGGCATCCACTACAGCAAGCCCACCTTGTGTACACACCCAGTAATATCCATGCAAGTCTTGTACAATACGGTTTATGTAATTCTTTTCAGTGGTCGTATCTTCAGGTTTGTTGAATCTGAAGAATTTCACTAATTCATCGGAAGTAGAGATAACCTGAATGCCAACAGAAGTTCCAAAACAAAGTTCATTATCAGCCTCTTTTCGGAATATACATTCAATCGTGGTAGCTGTCTTTTCCGCATTATATCTAGATGCGACAAAACGTTTCTCGCTGTCAACATAACGGAATATACCTTTATTCAAGGAACCGATCCATACATTTCCACTATTGTCCTCGCCAATACACCACACAGAGCTGTCTATGCCGTCTTTCTCGTCAAAATGCACAAACTTATTATCTGCATAACAATACAATCCGTCCATGAATGTCCCGATCCACATTCGCTGCTTACTATCCTGAAAAAGAGACACGATAGTTCCTTTACCATCTCCTTTCGGATTATAGCTGATCTTCTTATAGGAGCTTTCATCCTTCGCTCTTACATAAAGTCCATCATCATTTGTCCCAATCCACAACCGGTCCTCACTATCTTCGGCAAAACAGTTAATGTCATTCAGCCATTTCGATTCGTTAATTTTATAAGAATGAAAAGAATTGAACAATGGATGATAGCAGTCAAGACCATATTTATAAGTACCAATCCACAAGATACCGTCAGCATCGGAATACAAACTGCTTACAGTATTGTCTGAAAGCGAATATAGTTCGTTCGTTTTTTTTATATTCTTGATGGAAAACGTATTCATATCTATGACATAAAGTCCTCCATGATCGGTCCCAATATAAATGTTGTTCTCATTCTGAGTGATACATCGAAGCAGATAAGAATCGAACAAAACATCCGAAAATTCACGCCATTGATTGATTGCAGGATTATACTGAACCAAAAAACGCTCATCGCATATTGCCCAAACATTGTTACGGTCATCCACAAAAAGCCGGATCCTGCTAAGTCCTTTTCCCGAGAGATAAGAAGAGCGGTCTACAATATCCCCCGTATCCATATTTACCTTTAACAATGCAAAATCCTTATCCAATAGCCATAGGTATCTTTTAGAGTCGATACACCCTGTTATGAAGCCTTTCTTATCGGAATCTTTAACCTTGAGGGTTTGCTTCTTTTCGTGATCATAAATAGCAACCGAATAATCGTCCAGGATGTATGCATCCAGATTTTTCTTCTGAATAATAGCCCGTATCCAGTTCCCTTGGGTTACATTTCGTTCTTTAAGAATAAAAGCATAATCATTGTAAAAGCACTCTTTACGCAAATCAAAAACAGAATAACCAGCCCTCGTCAATATCCAGAGCAAACCGGAAGCATCTTCGGTAATAGAATAGATATAATTATTGGCTATGCTGTTTTTATCAAGAGAATTTTCCTTGTACGTTTTAATCTGATAACCATCGTAACAGTTTACTCCCAAATCTGTACCGATCCATAAAAAGCCTCTACTGTCCCGATAAATGGTATAAACCGAATTACTGGACAAATCCTGATTCGAATTAATATTTCTAAAATAATACTGCTTGGCCGAGACCGAAAAAGCCAATAAAAACAAAAAGATCCCTATCAGGTAAGACTTAACATAAGACATGTTATTTTTCATGGTAATCAGATACAAAAATTTACTTCTAGTTTACAATATCCGCCACTTTAAGGCAAAATCCTATGCAAAAATAGAAAATAGTTCCAACTCGGAATCCCTCATACGACAGATATTTCAATGATAACTTTCCACATATTGGTCTTTTATTCGTCCAGATAGGGACCTTTCTGATTCCACTGCACACGAACTTTAGAGAGGAACCAGGTTTTTCCATGATTATTGTTGCCCTGATAGAACAAATAGCATTGCTCTCCATCGTCCAAAATTCCCGGATGTCCAGACTCACTACTGTTCCATTCACCAGCTTTTCCTACAGCTAGAAAAGGATTATTACTGCAGCGCGTCCACACCAAGCCATCATGGCTTTCTGCAACGCCAATCTGCTGTGGCGCATTGTTATAATTGCCGGCATAAAACATATAAAGCTTACCATTGCGGTTGATGACCGAAGGAGCTTCAATGCAATTGCCTTCCCAAGCAAGTTCAGGAAAAAGTATAGGTGCCGAACATGCCTGTTTCCAGGTATCACGATCAAAAGAAGAGTGTCTGGAAGTGACTGCCACACCTAAGTATTGTTTCTGATATGCCTGATCTCTGGTCGCATAATACAAGAAATACTGCCCATTGTATTCAAACACTTCTGCATCGATGGCTCTTCCGCAATTCCAATCGCCCGAAGGACGAAACACAGGATTAGTACGATTACGTACAAAATGAATACCATCCACCGAATAAGCGTGGCAAATGGCATCCAACGCCCCATTGCCATATATCTGATAGAATAAATGTATGGTATCATTCCTTACGATGGCACAAGGAGCACAGATACCCTTCCGCTCCAAATCGGAATCCTGCAACGGATTAATCTCCCCTACTTTCTGCCAAGAATCTAAATCCTGACTCTCTGCAATGCCAATTCCCCATCCGATACCACGTTCTTTGGATTCTGGTATCGAATAATACATCAAATAGTTTCCTTTCCATTTCAAGACATACGGATCCTTTGTAAAAGCCCTGCCCGTCCGGCTGCTGTCACCATACATCATGATACCTTTATGCAAATTTTGCCCCCACAAAGAAAGGGGGGCAATCATACAAATCAGATAAAAAACAAAAATCTTCATCTCACACAGGCTTTATAATATATTTCTTTCCATGTTTTACATCAAATACATTCAGATAGGTAGTTCCAGCTACGCTCTTCTGTTCAATGGTTTTCATCTTAACCCCTTTTATCTGTATGGGGGCATTCGTACGCAAACGGCACTCTGTATCTTTCATCGCAGACAATACCGCCTTTTTTAGTTTTCCATGTTCCCATGATATGTTCACTTCATAACCTCCGCGAGCTTTCAGTCCGATAATCTCTCCTGCATCCCACGACGAAGGTAAAGCTGGCAACAAATGTATTTCATGCAAATGACTTTGCAGCAACATTTCGGATATTCCTTCTACAACTCCAAAGTTCCCGTCAATCTGGAATGGAGGGCAAGCATTAAACAAATTCGGATACGTTCCACCATTCTCCGAGAAGCCTCGTTCCGTTGTATAGTTCAGATAGTTGTTAAGCAACTTATAAGCATGTTCACCATCCAAAAGACGCGCCCAGAAACAAACTTTCCATGCCAAAGACCAGCCCGTTCCTTTATCCCCTCTTTTCAACAAAGTCTTCTTACAGGCCTCAAACAATTCGGGAGTCCGATTGGCAGAAACATCATGTCCCGGATGCAGGCAAAATAAATGGGAAACATGTCTGTGCTGTGGTTCTGCATCTGCATAATCAGCTCCCCATTCATTCAGATCACCCTCAGACCCCGGCTGATAAGGTAGCATCTTTACCAATGCCTCATTCAAAGAAACGGCAAAATCCTTGTCTGTGCCCAAAACCTGAATAGCTTCTATGGTATTCTCAAACAGATTCCGGATAAGTCCTAAATCCATCGTAGCTCCTTTGGTAACAGCCCACGCTTTCCCATCTTCACCTATAAACCGATGCTCAGGAGAAGTAGATGGAGAAGTCAGCAAATGCCCGTTGCCATCATCAATCAGCCAGTCAAGACAAAATTCTGCGGCTGATTTCATAATCGGATATGCAGTGTTTTTAAGATATTCCTCGTCGCCCGTATAAGCATATTTTTCCCACAAATGCTGTGAAAGCCAAGGAGAAGCCATTGTCCAATTAGCCCATTGCGGATCGCCCATTCCCAGATGACCAACCGGATTGGTCATGGCCCAAATGTCGGAATTGTGTCCGGCAGCCCATCCACGACATTTATAATAATCCGAAGCAACATACCGTCCGGTTTTCGACATGTTGATGATTTGCTGAATCATCGGTTCATTCATATCTCCCAAGCCTGTTTTGTCAGAAGCCCAGTAATTCATCTCAAAATTAATATTGGTTGTATAATTACTACTCCACGCCGGACGTACATCTACATTCCATATTCCCTGCAAATTGGCAGCAACTCCTCCTTTTCGTGAAGAAGCGATCAGAAGATAACGTCCGTACTGATACAACAACGTTTCCAACCCATGATCGGAATTATCTGTCTGATATGCTTGCAGACGTTCATCGGTAGGCATCTTTTCTTTGGAAGCATCTCCTTTCAAATAGAAACCTAACTTATTAAAATATGAAGAATAATCAGCAATATGTGCCTGTTTCAGCTCATCGTAAGATTTCCCACAAACAGAGTCCAAATACGCTTTGGCCAGTTTTTTCTCGTCTTTTCCTTCTGATACCGGACATTTATCAAAGCCGTTGAAACTGGTAGCAATGGATATACCCAGAACAACCTCCGAAGCATCTGTTATTCGGATGCTTCCATCCACCAAAGCTTCCTGCCCATCGTTTTTCAAAGTACGAATACGTGTCTGAAAGCGCATACCTCTACACGAATCTCCCCATTGAACAGGTTCGTCTGATGTATTAATATAAGTAGGATCGGCATGCGAAGGTGCTCTGCCTTCGACCAGCAAATCTTTTCCGTCAACTGCTACAGTAGCATGCATCTTAGTCTGTGTACGTAGTTCCAAATCAAGAGCCTGGGGTACCGATGAAGTGAAACGAACTACCACCACCTGATCAGGATAAGACACAAAGGCTTCACGAATATACTCCACATTATCAGCCTTAAAACGAGTGGTAGCAATTGCACGTTGCAAGTCCAAATCACGATAATAGTCAGTTGCCTCTCCCTTGTATTGCTGCTTGATCAGCAAATCTCCGATTGGTGCATAAGATTGGCTGAACAATCCTTGCATATTATGTGCCAGCTGATCGGCCAAGGCATAGTTCTTTTCGTCCAAAGCCTTTCGTATTTGCGGCAAATAAACGGAAGCATCAGGATTAGGTCTTAAATTGACAGGTCCTCCGGTCCAAAAAGAACTTTCATTCAAATGGATCAGTTCTTCCGACGGACGTCCATACACCATAGCTCCCAAGCGTCCATTTCCTAAAGGCAAAGCATTGATAAAATACTCTGCACGCTCGTCGTACCATAAACGCATCACATTAGAGTTCTCCAATCGTCCAATATCTTCCTTACAGGATAGCAACATAACGGCAACTCCCATAACGAATAACAAATTCCGTAACATACATGCTTTAACCATAGCTTCAACTATTCCATATTAATAATACATATTCCAAATAAAACCTTTTTCTCCGTAACAAATATACCCGATGTATCATTACCCAACAGGATGCAAATGATAACAAATAGATGCGTTTTGGATAACATTACAGCGTTATATGCTAAAAAGGGTGTACCTATAGCTACGGATATTGCAATTCATACCAATCTCAGTTATCAACAATGAAATTTAAACAGTTATAAATCACAAAAATCCAAAGCCACTCCGGCACACCCTTTCATCAGTCACAGACCTTCAACAATTCGCATCAGAACGGATAAACTCCGGCTTCTGCTCCTTTATTCAAAGCGTCCATGTCCATTTGTCGTGTTTCAATCACCTTGCAGTTTCTTCTATCCATCAACGGGAAATTCCATCCATCATCCCAAATAAACGGGATCAATCCATAGTTCTTAGCTTGCTCTGTTACATACTGCATGAAATAAGCTCTTGATTCCTCAGCCTTAGCTTGCAATTCCGGATCTTCCAGTTTCTTTTTTCCACCATATAAGGCACCGTATTCACCTAAAACAACAGGAATTCCCTTATCTGCAAAAAGTTCCTTCATCTTTTGGAATTGGTCACATACATATGCCTCCTGATATCCTGTTTCTATTTGTCCGTATATCTTATATTCTTCTCCCCAGAAATATGTTCCTTCACCGGAACCGCAGAAAGACCAAGGAGTATAATAATGGACTTCAGTCATAAGACTCATCGGAACATAATCTTCTACCAAATCCATGTACTGATATGCACGATTGATATCTGTATTCGGACACTGTATTACCAATGTTCTATACAGATTGTTACCTCCTGACTCACGTACAACATCTACAAAGGCCTGTTCGAAACGCTTGAAAATAGGCATAGCAGCCTGAGGTACATCTGCTTCATTGGCACAGGCAAATAAGAGCTTTTCGCCATATTCTTTAAACTCCTCTGCTATTTGTCCCCATATCAACCGAACTTTCTCTTCCGACTGTGCAACCAAAGCTTCATCATATTCTTTATAATTGAATTTGTCAATCCAATCATGATGAGTATTAAGGATTGCATACAGATCATTGTCCATGCAATAATCTACCACCTCTTTCACACGCGCCATACGATCAGCCCGAATTTCATATGTTTCGTCATTCGAAGCAAATGCTCCCCAAATACACGGAATTCGGACTGCAGAGAAACCGGCATTTTTCACGGCTGTAATCAACTCTTTTGTCGTTTTGGGATTTCCCCAAGCAGTTTCGCCGCTACCAACTTCCAACGAATTGCCCAGATTCCAACCTAGTTTTATTTCCTTAGCAATCTGGATGGCATTCTTTTTCATGCCTTCCGGACGTGGGGTAATAGTATATTCTACCTTTTCTTTATTCACAGCAAAAGTATCAACAGCAGTAGATACCGGCAGATAAAGTGAAGAATACTCAAACATACCGGCAGACAAGTCAACATTGCTGATGACACTGACATTGTTATCAGCCGATGTCACATGAGTGCATTCCTTACCGTTTATATCTTTATAGTAGATTTTCTCACCTACCAGCTGTTCGGTGGTTTTAGGTCCCCAAGAGATTCTCAGGAAACCTTCAGCTGCTTCCACATGTTCCACAGTACGTTGCATCAATCCCTGCTGAAACTTTTCGCCATAAACGGTAACCGACTGTTTCAGTGGTACGGAAAAGACCGATTTGTCTTCATTCGTCGTCATAAAAGTCAACTGATTGCTTCCTTCATCCAGCCCTTCTATATAAACGACTATCGAATCTTCCCGATTTCCCTCCGGTAAACTGATCCACTGTTCTTCCTCACTATTATCTTTTTGTACCATAAGCCACACTGAACGCCGGTCGGTAATCCAACACTTCAATTGGGCTCTCAAATTGCCCGGATACAGATACAAAGAATCCATCTTTCCAACATGTAATTCTTCTCCATCCCTCATATAAATGTCATGTTTGTCATTAATATCCTCACATGCAAACAAGCTGAGGAAACAAACAAACAATAAAAGTATAGTATGTAGTTTATTTTTCATAACTATATATTTTTTATAGTTTATATTCATAAAAACAGATGTTTCCGACTACTTCTTGACATATTGCCCATAGAAGTCAACTTCTGCAATCGTATACGATCCAGTACTTCCACCACTCCACATGGAAACCATCTCAATACAGATATATCTAACTGTGGGAGCATCGGCCTTGAAATAAATATCAATACCATCGATTTCAGCATATTGAACATCACCTGATGTAGTCTGTGTACCGGGTAATCCTGAAGGTTTATAGACATGATATCCTCCCTTAGGGCCTTGTTCTTCCGTCAATAATGTCCAACGCTTTTCAATTGGTTCAACCGTTTGGTCAAAAGTCGGTAATCCTTCTGGGTCGTTCGAACCCCAAACACGGATGTATTCACCGATAGCAGAATATTTGTAATTCTTTCTGGCCCAAAGCTTCATTCGGGAAGGCTTGATCTGAGAAACCATATCAAACGTAATTCTATTTTCTTTATTCCCTTGAGCTGAACTATAACAGTTATCTGATGAATAATTTCCCGGATGAAGTCCATCCCAGATTTTCTCAATGTCATATCCCCACCATGCCTGATACTTGATTTGATCTGTACCTTGTGCATTGCTTGGATTCCATCGTCTGAACGAAGACTTGTCTATCAATTCTTCAAACATCGGTTTAGCCATAAATTCATATTTAACGTGAGTTCGATATAAAATCAAAAAAAGAAAGTTGTCTGTCATTGACAAAATTTATATCAATAGCTGGCTTCTTT